>Ga0182748_1003621_pt1 | contig 12905 bp, 13 predicted proteins | sample eDN3rd37CKraftOP_FD_128877 | JGI IMG/M metagenome (GOLD analysis project Ga0182748, IMG submission 128877) | Enriched Organic Plus compost microbial communities from Emeryville, California, USA - eDNA 3rd pass 37_C Kraft OP (version 2) (version 2) ...
CGCGCACTTCGGGCGCGCACTGGTCGTAGGCGGACAGCAGCTCGTCGGGGGCGCCGTATTCGGCTTCGCCCCGCCCATACGCGGGGCTTTGAAAGGTCGCCACATTGTTCATCACCGTGCCGCCCCGCAGCCGATACTGAACGATATGGCAGCCGGGGCCGCCGTAGATCACCATCGAGTTCAGGTGGTCTTTATTGCTTATCTCGTCCACGGGCACCAGGCCCCGATACACCACGTAGCCCGTGGGCCGCGGCCCGCAATCGTCGACGATGCGCGCGCGGGTTCTGGAGCGCAGGCCTTCGCATCCGATCATCGCCTTGGCCTTCAGAGTGCGGCCGTCGCTGCAATGGACCAGCACATGGCCGTCGTGGTTTTCGTAGTCGGAAACTTCGCCCTCTTCGAAGGAAAAGTTCCGTTCGCGGCGGCAGGCCTCGATCAGGGCCGCATGCAGATCGCGGCGATGCACCACGAAGTAAGGCAGCTTGTAGCGCTCGACGAAGCGGTCGCTGAGCTGGATGCGCGTGATCTCGCTGAGATCCACCGCGTCCATGAGAATGAGCGCGTCGGGGTAGAACACCTGCGGCTCGAGAATCTCCATCACCCCGAGTTTCTTCAGGATCGCGTGGCCATTGGGGGCGATCTGGATGCCGTAGCCGATTTCCCCGATTTCGGGGGCCCGCTCCAGCACTTTGACCGCAAACCCCTCTCGCGCCAGGGCCAGCGCGGCGCATAGGCCGCCTATTCCCCCTCCGGCCACCACGATCGGCAATCCATCTTGAGAGCTCATGGATCTTTCCTCCTTCAGCGCTCGTCCGCATCGCGGGGACGACGATGCCCCTGAGGCCGGGACCCCATCGGCATCAGTTCAAATCAATCAAGAAGCGGCGCGGGCTCAGCCGATCTGATCGCGCCAGAGATCCAGCGCCTGCTGCGCCGGCCTGTCGGAATAGCTGAACAGCACCACGTCGTCGGCCGCGTCGATCTCGAAGTGATAAGGCATCCACGACGGACAAATGAAGACGTCCTTGGGCTCGAACCGAAGTACCGTGTCTCCCACCACGCAGCGTCCCGACCCTTCTACCACGACATAGATGGTGGAATCGGTGGAGCGGTAGGGGCGTCCCTTGAACCCTTTGGGCATCAATTGCATGAACTGGCCCATGGTGGGCATGGCCCACTCGCCCGTGACAGGGTTGGTGTATTGCAGCTTGTAGCCCCAGCATTCGTGCTCGGTGCCGTGCTGGAGCATGGTTTCCAACGCCTCGCGGGTGCGCTCGTACGGGTACCAGAAAAGCGGTGAGGTGCGGGAGCGCGGCTTGTATTCCACCGGCTTCATGGTGTTGCCGAACACGGCCAGGTTGGTTCCCGCCTCGATGGATGTCTGCTGGCTGTCCTCGGAGCCCCGCTCCATGAACTGGGCGTCGAACAGCTCTACGATGGCCAGGTCGAGGCCGTCGAGCCACACCATGGGTTCATCCGACGGGTTTCCGTGGTCGTGGAAAGTCCAGGAAGGCGTGATGACGAAGTCGCCCACGTTCATGGCGACTTTCTCGCCCTGGACCGCGGTATAGGCGCCCGAGCCGGACAAAATGAAACGCAGGGCCGACTGGGAATGCCGATGCGCGGGCGCAACCTCGCCCGGCAGGATGAGCTGCAGGCCCGCATACAGGCTGTGCGTGATGCGCGTCTGGCCGCGCAGGCCGGGGTTCTCCAGGACCAGGACGCGCCGCTCGGCCTCTTTGGCGGAAATCAGCCCGCCCGCCTCCAGCAGCCAGGGATAACTGGCGGCCCACTTCCATACGTGCGGCAGGCACGGCGTCTGGGGAAGGGGTGTCACGATGCCGTGCAGGACTTCCCAAAGCGGCGTCATGCTGGCGCCGTCGATCTTTTTGTAGAAGCTTTCGCGATCGGCGATATTGCTGGCTGGCTGCGGTGCATTCATGTTCGTCTCCTTGCCGGACCGCGTCCTGGACGGTTTTGGGCCGTGCACAGGCGGGCGGCAGCAACTTGCCCCCGGTACATGGCTGTTTTGATAATGGAGTAAAGTTTCCGGGATTACCTTTCCTCCCGCAATAAGCCGAGCCAAATACTGCATATTGTGAATTTTTATGGCGAGGGCGCCCCGCCTTTCGCCGCGAGCCCGTACCGGGAACATCTATCATGGCGCATTCCAAACTGGATCTCTATGATTTTTTGTTGTTGAGGGAAATTCGCGCCGCGCGAAGCGTGACCGGCGCAAGCGAGCAGATAGGCCTCAGCCAGCCCGCCGTCAGCATCCGGCTGGGCCGCTTGCGCGACCACTTCGACGACCCCTTGTTCGTGCGCACGTCCGAAGGCATGATGGCCACGCCGTTTCTCGAGAAGCTGCTGCCCCATATCGAGCAGGCCATCAATCTGCTCAACCCGGAAGGAGGCTCCTACAAGCCGTTCGACGCCCACACGTCCAGCCGCCGGTTCCGGCTCGGGCTGAGTCACGTGGCGCAACTGGTCATGTTTCCCGAGATCGTGGCCGCGCTGAGGCAAAGCGCGCCCATGGTGCAGCTAGATTCAGTGGATCTGGACCCCTCGACCGGCAATCTGCTGGAAAGCGGCAAGCTCGACCTGGCGATCGGCTACACCATCGACCTGCATCACGGCTTTTATCAGCAGCGCCTGTTCGCCGAAAATTATTCCTGCATTGCGCGCGCGGATCATCCCAGGGTTTCGAAAGCGCTGACCCGGAAACAATTCCTGCAAGAGCAGCATCTGGCCCTGGTCGCGCCCACCACGGGACACTCCCGCCTGGACAAGGCGCTGGAGGAACGCGGCGTCCAGCGCAAAGTCGCAGTCAGGGTGTCGTCGTTCCTGGGGCTGGAGCGCATCATCACGTCGACCGACCTGCTGGCCATCGTGCCCTCGCGGCTGGCCCGTACCCTCGCGCTAGGGGGCCGCATACTCCCTCTGGAACTGCCTTTTCCTTCGCTTTCGTACGAGGTACGGCAATACTGGCACGAACGCTATCATCACGACGCCGGCAACAGCTGGATGCGCAAGCTGATCTTCGACATGTTCACCAATCTGCCGCCGGCATTCACTTATCAGGCCGACGGGCACGCGGGCAGCCCGGATCCGGCGTCGGCGCCGGGCTGAAGTACAATACTGCCCTTTCGCAGGGAAGTTTCACCGGCCGGGGTCCGGCCCTCTGCGCGCCGCCTTCTCGAGCTCTTTCATGTCCACTACCACCTCGACCGTCCGGTCCCCGGCGCAGCCCGCCAATTCAAGATCCCGCGTCATCCTGGCCAGCCTCATCGGCACCACCATCGAGTTCTACGACTTCTACGTCTATGCGACGGCCGCGGTGCTGGTCTTTCCGCACCTGTTCTTTCCGCCCGGAAACGAGACCGTCGCCCTGCTCTCCTCCTTTGCCATTTTCGGCGCCGCCATGATTGCGCGCCCCCTGGGCGCCGTATTCTTCGGACACCTGGGCGACAAGGTGGGACGCAAGACGACGCTGGTGGCGGCCCTGCTCACCATGGGCATCGCGACCTTCCTCATCGGCCTGCTGCCCACTTATCACGCCATCGGCTGGTTTGCGCCGGCGCTGCTGGTGCTGCTACGCCTGGCCCAGGGCTTCGCGATCGGCGGCGAATGGTCGGGAGCCGCGCTCGTGGCGACCGAGAATGCGCCCAAGGGCAAGCGGGCACTGTACGGCACGTTTCCGCAATTGGGCGCGCCGCTGGGCTTCATCATTGCCAACGGCCTGTTCCTCATCGTCGCGGCCCTGATGCCCTCGGACGATCCGTCCCGCCCTTCCCAAGCTTTCCTGGACTGGGGCTGGCGCATTCCCTTCCTGTTTTCGGCCATCATGGTCATCGTGGGCCTGTGGGTGCGTCTGCACTTGGTGGAAAGCACGGCTTTTTCCAAGGCGGTCAGCACGGGCAAGGTGGTCAAGCTGCCCCTGCGCGAAGTGGCTCGCACCCACTGGCGCGAGCTGATTCTGGGCACGTTCTACATGCTGGCCACCTACGTGCTGTTCTATCTGATGACAACCTTCTCGCTCAGCTATGGCCGCGCACCGGTGGATCCGGCCGTGGGACAGCTTTCGGGTCTGGGGTACAGCTATAACGATTTCGTCATGATGCTGATCGCCGGCGTCCTGTTCTTCGGTGTGTTCACTCTACTGTCCGGCCCCTGGGCCGATCGCTTCGGACGCCGCAAGACGCTCATCGCCGTCACACTCGTCATCATCCTGTTCGGACTGGTATGGACTCCGCTGCTGAACGCCGGCTTCGTCGGCGTGATGGCATGGCTGATCATCGGCTTCAGCCTGATGGGCTGGACTTTCGGCCCCATGGGCGCCCTGCTGCCCGAACTGTTTCCCACCAACGTCCGCTACACGGGCTCGGGCATTTCCTATAACGTTTCTTCGATCCTGGGCGCAGCGCTGGCCCCCTTCGTCGCAGTCTGGCTGTGGGACATGGGCAAAGGCAGTCCCACCCTGGTGGGCCTGTATCTGTCGGCGATGAGCGCCCTCACCTTGCTCGCTCTGGTACTGGGCAAAGAAACCAAAGAAGTCGACATCACCAATTGATATCGGTTCGGACGGCCTGTTCGCGTCCACGCGACGGCCTCTCCGCGCCAATACGGATCCGGTTCGACACATTCCGGATCCAGTTCTTCCCTCCCCGGGCACACTAATTGCTGGTGCTGCCGGCAGTGCCAACCCGTTTTACCACTGTCAGGGAGATCGTCATGTCGCATGAAAGCATTCCGCTGATTCTGTATGCCCTTGGCGTAGCGCTGCTGCTTGCCGTCGCTTGGGTCGATTGGGCGGACCGGGCCAATGAAATGTCCGCGGCCTCTCGCAGCCCCTGAGGAAATGCCATGACCAAATCCACTTCTAAAGACCGGACCAAGACGGCGCCGGCCGCGCGCGAACAGGTCTCGTCCGCAAACAAGCGTCCGGCCCACGATGAAAGCAAGCGGCCGGAAGCCGAAGGCGCCAAGGCGACCCGTTTCGACGGCGACCCGAACCCGGTCGGTGCATCGCGCTCGGCCTTCAAGCCGCAGGACGACACGCCCGCGGTCCTGGACAAGAAGCGCGGCCCGCGCACGGGCCGCGCTTAACGCCGTTCAGCGGGTCCGGCCTGGCGTTCAATAGCGCAGATTGGCGCTCAGTATGACCTGACGGCCGGGGCCGAAGTCGGCATGATGGACGCCGTTGGTGCGGCTGTAGTATTTTTTGTCGCCGATGTTCAGCGCATTGAGCTGCAGCGCCAGGTTCTTGTTGAGCTGGTAGGCCGCCATGGCGTCGAAACGCCAGTACGAGGGCATATAGACGGCATTGGCCCCGCCGCCCGCGCCGCCCTGGTTGCCGCCGAAGCGCTTGCCCACGTAGTAGGCGCCCGCCCCGACGGTCAGTGCGGGCATGAGCTTGTAGGTGGTCCACAGGCTGAAGCTGTGCTTGGGCGTATTGGCCAGGGGATCCCCCTCGTTTACGCCGCTGTAGGCGCCCCGCAGCAGTTCGCTGTCCATATAGGTATAGCCGCCATACACGCCCCATTTCGGCGTGATCTGGCCCGCGATGCCCAGCTCCAGGCCCCGCACCCGCGTCTTGCCCGCCTGTTCGAACACGTCGGGCTCGATCTCGATCTGGGCATCCTTGCGATCGGTCTGAAACAGGGCGGCGGTCAGGCCCAGGCGTTCGTCCAGCACGTTCCATTTAGTGCCCAGCTCGATGGTGCTGCTTTTCTCGGGCTTGAGCTCGCTCATGTCCTGAACGATGCCCTCTTGGTCGCCGCCGCTGACCGTCGGCGGCGTCGACGCCGTGGCATAGGACACGTACACACTGCCATTGGGGGCGGGCTTGTAGACCAGGCCCAGCTGGTAGTTGAAGGTGTTCCAGCGGCTGCTGCCTTCGACCGATCCGCCGCGTCCGCTCTGCGAGCCCGAGATACGGTAGCGGTCATAGCGCAGGCCCGCATTCACTTGGAAGGCCTCGGACACGTCGATGGTATCGAATAGATAGACGGCCTGAGTCGAGGAATGGGCGTCCAGGCTCAGCGGCGCGCGCTCCACCGACCCCGACCAGGGGTCGCTCGGGTCGGGAGACAGATAAGGCGTGCAGTCCATCTCGCCCGCGCCGAACACCGCCGGGCAGGCCCGGCCGGACGTCGTGGCAATGTTGTAGCTGGCATTGCGAATGGTTTCGCGCGAGAGCTCGATGCCGAAATTGAAGCGATGCTTGAGCTGTCCGGTATCGGCCTGGCCGTTCAGCTCGGTCACGTTGGTCAGCATGGTGCTCTTCTGCCAGCGCGACTTGGTGCCGCGCTGCAGCCAGTACTGGCCGTCGGCCGGGTTCATCAGAACTGTTCCGTCGCCGGGATTGGTCACCACATAATCGTTGATGGTTTCGCCATAGCGGATGGCGTTGCGCAGCGTCAGCCGCTCGCTCAGGTCGTGCTCTATCTCGATGGTGCCGATGTCGGCCCGGGTCTTGCGGAAGTCGCGGTCGTACAGCCCATAGAAGGTATCCCGGTCGACGTCCAGTATGCCCGTGTCGCCGGCCGCCAGTTCCGGCGTTTTGCGGGCCGTCGGAACGCCATAGTCAGGCATATCGTCGGTATTCAAGTGATAAAAGCTGAAAGTCAGCCGGGTGGGCGTACCCAGGCCCAGCGACAGCGAAGGCGCAATGCCCAGCTTCTCGTAGTCGACCTGGTTGCGGCCGGCCACATTGCCCTTGGCGCCCAGCGCATTCAGGCGAAAGGCCGAACGGTCGTTGAACTGCCAGTATCCATCCACGGTGGCGCGCAGATACCCATCGCTGCCGTATCCCAGCGAACCCTCGGTGAAGCTGCCGAGCCTGGCCCGCTTGCTGACGAGGTTGATGCTGCCGCCGCCGGATCCCCGGCCTCCATAAGCCGAATCGGCGCCGCGCACGACCTCCACTCCCTCGAGATTGAAAATTTCCCGCGTCTGGCCGCCGGGGTCGCGTATGCCGTCGACGTAAATGCTGCCGCCCGACGAACTGCCTCGTATGAAGGGCCGGTCGGCCAAAGGCTGTCCGCCCTCGCCCGCGCCGAAAGTTATGCCCGGCGAGTTGCGCAGCACATCTTCCAGCGAAGTGGCGGCGCTGTCCTGAATGACCGCACGCGGAATCACCTGCACCGACTTGGGCGTATCCACCAACGGAGCGGTGAACTTGCTTTGGGACGCCTCGGGCGTCATGTAGGGACGGTCGTCCACGCCCGTGACAGTCACGGGCGACAGCATTGCCGGCCTCTGCGTGCCGCCGCTGCCCGCGGTTGATTGGGGATTCGCCTGAGCGAACACGAGATGGGGGGTGGCCAGAGCAAGGGCCAGGGAAGACCCAAGCAGGGTCGGGGTGGGGCGCATGGTTGCTTTCTCCTCGCTATTCTTACATTTTCCTGAATGAGATTAATTCTCATTTAGAATACTAGCTTGAAATATGCGGAAACGGAAGAACATCCATACAGGCGACAGGGATAAATACCTTGAAAAAACTGTCGGGATCACCATGAAAACGGGCGCATGGCCCAATGCGGCGTATACGGCCAGGTGCGCTCCCCGGCCGGGCCGAACAGCATGGCTACGGCATGATTATTGCTGTGTTCCCCACATGGATGCCGCGCAGGGGGCATCCCCGGCAGCAAACACACGAAGAAGGAGGACGCAGCATGGCACTGATCGTAGCCGCCCGTTTCGATACATTCGAGGACGCTGAAAGAGCCGCCGCCTCGCTCATGAGCGAAGGCGTGACGGGAGATGATTTGCACACCTTCTTCGTCAATCCGGCCGGATGGCATGACCGCTTCCCGTTAGGGGGCGATCGCGCCGCCGACCCCAACTCCAAAGGCGCGCCCGCGACGGCGGTCGCCGGCGCCGCCATCGTGGGTCTCGCCGGCGCGGTGCTGGGCGGCGTGGTCGGCTGGCTGTTCGCCCATTCCGCTCTACCCGTCGTGGGCGGCGTGGCCGTGGGCGCCTATATCGGCTCGCTGGCCGGCGCCATGTATTCTCTGGGCCGGCCGCGTCGCCGAGGCCGCTTCGAGGCGGCTCGCGCCAAGGCCACCGAAGGGCGCCGTGCCGGAGTCTTGCTGGCTGTCCATACCACGCCTGAACGCCAGTCCGAAATCGCCGCTCTGCTGCGCAACGCCGGGGGCAAAGAAGTGGAGCGCGCCCATGGACGCTGGAGCCAGGGTCGCTGGGAGGATTTCGATCCGCTGCGCAGCCCCCATCCGCAGCAGTGAGCGGGCCTGCCGGCGGTGAGGAACGGCCGGCAGCCGTAAACGACTCCGCCCTAAGAAAACGAGGCGCCGGTTCGCGCAGAACCCGCCTACACGGAGTCCGAAAGCATGGCCTCGGCTTTTTCGAAATACCGCTGTATGCCCTGCAAGGCATACAGCGCGCTGGCCTCGCGGATTTCAGTACGGTCGCCCGAAAAGCGCCGCGTCTCTGAATACAGCGTCGGCGCACCGCCCTTCTCGTCCCGGAACGCCCAGGCGAAGCATTGGGTGCCGGCGGGGATCTCGTTGTCGCTGTCGTCGGCGAGGCCGGTATTGGCGATGGCAACGTTGGCGCGGCGGCTGTTGGCCATGGCCCCCCGCGCCATCTCCAGGGCAACCGCCTCGCTCGTCAGGTTATGTTCCCGCAGGGTCTGCTCGCTGACTTTCAGGCACTGCTTCTTGGCTTCAGGTGAATACACTACAAAGGCGCAATCCAGCAATTGGCCCGCTCCGGGAACGTCGGCCAAGCGGGCCGCGATGAGTCCCGCCGTGCAGGACTCGGCCGTCACCAGGAGCAGGCCGTGGTCCTGCATGAAGCGCGCCACGGCGCAAAGCTCGTTCATTGGGGATTGGTCGCCGCGTTGTTGGGATGGGTCCTGACGGGTCCCGCTACCATGCAATTGTTGGCAATGATGTTGCTGACCGTCGTCTGCTGGCCATTGACGGTCTGGACGACGTCCTGCGTCAACATATTGCCGTGGGTCTCGCCGACCGTGTCATAGTTGAACTTGTCGGTCGTCCAGGTATAGCCGTTGCCCCGGAAGGTATTGCCCACCATGTCGGCATTGCTGGCCGTGGCGCGTGTCAGGTCCACCGCCTGGGTGTTGTAGATGACCTTGGCGGCCAGCGCTTCGCCCCCCTGGAAGGTGTATTGCACGGTCAAGGGCTGCTGAGCGCCCTGGGGACCGCAAGCGTAATGCACCGTCTTTTGCGAAAGCTGGGTCGCGTCCCTCGGGGTCGTGCAGGCGGCCAGCCCGGCGCACAGAAGAATACCGGTGGTGGCGATGAGCGTTTTATTCATGGCTTTTTCCTCGAAGTTGTCGCATTGCTTGCTCAGCAAGTAGCGCGCCCGGGCAGATGTGTAGAATGCGGGTTGGGTCATTCAATACACCTGGAGATCGAAACATGTCGCTCAAGCTTCAAGTCATTATCTGCAGCACCCGACCTGGCCGCGTAGGCCCCTCGGTCGGCACGTGGTTCAAGGATTTCGCCGCCCGGCACGGAAAATTCGACGCCTCGCTGGTCGATTTGGCCGATTTCAACCTGCCTCTTTACGACGAAGCCAATCATCCGGTGCAGCGCAAATACGAAAAAGAGCACACCAAGGCCTGGAGCGCCAGCGTCTCGCAGGCCGACGCTTACGCCTTCGTGACGCCCGAATACAACTACGGCCCGCCGCCCTCCTTCGTGAACGCCCTGAACTACGTCTATAAAGAATGGAATTACAAGCCCTGCGGCTTCGTGAGCTACGGCGGCGTCTCGGGCGGCATGCGCGCGGTCCAGCTGGAAAAGCAGCTGGTCACCACCCTGAAGATGATGCCCATGGTCGAAGGCGTGGCCATTCCCATGGTGGCCACCCTGCTGGACGAAAACCGCAAGTTCAAGTCCAACGAACTCATCGACACAGCCGCCAACACCATGCTGGACGAGCTGCATCGCTGGGCCGAGGCGCTCAAGACGCTGCGCGCCTGACCCTCTCGCTAGAACAGGCCCTGTCCCACCCCGGACAGGGTCAACACGCCCAGCACTGCGAAAATGATCGCGGCCAGGGTATGCACCAGCTTCATCGGCACGCGCTCGACGAACTTCCGGGCGATCAGCACCGCGGGCACGTTGGCGATCAGCATGCCCAGCGTCGTGCCCAGCACCACCGCCGTCACCGACGCATAATTGGCCGCCAGCGCCACCGTCGCCACCTGGGTCTTGTCCCCCATCTCGGCCAGAAAGAAGGCGACCAGGGTAGCGCCGAAAACGCCCATCCTGCCGGCCGACGGCGCGGCGTCGTCGTCCATCTTGTCGGGTATCAACACCCAGGCGGCCATGGCAATGAAGGACAGCCCCAGCAGCCAGCGCAGGGTCGAAGGCTCGACCGCCGTCGTGATCCACGCCCCCAGCGCGCCGGCCAAGCCGTGATTCACCAAGGTGGCACAGACGATGCCCGCGATGATGGGCCACGGACGCCTGAATCGCGCGGCAAGAATGAAGGCCAGCAATTGCGTCTTGTCGCCGATCTCGGCCAGCGCGACCACACCGGTGGAAACGAGGAAAGCTTGCATTGTGTTGAATATCCATAGCCGGCGTTGCACGATCGACCACCAGGCCCCGGCCGACGGCGGGGTCCAGCGGTCAAAAGTCTTGCCAGGCTAATGCGGACGAAAGGCCCGAGCTGTTTGCGCCATGGCCCTGTGCGGCCAAGTATGTTGACGCAGACCGCCCCATTGCGGGACGCGGCTACTCCCTGATGACCGGGCGATTGTACACCATCGCCGGGATGCGCACTGCGCAGCGGCTTCGGCTGTTCTGGCAGCCGCGGCCGGCAAGAGCGCCTCTCTCAAGCACCGCACTGTCCGGTTCCCGCCAGCTCCTTCCAGCGAGAAAACGCCATGAGCACAGCCACCCTCCTATCCGAACATGTCGACCACCCACGCAGCATAGAGCGGCTGCTTGCCGGCATGCCCACCTCCGACGGCGCCGGCGTCAAGCTGACCCGTGTCCTGACCCAGGACCTGCAGCGCAGGCTCGATCCCTTCCTGATGCTCGACGCCTTCGGCAGCGACGAGGCCGACGACTACATCCGCGGCTTCCCCGATCATCCCCACCGGGGCTTCGAAACCGTCACCTACATGATCGCCGGGCGCATGCGCCACCGCGACAGCTACGGCCACGAGGGCCTGCTGCAAAACGGCGGTGTCCAATGGATGACGGCGGGCCGCGGCGTCGTCCACTCCGAGCTGCCCGAACAGGAGGCGGGCCGGTTCGAGGACTTTCAGGCGGGGATGTTCGGGAAGTCCTAACTCAAACTCCTGACTTCTAGCCCCGTCCCTGCGCTGCGGGGGGCGGTGGCAATGAACACAAGACATCCAAATGGACCATACCCATCAAAAAACACAGCATTAAATACAAAAATGGAACAATAAGTTCCGGGATGACCGGCTAATCAAGCCAGCCACCGTTGGCTACCATCTTTCTTACCAGCTCCAGTCTTTGACGAAACGCCGCCCCAACGACCGGGCCGCCGCCAACGCGGCAGGCGCAAAGACCACGAGCCAAACACAAACACCCCGGAGAATCATCCATGACGACCAAACTGCTGCACATCGACTCCGCCATCACCGGCGACGCCTCCGTTTCGCGTGAACTCACCCGGCGCATCGTCGACCACTACGTCGACACCCAACCCGATATCGAAATCCAATACCTCGACCTCGCCGCCCAGGCCCCCTCCCACCTCTCCGCCGACTCCCTCGGCTTTCGCCTGCCGCCCGACGCCGCCGAGTTGTCCGACATACAGCGCCGCGAGAACCAGCGCTCCGAAGCATTGATCGGCCAGTTCCTCGCAGCCGACATCGTCGTCGTCGGCGCCCCCATGTACAACTTCACCATCCCCAGCCAGCTCAAAGCCTGGATAGACCGGCTCGCCCAAGCCGGGCGCACTTTCAAGTACACCGAGAACGGCCCCGTGGGCCTGGCGGGCGGCAAGCGGGTCATCGTCGCCTCCTCCCGCGGCGGCGCCTACTCATCCACCGAGCAAGGCCGCGCCCTCGAGCACCAGGAAAGTTACCTCGAGACCATTTTCGGTTTCTTCGGCATCACCGACGTCCAGTTCGTTCGCGCCGAAGGCGTCAACATGGGCGCGGACGCCAAGCAGAACGCCATGAACCAGGCGATCGGCTCCATCACGGAACTGACCGCCCTGGCCGCTTGAGCACAATGTTGCCCTTGCCCAAAATGTGAGCAGCCGGGGCCGGCCAAGCTCAGGCCGGGCGTTGGAGGGCGCTGTCTCGGTCCGCCCGACCGCCCGGCCTGAGCTTGGCCGGCCCTGGCTGCGTTAAAGAACCCAATAAAAACGCAACAATAAGCTCCGCTAGCCTTAAAGCTCACCCAAGCCCCTGGCCCCGCATCCCGGTCGCCAAAGACCGCCTGCTAAAATCAGCCTTCTTCAGCTATTTGGCACGCGGCACCGTGAGCACCTCTCTTTCGTTCAGCAGCACGGCGCTCTCGCGCCCCGTGCTCGACAACCTCGACCAGCTCGGCTACGCGCAGATGACGCCCATCCAGGCGCAAAGCCTGCCGGCCATCCTGGAGGGGCGCGACCTGATCGCCCAGGCCATGACCGGCAGCGGCAAGACCGCCGCTTTCGGCCTGGGCATCATGCATACGCTCAAGCCCGCCTGGTTCGGCACCCAGGCGCTGGTGCTTTGCCCCACGCGCGAATTGGCCGCCCAAGTGGCCCAGGAGCTGCGGCGGCTGGCCCGGCATGCCGGCAACATCAAAGTGCTGGTTCTGGCGGGCGGCGCCTCGCTCGAGCGCCAGATCGATTCCCTGCGCCACGGCGCCCACATCATCGTCGCCACGCCCGGCCGCTTCTGCGACCATCTGCGGCGCAACACCGTCGATCTGTCA
>Ga0182748_1003627_pt1 | contig 12876 bp, 12 predicted proteins | sample eDN3rd37CKraftOP_FD_128877 | JGI IMG/M metagenome (GOLD analysis project Ga0182748, IMG submission 128877) | Enriched Organic Plus compost microbial communities from Emeryville, California, USA - eDNA 3rd pass 37_C Kraft OP (version 2) (version 2) ...
TACACCATTCATCATGCCGACCTACGGCATGCAGCGCGGCTTTCTCCTGCTGGAACCGGGATCCGTTCCCCCGGGGTTGGAGAAAGCCGCAGCCTGGCTTGATGGGATGGAACATTTCGGCCGACCGGTCAGTCTCGAAGATTTGACCCATATCGGCCGATTTGATGTCGTGGCGACTGGCGCATCCGCTGTTTCCATTGATGGGGTACGCTTTGGCAAAGGCCATGCGTTCTTCGATCTGGAATGGGGCATGTTTACCGACCTGGGACTTGCAGACGAGCAATCCCTGATTGTCGCAGCCGTCCACGACGTACAGATCGTTGAAGAGCGCCTCAACGTTTCCGAAAGCGATATTGCTCTCGATTTCATTGCCACACCAAGCCGCCTGATTGAAATCTCGCGCAATCGCCGCCGACCGCGCGGTATCCGCTGGAACGAAGTTTCCGCGGAGGAAATACAGTCGATTCCACCGCTGCGTGAACTCGCCCGCATGCGCGGTATTGCGTGACAATTCAGCACCAAAAAGGAAGTTTCAATGAATATAGCCCTGGATCGCCGCCGTTTTCTCGGACTTATGGGTGCTGCAGCCGCCCTTCCTGCTATGAGCCGTTTTGCCGCCGCGGACACGCCGTTCAGCTTTCAGGCTTCCTGGATCAATGACGCAGAATTCTGTGGCTATTTCGTTGCGGCCGACAAGGGTTTTTATCGCGAAGAAGGCATTGATCTCAATTACATTTCCGGCGGTCCGGATGTCATTCCCGAAAGCGCGATTATTGCGGGCAAGGCTGACCTGACCCTCACCACCCCCGACACGACAATCAAGGCCATCGTCGAGCAGGGTGCGCCTTTCAAGATCATCGGCGCCCAGTATCAGAAGAACCCTATCGGCATTATTTCGCTTGCCAAAAATCCGATCAAGGAACCGAAGGACCTGATCGGCAAGACGCTGGCTGTGCCGCCGGTCAACGTAATCTCGGTCGAAGCCATGTTAAAAATTTCAGGTATCGACCCATCCCAGGTCAATATCGTTCCCTACGCTTACGACCCAACGCCGCTCATCAAGGGTGAGATCGACGCATCGCTCGATTTTACAACCAATGTTCCTTTCACCATCAAGCAGGCCGGTGAAGAGGCGGTGTCCTTCCTGCTCTACGATTTCGGCTTCACCATTTTCAACGATACGGTTGTCGTGACGGAAGAAACGCTCAAGGCAAAGCGCAAGGATATTGTTGCTTTCCTTCGCGCAAGCCGCAAGGGTTGGAACGAAAACCTCAAGGACCCCGCAGCTTATCCGCCCAAGTTTGCCGACAGCTGGTTCAAGGGCACCGGTCGGTCTGTCGAAAATGAAGTCTATTTCAACACTGCGCAGAAGCCACTCATCGAGACGCCGAATGGCGTGTTTTCCATGAGCGAAGAAGCCATCGAGAAAACGATCAAGGCGCTCGGCACTATCGGCATCGCCGCCAAGCGCGATCATTTCGACACAACCCTTCTCGAAGAGATTTGATGCCTGACATGTCCGGGATCAAACTTGAAAACGTGACGCGCTCCTTTTCGGGGCGCGGCACGAATGTGATTGCACTTTCCGACGTTTCACTTGAATGCCCAACAGGTTCGTTTACTGCACTTATCGGACCGTCCGGCTGCGGCAAGTCCACCATGTTGCGGCTGGCGCTTGGTCTTGACCGGCCCGATAATGGTTCGATTTCTGTCATGGGCAAAAGCCCGGTCGAGGCTGCAAAAGCCGGCTTGACCGGCGTGGCTTTTCAGGACGCGGCGCTCATGCCGTGGCGCAGCGTCGAAGACAACATCGCCCTACCGCTGGATGTTCTCGGTGTTGCGCGTTCTACAAAGACTGAACGGATTGCGGAGCTGATTGCTCTCGTCGGCCTCAAAGGCTTTGAAAAGGCGCTTCCCGGCGAGCTTTCGGGCGGCATGCGCCAGCGCGTCGCAATCGCCCGTTCTCTGGTTACCGATCCGCGCGTTCTGTTCCTTGATGAACCTTTTGGGGCGCTCGATCAGATACTGCGACGTCAGATGAACATTGAGCTTCAACGCATATGGCTGGAAAGCAAAGCGACAACGCTGCTTGTTACCCATGGAATTGACGAAGCAGTTTTCCTTGCCGACCGGATCGTGGTGATGCACAGCCGCCCTGGACGCATCGCACAGATCATAGATATTCCGCTTAAACGCCCACGCAGCCCCGAAATTTTCAGCACATCGCAGTTCCATGCGCTGGAGGACGCCGTCGCAGAGGCCCTGCATGGCTGACGGGAAGCCATCGAACCATCTCACGACTTTGCGCAACTGGATTATCCTTCTTGCTGTATGGGAGATATGCGGTCGCTTTTCGCTGATCGCAGGTGGCGCCTTGCCGGCACCTTCGGCGATCCTGGCTCGTCTGTGGATCGACCGCGCCGATTATCCAGCCCACATACTGGCCACACTTCAGGGCGCAGGTGCGGGCTTTATCATCGGCAATCTCGTTGCCGTTGCTGCAGGCATCCTGTTCGCTCTGTTTCCCGCCGCCGCTAAACTGGGACGTGGCATCAACATCGCGATTTTCGCCCTACCTCCGATTGCCATATCCCCCATTCTGGTGCTGACTTTTTCAGGCATGACGCCGCGTGTCACGCTGGCGGCACTTGGTTGTTATTTCATCACCATGGCCGCCACCGTAACCGGCATCAGCCAGACGGACCGCCGTATGATCGATATCGTCCGCGCCTATGGCGGCAGCCGGTGGAAAGTGCTGCTTCTGGCACAATGGCGGTCAGCCCTGCCGTCGATCCTCGCAGGTCTACGCATTGCCGCTCCGAACGCAGTTCTGGGCTCCATTCTGGCCGAATTCGGCGGCGGCGGTCGCTTCGGTCTCGGTGCCTATCTTATCGGTTCTCTCGGGAGAGCCGAACCGACCCGGCTATGGGGTATCGGCTTGTGCGCCACCCTGCTCGCAGGGTTGGCCTATGCGCTTTTTTCCATTGCTGCAAAGGTGCTGACCGGCAGCACCAAGGCTATCACCGTACCCGCCAACGCTCCAGATGCGGCTCCGCGCAGCTCCTACGGTCTGAATTTTGTTCTCGCCATTTGTTCGGTCGCGCTTCCGTTCCTCTTGTGGTGGCTGTTGCTCGTCGTCATGGGAACACCGGCCATGATTGCCAAAACGCCTGCCGGTCTTTTCGATTATCTGTTCCTCGCTCCGTCCGCAGTTCCCGCACAAGCAAAATTGCTGACAGCGCTTTCGCAGACCTTGCCCCTCACATTTCTCGGCATGACAGCAGGCATCCTTTTTGCATTTGCACTCGCCATAGCCTCAGTCGCCAAGCCTGCCATTGTGCGCGGCTTCATGCCGATCGCCCTTGTCACACAGACCATGCCTCTCGTTGCACTGACGCCGTTGCTCGTTCTGTTGCTGGGGCGCGGACCGTCAGTCATCCTCTGGATTACCATTTCGGTCACATTCTTTCCCGCCTTCGTGACCATGGCTCAGGGCATGGCACTGGTTCCTCGTGCGGCATTGGATGTGCCCCGTGCATACGGTGCCAGCATCTGGAAACAGATACGCCTGGTATCGGTGCCAGCCTCCCTGCCCTATCTCTTTGCTGCCATCCGCCTGGCTGTGCCACGCGCGCTCCTCGGCGTCATGATCGCCGAATGGCTCGCAACGGGAACAGGCCTTGGAAACCTGCTCAACCAATCGCGCGGATATCTCGACTACGGCATGATCTGGGCCGTCGCCGTGCTGTCCGTCATGCTGTCCGTCTTTTTCTACCAGATCGTTGCCCTCTGCGAGCGCCATGTGCTCGCCCGCCGGGGTATGAGCCCGGCAGACTAAAATGCAAGGAGTCCCCATGGAAATTACCGATCACAAAGCTTCCGTTCGCGAACGTGTTTGGAGCGAGTTGCGCAAGGTCGCTGTTCCGGACAGCCGTTTCCATTTCGACTTTGGCGAATTCATCGCGGATTTTGAAGGCGGCGAGGAGGCGGTCGCTCGCCTGACCAACCATCGATACTACCAGAACGCCGATTTCATCTTCATCACGCCCGACAATTGTCTGGACCGTCTTCGCCTCCAGGCTTTGAAAGACGGCAAGACCATTCTGATAACCACTTATTCCATCAGGCGCGGCTTCTGGGTTCTCGATCCGAAACTGATTTCGCCGGATCATTATCTTTATGCCTCGACGCTCGACGGCATGGAGCGCGTTGGGCAACCGGTAACGCTGAAAGACATTTCATCCATGCCGGTTGTCGACTACATGGTCACCGGCACCGGCGCTATCAATCTTGAAGGCGTCCGCTTCGGAAAAGGTCACGGCTTCTTTGATGCCGAATGGGGCATGCTTTATCGTCTGGGCCGCATCACCGCTGCGACGCCAGCCGCCGCCGTTGTGCATGACTGCCAGGTTCTGGCCGAAAAGCTGACGCCCGATGTCTACGACACGGTTGCGGACGTTATTTTCACGCCCACTCGCACCATAGAGGTTAAAGACCCGCACAAGCCGACCTGCGGAATCATCTGGGACCGCCTCGATCCTGTCATGTACGAAACGATCCCTCCGCTTCAGGAGCTCAAGGCCATGGGACTGTAGACAAAGTCCCTTTGAAAACTGAAAAAGCCGGATGCGTTTAACGTGTCCGGCTTTTCCTTACATCCCGATCACGAGCTTCCACGCAATTGACCACATCGTGACGGCAATCACACCTTCCAGAATACGCCACGAAGATGGCCGGGCAAAAATCGGGCGCAGCCAGCGTGCACCGAAGCCAAGGGAAAAGAAAAACACGAAAGACGCGGTGATCGCACCTGCGGCAAACGATGTTTCCAGACCTGGAAACTGCGTGGAGATCGTTCCGAGAAGGACGACCGTATCCAGATATACATGCGGATTGAGCCATGTCAGCGCGAGACAGGTCGCCAGTGTCTTTGTAAGGCTGACCGACGCTCCGTTCGCCGTTGCCAGTGCGGCAGATGATGTGAAGGCGGAATGAAGGCTTCGCGCACCATACCAGATAAGAAAAGCCGCCCCGCCATACCGCATGATCGGATCGAGGGCTGGCATGATGGCAGCAATCTTCTGGAAACTCGTCACGCCAATGAGGATCAGGACGGCATCCGATATGGCACAAACGAGACTGATTGCGAACACATGCTCATCCCGCAATCCCTGCCGCAACACGAACGCGTTTTGCGCGCCAATAGCAACGATCAGGCTCAGGCCCATGGTAAGGCCGGTTACGTAAACTGAGGGATTCATGAGTGGGTCGCCATCTGGGAGTAGGTTGGCACTTGGATAGCGGATGGAAGATCATTAGAATAGTTAAATATCATAAACCCAGTTTAGAGATTCTAATGATCGACTATTCTGCACTGAGAGCAGTGGCAATGGTGGTTCAGACGGGCAGTTTTGAGAAGGCAGCGCGTGCCTTGAATGTCACTCCATCTGCAATCTCGCAGCGCGTCAAACATCTGGAAGAACGGCTGGGCGCTGTCTTGGTTGAACGCGGCACGCCCTGCACAGCCACTGAAAAAGGTGACTGGCTATGCCGTCATATCGAGCAGGTCGGCATGCTCGAACGCGAGCTTCTGGCGGAATTGCCCGGACTGTCTGGCAGCGAAAATACCGCTCAGCGCGTAACACTGCATATAGCGGCCAACGCCGATAGTCTCGGCACGTGGTTTCTGAAAGCGATTTCGCATTTCAGCACGACATCGGACTATCTGTTCAACATCGCGGTTGATGACCAGGATCATACCGCCGAATGGCTGCAACGGGGACGCGTCGTCGCTGCCGTAACCTCCCTGTCCAAACCGGTGCAAGGCTGTCGCCTCACTCCGCTTGGTGTTCTCCGCTACCGCGCCACGGCATCGCCGGAGTTCATCTCCCGGTACTTTCCCCACGGCGTAACCCGCAATGCTATTGCCAAGGCCCCGGCACTGACATTCAACCAGAAGGACAGGTTGCAGGATCAGTGGGTACGTACCGCTCTCAAAGCGGATATGACCTGCCCGACACATTGGCTTCCGTCGACACAGGCCTTCGTCGATGCGAGCCTGTCGGGCATGGGATGGGGGATGAACCCGGTGCAGTTGGTCGACCAGCATTTGAAAGCCGGGCGGCTGGTGGAACTCATCCCCGAGACGGCTCTGGATATTCCCTTGTTCTGGCAGGTGAACCGCCTGGCAGCCGACAGACTTGCAGGATTGACGCAGACCGTCCTCATGAAAGCGCGTCAGGAACTCGCGCCGCTTCTGCAAAAATGATAGTCACCTGACCGCACGGGCTGTCGTTAAAGCAACGGACCAGAGAAAGGCTTTCCCTACCGTGACCGTCAATCACCATCTGTTTTCTTGAACGTGAACAGCGATTGAGCGATGCATGAAGGATGAAGCTCCTGTTCCTCATCGCGGCGCTGATCGCTCTTGTCTTCCTCGGCTGCTATTTGCAGATGTTCTTTGCCGTGCCGTGAACGCATGACCGCATTGGTCCACTCTCCGGTCACCCTGCCGAAGAGTTGGCGGTTCATCCAAGCGGATCACAAAAAGGCAGGATCAATGATCCTGCCCCGTTTGCGCAACACCCGCTGCTTCTTCGCAGACCCTGACATGCTCTGCCAGTGCTTCAAGCTGCAAGAAAGCGCTTATGCTACAGATATCCCGCTTCTGAAACTTTGGAAGTTCCTGAAGCTCCTTCAATCTGGTGAGAAGTGCACCTCGGTTCATGGTTTTTCCCTCCATCTTTCTGGCTATCCGCAAGATTGGTGTTAATCAGGCTGCCCGCACCTTCGCTTTCGTTTTCAACGGCAGTTCGATATCGACTTCGAGCGTCGACATCTGATCACCCCGGTCCATTTTCACGCTGACCTTGTCGCGGTCGATCTGGATATGCTTGGCGATGACGGCGAGGATTTCCTCCCGCAGCACAGCCACAAGATCGGAATGCTCGTGTGACGCCCTTTCATGGGCAAGCAGAACCTGCAACCGTTCACGCGCTTGCGGCGCGGAAGCAGGCTTGCTGAAGAAACGAAACAGGCTCATGCCGCTCTCCTTCCGAAAAGTTTACCCAGAAGGCCGCGCTTTTCGGATGGAACAGTCATCGGCACTTCTTCACCGGCGAGGCGGCGGGCTGCGTCGAGATAAGCCAATGCGGGCGCGCTGCGCTGATCGGCTAGCGTTACGGGTGAGCCGATATTGGATGCCCGCAGGACGTCCTGGCTCTCGGGAATGATACCCAGAAGCGGGATCGACAGGATTTCGAGCACATCCTCGACCTTCAGCATGTCACCGCGTTCGGCGCGAACGGGATCGTAACGGGTCAGGAGAAGATGTTTTTCCACGCGTTCGCCGCGCTCGGCCTTGAGCGTTTTGGCATCCAGCAAACCGATAATGCGATCGGAATCACGCACCGACGAGACTTCGGGATTTGTTACGACGACCGCCATATCGGCATGGCGCATGGCGAGCGTGGCGCCGCGTTCAATCCCGGCGGGACTGTCGCAAATGATCCAGTCGAACTCCTTCTTGAGGTCTTCCATAACGCGGTCGACACCCTCGGTGGTCAGGTTATCCTTGTCACGCGTCTGCGAGGCTGGCAGCAGGTAGAGCGTTTCGAGGCGCTTGTCACGGATCAAAGCTTGCGGGAGCTTCGCGTCGCCCTGAATGACGTTGACCAGATCGAACACGACCCGGCGTTCTGCTCCCATGACGAGGTCGAGATTACGCAGGCCGACATCGAAATCGATAACGACAGTCTTCTCGCCGCGTTGCGCCAGCGCAGCGCCTATTGCGGCTGTGGATGTCGTTTTGCCGACGCCACCTTTACCGGAAGTTACAACAATCACTTTTGCCATATTTGTCTCCTGTATCTCCCGCGCGCCCCCAGAGCATCCGTTACCCGGGATATGAGATGCTCTGCTTTTCCTTTTTGGCACTCAAACGTGCCTGAAAATCAGTTTGGACATATGTTTCCCGAGGACATTTCAGCCCTATGGGGAACTTGCTAGCCCAGCGTTTCGGCCATCATATAGTCGCCGTCGAGCCAGAGCTGGACCGCCTGTCCGCGCAACCTGCTCTCCATATCTTCCGCCGTCTTGTAGAGGCCATCGATAGCAACGAGTTCAGCTTCCATCTTGCGGCAGAAAATGCGCGCATCGGCGTTACCGGCGGTTCCCGCCATCGCGCGACCGCGCAATGCGCCATAAACGTGGATCGAGCCGCCAGCCACCACTTCCGCACCGGATGCAACAGAACCGACAATCGTCACATCGCCATCCGGAAAATAGATCGACTGGCCAGACCGGACCGGCTCGGTGACGACCATGGAAGGCACAGCCCTGACGAGTTGCACCGATGCCGGCGCTGCCGGCGCACGTTCCTTCGGTTTCGGTTCCACGATCTCCGGGTCGAAATCGGCGGCAGGCTGACCACCACGCATCGCTGGCGGCATTCCGGGCCCCAGAAGAGAGGGCCGCGCATTTTCAAAACCTGTGATCCAGACACCGCGGCTAACCAGATCCTCAAGCAACTGCACCAGCTGCGGGCGCTCAATCGCTACATTCTCCAGATCGAGAACGATCGGGCGATTGAGGAAGAACCCAACTGAACGTGCTGCAAGATCGTCCAGCTTGTCGAGCCAGCCATCGAGCGGCAATTCAGGCGAGAGGACCAGCGCAAGAAAGGACCTCCCTTTCAAGCGGATTGGACGAGACTGTGTTAGCACTTGATTCATCTTGGTTAAAAAACGGTTTATCCGGTCTATATGCGCAATGGTTAACAGATAGTTAATTTCTGAAGCCTGAACGGTCCCATAAGTTGGAGAAACTGTTCCTTTCCGACGATCAGGTACAACTATCCGCAAGGAATCCGTCGCCGGGCACAGAACGCAACATCATGCCAGCTCGAATAGCCAGAGGCGCCTTGGATTCGAAAGCGACTCAGAGCTTCTTTTCCATTGTAAACGGTTAACTGGAGCGATAATTGCCGTTTCTTCGACCGTCCACAGAAGACCATGCAGAAAAACATAAACTTAAATTTCAATCAAAAGTGACGCTACGTAATGTATTATAAATTTATAATACATTTTATTTAGTCAGATAAAATGAAAATCTTACGTACAGAAGAAGATTATGAAAATTTTCGCAGCGATTCGACAAGTATATTTTATTTAATTTAGAAAAATTCCTGCATTCTAAGAGCCGTCATCCTGTACTATCACGACGAAATCCAGAGTTCTGGAAGCAATACGCAACATACTGCACCTGTTTCTGCTCGTCGAAGCGATGTAATCCGCACAGTAATGAGTATAATCCGCCGGAGAAACAGAAGTCTTCCGGCGCGTTCTGTCCCGTCTAACAGCGCTGTTTCCGTCGGGATAAATCCCTTCGCAGAAGCAGGGAATATATAGTCTTTAGGAAGGTTCCGCTCAAAAGGAACCGCCTCGCGTTTGGGCGGGGGGCTTAGGGGCGCGAGGCGGGCGAGCTCTCAGGAGTGCACGCTCAATGAAAATGTAACGTTAGCCGCGATTCTGGAACTAACAATACGTTCCAACCTGAAAAATTACGTGACCGGAATACAAAAAAGTCCGCAAAGCTCGGGAGGAGGTGAGCGTTGCGGACTTGATCGGTAAGCGCGATTGGGAGGAGGAGTATCGCGCTCGGGCCCGGCTTTTGGGAGGAGGAGCAAGCCGGGACGATTTTTTAATAGTCTCTTCGGCCCACCCGCTCAATCAACAAGCTTGCATTGCTGATATGCACTTTCAACAAACCCAAATAAAAAACCGCCCCGCTGCGAATGAACGCGCTGAGGCGGCGTATCTCCTTCGAAAGCCCCCAATCGAAGAAGATGGGGGAACTTAATCACAGCTTTGACAAAAATAAATAGGCATTTTGTACCATTGTTAGAAAATCCGCCGAACAATATCGCCCACAGGTTGAAAGCCATTATCTTTCGGAACACTCCCCGCTGGCCGTCGCGTAGCCAATCAATTAGATACCGGATAAGCGAGGCCGCAATGTTAGCTTATCCGTGGGCGCGGGCCACCTAACAATCATACATAAATTTCAGTATTTTCTGAAAATTAGAGATTTATATTATGGGGTTGCTTTCTCCATGAGCGGGGTTATTGTTCGTCTCACTTGGAGGAGGGAGTACCGCCCCAGCGCGCTCGACCGCTGCGGGGCGGTTTCTTTTTAGCTACCCGAAAATGCATATCTGCATTGCAAGGTTGCCCCTTGTAAGCGGCGCGCCATGTTCCTATTTTCGGCTTGCTCGGTTTTACTCCTCCTCCCAAAAACCGAACCCAAAGCGCGATACTCCTCCTCCCAATCGCGCTTTATAGATCCGCCCACTGCACACTCCTCCTCCCAGTGCAGTGGGCGTTCTCATTTCTGGAACTCCTCTTCCTTTTTGAAATCAAGCTGGATTAAGCGGCTTTTCGCTATTTCTGTAGTTTTAAGGGTTTGCCGATAATTTCTGCCCATGATGCACGAGAGTGGGGTTTCATGTTCTTCGGCACGACCTTCAAAATGGCAAAAGCGCCACTGTTAGCCGCCCCTCTGTTCTGGCTCGTCTTTGCGCTTCTCCTGCTGATTGTACTGCTGTCGTTGCAGCTTAATACCCCTATCGGCCCCATGTACTGGGACAGCTACATCTATTTCGATGCGGCCCAGCGCATAAAGATGGGCCAAACTCCCAATGTAGATTTCTCCACACCGGTCGGACCGCTTGGCTATTACCTTTTTGCATGGGGACTATCCCTGTTCCCCAAAGCGCAACCGCTGTTGCTCGTTCAGTGGTCCATACTGATCGTCGCGGCCCCACTGATAATCGGAGTGCTGGCCAAGCTTCACCCCCGGAACCGTACAACCGGATTTCTTATCCTTATCCCATTTCTGGTTTTCGCGATCTTCCCCGCCAATACGCAGAGTTTTTATCCTTATCCCGGTCTGGACGGTTTCGGTATTTATAACCGCCACACATCGCTTTGGCTTTACGTTCTCATGTGTGGATTGATGTTCTTGCGTGATAGTGTGAAGCTCGCACTGTTTTGCGCGGCGGCGATGGTCGCCCTGTTCCTGATGAAAATTACCGGCTTTCTCGCAGGCGGACTGTTCGGGCTTGCAGCACTTCTGGCTGGCCGGATCTCGGTCCGCCATGTCCTTCTAGCCACGGCCGTTGCTTCAGCCGCGCTGTCTGTTCTTGAACTGCATAACGGGATTATCGGCGCTTATCTTCGCGATATCGCCACGTTGTTAGCATTGAACGAAGAGGCTCTGCTCCCACGGTTCCTGACGGTCATATCCTTGAAGCTCGACGTCATTCTGCCAGCTTCAATTCTTCTCCTGCTCCATTTCTGGAACGAACAGCACCAGACCACCAGCGAACAGACCCGTTTCTTCGACAGGAGTTCCGTCTGGCTCGCTATCGGGCTTCTTGGCGGCATCATCCTTGAAACGCAGAACACCGGAAGCCAGGAGTTTATTTTTCTTTGGCCCGTTCTGGTCATGATCTTTCAGCGGGTGCAGGTTCGCAGCCAGAACTTCAAGATCGCTTTCATGATACTGGCCGCTTTCTGCGTCATTCCTACTTTCGCCAAGGTTGTGCACAGGACTTTGCGCGCCGTCGCTGTGGCGCCGACTTATGTTCAGCCGTCATTACCGCAATTGAAGAACCTAGGTCAGGTGTTGACCCGGCCCGACTTCCTGCAGCGAGCAGAACTTTTCCAGTCCCACTACCCGGAGAACAATGCAGCCTATGACGCACTGGCCAAACAGGGACAGCTACCCAGTTGGCAGCTTTATTCAGAAATTGACTTTCAGGTTTTCTGGCTGCTTTCTGCAAACCAGATGATAACGGACCTGAAATCCTTCGAGATGCGGAACAATATCCGCCTTCAAAGCATCATGTCGCTGGATTTCGTTAACCCGTTCGCCTGGATATTGGATCGCGACGCCACGCGACATATCCAGATCGGCAATGATCCTTTCCGAACGGTGCCTGCTCTGTCTGAGGAAGCAAAAGCCGCCTTGGAAGCAACCGATGGCATATTGCGTCCGAAATGTCCGACGACAACCAATCGTCTTGCCCTGCAAAAAATATACGAGGAAGCGCTACAGAACCGAACGGCTATCGCTTTGAACCCGTGTTGGGATTTGCTGCTTCGTCCCGGTCTTGCTCCGTGATCAGAAACACGTCACTTGATCTGAGCCTTGACGAAATCCCGGACAATCCGGACGATACCGCGTGAAAGCACTTCATCCAGCGCTTTAATGAACGCATCCACGTGCTCACGCTCGCAGATCAGCGGCGGCTCAAGACGAATGACATTTCGATTATACTCGGTAAAGGCGACCAGTACGCCGTGATCGCGCAGCAGATGGCTGCCGATGAAGCCGGGAAGCGAACCTTTCAGCTTTTCATCCAGCATCCCCAGAACAGGGCGCAACACAACCGGCATGGTCTGGGAAAAGTCATGGAATTCCAGTCCCACCATCATCCCCTTCCCGCGCACGTCTTTCACAAGCGCGGGATAGCGGCTCTGCAAGTCGTGCAGCCTCTCCAGAAGATAATCCCCAACGTCGGCTGCGTTATCGATGAGATGTTCGTCGTACAGGACATTCAGGGCTTCAATCGACGTGACGCACGCTTCGCCGATACCGCCAAAAGTTGCCATGGCGTGGATCATTGCTGTCCTGGGCGACCCGTAAGCCTTCATATAAATGTCGCGACGGGCGATCATCGCGGCCATCGCCGTCTTTCCCCCGCCCAGCGATTTCGCCAGCGCAGTGACGTCCGGTATGACGCCATAATGCTCGAAAGCATAGAATTTCCCGGTCCTGCCCAATCCGCACTGCACTTCATCGGCAACCCAGATA
>Ga0182748_1003640_pt1 | contig 12839 bp, 11 predicted proteins | sample eDN3rd37CKraftOP_FD_128877 | JGI IMG/M metagenome (GOLD analysis project Ga0182748, IMG submission 128877) | Enriched Organic Plus compost microbial communities from Emeryville, California, USA - eDNA 3rd pass 37_C Kraft OP (version 2) (version 2) ...
CGTGGCGGTGGCTGCGACAATTGGCTTCGCCTGGGCGCTCATCCTGGTGCTCGCCACCTCGCTGGCGGGGGCGCTGGTGCTGCGCCATGCCGGCGGCAGCCACATCGCGCGGGCGCGCGTCGCAATGGCCGAGGGCAGCTTCACCGCGCTGCGCGCGGACAGCACCGGCTCGCTTGTCCTGCTGGCCGGAATTCTCTTGCTGATTCCGGGGTTTATTACGGATCTGGCGGGGCTTCTCCTGTTTCTTGCGCCGCTCCGGCGGGCGCTGGCGGCTGCTTTCGGCGGCGACCGCTCCACCCCGCGCGCGGATGGCGTGGTCGATCTCGAGCCCGAGCAATGGCACCGGGTGCCGGACCCGGTGCTGGCCGACGAGCGGGACCGCGACGATCAAGATCGATACGGCCAGAATCGATAGAGCGGGCCGGCGCGACCGTCGTGCCCGCCCTTGCACCCGCGCGCACCGCGGCGCGCGGTCACATCCTTGTTCACCTAACGGCGCTATGTTAGCCAACGCGCCGCACGCGGGCGTTCAGGCCGGCATCAAGGAGTTCTCATGACGACGTCCAATGGCGGCCCGTCCGCAGACATGCAGCCGCAGCTTTCGGTGGTAGCGCAGTACATCAAGGATTTCTCGTTCGAGAATCCGAATTCGCCGCAGTCGCTGGCGCCCACGGAAGAGCCGCCGCAGATCGGCATCCAGATCAACGTCAACGCGCAGCCGCTGTCGGAGACCGACGTCGAAGTCTCGCTCCAGCTCGAAGGCAAGGCCGAGGGCAAGGCCGGCCTGCTGTTCGGCTTTGAACTGGAATTCGCCGGCGTGTTCCGCATCCGCAACGTGCCGCCGGAAAGTCTGAACGCGATCGTGCTGATCGAATGCCCGCGGCTGCTGTTCCCGTTCGCACGCGAGATCATCGCCACCACGGTGCGCAATGGCGGCTTCCCGCCGCTGCTGCTCGAGCCGATCGACTTCGTCGCGCTCTATCGCCAGAAGCTGGCGCAGCTGCAGCCGGGCGGCCAGGCGATGGCGTAAGGCACTTTCAAAGTGCCGGGCCAGACTGAGGCCCATCAGCGTCACCGCGAGGCGCTCGGCGCGCAATGCGCCGAGCCGCGAAGGCAACTTCCCCGGCAGTGCCCGTCATCCTTCGAGGTCCGTTTCGCTCGCGCCTCGGGATGACCGATCGAGCCTGTCGCCCTAAGACAGGTAACCCCGCCACAAGGCGTTCTCGCCCAGGCTCTCCACGAATTCCCGGTGCGCGGCGCGCTCGGCCTCGCTCACGCGCGGGGCAAGCGCTACCGGCCGCGCGCGCACGGCGCCGGCGCGGCCGCCGCCATTCGCACGCCGCGCGCTGTTCTCCGCGAGCCCGAGCTGCGCCTGGCGGCCGCCGATCAATTCCAGATAGACCTCGGCCAGGATCTCGGCATCGAGCAGCGCGCCGTGCTTGGTGCGGCGCGAATTGTCGATGCCGTAGCGGGCGCAAAGCGCGTCGAGATTGTACGGCCCGGCCGAATGCTTGCGGCGCGCCAGCATCAGCGTATCGACCAGCCGGTCGCGCGCGATCAGCTCGCGCTCGATCCGCTTGAGCTCGGCGCAGAGGAAGGCGTAGTCGAAGCCGGCATTGTGGATCACCAGCGGCGCGTCGGCGATGAAAGCGAGGAAGTCGTCGACGATCTCGACGAAGCGTTTTTGTCCCTTCAGGAACTCGGTCGACAGCCCGTGAATGGCGAACGCCTCGGCCGGTACCTCGCGCTCCGGATTGAGATAGGCATGGAAGGTCGCACCGGTCGGGATGCGGTTGATCAGCTCGACGCATCCGACTTCCACCAGGCGATGGCCCTGGTTCGGATCGAGGCCGGTGGTTTCGGTATCGAGGACGATCTCGCGCATCGGGTATCTATCTCATGCCGTCATGACCCGCGAAAGCGGGTGAACCGGTCAACACGAAGTGCTGTGCCTACGGGGTTGCCCGCAGGCGCGCGCAATGACCGCAACCTGCGGGGCGACTCATTTCGCTTTGTCGGCCATTCTAGCCACGCGCGCCAGGATTTCACGCACCTGCGCCTGCGCCGCCTCGAATCCGCGCGACGTATCCACCACGAAATCAGCGCGCGCGCGCTTGTCGGAATCGGGCATCTGCTTGGCCAGGATGGCGGCGAATTTCTCTTCCGTCATGCCCGGGCGCCCGAAGGCGCGCTCGCGCTGGACCTCCGCCGGCGCGGACACGACGACCACCGCGTCGCACAGTTTTTCGCCGCCGGTCTCGTAGAGCAGCGGAATATCGAGCACCGCGATCCTGGCGCCGCGCTTTTCGGCCTCGGCCAGGAAACGGTCGCGCGCGGCGGCCACCAGCGGATGCACGATGGCCTCGAGCTTCGCGATCGCGGCCGCATCGCCGAGCACGCGCTTGGCGAGCTTGTCGCGGTTGACCTTGCCGCCTTCGGTCGTGCCCGGAAAAGCCGCCTCGATCAGCGGCACCGCCTCGCCTTCGTAGAGCGCATGCACGGCGGCATCGGCGTCGTGCACGGGCACGCCTTCTTGCGCGAAGAACTTCGCGGTCGTCGATTTCCCCATGCCGAGGGAGCCGGTCAGGCCGAGCACGAACATTGCTTGCTTTCTTGTCCCGCACGCGATGCGGCACGCAATGACGCGCCGCCGATCCGGGACATGAGCGCACTACCCATCCACGAAACCATTGTCGCGCAAATAGACCAGCAACGGCAGCAGCGGCAGGCCGAGAATGGTGAAATAGTCGCCTTCCACGCGTTCGAACAGATGAATGCCGATGCCTTCGAGCTGGTAGGCGCCGACGCTCGCCGATGCCGAATCGCCGGCGAGGTCGAGATAGTTGTCGAGAAACCGCTCGGAGAAATCGCGCATGGTCAGCCGCGCGGTCTCCAAGCATTCGAACAGAACCTCGCCGTCGCGCACGAGCGCCAGCGCCGAATTGAGCTCGTGCGTCTTCCCGCGCAGCATGCGCAATTGCTGCTTGGCGTCCGCTCGGTCCTTCGGCTTCGAGAAACGCTGCTCGCCGAGCGCCAGCGTCTGGTCGGCGCCGAGCACGATATGGCCCGGCATGGTCGCGGCCACCGCCTCGGCCTTGGCGCGCGCGAGCAGGCCGGCCACCGCGGCCGGGTCGGCGATGCCGGCCTGCGCTTCCACCGCGCGCTCGTCGATCTGCGCCGGCCTGATCGCGAAACGCAGCGCGGCGGCGGCCAGAATCTTGCCGCGGACGTCGCTCTTGGAAGCGAGCACCAAGGGATGCGGATCAAGCCAGAGCGGCATCGTCTGTTCCTACGCCCCCGGCGCGCGGCGGCGCTCGCTCAACAGGCGCATCACGGCCGCGGCGGTCTCCTCGATCGAGCGCCGCGTCACGTCGATGGTCGGCCAGCTGTGCTTGGCGCACAGCCGGCGCGAATAGGACACTTCCTCGGCCACCGCCGTGCGGTCGATATATTGGTCGTCGTCGCGATGCGCGCGCAGGCCGAGCAGGCGGTTCTCGCGAATCTGCACGATGCGCTCGGGACTGGCATAGAGGCCGACCACCAGCGGGCGCGTCAGCTTCTCCACCTCCGGCGGCAACGGTATGTTCGGCACCAGCGGCACGTTGCCGGTCTTGATGCCGCGATTGGCCAGGTAGATCGAGGTCGGCGTCTTCGACGTGCGCGACACGCCGATCAGCACCACGTCGGCTTCCTCCAGCCCTTCGACATGCTGGCCGTCGTCATGCATCATGCTGAAATTGAGGGCGTCGATGCGCTGGAAATATTCGGCGTTGAGCACGTGCTGGGCGCCGGCGCGGTGGATGGTCTCGGCGCCGAGATAGGCCTGGAACACGCGCAGGATCGGTCCCAGCACGGACATGCAGGGCAGGCCGAGCTCGCGGCATTTGCTCTCGAGCAGCTGGATCAGGTCTTCTTCCAGCAGCGTATAGAGAACGATCCCGGGGGCGTCGCCGATCTCTTCCAGCGCGCGGTCGAGCTGCTTCTTCGACCGCACCATCGGATAGAGATGCTCGACCGGCGCCACATTGGCGTATTGCGCCGCCGCCGCCCGCGCGACCGTGATCAGGGTCTCGCCGGTGGCATCGGAGACCAGATGCAGGTGGAAATAGCCGGTGCCGGTCATGCGGGATAAGTTAACGAAAAGTTAAGGACAGCGTGTGGATCGCTGGGGAGGAGGCCACGCCGGGAGGCCCGAGGCAAGCCAAGGTTTCGCCCGGAGCCGATTTTCATCCACATCGGTGCCCCCGGGACGCCGCACGGGCCGGAGTTCCGACCCGGCGCGGGTATGTGGACAGCATACTGGGGAAGGCCGGGGAAATCCGCGATAAATGCCGATAAACTGCCCTGTATGACTGTGCACAAGCGAGCCGCCCTGAGCGTGCATTTCTTGATCGGCAGCGGCCGGGCAGTGGACAGACGGTTGCCCGGCAGGCATGAGTCCAATCAACGTTCTAATAACTACTACAATCAAGAAATCTAAGGTCTTGATGGGAGAAGGCGTGACAACCAGTGCCATGGGGACAAAGCCCCTGCTGCGCGTGCTCGGCAAGAAGCGCGAGGCCGTACCGCCGATCTGGCTGATGCGCCAGGCAGGCCGCTATCTGCCGGAGTATCGTGCCATCCGGGAGAAGGCCGGCGGATTTCTCGACCTTTGCTTCAATCCCGAGCTTGCCGCCGAAGTGACCTTGCAACCGGTGCGGCGCTTCGGTTTCGACGCCGCGATCCTGTTCTCGGACATTCTGGTGATTCCGCTCGCGCTCGGGCGGAAAGTCGAATTTCTGGCCGGCGAGGGACCGAAGCTCGATCCGCTCACCGATGCGCAAGCACTGGCGAGCCTGCGCCACGACATCGATGCCGCGGTGGTTGCGCCTGTTTACGAGACGGTGCGGCGGGTGAAGGCCGCGCTCGACGACAGGACGACGCTGATCGGTTTCTGCGGCGCGCCCTGGACGGTGGCGACCTACATGGTGGCGGGCGAGGGTACGCCCGACCAGGCGCCGGCGCGCATGCTGGCCTATCGCGAGCCGGATTTGTTTGCCCGGCTGATCGAACGGCTGGTTGTAGCGTCGATCAGCTATCTGGTGGGGCAGCTGAAAGCCGGCGCCGAATGCGTGCAGGTTTTCGATACCTGGTCGGGCGTGCTGTCGCCGCTCGAGTTCGAACGCTGGAGCATCGCGCCGACCCGAAAGATCGTCGATGGCGTGCGCGCGCAGGTGCCGGGGGCAAAAATCATCGGCTTTCCGCGCGGCGCCGGCACCAAGCTCGAGCGCTATGTGGAAGCGACCGGGGTCGATGCCGTCGGGCTCGATTGGACGGTCGATCTTTCCCACGCGCGCGACCGCATCCAAGCCCGCGTGCCGGTGCAGGGCAATGTCGATCCGCTCGCGCTGCTGGCGGGCGGCGAGGTGCTCGACCGCGAGGTGGATGCCGTGCTGCAGGCGCTTTCGGACGGGCCTTTCATTTTCAATCTCGGCCATGGCATTCTGCCGCCGACCCCGATCGCGCATGTCGAGCGGATGCTGAAGAGGGTGAGGGGATAGTGGTTGTTGTCCCTCTCCCTGCGGGGGAGGGATAGAGGCGACCGGCTCATGTATCTCTGGCTCAAGGCCCTTCACCTGATCGCCGTCATCTCCTGGATGGCCGGGATGCTCTACCTGCCGCGGCTGTTCGTCTATCACGCGGCGGCCGCGCCCGGCTCCGAGCAGTCGGAGACCTTCAAGGTCATGGAGCGGCGGCTCTACAAATTCATCATGACGCCGGCCATGGTGGTGACCTGGCTCGCCGGCATGGTGCTGGTATTTCAGGGCGGCTGGTTCGCGGCGGCCTGGTTCCATGCCAAGCTCGCGCTGGTGGTCGTCATGACCATCATGCACGGCCTGCTCGGTCACTGGGCCAATGAATTCTTCTATGACCGCAACCGGCGCGGGCCGAAATTCTACCGGATCGCCAACGAGATACCGACCTTATTGCTGATCGCCATCGTGATTCTGGTGACCGTCAAACCGTTCTGACGGTGAGCCGCGGCGGCGGGCGCCGGTCCGCCAGCCAGGGTTTCAGGCAGTCGCGGCGAAGACGGCGTCATGGCCGGAGCGAAAAAAATGCGCGGTCATGGCCTATCCGGGCGGGGACGCGAGCAACTTTTCGCCGCGCCGGTCGTTGAGATAATCGAAATTTCACTCCGTTTCGTTTCCACCACTTGCGAAAAATCGCGCTTCCTCATATGTTCGGTTCATCCCACCGAGCGCAGGCGGCTGAACGCAGGCGTAAGCAGATTGCGTCCCGGCGCCGACTGGTTCGGTCCGGCCGCAGCGTCGGGCCCCGGGACCACATCCCAAAGCGCCCACTGTCAATCCAGACCTGCGAACTCACTTCTTTAGCTCTAGCCAGCGTCGGTCGTTCCATTTTCCAGGACTCCGCCGGTCTATCTCCCAACAGGACAGTCACCCCCCATGCGGGAAATGAAGCTCCAGGACCTCAAGTCCAAGACTCCTGCCGAACTCCTTGCTTTTGCCGAAGAGCACCAGGTCGAGAATGCTTCGACCCTGCGCAAACAAGAGTTGATGTTCGCGATCCTCAAGCAGCTCGCGACGCAGGAGATCGACATCATCGGCGAAGGCGTGGTCGAAGTCCTGCCGGACGGCTTCGGTTTCCTGCGTTCGCCGGAATCGAACTACCTCTCGGGTCCCGATGACATTTATGTGTCGCCCTCGCAGATTCGCCGTTTCGGCCTGCGCACCGGCGACACGGTCGAGGGCCACATCCGTTCGCCGAAGGAAGGCGAGCGCTATTTCGCGCTGCTCAAGGTCAACACGATCAATTTCGAGGACCCCGAAAAGGCGCGCCACAAGATCAACTTCGACAACCTGACGCCGCTCTATCCCGACGAGCGGCTCAAGATGGAGCACGACGATCCGACCAAGAAGGATCTGTCGGCGCGGGTCATCGACATCGTGGCGCCGATCGGCAAGGGCCAGCGCGCCCTGGTGGTGGCGCCGCCGCGCACCGGCAAGACCGTGCTCTTGCAGAACATCGCGCACTCGATCACCGCCAATCATCCCGAATGCTATCTGATCGTGCTGCTCATCGACGAGCGGCCGGAGGAAGTCACCGACATGCAGCGTTCGGTGAAGGGCGAGGTGATCTCCTCGACCTTCGACGAGCCGGCCTCGCGCCACGTGCAGGTGGCCGAGATGGTGATCGAGAAGGCCAAGCGCCTGGTGGAACACCAGCGCGACGTGGTGATCCTGCTCGACTCGATCACCCGCCTGGGCCGCGCCTACAACACCGTGGTGCCGTCTTCCGGCAAGGTGCTGACCGGCGGCGTGGACGCCAACGCCTTGCAGCGGCCGAAGCGCTTCTTCGGCGCCGCGCGCAATATCGAGGAAGGCGGCTCGCTCACCATCATCGCCACCGCGCTGATCGATACCGGCAGCCGCATGGACGAAGTGATCTTCGAAGAGTTCAAGGGCACCGGCAACTCCGAGCTGATCCTGGACCGCAAGGTGGCCGACAAGCGCACCTTCCCGGCGATCGACATCACCCGCTCCGGCACCCGCAAGGAAGAGCTGCTCACCGAAGCGCCGGTGCTCAAGAAGATGTACGTCCTGCGCCGCATCCTCAACCCGATGGGCACGATGGACGCCATCGACTTCCTGTTGGACAAGCTGCGCAACACGAAGACCAATTCCGACTTCTTCGACTCGATGAATACGTAAGAGCGGGCGCGCAGGGTCGTCGCGCCGCGCAACAATCTCGACAGTCATCGTCCGCGTCAGCGGATGATCCGGTCCTCCGCAGCTTGGCGCCAGGCCGCGGAGCAGCGGGTGCCCGCTTGCGCGGAGAACGGCAGGTACGACCACGCCGCACGCGGCGGTATCATCGCCCAAACTTTGGGCGTGGTTGCCCTTTATTCATGCGGTATTTTGTGCATCTGCGAAAGGATTTGGAAACCAACTTCTGGCGAATTGGACACCGGTAATCCCGTAATCCGAGCCAGCAATGCCCAGCCGCAGCCGTCTCCGATTTCCACGACCGGCGCTGTGGGTTTTCATTCCCGTTTTCGGCGCAAGCGCGGTCATCGTGGCGACGATGATCTTTTGGCCGTCCGCGATCGTCGGGCTTTCGCTCGGTTTCGCGGCCGCCGTCGTCATCGGTTCATTTGCCGAATATCGGTTGACCCGCATCACCACCTCGATCGCCGCGATCGCGGCCGGCGATCGCTACACCAGCCTGCCCGACGTGTTCTGTGACGGCGCCTTGCGCGCATTCGGTGAAACCGCCGAGACCGTGCGCGGCGCTCTCATCCATGCCGATACGCTGGCGGTCGATCAGCGGCGGCGCGAGACCGAGGCGCGCCTGCATCACGCCGGCCGGCAATTCTTCACCGCCGGTTTCCGGCGCGGCGTCGACGAGGTCGTCAACGCTTTCACCAGCGCCGGTGAGCGCATTCGTGGCACCGCCGCCAAGCTCGCGCAAAGCAACGCCGAAATGGCGCGGCAGGTCATGGAGTCCTCGGCCGCGGCCGCGCAGGCGGCGCAAGAGGTGGCCGAGGTCGCCGAAGCCGCGCGCGAAGTGCGGTCGCTGACGGTGGATTCCGAGCGTCAGGTGGCGGAGGCGCGCGCCGCGACCCAGCGCACGCTCACCGAGCTTGCCCGCGCCGACGAAACCATGCGCAATCTCGGGCTCGCCGCCGGCCGCATCGAACAGGTAATCAAGCTGATCCGGGAAATCGCCGGGCAGACGTCGCTGCTCGCGCTCAACGCCACCATCGAGGCGGCGCGCGCCGGCGAAGCGGGGCGCGGCTTCTCGGTGGTCGCTTCGGAAGTGAAGGAATTGTCGCGCCGCACCGAACTCGCCACCAAGGAGATCGGCGCCCAGGTGCACGACATCCAGCAAGCCGTGAGCGAAACCGGCGAGGCGATTGTCGCCGTCGACCGCAGTGTCGCCGAGATGGGGCAGGTCAACGAGACCGTCACCCGGCTGATGGAACGGCAGATCGCGCAGCTCGATCTGATCGGGACCCAGGCGATGAAAGTCGCCGAAACCGTCAGCGAGGCGCTGCCGCGGATCGAGACGGTGGTGTCCGAAGTGTCCGAGGCCGGCGATGCGGTGCTCTCGACCGCCGGCGATCTGATCGATCGCGCGCAGTCGCTCACCGCTTCGGTCGGCCGCTATTTCGCGAATCTCGATCACGGCTCGGTCAAGGTCGGCATCCTGCATTCGCTGTCCGGCACGCTGACGGCGAGCGAGCGGCCGTTGCAGCAGATCCTCGTGATGATGATCGAAAAGCTGAATCGGGAAGGCGGCCTGCTCGGCCGCCCGGTCGAGGTGGCGATCCTCGATCCGCGTTCCGACCTCGATGCCTATCCGGCCCAGATGGAAGCCTTGCTGCGCGATCACAAGGTGGCGGCCGTCTTCGGGTGCTGGACCTCGGCTTCGCGCAAGCGGGTGCTGCCCGTGCTCGCCCGGTACAACGGCCTGCTGTTTTATCCGAGCCAGTATGAAGGCGAGGAGCAGTCGCCGCACGTGGTCTATACCGGCGCGACCCCGGCGCAGCAGGCTTTGCCGGCGGTCGATCATCTCTTGCGGCTGGGGCGGCGGCGATTTTTCCTGCTCGGCACCGATTATGTCTACCCGCGCACCACCAATGCGATCATCCGCAATTACCTGGCGGCCAAGGGCATCGGCGACGACGCGGTGGACGAACTCTATCTGCCGTTCGGGGAAAAGGTTTTCGGCGACACCGTGCGCCGCATTCGCAAGTTTGCCGGCCGCGACGGCGCGATCGTCGCCACGCTGTCGGGCGATTCCAACGTGCATTTCTTCCGCGAGCGCGCGCGCCAAGGGCTCGATGCCGATATATTGCCGGTGATGAGCCTATCGCTCGGCGAGGCGGAATTGCCGGCGCTGGCCGAGCGCAAACTGGTCGGTCACCGGGTGGCCTGGAATTATTTGCACACGCTCGACACGCCGGAGAACAGCCGCTTCATCGCGGAATGGCGGGAATTCATCGGCGATCCGTCGGCGATGACCAACGATCCGATGGAAGCGAGCTGGATCGGCTTCAAGCTCTGGGCGCAGGCGGTGGCGGCGGCGGGCACGACCGACGTGCAGGCGGTGCGGCGCGCGCTCGGCGGCCGTTCGATCCGTGCGCCGTCGGGCTTCGACGTCGTGTTCGACGCCGAAACCCAGCACCTGCACAAGCCGGTCGTCATCGGCCGCTTCGACGAGCGCAACATGATCCAGCCGGAATGGATCAGCGATGGGCTGGTCGCGCCGGAACCGTGGAGTCCGTGGATAAAGTCGGGCGTGCGCGAGCTACGCCGGGCGGGCTGACGGCTTTCGCCGGCGCTCTTGCTGGGCGAAGGCGGGGTCGGGCATGCACACGGCGTTCTTCTTGCCGGTCAGTTCCTTGCATTCCTGCAGGCTCGAATAGCCGCAGTGGATCCGGGCGCCGGCTTTGTCCTTGAAGCCGCACCATTCTTCCGCGCCGGCCGGCGCGGTCGATGCGGTCAAGGCAGCGAGGATGGTGAGGCAGCCGGCAAATCCCGCGGCCGTGGCCCAAGTCGTCATTCGCATGGCGATTCTCCGATCGCCGCCCCCAAAACGGTGACAGCGATTTTGGCGTTTTGCCGCCGCGGATCAAGGGTGCGCAGGCGGCTTCAGCGCATGGCCGCCACCGCCGCGGCGATCTGGCCGGGCTCGTTCACGGGCAGCGAGCAGCGCTCGCCCACGCAGACGAAGGCGGCGCTGCCGGTGACGGCTTTCAGCTTTTCCTGCGCCGGGTGGGATGCCGGAAGATCGCCGGCGGCGCGCACGCGCAGCACCACGCGGTCGAGGAACGGCAAATCGAGCGCGGCGCGCGCGAAGGCCTCCGCCTCCGGGCCGGTGCAGACGATCTCGGCCGCGCGCAGCCGCAGGTCGAGCGCGTTCAACAGAGCGACATGGCCGAACAGATTGCGCGCCGCGGCCGCCAGCACGTTCTCGATCAGCCGGTCGGCGCGCGCGCGGAAACCGTCGTCGCCAGTCAACAATGCGAGCCGCACCAGGTTTTGCGCGGCGACCGCGTTCGGATTGGGCGTCGCGTCGTCATGGGTCGAATGCGGGCGCAAGATGAGATCGTCGGCGTCGTCGGCCGACAGGTAATAGGCCCCGCGCTCGGCATCGGTGTAATGCGTATCGAAGGCGCGCTGCCAGGCGAGCGCCCGTTCGAGGTAACTGCGCGTGCCGGTCGCTTCGTAAAGCGCGAGCGCGGCGCGGATCATGGCGGTGAAATCCGACGCCAGGCCGGGGAAGGTCAGCCGGCCGGCGCGCCAGGAATGGCCGAGACGGTCTGCGCGCGTCATGTTGCCGGCGATGAAATCGAAAGCGCACCGGGCCATGTCGAGCCACGACGGCTCGCCGAGGATGATGCCGGCATTGACGAGCGCGGCGATCGTCAGCCCGTTCCAGTCGGCCAGCACCTTGTCGTCGAGTCCGGGGCGCACGCGGGCGGCGCGGGCGTCGAGCAGGATCGCGCGCAAGGCGGCGAGCCGCGCCTCGTCATCGCCGCTGCGCGGGACGTTCTTCAGCCGGTTGAGAATATTGTGGCCTTCGAAATTGCCGTCGTCGCTGACGTCGTAATGCTCGGCGAAGAACTCGCCCGCCTCCGGGCCGATCAGCTCGACGATCTCGTTCTTGCTCCAGACGTAGAACTTGCCTTCCTCGCCTTCCGAGTCGGCATCGAGCGAGGCGGCGAAGGCGCCCTCGGCAGTGGTCATTTCGCGCTTGAGCCACGCGACCGTTTCGCGCGCGCGCTGGGCGAACAGCGGTTGGCCGCCGCGCTGCCAGGCGAGCGCGAGCAGTTCGAGGAGCTGCGCATTGTCGTACAGCATCTTCTCGAAATGCGGCACCAGCCATTTCTCGTCGACCGAATAGCGCGCAAAGCCGCCGCCGAGATGATCGTAGATGCCGCCCTCGCTCATGCGCTCGAGCGTATGCTCGACCGTCTGGAAGAATTTTGCGGCCTCGCTCCCGTCATCCTTCGAGGCGCGGGCTGCGCCTTCGCGCCTCGGGATGACCGTCGGAGCCGCGCGCAGGCCCGCGCGCCAGAGCATTTCCAGGAGCGCGGGCTGCGGAAACTTGGGCGCGCCGCGCAGGCCGCCATGCACCGAGTCGAAGGCATTGCCGATCTGCTTGGCGGCGGAATCGAGCTCGCGCGTACCGATGACGATGCGGCCTTCCGGCCGCGCCTTTTCGGCCAGGTTGGCGAGCAGCGCCGCGCGGTTCTGCTCGACGCGCGCCGGCTCCTCGCGGAACAGCCGCGCCACCTCGCGCAGCACGTCGACGAAAGCCGGCCGCCCGTAGCGCGCGTCCTTCGGAAAGTAAGTGCCGCCCCATACCGGCTCGGCGGCGGGCGTGAGAAACATGGTCAGCGGCCAGCCGCCCTGCTCGCCCAACAGATGCAGCGCGTTCATGTAGATCTGGTCGATGTCGGGGCGTTCCTCGCGGTCGACCTTGATGTTGACGAACAGCTCGTTCATCACCCGCGCGGTGGCTTCGTCCTCGAAGCTCTCATGCGCCATCACGTGACACCAGTGGCAGGCGGCATAGCCGACCGAGAGCAGGATCGGCCGGTTCGAGCGCCTGGCTTCGTCGAGCGCCTCCGGCCCCCATTGCCACCAATCGACCGGATTGTGCTTGTGCTGCAGGAGATAGGGCGAGGTCGCCTGCGCGAGGCGATTTTCGTGCGCGGGGTGCTGGCTATGGGTCATCCGGTGAGCCTATCACACTGGCGTCGCGGCCAAGCGACCCCGGCCTTGAGCCGGGGGAGTGCGTGCCGCAACCCGGTACTCCGTGTC
>Ga0182748_1003641_pt1 | contig 12834 bp, 13 predicted proteins | sample eDN3rd37CKraftOP_FD_128877 | JGI IMG/M metagenome (GOLD analysis project Ga0182748, IMG submission 128877) | Enriched Organic Plus compost microbial communities from Emeryville, California, USA - eDNA 3rd pass 37_C Kraft OP (version 2) (version 2) ...
GCCGCGCCATATGAAGGGCGGCCCCGGCAATCCGCTGGGCGCGCGGGCGATGTATATCGGCTCGACGATCTATCGCATTCACGGCACCCACGATCCGGATTCGGTCGGCGAAGCGGATTCGTCCGGCTGCATCCGGCTGACCAATGACGACGTGATCGATCTCTACAATCGCGTGAAGGTCGGCGCGAAGGTCATCGTGGTGAAATAGGATCGTAGCGAGCCCGCGCGACCGGGAAGCAGGATCGCTCACCCCTTGCGCAATGCGGGCTCGCGCGACAATCCCTTCGCTGCAAGCTCGTCGAGATAGTCCTGCCAGTATTTCTCCTGGTTGCGGCCGAGATCGGCAAAATAGTCCCACGAATAAATGCCGGTGGAGTGCATGTCATCGAAGACAAGCCGCACCGCATAATTCCCGACCGGCTGGATTTCCAAAATCATCACATCGCGCTTGCCGGGAACGGTCTTGCGCTCCTCGGGCGAATGGCCCTGGACTTCGGCGCTCGGGCTTTTCACCCGCAGATATTCCGCCGACAGCGCGTAGCGGTCGTTGTTGTCGAAAGCGACCGTGAGGGTCCGACGGTCCTTGCTCAGCCGAAGTTCGGTCGGCCAGGCCTGCATGCTGGTCATGCCGGCAGATAACGCATTAAGACACGCTTTTCCAAGGGTTTTGCCGCGCCTGCCGATCCCCTATATGGTGGGGTGAGGATTGCCCATGAATGCTGCAGCGCAACCAATCAAATCCGACGCCCGTTCACGGGCGCCGCTGATCGATCCGTTTGCCCGCACGGTGTCCTATCTGCGCGTCTCGGTGACGGATCGCTGCGATTTCCGCTGCGTCTATTGCATGTCCGAGGACATGGCTTTCCTGCCCAAGGCCGATCTCCTGTCGCTCGAGGAACTCGACCGGGTCTGTTCCGCCTTCATCACGCGCGGCGTGCGCAAGCTTCGGCTGACCGGGGGCGAGCCGCTGGTGCGGCGCGGCATCATGACGTTGTTCGCATCGCTCTCGCGCCATTTGCGCAACGGCGACCTCGACGAACTCACGGTCACGACCAACGGCTCGCAGCTCGCAAAATATGCGGCCGAGCTCAAAGGCCACGGGGTCGAACGCATCAACGTGTCGCTGGACACGCTCGATCCGGACAAGTTCCGCGCGATCACCCGTTGGGGTGATCTGTCGCGCGTCATGGCCGGGATCGATGCCGCGCAAGCGGCCGGCCTCAAGGTCAAGATCAACGCGGTCGCGCTGAAGGGCGTGAACGAGGACGAGATTCCGGACTTGCTCACCTGGGCCCATGGCCGCGGCATGGATCTCACCCTGATCGAAGTGATGCCGCTCGGCGATGTCGGCGAAGGCCGCCTCGATCAATATCTGCCGCTGTCGATGGTGCGGGCGCGCCTCGCCGAACGCTTTACCCTGCACGACATCGATTATCGCACCGGTGGGCCGGCGCGTTATGTGCGCGTTGCCGAAACCGGCGGCCGGCTCGGCCTGATCACCCCGATGACCCATAATTTCTGCGAATCGTGCAATCGCGTGCGCCTGACCTGCACCGGAACGCTGTTCATGTGCCTTGGCCAGGAAGATGCAGCCGATCTGCGCGCCCCGTTGCGCGCCTCCGAATCCGACGACCTGCTGCACGCTGCGATCGAGTCCGCGATTTCACGCAAGCCGAAAGGCCATGACTTCGTCATCGACCGCCGCCACAGCCGCCCCGCCCTGCCCCGCCATATGAGCGTCACCGGCGGCTAGCGCCGGCCTTACGGAACCCACCTTGTGACTGACTCCGCTGCCAATCTCCGCGGCATGATCGCGGTGACTTTCGGCATGGCCGCCTACTCCATCAATGACGCGCTGGTAAAGCTGGTGGCGCGCGAACTGCCGTTCGGGCAGGTGCTGTTCCTGCGCGGTGCGCTGTCGATCGCCATTTTGCTTGCGGTCATCGGCGTCACCGGCGGTCTGCGCCACATCGGCGCGTCCGCCCGGCCGATGGTGATGTTGCGCGCGCTGTTCGATGCGGTGGGCACGCTGTGCTTCATCGCCGCGTTGATCCACATGAAGATCGCCGACCTGTCGGCCGTGGCGATGACGTCGCCGCTGATCCTGACCGCACTGGCCGCCGTGACGCTGCGAGTTCGGGTCGGCTGGCGGCGCTGGGCGGCGATCGCGGTGGGATTGGTCGGCACCCTGTTCATCGTCAAACCGGGCCCTGGGACCATCGATCTGTGGGCGCTGGCCGGGCTGGGCGCCGCCTTTTTCGGCGCCGCGCGCGACCTGACGACGCGCAAGCTCGACGCCACCGTATCGTCGCTCGCCGTTGGGTTGTACGGCACCGTCGCGGTGACTTTGTCGGGCGCAGGGATCGGGCTCGGCGAAGACTGGGCCGTTCCCAACCGCGAGCAATGGACCATGCTCGCCTTTGCCGCCGCGTTCCTCGGCCTTGGCACCTATCTCATCGTGTATGGCTTCCGGGGCGTGGAGATCGCGGCCGTCGCGCCGTTCCGATACACCCTGCTACTCTGGATGGGCATCGCAGGTTTTGTGGCCTTCGGCGAGGTGCCGGACCGCTGGGCCTTGTTTGGTGCCGCGCTGATCGTTCTGAGCGGCTTGTATGCGCTCCACCGCGAGACGATCGCACGCCGCGCGGCTCAGGCGACTGCGATACCGCCCGCTTAGACAAACTTTCCATTGACGCGTGCGTCGGGGTTCGGATTAGCTGTCGGGACAAGGCCGAATGGCCGCCACGCGCGCTGGAAGGCGCCGGGATCGAGGGGATTCCGTCACCGTGCATGCTCTGCTCGCCGTGAGCCGCATCATCGATGCGATCAACATGCGGCTCGGCAAATGGGTCTCGTGGCTCGTCGTCATCGTCGTCATCATTTCCGCAGCCAATGCCGTCAGCCGCAAGATGCTGGGGCTGTCGTCGAACGCCTGGCTCGAGCTGCAATGGATCATGTTCAGCATCATCTTCATGGTGTGCTCGCCATGGACGCTGATGTCCAACGAACATATCCGCATCGACATCGTGAACACCGCCTTCCCCAAAAGCGTGCGCAACTGGATCGATATCGTCGGCCATGTCGCTTTCCTGCTGCCATTGACCATCGTGATGATCGTGACGGGATGGCCGTTTTTCGTGGCCTCCTTCGAGCTGAACGAACAATCGTTCAACGCCGGCGGGCTGCCGCAATGGCCGGCAAAATCGCTGGTGGTGATCGGCTTCACGCTGCTGTTCTTTCAGGGCATCTCGGAGCTGATCAAACGCATCGCCGTCATGCGCGGCCTTATCCCCGATCCCTACGAGCAGACGCTCAGTCCGGTTGAAGCCGAGGCCGAACGGCTGCTCGCCGAAATCAAGCCCGACAACTGATAGACGACCGGCCGGATCGCCCATGACCCAGATGCTGATTCACTACATGGCGCCGATCATGTTCGGCTCCCTCGTGGTGTTTTTGCTTCTCGGCTATCCGGTCGCCTTTTCGCTCGCCGCCAACGGTTTGTTGTTTGGCCTGATCGGCATCGAACTTGGGCTGTTCCGGCCGGACTTTCTCGGCGCACTGCCCGAGCGTGTCTACGGCGTCATGAACAATGACACGCTGCTTGCGATCCCCTTCTTCACCTTCATGGGGCTGATCCTCGAACGAAGCGGCATGGCGGAGGATTTGCTCGATACCATCGGGCAACTCTTCGGCACGATCCGCGGCGGCCTCGGCTATGCCGTGATCTTCGTCGGCGCGCTGCTCGCAGCCACCACCGGCGTCGTCGCCGCCTCGGTGATCTCGATGGGGCTGATCGCGCTGCCGATCATGCTGCGTTACGGCTACGACCGCAGGGTCGCGACGGGCGTCATCGCCGCCTCCGGCACGCTGGCCCAGATCATCCCGCCATCGCTCGTGCTTATCGTGATGGCCGACCAGCTCGGCCGCTCGGTCGGCGACATGTATGAGGGCGCCTTCATCCCCGGCCTTGTGCTCGCCGCACTTTATGCCGGCTATATTTTCCTGATCACTCTGATCAAGCCTAATGCAGCTCCCGGCCTGCCGTTGGAGGCGCTGACCTACAAGGAGCCGGATGGAAGCCGTGGCCTGCCGTCGTTGACCGTGGTCGTGCTGTTCTCAGGGATCGCGGCCTATGCCTATATGCGCACGACACACGTGTCGTCCGGCGCCGATTTCGTCGTCCTCACCATGACGATCGGCGTGTGCATCGCGTTTGCGATCGCGATCCTCAACCGCCTGTTCAGACTGAAGCTGCTCTCGGTGATGGCCGAGCAGGTCATCTTCGTGATGGTGCCGCCGCTGGCGCTGGTCTTTCTCGTGCTCGGCACCATTTTCATCGGCCTTGCGACGCCAACCGAAGGCGGGGCGATGGGCGCGGTCGGCGCGCTCCTCCTCGCCATCGCAAAAGGCCGTCTGACATTTGATCTCACGCGGCAGGCCGCGCAATCCACCGCCAAGCTGTCCGCCTTTGTGATCTTCATCCTGATCGGGGCGCGCGTCTTTTCGCTGACCTTCTACGGCGTCGACGGCCATCGCTGGGTCGAGGAATTGCTGCTCGGGCTTCCCGGCGGTCAGGTGGGCTTCTTGATCGTCGTCAATATCTTCGTCTTCCTGCTCGCCTTCTTCCTCGACTTCTTCGAGATCGCCTTCATCGTCATTCCACTGCTCGCGCCAGCCGCAACGAGGCTCGGCATCGACCTGATCTGGTTCGGCGTGATGCTCGGCGTGAACATGCAGACCTCGTTCATGCATCCGCCATTCGGCTTTGCGTTGTTCTATCTGCGGTCGGTCGCCCCCCGCTCGCCCTATATCGACCGCGTGACCGGCAAGCAGATGCCGCCCGTCACCACCGGAGAGATTTATTGGGGATCGGTGCCCTTCGTCATCATCCAGTGCATCATGGTGGCCCTTGTCATCATCTTCCCGGGCATGGTGATGCACTACAAGGGCGCGCAGACGACAATCGATCCGGCGAAGATCGAGGAACAGTTGAAGGGTCTGCCCGGCATTGAAATGCCGCCGCCGATCCAGTTCGACACGCCGCCGGTCATCAAGTAATCGCGGTATACTCCGCGGCGGCTTCCGGCATCGACCGCACGGCGTGAAATCAGGTCTCCTCAAAAATGCAAAGAGCCGGCGTATCGCCGGCTCTTTGGACCTAAGGCGTGTGCATCGATCAGCTTCGCGCCCGCGCGCGGATCATGTAGCTGTCATAGCCATATTCCGCGACCTGCCACCACAGATATTGCTCGTTGCGGAATGCTATTGCGCTCTCGAGAACCTTCTTGAACTCCGGGTTCTTCGCGGCGGTTTCCGCATAGAGCTCGTTGGCGGCGTTATAACAGGCGTCCATCACCGGCTGGGGGAATGATCGCAGCTGCGCCCCGGCCGAGACCAGCCGACGAAGTGCCGCGGGATTTCCGGCGTCATAGCGCGTCATCATGATGGTGTTGGCGACATGCGAGGCGGACTGAATGATCGACTGGTAGTTCTTCGGCAATTGATTCCATTTCGCGATGTTGATGAAATTGTGCAGCATCGGGCCGCCTTCCCACCAACCGGGGTAATAGTAGAACGGCGCCACCTTGTGGAAGCCGAGCTTCTCGTCGTCGTAGGGACCAACCCATTCGGCCGCGTCGATCGTGCCCTTTTCAAGCGCCGGGTAAATGTCGCCGCCGGCGATCTGCTGCGCGACCACGCCCACTTTCGCAAGCACGCGGCCGGCGAAACCGCCGATCCGCATCTTCAAGCCCTTCATGTCCTCGACGGACTTGATCTCCTTGCGAAACCAGCCGGCCATCTGAGCACCGGTATTGCCGGCGGGCAGCGCGAGGAAATTGTACTTCTTGTAGAAGTCGTTCATCAGCTCCATGCCGCCGCCATTGAACATCCAGGCATCGATCATCCGTTGATTGAAGCCAAAAGGAATGGCGGTGCCGAACGCGAATGTCGGATCCTTGCCGACATAATAAAATGACGCGGTATGGCACATCTCGACGGTGCCGCTGCTGACAGCGTCCGCGGCCTGCAGACCTGGAACGATCTCGCCTGCGGCAAACACCTGGATGTTGAAGCGGTTGTCGGTCGCTTCGGCCACTGCTTTTGAAAACACCTCGGCCGCGCCGTAAATGGTATCGAGCGATTTCGGAAAGCTTGAGGTCAATCGCCAGCGTATTTCGGGACTCGACTGGGCGATCGCAGGAGCAGCGACCGCCCCGGTTACGACACTTGCAGCGGCAGCTTTCAGAAAATGTCTGCGTTTCATGTGTGACGTTCCCTCTCGGCTGAAATGCGCGTGGCCTCTTTCCGGGCCCGGCCGCAATGCGGCTCATCTGGCGCTCAGCAATCATGTCCAAGGGCGTCAGTCATATCCACAAAGAAAAAGGGCCAGCCTGCACGGCTGGCCCTCAAATTTCGCTTGACGAAGCGCGGATCAGGACCGCGTGCGGGCCCGGATCATGTAGCTGTCATAGGCGTATTCCGCGACCTGCCACCACAGATATTCGTCGCTGCGGAAGGCGACCATGTTGTCGTAGATCTTCTTGAAGCTTGGATTGCTCGCCGAGATCTCGGCATAGACTTCGTTGGACGCCTTGTAGCATGCATCGAGAATCGGCTGCGGATAGGCGCGCAATTGCGCACCGCCCGCGACCAGCCGCTTGATCGCGCCGGGATTTTCCGCGTCGTATTTCGCCGTCATCGAGACATTCGCGGTGTCGGAAGCCGAGCGGATCACCTGCTGGTAGCTCTTCGGCAGCTGATTCCATTTGTCGACGTTGATGAAGTTGTGAATCGACGTGCTGCCTTCCCACCAGCCCGGATAGTAATAATAGGGCGCGACCTTCTGGAAGCCGAGCTTCTCATCGTCATAAGGTCCGACCCATTCGGCGGCGTCGATGGTGCCCTTTTCGAGCGCGGGATAGATGTCGCCACCGGCAATCTGCTGCGGCACGACGCCAAGCTTCGCCAGCACGCGGCCGGCGAGACCTGCAATGCGCATCTTCAGGCCGTTGAGGTCGGCGACGTCCTTGATCTCCTTGCGGAACCAGCCACCCATCTGACAGGTGGTGTTGCCGGCCGGCAGCGCGATGAATTTGAACTTGGCGTAGAACTCATCGAAGAGCTTGGTGCCGCCATGCTGATACAGCCATGAATTCTGCATGCGCGTATTGAGGCCGAACGGCACCGCGCTCGCGAGAGCGAAAGTCGGATCCTTGCCGACATAATAATAAGACGCGGTCTGACACATCTCGACGGTACCGTTGGTGACGGCATCCGCCGCAGCAAGGCCCGGCACGATTTCGCCCGCGGCGAATGGCTGGATCTGGAACTTGTTGTCGGTTGCTTCGGCAACCGCCTTGCAGAAGGTCTCGGCTCCGCCCCAGAGTGTATCAAGCGATTTGGGGAAGCTCGAGGTGAGGCGCCATTTCAGTTCGGGGCTCGATTGCGCGATCGCCGGTTTGGCGATTGCGGCGGCGGCGGCGCCAGCGCCGATCGTCGCGATAAATTGGCGGCGTTTCATGAAGGTCTCCCATTGTGTGCGTTTCTGGACTGACGATCCGGTGCGGACCGGCCGGGCGGAGACAGCCAGAACGCCGCCTCACCCGCACCCGTGCTACGGCACGCCTTTCACAAATCACGCCGCAGCGTCAATGCGAAATTCGGATGCCGGTACGGGCCGCCAGCCCTGCGGCACATTCAGGGCAGATTTGACACCGCGAGCTTGGCCGCCGACGCCGCGGCTTGCAGATCGGCCAGGCTGACCGCGGCCTTATCCGGCCGCCTGATGCCCGGATAGGCTTTCGCAGACAGTGCCACGGCCTTCTGCAAGGCGGCTTCCTTTTTGGGGTCGATCTTTCTCAGGTACGGGAGCGCCTCTTTGGCCTCCGCGCGGGCTGCCATCGCGAAGCCGAGCCCGTCCAGATACGCCTCCAGGCTGGCATCCTTTTGCACCACCGCATATTGCGCTGCGGCGCGGTCGGCCATCTCGGCGGCGATCCGCGCACGGATCGCGGGCGCCGGGATGGCGGATTTCGGCGCGGCCTTGTCGGCTGCCTTAAGCGCCGCGAACACCGCGTCGGCCTTGCGCCGTACCTCGGCAACGGGCTTCTTTTCGCCCGCGGCGGTTACGGCCGCTTCGAGCTTGCCGCCGAGGCCGGTCACGCCGCGCGCCTTGAAGACCTCTTCCATCGCTACATAGATTTCGGACAGGCCATGCGCGAACATCTGCGCGCCGGCTTCCTGCTCCTTGCCCTCATAAGCGGCGAGACCGGCATGGTAATGCGCGGCGATGACCTGAAGCGCGACGCCGTATTCTACCGGGTCCTTGGCGGCGGCTTCGACATTGATGCCGCCCTCGCCGCCTTCGCCGCCTTCACCACCCTCTCCGCCTTCTCCCCCCTGCGCAACGGTGAGCGCGTGTGCGAGAATCCGCTGCCGCCACAGGACGCTCAGTCCGCGATCCATTGCGGTTTCGTTGGGCTGAGCCTGCTGGTTGCCGGATGGCTGCGCGGGCAAGGCGGACGATCCCGTACCGCCCGCAATCGTGAAGGCGCCGATGCCGATCCAGATCTTGCGAAACCTCATCATCGGACGGCCTCCCTGGAGACGCTCTTACCGAGTGTCCATAGTCCCCCACCTGAGCAGGGCCAAGCGCGATCTCTTTGAATCGTTCCAAGTTCGTCAGATTTGGGATCGGTTCACCAGGGGCTGATTTGCGAAACCGCGCTGATCCGTGGCAAGGCATCGACGCATGCAGATCGTGATTGCGGACGTTCTGAGCGCCGAAGATCTTGATGCGGTGCGTGAGGCACTCGCACGGACGCGGTTCGTCGATGGCCGCGCGACCGCAGGCTTTGCCGCGCGCGAGGTGAAGCACAACCGGCAGGCCGACGCGACCGACAAGGTTCTTGATCCGGTGCGCAGCATGGTGGCTGCCCGCATCATGGCGAACGATCTGTTCCGCATCGCAGCCCGGCCGAAGCAGCTCACACCGCTTCTGTTCTCGCGTACCGAAGCCGGCATGCAATATGGCGAGCATGTCGACGATGCGCTGATGGGCGGGATGCGCACCGATGTCGCCTTCACGCTCTTCCTCGACGACCCCGAGAGCTATGACGGCGGCGAACTGGTGATCGTCAGCGCCGCGGGCGACGACGCCATCAAGCTGCCCGCGGGATCGATGGTCGTCTATCCGGCGACGACGCTGCATCGTGTCGCAGAAGTGACGCGCGGCGTCCGTCACGTCATTGCCGGCTGGGCGCGCAGCCTCGTGCGCGATGCCGCGCAGCGCGAATTGCTGTTCGACCTCGACACCGCGCGGCGCACGATCTTCATGCGCGACGGCAAGAGCCACGAATTCGACCTGATATCGAAATCGCTGGCGAACCTGCTGCGGATGTGGGCCGAGGACTGAGACCTAAAGTCCGGTCGCGAATTTCACCATGATCATGATCATCGCGACCTGCATCGCGCCCTGGATCGCAACGACCCGCACATAGAGCTTCATCCATCGCCCGATCTTCTCGCCGTCGGGTTTGGCTTTCAGCATCTCCAGATAGACAAGGATATTCACCGGCGTCAGGATTCCGAGGCCCTGCACTGTCAGCACAACGAGGATCGCAAGCGCCGCCGCCACCCACCAGAATTCCGGATAGCCGAGATCGAGAAAGCCCATCCTCCTCGCGAGATAGTAGCCCGCCGTGCCGGTAATGATCGACAGCGTCGGCATCAGCACCATGGTGCGCGGGATCAGCTGGCTGATGACCGAGCGCCGCGTTTCCATCGGCAGCCGGCGCATGATTGGGCCGATCACGAATCCGAGGAACAGGTCAATTCCGGTCCAGAGGACGCCGGTCATCACGTGAACCCAGCGCAGCAGCCAGATGCTGTCGCCGAGTATGGCCACAATCATCAACGCGAGCGCGGCTCCTGCCATGATGAAATAGGCTGGCCGCAACGCCAGTTTCGGCGGGCCGACGGATGGCGCGATGGCCCCATCAGTCATGCCGCGGTCATGTCCGCTTCTTGCGCGAGCCCGCCAGTGTCATTCACTTCTTCTCCGGCGGCCGGACATTGACGTTGATCTTGATGGGCTTCCAGGTCCCTTCCGACATCACGTAGCCGAGATCGTAGAAAACGTTACTCGGCTTGATGTCGAAATGGCCGGTCAGCGACAACACACCCCGCTCATCGACTTCCGCCGGCTTGCCGGGAATCGGCGACTTCGACGCGATCTGTTCGATGTCGATCTTCTGCTCCACGAACGGCTTGAAGACCTGCTTTAGGCGCTCGGGCGGAAACTGCTCACGAAACTGCTTCGACAACTTGGCATGCAGCACGCTGTAATTTTCGGTGACATTCGCATCGTTGAAGGTGAGCAGCGTGGTCTTGATCATCACCTCCTGCAGGTCCTGATCCGGAGCCTTCTGGGCATGCGCCGGAATCGTCCAAAGCGCACCTGCCGTCACGAGTGCTCCGAAAATTCCGAGTGATCGCATGTGCCGCATCAGCTTCTCCCCTATCACGCTATAAGAAACAGGCCCCCGCGCAGAATGCCGACAGTCGCAAGACAGGACAACCCCGTGCGATGTTACGCCTCGATAACGATCTTCGGCGCCGCACGCGACCCGGCGGATCCCGCAAGCGCGGTCCGCACTTTTTGCGCGATGTCGCGATAGACCTTGGCGTGCGGGCCATCGGGCTGTGTCGCGACCACCGGCAAGCCGGCATCGGAGGTTTCGCGTATCGTCATGTCGAGCGGTACCGCGCCAAGGAACGGCACATTCAGCCGCTCCGCTTCGTGCGCGGCACCGCCGTGACCGAAAATGTCGGATCGCGTGCCGCAATGCGGGCAAACGAAATAGCTCATGTTTTCGATGACGCCGAGGATCGGCACATTCACGCGCTTGAACATGGCGACGCCGCGCCGCGCGTCGATCAACGCGAGGTCCTGAGGCGTCGAGACGATGACGGCGCCGGCCAGCGGCACCTGCTGGGCCATGGTCAATTGCGCATCGCCGGTTCCCGGCGGCATGTCGACCACCATGATGTCGAGTTGCCCCCATTCGACTTCGCGCAGCATCTGGGTGAGCGCCGACATCACCATCGGGCCGCGCCAGATCATCGGGGTCTCTTCCTCGATCAGGAAGCCAATCGACATCACCGCAATGTCGTAGCGGCTGATCGGCTTCAGACGCGTTCCGCCGACCGTCTGCGGCTTCTCGCGGATGGCCAGCAGCTTCGGCATGGACGGGCCGTAGATGTCGGCATCCAGCACGCCAACCTTGAGGCCGAGGTCACGCAAGGCCAGCGCGAGATTGATCGCGGTCGTCGACTTGCCGACCCCGCCCTTGCCTGAGGCCACGGCGATGATCGACGTCACGCCGGGAACCCCGGCCGGACCGCCGCCGCCATGACCATGCGCCGGCCGGGCACCGCCTTGCTGGGGCGGAGGCGGCGGCGCGCTCTTGCCCGCGCTGCGCTCGGCGGTGAGCGCGACCATTGCGGAGGTCACACCCGGCATGGCCCGGACGGCATCCTCGACCTGCTTTCGCACCGGCTCCCAGGCCTTGACCTGTGCCGCATCGACGCTGAGCGAGAAGAAGACCTTGCCGTCGGTTGTCACGATCTCCGACAGCACCCCGGCCTCGGTGAGCTTGCGGCCGCCGGGCGTCGCGATCGCCGCGAGCCGCTCGCGGATCTGGTCTTTTGTGGGTGCCACCCTGATCTCCTGCCGGTTGTCGGGGCTTAGATAGGGCGGGTTGACGCGGCCGCACAAGGCGTCACATTGGCCGCGATCAAGGGCGGGCAAAATTCGCACCGCTCGACGGAGGAGCGGATGGCAAAGGTGGCGTTTCTGGGGCTCGGGGTGATGGGTTACCCGATGGCCGGACATTTGAAGGTGAAGGGCGGCCACGACGTCACGGTCTACAACCGCACCGCAGCGAAAGCTGACAAGTGGGTGGCGCAATATGGCGGCAAAAGCGCGCCGACGCCCCACAAGGCCGCAGAAGGCCAGGACTTCGTCATGTGCTGCGTCGGCAATGACGACGACCTGCGCCAGGTCACGCTTGGGCCGGACGGCGCCTTCGCGGCCATGGGCAAGAACGCGATCTTCGTCGACCACACCACCGCTTCTGCCGAGATTGCCCGCGAGCTTTACAAGGCGGCCAAGGAGCGCGGCTTCGACTGCATCGACGCGCCGGTCTCGGGCGGACAGGCAGGTGCCGAGAACGGGGTCCTGACGGTGATGTGCGGCGGCGACGCGGCCGCCTTCGATCGCGCGAAGCCGGTCATCGATTCCTATGCGCGCGCCTGCAACCTCCTCGGTACGCCGGGTGCTGGTCAGCTCGCCAAGATGGTGAACCAGATCTGCATCGCGGGGCTCGTCCAGGGCCTGTCGGAAGGCCTGCACTTCGCCAAGAAAGCCGGGCTCGATATCGAGAAGCTGATCGCGACCATCTCGAAAGGCGCGGCACAGTCATGGCAGATGGAGAATCGGTACAAGACGATGAGCGAAGGCAAGTTCGACTTCGGCTTCGCCGTCGACTGGATGCGCAAGGATCTCGGCATCTGCATGTCCGAGGCGCGACGCAACGGCGCGCATCTTCCGGTCACTGCCCTGGTCGATCAGTTCTATTCCGAAGTTCAGGCGATGGGCGGCAATCGGTGGGATACCTCGAGCCTGATCGCCCGGCTCGATCGCAAATAGCGCACGCAATCAAGGTACCGAAAAAAGAGAAAGGCCGGCTTCACGCCGGCCTTTCTGCTGTCTGCGTTGCGGGTTAGCGGCGCCCGCCCCGGCCACCACCACCACCGCCACCACCACCGAAC
>Ga0182748_1003643_pt1 | contig 12830 bp, 13 predicted proteins | sample eDN3rd37CKraftOP_FD_128877 | JGI IMG/M metagenome (GOLD analysis project Ga0182748, IMG submission 128877) | Enriched Organic Plus compost microbial communities from Emeryville, California, USA - eDNA 3rd pass 37_C Kraft OP (version 2) (version 2) ...
CCCTCTATGCCGCCTGCGACGGCAAATCGACGCTGGAGATCCAAACCGCGCTGCAAAAGCTGGTTCCGGAATACGCTCCCTACACCCCGCTGGCAGAGCGGCCCCCGCTGCCGGATGCCGCATCGCCGCCATCCCCGCACAACCAGAGCACTGCGAACGCGCCCGCGTTTGCCCAAACACAACCAGCCGTCCACAGTCCAGAGGAACCGGGGGAAATCGTCGTGGGGCACGCCACATGAGTACCGGTTATCTCGTCATGAGATTGTCTTCATCTTTCCGTGTTGCCTGATGGTCAAGCGATTATTCGACATCCTCGTTGCCGCCCTGGCGCTTGTCGCGTTGAGCCCGATCATCGCGGGGCTGTGCGTTGCCATCCGGTTCAAGCTTGGCTCGCCCGTGTTTTTCCGTCAAACCCGACCGGGACTGCACGGGAGACCTTTCCAGATGATCAAGTTTCGCTCCATGCTGGACGCCGTCGGCGCGGATGGGCAGCCACTCCCCGATGCGCTGCGGCTGACGTCCTTTGGCAGGCTGTTGCGCAGCACCAGCCTGGATGAATTGCCAGAACTATGGAACGTGCTGCGCGGCGAAATGAGCTTGGTCGGCCCGCGTCCGCTGCTGATGGAATACCTGCCCCTCTACAACGAACACCAAGCCCGCCGACACGAGGTGCGGCCCGGCATCACGGGCTGGGCGCAGGTCAACGGCCGCAACGCCCTCTCCTGGCAACAGAAATTCGAGCTCGACGTCTGGTATGTCGACAATCGTTCGTTCTGGCTGGACCTGAAAATCCTGTGGATGACGGTGCGCAAAGTGCTCCTACGCGAAGGCATCAGCGCCGAAGGGCAGGCCACCATGGAGAGGTTCCGTGGAAATCTGGATCAATAACGACACGCTTTAATAGGACCAAGTTATGTCGGGCATCATTTCCGCTATTTATGGCGCAAGTGGGTTTGGGAAAGAAGTCCTACCTCTAGCTAGAAACCAAAATCCTAGCGAAGAACTTTATTTTATCGACGATAACTTGGCTGGCCGAAGCATTTTAGGGACGCGAGTTCTTAAGTACGAAGAATTCCTTTCATTGAATGCAAAAGAGAAGCGTGTCGCCATCGCAATCGCGAACTCATCGGTCCGAGAGCAGTTAACTAAAAAATGCATGGCCGATGGCATTCAATTATGGAACATTCAAGCTGCCAATACAGTTGTACTCGACGCAGTTTCGATTGGCCCGGGCCATATTCTTTGCCCGTTTGTCACGCTAACCTCAGACATTCAAATTGGCAAGGGATTTCATGCGAACATCTATAGTTATGTCGCTCATGAATGTCAGATTGGAGACTTCGTGACTTTTGCCCCCGCGGTGAAATGCAACGGCAATGTTGTCGTTGAAGATCATGCCTACATTGGCACTGGAGCCATTATCAAGCAAGGGACTCCAGCACGCCCTCTGGTTATTGGCCGAGGTGCGGTAATTGGTATGGGTGCTGTGGTCACAAAGAGCGTACCGCCAGGTACAGTAGTAATAGGCAACCCGGCGAAGCCTCTCACTAAGGATACGCTGAAGCAATCATGAATAACTATCGTGTCGCGCGAATAGAAAACATTCGCGTCGGGATGACTGCCAGCGTCACGCGCGTAATTACGGATGACAGCATTCATGCGTTCGCAGACGTTTCGGGCGATCACAACCCCGTACACCTAGATGAAGCGTTTGCATCATCTTCTCGCTACAAACGCCGCATCGCCCACGGGCTTATGTGCGCCAGTTGGTTTTCCGCTCTGTTTGGTACAGAACTGCCCGGCACAGGCTGCGTTTACCTTTCGCAAACCCTTAATTTCAAGCGCCCTGTATACATAGGCGACGAGGTAACAGCTATGGTTCGCGTCGAAGCGATTGATGTTGAAAAGGATCGAGTGACGTTTAAAACCGCATGCACGGTAAAAGGGCGCACCGTGATTGACGGCGTTGCCGAAATCTACATCCCTCGAGAAAAAAACCGCGGGTAATCTCATATGCTAAATACGCCATTCTCCCCATGGCCTTCGTTTACCGAAGAAGAAGCAGAAGCAGTCAAACGGGTGCTTCTCTCCAACAAGGTCAACTACTGGACCGGACAAGAATGCAGGGAATTCGAAAATGAATTCGCCGCGTGGTGCGGCACGGAATACGCCATCTCGCTTGCCAACGGAACGGTGGCGCTTGATCTCGCCTTGAAAGCACTGGACATCGGGCCTGGCGACGACGTCATTGTGACGCCGCGAACATTTCTCGCCTCGGCGTCATGCGTCGTCAACGCCGGCGCACGCCCTATTTTTGCAGACGTCGACCTCGACAGCCAAAACATTACCGCGGAAAGCATCCGCGAGGTACTGACGCCAAATACGCGGGCGGTCATTTGCGTTCATTTGGCGGGGTGGCCTTGCGAAATGGATCCCATCATGGCGCTCGCGGAAGAAAAAGGGTTCTACGTCATCGAAGACTGCGCGCAGGCGCATGGTGCCAAATACAAAGGCCGCCCGGTGGGCAGCATCGGACACATCGGTGCTTGGTCTTTCTGCCAAGACAAAATCATGACTACTGGCGGGGAAGGCGGCATGGTGACTACGAACGATCGTGCCCTGTGGGCCAAGATGTGGGCTTACAAAGACCATGGAAAATCCTGGGAAGCGGTGTACGAACGCGAACACCCGCCCGGGTTCCGCTGGCTGCACGAAAGCTTTGGCACCAACTGGCGCATGACGGAGATGCAAGCAGCTATCGGCCGCATTCAACTCTGCAGGATGGACGACTGGATCGCACGACGCAGAACGAATGCGCGGCGCATTACCCAAGCAGCACAATTGCACGCTTGCGTACGCGTTCCTGAACCGCCCACTCACGTCGACCACGCTGCCTACAAGCACTATATGTTTGTTCGCCCCGAGGCACTGCGTGACGGGTGGAGCCGGGACCGAATCATTCAAGAAATCACCGTACGCGGCGTGCCCTGCTACCAAGGCTCGTGTTCCGAAATCTACCTAGAAAAAGCATTTGAAGGGACCGGGTATCGACCATCGGAGCGCTTGCCGAACGCGCGCCAATTGGGAGAAACCAGCCTTATGTTTTTGGTTCATCCCTCGCTCACACCCGCCGAGTTGGACAAGACCTGCGCTGTGGTGTCAGACGTCCTCACCCAGGCGCTTCGATAAAAAGGCTGCCCGTCCTAGATGAAAGTTTTGTATTTTCACCAGCACTTCTCGACCCCCCAAGGCGCAACGGGGATCCGCTCCTACGAAATGGCCCGTCGCCTAATAGAACGTGGCCACGAAGTGTGCATGGTATGCGGCAGTTATAAGGGGGGTACCACTGGGCTTACCGGCCCTTTTGTCCGGGGCAAACGACGAGGCACGATTCAACCGGGCTTCGAAGTGGTCGAGTTCGACCTCTCGTACGGCAACGCGGACGGTTTTCTCAAGCGAACGCTTACATTTCTACGTTTTGCCATACGCAGCATTGCACTGGCGTTACGCGAACCCTATGACCTAGTCTTTGCGACCACAACTCCTCTTACCGCTGGTATTCCCGGCATTTTCGCGCGTTGGCTTCGCCGCAAGCCATTCGTCTTCGAGGTCAGGGACCTTTGGCCTGAGCTGCCGAAAGCGATGGGAGTAATCCGCAACCCCATCGTGCTGTTTGCCATGTCGGTGCTGGAATGGCTCAGCTATAAGTCCGCACACCGCTTAATCGGTCTATCCCCCGGCATTGTCGATGGAATCGCTCGTCGCGGCATTTCTTTCTCAAAAATCACCTTGATTCCAAATGGCTGCGATATCGGTATATTTCACGACAGCGTAACCCCTTGGCGCCCCGCTGCGGTCGACGATACCGACCTTCTCGCCCTATTCTCAGGCACCCATGGGAAGGCAAACGGATTAGAGGCAGTGTTAGACGCAGCAGCGGAGCTTCAAAAGCGCGGCCGCACCGATATAAAACTCGTTCTGGTCGGCCAAGGCGCAATGAAAGCCGGCCTTATGCAGAAAGCCGCCGACCGTAAACTGACAAATGTCGTTTTTCACGATCCCGTAGACAAGACTCGCCTGGCTGGTCTAATGGCCGCAACCGACATTGGCATGCAAACACTAGCGAATGTTCCCGCTTTTTACTATGGAACATCTCCCAACAAATTCTTCGACTACCTCGCTGCAGGCCTGCCTGTTTTGAATAACTATCCCGGTTGGCTCGCTGATTTGATCACAGTAAATAAGTGCGGCTTTGCTGTCCCTCCCGATAATCCTCAAGCTTTCGCGGATGCGCTAGAGCGAGCAGCCGATCATCGGGAAGAACTCGCCCAGATGGGGGAGCGCGCATTCACCCTAGCCAAGACCAAGTTTGATCGGCAAATCTTGAGCAACCTGTTTGTAGACTGGCTTGAGGCAGCATACTCGCGAGAAAGTTACCGCAATCAGGAGTTTATTAAGTGAGAACGCTTTGCGTCTTCGGCACCCGCCCCGAAGCTATCAAAATGGCTCCCCTGGTGCAAGCCCTGGCAAGAAATGATCGTTTCGAGTCGAAAGTCTGCGTAACCGGCCAGCATCGAGAAATGCTAGACCAAGTCCTGGATTTGTTCGCCATCAGCCCGGATTATGACCTAAACATTATGAAAGCAGGTCAAGACTTGACCGATATAAGCACAGCGATTCTCCAAGGTATGAAAAATGTGCTTCAAAGCTTCAAGCCCGATCTCGTGTTGGTACATGGCGACACCGCGACCACATTAGCTGTTAGCCTGTCAGCGTATTACCATCAAATTCCGGTTGGCCACGTTGAGGCCGGCCTCCGCACGGGAAATCTTTACTCCCCGTGGCCCGAAGAAGGTAACCGTAAACTGACGGGGGGACTAGCTCGCTTTCACTTTGCACCAACAAATACTTCTCGAGAAAACTTATTACGAGAAGGCGTTTCAGAAGATACTATTTACGTCACTGGCAACACAGTTATCGACGCGCTGCTCGAAGTCATCAATAAACTACAACAGGACGATTCTCTCCAAGACCGTTGTAGGCGACAATTTTCATTTCTCGACAAATACTCAGACCTTATCTTAGTTACTGGTCACCGAAGAGAGAGTTTTGGCGGCGGATTTGAGCGAATCTGCCTCGCCTTAGCAAGAATAGCTAAGAACTTTCCAACGACCGGTGTAATTTATCCCGTACACCTAAACCCTAATGTTCGAGAGCCTGTTAACAGACTACTTTCCAACATTCCAAATATTCATTTAATCGAACCACTTGAATATCTTCCGTTCGTCTACCTCATGCATCGGTCAACTATTATCTTGACCGATTCAGGAGGTATACAGGAAGAGGCTCCATCTCTGGGCAAACCAGTTTTGGTGATGCGAGACACGACGGAACGACCGGAAGCCGTTGCCGCTGGCACCGTTAAACTCGTAGGCACAGATACAGATAGAATCTACCACCACGTAGCAAGATTACTGACTGACAAGAATGCCTACGATGAAATGGCTTATGCCCATAACCCTTACGGCGATGGGAAAGCGTGCATCCGGATTGTTAACGCCCTTTTGTCGCACGGCAATAAACTGCTACGAGCTTAGGAACTCATATGTTTTTTGACACAATTTCCGTTATTGGATTGGGCTATATTGGCCTTCCGACGGCCGCAGTTCTCGCATCGCGAAAGAAAAAAGTCATAGGAATCGACATAAACGAAAAGGCCGTCGAAATTATTAACCAGGGCAAAATTCACATCGTCGAACCCGACCTTGATATTGTCGTTCGCGCCGCCGTAACAAACGGCTACCTAACCGCAACGACACAACCCCAACCCGCTGACGCTTTCCTGATTGCGGTACCCACGCCCTTTAAGGATGATCACCAGCCCGACTTGGCTTATATAGAAGCAGCAAGCAAGGCGATTGCTCCAGTACTTCGTAAAGGAAACCTGGTGGTCTTGGAGTCAACGTCTCCGGTTGGCGCAACTGAACAAATGGCAGCGTGGCTAGCAGAGGCTCGGCCCGACCTTACTTTTCCTCAGACCCATGGAGAAGATTCCGACATCCGTATAGCTCACTGTCCGGAACGTGTACTACCTGGCCGCGTTTTGCAAGAACTGGTTTCCAACGATAGAGTGATTGGTGGAATGACGCCCAGATGCTCAGAGGTAGCCAGTTCTCTGTACAAAATTTTTGTCGACGGCGAGTGTGTCATTACCGATGCACGAACAGCCGAGATGTGCAAGCTGACCGAGAACAGCTTTAGAGACGTGAATATCGCTTTTGCAAACGAATTATCGGTTATTTGCGACAAGCTTAATATTAACGTCTGGGAATTGATTCGGTTGGCCAATCGCCATCCTCGCGTAAACATTCTCCAGCCAGGACCTGGCGTAGGTGGTCATTGCATTGCGGTTGACCCTTGGTTCATTGTGGCCGGAGCGCCGAATGAAGCTAGGCTGATCCGAACGGCCCGTGAGGTCAACGACCAAAAAACTAACTGGGTTATTGATAAAGTTAAGCTTGCTGTTGACCAGTACCTAAAAGAGAACACGACACAAACCGTTCACGACATCACCATTGCATGTCTAGGCCTTACCTTCAAACCTGACATTGACGATCTACGAGAGAGCCCAGCACTCAGCATTGCGCAACACATTGCCAGCACGCACCCTGGTCGAACGATCGCTGTAGAACCTAACATTCAAGAACTTCCTAAGAAAATCGATTCCGAACTGACTCTGGTATCGATAGAGGAGGCCCATAAAGAGGCGCAAATAGTCGTCTTATTAGTTGACCACAAACAGTTCAAGCTGATTCGTAAAGCAACATTCGCGGGAAAAATTCTTATCGACACCAGAGGCGTGTGGACAGTCTGAAAAATTATTCTGTAGATAAAGAGCCATGCTAACGAATAAAACCATCTTGGTAACCGGCGGGACCGGATCCTTCGGGAATACTTTTGTGCCAATGACTCTGGCCAAATATAACCCCAAAAAAATAATAATATACTCGCGAGACGAAATGAAGCAGTGGGAAATGGCCAAAAAGTATACCGGCGACTCCCGCATTCGCTTTTTCATAGGTGACGTTCGAGACAGAGAACGGTTATACCGAGCGCTCGACGGCGTCGACTATGTTGTTCACGCTGCAGCAACGAAAATTGTTCCTACGGCCGAATACAACCCTTTCGAATGCATAAAAACCAATATTAACGGCGCGATGAATCTCATCGATGCTTGCTTAGACAAGGGCGTCAAGCGGGTAGTAGCACTGTCCACCGATAAGGCTAGTAGCCCCGTAAACCTCTATGGAGCGACCAAGCTTGCTTCTGACAAGTTATTTGTCGCCGCCAACTCCTATGCGGGTCCCCACGACACTCGCTTCGCGGTCGTTCGGTACGGAAATGTAATGGGCTCTCGGGGTTCAGTAATCCCCTTCTTTATGTCCATTAAGGATACAGGCGAGCTTCCTATCACTGATGAACGCATGACTCGCTTTATGATTTCACTAGAGGAAGGCGTCGAATTGGTATGGCACGCGTTCGACGACATGGTGGGCGGCGAGATTTATGTCAAGAAGATCCCCTCAATGAAGGTTACAGACCTTGCCCGAGCTATCGCTCCCAACGCAAAGCTTAAGATTGTTGGCATGCGCCCCGGAGAAAAACTTCACGAACAGATGATTAGCGCAGAGGATTCTTACTACACCTACGAATACCCTCAGCACTTTAAGATACTACCAGCCATTAATGGTTGGGCCGACAGCCCGGAACGCATTAAAAACGGAACCAAGGTTCCCGAGGGATTCGTATACTCCAGCGACAACAACACGGAGTGGATGAGTGCGGCGGTTCTTCAAGACTGGATCGAGCGAAATCGTGAAAAGATTGGGAGCATATAAATGATTCCATACGGCCGCCAGGATATTACCGCTGCAGATCTCGATGCGGTGTTAAAAGTTCTCCAATCCGACTTCCTGACACAAGGCCCACAAGTTCCAGAATTCGAGACCGCCGTGGCAAAGCGCGTCGGTGCGCGCTATGCTCTTGCCGTCAATAGTGCGACGTCCGCACTGCATATAGCTTGCTTAGCCTTAGACGTGAAGCCCGGAGATTGGGTATGGACCACGCCTATCACATTCGTTGCGTCGGCTAACTGCGCGCTTTACTGCGGTGCAAACATCGATTTCGTAGATATTGACCCGGTTACATATAATCTCTGCCCCTCTGCGCTCGAAGAAAAATTACAGAAAGCCGAGCAAACCGGAACACTGCCCAAAGTTGTTATTCCGGTCCATCTGAGCGGCCAATCCTGCGACATGGCCGCCATCCACAAGCTTAGTCAAAAATACGGATTTAAAATAATTGAAGACGCTTCCCATGCCGTCGGAGGGAAATACAGGGGAAATTATGTAGGCTGTTGTGAATACAGCGATATTGCTGTGTTTAGTTTTCACCCGGTCAAGATAATAACTACTGCCGAAGGCGGCATGGCATTGACCAACGACGCTACCATTGCGGAACGACTCGCTCTGTTTCGAAGTCACGGCGTCACTCGAGACGAAAAGCTGATGACCCATCCTAGCCATGGACCTTGGTACTATCAGCAAATAGCGCTCGGCTATAACTACCGGATGACAGAACTCCAAGGCGCGCTCGGCCTTTCACAGCTCACACGCCTCGACGATTACGTTGCTAGACGTCACGTTTTAGCCCAAATATATAACGAGAAACTCGCGGATTTGCCGCTTACAACGCCATGGCAGCATCCTGACACCTACTCCGGCCTCCATCTTTATATTGTCAGACTGCAACTCGACAAGATTTCCCTGTCTCGACGCGAGGTATTTCAGGGTTTACGTGCTGCAGGAATTGGCGTAAACGTCCATTACATCCCCGTCCATACCCAACCATTTTTTAAACAGTTCGGGTTTGCGGATGGGGACTTTCCTAACGCCGAACGTTATTACGCTGAAGCACTCAGCTTACCGATGTATCCAACACTTACAGAAGAGCAGGTTTTAAACGTTTGTTCGGTGCTAAAAAGCCTACTTCACCCCTGAAAGCCTGCTTCAACGTACGTAGATTATGATGTTAACTGCCCGCACAATGTATCGGGGTTGTCAGGCTGCCCACCATGACCGTTCTATTTAGAGTAGATTCATCCCATATAATAGGTACGGGACACGTGATGCGCTGCCTAACCTTGGCTCAACAGCTGAGGCAAAAGGGAGTAGAGTGTAAATTTATCACTCGAAACCACGCGGGCAACTGTAGCGATATGATTCAAAGGCAGGGCTTTGAAACATTCCTGCTACCAGTTTCGGTATCAGCATACGAATCGGCCGCCTCCCCCAGCCCATATCATGATTGGATCGGCGCCCCCCTTGAAATCGACTTAGATGAAACCGTACGGATCGTAAAGCAAGTTCCCAAGGTAAGCTGGCTCGTTGTAGACCATTATGGTTTGGACGCAACTTGGGAATCTGGTCTGCGGGCGCACGTTGAGCGAATTTTTGTCATAGATGATTTGGCAAATCGTCGACACTCCTGTGATCTTTTGCTAGACCAAACGTTTGGCCGTTGCGCGAAAGATTACGAAAAGCTGGTCTCGGTTCATACCGAGATGCTTTGTGGGGCCGATTATGCTCTTTTGCGCCCTGAATTTTCTTCCATGCGGGCGCATAGTATTGAGAATCGCCTGCGCCGCCCCGCCCGTGACATTCTCATCACATTGGGAGGGACAGATCCAGATAATCTTACCGCCAGGGTTCTTAGGGCGTTAACTTCCCTAGCGACCAGCAAATTGCGATTTACGATTGTACTTGGACCAACTTCTCAACATTTCGAATCGGTTGAACGGCTTTGTCACACGTTTCCCTTCGAAACTCGACTATACCGCGGTGCCTCCAACATGGCCGAGTTAATGGCGAATAGTGATATTGCAATTGGTGCAGCGGGTACTACCGCATGGGAACGATGCTGCCTCGGCATACCGTCAATTTTGATGGTAATTGCACAAAATCAACAGAGCATCGCCAGCTCACTAGGGAGCTATGGGGCCGCCTTCGTGATTCAGAATCTCGAATCACTGGAGAACGAATTGCTGCCTATGGTGCAGGTGTTGATGACAAACGAAAAGAAGCGCAGGAAAATGATCGAGCGCGCAATACTGGTAACCGACGGGCGTGGCGTTTCGCGTGTGATAGAAAAAATGGGAATGGCGGCGTGACCTCAGAGCTTTCGAACTTACGGCAGGTGACGGAATCAGATTCCGCGCTGATCCTCACGTGGCGGAATCATCCCGATATTCGGAAATGGATGTATTCCAGTGCTGAAATTTCGGCCGCTGAGCATGATCAATGGTTTAAGATGGCCAGCGCTGACCCTACACGAACTCTGCTTATATACAGTGAGGCTCAGATGCCGCTTGGGTTTCTCAATTTCAAAGAGCTGAGCGGCTCAAGGGTAGCGGAATGGGGATTTTATACCTCGCCGGATGCTCCGAAGGGAACAGGAGCCAAGATGGGGACGCTTGCGTTGAAGTATGCATTCGAGCAAAGAAATTTTCGCAAGATTTTTGCGACCGTCTTAGATTTTAACGTGCGGTCCATTCGTTACCATCTTCGCCTAGGGTTTAAAGAGGAGGGCATCTTACGTTCCCATCACTTCGATGGCGAAACGTATCATGACGTACACTGCTTCGGCCTGCTGCAAGACGAGTGGCGAGAAACTAGCCAAGCAGCGTTTTAACTCTGTGGAGCTTCCATGAATATCGACGTGAGCATCGAAATTAACGGACGCAGAATAGCTCCGGATCAACCGCCGTACATCATTGCGGAAATTTCCGCTAATCATAACGGCAAGATTGAAAACGCGCTTCGTCTCATCGATGAGGCAAAGAAGGCTGGAGCCGATGCTGTAAAAATTCAGACGTACACCGCCGATACGATTACACTCAATGCCGATAGCGAAGATTTCCAAATAAAAGGTGGGTTATGGCACGGTCGAACGCTTTACGAGTTGTACAGCGAGGCGCACCTGCCATGGGAATGGCATGAAGCGTTATTCGAGCACGCCAAGCAGAACGAAATTACTATTTTCAGCTCCCCTTTTGACAACACTGCCGTTGACTTGCTCGAAAGCCTAAACGCGCCGGCTTATAAAATTGCCTCTTTCGAAGCCGTAGACTTGCCACTAATTCAGTACGCGGCGTCGACAGGAAAACCACTGATAATTTCAACGGGAATGGCGGACGACCAGGAAATCGCAGAGGCTGTCAGCGCCGCCAGAGAAGCGGGCTGCATGCAGCTGGCCTTGCTTCATTGTGTCAGCGGTTATCCGGCACCGCCCCATGACTACAACCTACGTACACTAGCTGACATGTGGGAGCGTTTTCGCCTCGTAACCGGCCTTTCCGATCATACACTGGGCAATACAACCGCCATTGCTAGCGTTGCGCTCGGCGCAACGATAATCGAGAAGCACTTTACTTTAGATAGGAGTGGCGGTGGGCCTGATGATAGCTTCTCTCTGGAACCTCCCGAGCTCGCAGCTCTATGTAGAGACGCGCGAACTGCGTGGGAAGCTTTGGGTACCGTCGACTACGGCAAAAAATCAAGCGAGATAGCAAATGTCCAGTTTCGCCGATCTCTCTATTACGTCAAACCGTTGAAACCCGGTGAGCTAGTGACTAACGACGCAGTAAGAAGCGTCCGACCAGGTTACGGGCTGCCCCCTAAGCTATTACCAAATATCATAGGAAAAAAAGTTCGTCGTGAAATACTACCTAACACTCCAGTTAAACTCGACGACTTTAGCGATTGAGAGACTCCGGAGACGTTGCCCGCTTAAAGAGCTCGCCCCTCGTTGAATCCGCCGCATCGTAAGTCAATCAGTTAGCGGCATTGCTTTTCGTTGTCTCAAATAACATATTCACTGCTATGAATTCGGCGAACCCCACTCGAGTTGCAATAATAACCGCACGGGGCGGCAGCAAACGCATACCAAGAAAAAACATAAAACCGTTTTTGGGCGAACCGATAATCGCCTACTCGATTCGCGCCGCCATTGAAGCCAACTGTTTCACTGAGGTCATGGTTTCAACCGACGACGAGGAAATTGCGGCAGTTGCTAAAACGTACGGCGCGTCGATACCTTTCTTTCGATCCCCCCGTAGTGCGGATGATTTCGCCACAACCGCAGACGTGCTGGGTGAAGTATTAACCCAGTATGAGCAGACTGGCATCGAATTTGATCAAGCGTGTTGCATATACCCCACCGCACCATTCATCACCCCAGAATCTATCCTCAAAGGGTTGTCATTACTCGAAAAATTTGAAGCCAAATCAGTCATTCCTGTCACCGAGTATCCGGCTCCCATATGGCGCGCCTTGCAAATTAACAATGATCGACTGGAGAGGACTTGGCCAGAGAATGAAAATAAGCGATCACAAGATTTAACCCCCGCTTACTATGACGCAGGGCAGTTTTATTGGTTCAAGACAAGACCTTTTAGGCAATCTCTACAACTATTAACCGATGACACCATTCCATTGATTTTACCTCCCGCGGTCGTTCAGGACATTGATACCTTAGACGATTGGACGCACGCAGAACTCAAATATCAAATTCTTAAACAATCAACCTTGCTCAGGGGGAAAACCTCTTAGCGAGTCGAAGGTTTCCAGCTCTCAGCTGCACGCATGTATTGTTCCTTGAGCGTGCGGATCACCCGTTCGATCATGCCGTTCTGCTGCGGGCAGTGCGGCGTGATGAACTCCTGGCGCAAGCCGTAGCTACGCACCAGGGCGGTGTAGCTGCGCGAGGTAAAA
>Ga0182748_1003646_pt1 | contig 12819 bp, 15 predicted proteins | sample eDN3rd37CKraftOP_FD_128877 | JGI IMG/M metagenome (GOLD analysis project Ga0182748, IMG submission 128877) | Enriched Organic Plus compost microbial communities from Emeryville, California, USA - eDNA 3rd pass 37_C Kraft OP (version 2) (version 2) ...
CCGGTTCCCGGGCGGGTACGGCGGGCCGTCACCCTCGATCTCGACTGCCGCTTCACCGGCCAGGCCGCCATCGGCACGCGGCTGACCGCGGAAGGGCGCGTGGTGACGGCTGGCCGCAACGTCTTCTTCGCCCGCACCGAGGTGCGCGACGCCGCGGGCACGCTGGTTGCCTACGGCGCCTCGACACATCGCTACCGGGCCGGCAGCGGGGATCCCGAAGGCGTGCCCGAGGACGCAACCGGCTGAGACGACCGGTGATCGCGGGCGGCGCGGCGTCCGCCACGGGAGCGTTCCGCCCGGGATCCGCCCGCGATCATTTTTGACGGGAACAGGCATCCCCTTCGCCGAGAAATGGTCTAGCGTCGGAGCCTTACGAGGGAGGTTGCGCATGCCCGGCGAATCCAGTCCCAACCTGCTTGACCGTGACCTTGCCGGCGGCCTGGTCTGGGCCGGCCGGGATCTGCCACCCAGTGCCGGTCTGCTGCCGATCGGTCCGGAAGCGGCCGAGGAGCTCGAGTCGACCGCGGCGCTGCTTGCCGACAATCCGCTGCCCATCCTTGCCCTCGATCCGAAGGACTTCGCCCTCGACGCCTGCCGGGCACTGATGCAGGAAGCACGGCGCATGCTGCTCGAGGGGCCGGGCTTCGCCATCCTGGACCGGCTGCCGGTCGAGCGCCTCGGGCGCGAGGTGACGACGCAGCTCTACTGGCTGCTCGCCCGGCTGCTCGCGCGGCCGGTGGCGCAGAAGTGGGACGGCACCATGGTCTACGACGTGCGCGACATGGGCAAGCCGCCCGGCAACGGCGTCAGGCCCGACATCACCAACGCCGAGCAGAACTTCCACGTGGACAACAGCTACAACATCTGCCCGCCGGATGTCGTGGGCCTGCTCTGCCTGCGGACGGCGATGGAGGGTGGCGTCAGCGGCCTCGTCTCCTTCCACGCCGCGCACAACATCATGCGCGCGCGCCATCCGGAGCTGCTGCCGCGGCTCTATCAGCCCTTCCTCTTCGACCGCCAGCGCGAGCACGCGCCGGGCGCGCCGATGACGCATCGCGCGCCGATCTTCGAATGGCGCGACGGGCGGCTGCTGGGACGCATCTCCCGTTTCCAGATCGTCAACGGCCACGCGATGGCCGGCGAGGCGCTGGACGAGGAAGGCCGAGCCGCGCTCGACGCCTTCAACGCCATCCTGGAGGACCCTGCGCTGCGCTTCGACTTCGTCTTCCAGCCCGGACAGGTGCAGTTGGTGAACAACCGCGCGCTCGGCCACAAGCGCACCGGCTTCCGCGACTGGCCCGAACCGGAGCGCAAGCGCCACCTGGTGCGCCTCTGGCTGCGCGATACGGGGCGGCCCTTCTACAACGGCTGAGCGGCGCTGGGGCGGCGCCGCGGCCCGCCCAGCCTCGGTCCGGGGTCCGGACGCTCGGGCCGGATCCGTGGAGCGGGTCTCTTGCTGCCGCCGATACGCGCGGATGCCTCCCCGATCACCGGATACCCTGCGGCAGCATGTGTGCCGAGCGCGGCGTCGCGCTTCGGCCGGGGGAGACTGCGGCAGGCCCGGATCGGCGGGTGGCGCGGCCCCAGGGATCTCCGGACGGGATGGCGAGACGATGTCTGTGCACTGGGCGGACGGCACCCTGCCCCGCCGAATCACTCCACCCGAAGCGCGGCACGGATCTCGGCGAGGCCCGCCGGGTCCGACAGGGCGGCGAGACGCCCGGCGGCCACCATGGCGTAGCGGTGCAGCAGGGCGCGGCGCCGGGCCGGGGCCAGCGGATGCGCCGGTGCGTCCCGCACCAGTTCCGCCGCCGCCCCGTCGGCCACGACCAGTCCCGCATCCTCCGGCAGCAACTCCTGTGGGAAATCGAGGTCCACGGCGAAGAACAGCCGGTCGCAGTATTCCCGGTAGTCCTGCCACTTGCCGTCGGAAAGGAAGTCACGGGCGCAGGACTTGACCTCCAGCACTGCAAATCCGCCATCGGGCAGCAGCGCCAGGACATCGGCCCGCCGCCCGTTGGGTAGCGGCATTTCCTGCACTGGTGCCCAGCCACGCAGCGCGCAGAAGCGCATGGCGGCCCGGCAGACCAGGGCGGTGCGGGCCGGAACGGAGAGAGTTTCCATCACCTGGAAACCCTTCCGTTCGCATGAAGCCCCTGGTCAAGCACATCGTAAACTGTCAAGGTCCCATTCCTAATCATGGTTGCAACACGATTCTCAGTCGCGCTCCATATCCTGATGCTGATCGCCAGCGACACCGCCGGCGAGGCCACCAGTGCGCGCATGGCCCTCAGCATCGGGACCAATCCCGTCGTCGTGCGGCGGATCGCAGGTCACCTCGCCCGCGCCGGGCTGATCTCCGTCCAGCGCGGCCCGGGCGGCGCCTCCCTGGCGCGCCCGGCCTCCGAGATCACGCTCAAGGATGTCTGGCGGGCGATTCACCCCGAGAAGGAGAAGCTGATCAAGGTGCACCCACGCACCAATAAGGCCGATCCGATCGGACGTCAGATGCCGGAAGTGCTGCGCCACCGCTTCGACGCCGCGGAGGCGGTGCTGCTGGCGGATCTCGCCTCCACTACCGTGGCCGATCTCTACGCCCAACTGCAGCTGGAGAGGAAGCGGGCCTGACAGCCGGCCGGGCGGCGCGCCCCGCTTCCCGCCGTCAGCCCAGGAGCGCGTCGATCGCCTTCGCCAGCCGGAGGTCACGGGCCGAGAGACCGCCGGCGTCGTGGGTGCTCAGCACGATCTCGACGCGGTTCCAGACATTGGACCATTCCGGGTGGTGGTCCTGGCTCTCCGCCAGCAGCGCCACCCGGCACATGAAGCCCCAGGCCTCGTTGAAGTCCCGAAACCGGAGATCGCGGCGGATCGCATCCCGCCCCTCCACCATCCGCCATTGCGGCAGTTCCTGGGTCAGCCGGGCCCGGGCTGCGTCGTCGAGCCGCTCCACCATCCTCGCCTCCTTCTTCCTTGACGCCGGCCACGCGGCGGCATCCGGTGGCGCCATGCACCACGGCAAGCCCCCGCGGCTGGACGACCTTGTCGAGATGGCGGAGGCCGCGCTCGCCGCCATCCCCCGGCCGCTGCGCGATCTCGTGCGCGGCACGGCGATCGTCGTCGAGGACATGCCCGACGATGAGGTCCTGGAGGAGATGGGCCTCGAAAGCCCCTGGGAGCTGACCGGACTCTATCGTGGCACGCCGCTGACGCAGAAGAGCGTCATGGACGTGCCGCGGGAGCCGGACACCATCCTGCTGTTCCGTCAGCCCATCCTTCTGGAATGGATCGAGACCGAGGTGGATCTGTTCCACCTGGTCCGCAACGTCCTGCTGCACGAGATCGGCCACCATTTCGGCCTGTCCGACGAGGACATCGCGCGCCTGGAGCGCGAGGGCTAGCTGGCGGCCCGGCCGCCTGGCCGCCCCACCTCCTCCGCCTCAAGGCAACCGGGCGGCTCACTTCCGGCCGACCGATTCACGCCCTCCGGCTCCGCCTCGGGGCGACCGGGCGGCTCAGGGCACCGGCAGCGGACCGATCGCCCCGGCCGGCACGGCGACACCGCGTGCGACCTTGAGTGCCGTCGCGGATGCCACGCCCACCACCGCCCAGCGGCCATCCTCGGCACGCGCGAGAAGCGGCGCGCCGCTTGCGCCGCGCGTGCCGACGCAATCATGCACCAGCAGGACGAGGCCCGCCGGATCCCGCGACAGGCCGAGCATCCGGCAGGCCGTGTCGGCCAGTAGCACCTCCGGCCGGTCCTGCTGGTAGCCCCCGAGCACCAGGGGCTTGCCCGCCGCCGGCGCCTCGCGGCGAAGTGGCAGGATGCGGTCCGGCCCCCCGATCGGCCGCTCCAGAGTCAGCAGTGCCCAGTCGGCACCCGGCGGGCGGCGCGACGCGGAGTCGTAGCCGGGACCGAGCCGGTAGGCCACGACCCTGGCATGCGCCGTCCAGCCACCTTGGTGATAGCCGAGCAGGAAATGCACCGTTCCCGGCTGCACCGGCCGGCCGGTGCGGCGGGCCACCAGGCAATGGGCCGCCGTGAGCACCGTGCGTGGGCCAACCAGCGTCCCGGTGCACCGCCCACCGATCTCAAGCTGGACCCGGCCGAGGCCGCGCCAGGGTGCCTTCTCCGGGTCCACTGGCCGACGCCTGTCCTCCGGCCCGACACCCGGCAGCACGGAGAGCGGCACCTGCCGCTCGGCGCGAGCCGGCACGGCAAGCAGCGCCAGCAGCGCAAGGATGACGGCCCGCCTCACGCCCCCTTGGCCCTGACACGGATCGGCAACGAAGGCGGGCACGATTTCCATCGCCGGCCCGTGGCGCGCTTCCTTGAGCGGCGCCCTGCCTTCGAAGGGTTCCTGGCCGGCTCCGCCCTGCGGGTGCTGCCACGCACCCCGGCGGCAAGGCCCATAGCAGGATGGAGGCCCCCCGAGGGCCCGATGCGAACGAACGGACCGCAGCCGGCGGGCGCAGCCTCGACCTCCTCCGCCATTCCACGGGATGGGGCGTTTCGCCGAACGGGCCGGGGTGCAGGCGCGGATCCCCCTGGCCCGCAGGCAGCCGCACCGCCGGGCCGGCGCCAATCGGGCGCGCCGGTGCATCGTGCGCCGTATTCGGCCGCATGGCGGCATGGTCGCGCTGGCGCAGGCGCACATCCCGGGCGGCGAGCGCCGGCCCGGGATTGCGGGCGAAGGCCTCCGCGGTTGCCACATTCCCGGCGCACGGGCAGCGCCGGCTGCCGTCCGGGTCGCTGGAGGTGGCGCGGACCGGTCAGGTCACGCGCGAGGTCGGCGCTGGTCAGGACGGCGGCGGTGGGCCCGGTCATGGGCCGCTCAATGCCCTTGTGCGGCGGGCCCGCGCGCACCCGCGGCCTGGATCGCGAGCGCTACCTGTACCTCGCCTGCCCGCGCGAAGCGCAGCGTCACCGGCAGCGTCTCGCCCTGGCGCAACGGCTGCTTGAGGCCCATCAGCATCAGATGCAGCCCGCCCGGCTGCAGCGTCACCGTCTCACCGGGCGGGATCTCGATGGCCGGCACCTCCCGCATGCGCATCACACCGCCTTCATGCGCGTGGCTGTGCAGCTCGAGCCGCCCGGCGGCAGGGCTGCTGGCGGAGAGCAGCCGGTCCGGCACGCTGCCGCGGTTGGTGATGGTGAGATAGCCCACGCCGGTGCCGCCCTGGCCGGCGGCGCGGCTCCAGGCACGGGTGATGACGAGATCGCCGGCGCGGAGCTCCGCGGCGTGCTGCGCGACGGCCGGAGCAGCCGACAGAAGGGCGGCGGAGAGGCCAAGCATGACTCTGCGATGCATAGGATGATGCCTTATTGGTTCAGTGAGAGATCAGTCGCATGGTGGGGGCGGGACGCGACAGGTCGTGTGCGCTGCCGCCCGGTGACGGCCGCTCGGTCCAGGCTTCGCTGCGGCCGCCCTCGCAACCCTGCACCACTGGGAGCACCAGCGTGCCACCGGGCTCGGCCGGAGTCCGCAGCAGCAGCACGAACTCGTCATACTGCTCATCCGGCAGCGGCCCGCCCTCCCAGATGATGCGGGCGGCCTCCCGCTCCTGCCCGGCGGCATGGTGGTGCGGACCATGTGCCGGAAGAGGCGGCTGCCGATGCTCGATGGTCAGGCGCCAGCCGGACTTCGGCATGGGCTTGGCGGTATGGACGCTCTCCGGGATCTCCACCGCAATGCGCGTGGTAGCGGTCCCACCGCAGCCATGCGGCACACGCAGCGTGGCGCGCTGGAAGGCGCCGGCCGGCGCCTCCGGCGGGTTGAGGGTGACATGCGCGGCGGCTGGCGCAACGGCCAGCAGCACCGCCAGCACCGGGAAGGCAAAGCGTCGCATCGGTTCTCTCCTCCTCAGAAGCGGAACTGCAGGCCGCCGAAGATCGTCCGGCCGAACCCAGGCTCGAACAGCGCGGCACCGGGGACCGCGCGGGGCGTGACGGAGGCGCTGGCGAGATAGCGCTGGTCCGCCAGGTTGCGCCCCTCGACGAAGGCCGACAGGCCATTGCCGAAATCCCAGCCGCCGCGCAGCCCGATCAGCGCGTAGGCGTCGGTCTTCAGCGTGTTGGCGTTGTCCACGAAGAAGCCTTGCGGCACCCAGTCCAGGGTCGGCGCGATCCAGCCGCCCGCGGGATGGGCGTAGCGCAGCTCGGCGCGATAGAGGTGGCGCGGCGCGCCTGGCAGCTCGTTGTCGCCAAAGGTCGCGTCATTGTCGAAGCGGAAGTCGCTGAAGCCGTAGGCCTGCCGCAATGCGAGGGAATCGCCCTTCGCCAGCGCATCGCGCAGGAAGGTCCAGGTCAGCGCCGCCTCGATGCCCTGATGGATGGTACGGTCCGCGTTCAGCGCGAAGGCTGAGCCCTCGCCCAGGGTGAAGAGCTGGATCTCGTCCCGTATCCAGGCGCGATAGAGCGTGACCTCCCAGGTCAGGTCGCCGCGCCGGCCACGCGTGCCCAGCTCCAGCGTCATGGCCCGCTGCGCATCGAGTCGGGAGAAGCCGCCCTCCGGCACCAGCGGCACAAGGTCGGAAAGGGTCGGCGGCTCGGTGCTCCAGGACAGGTTGGCGAAGAGCTGCGCCCCCGGCCATGCGTCCCACAGCACGCCGAAGCGCGGATTGATCCACTGCCAGTCGCCGCTGCCGGATTGATCCCCATCCGCCAGGAACTTGTCGCGGCTGGCGCGCCAGGCGGTCCCCAGCTGGAAACCGGCGATCAGCGCGAGGCCGGGCACGACCGTCAGGCTGGTCTCCACATGGCCGCCGGCCGTCATCGCGCGGTCCATCGAGGCCGCCGTCTGTGCACCGGGCCGCCCGCCGAGATTCACGAAGCGCTGGTTCCAATTCCGCCCAAGGGCGAGGTCCAGGCCGAGGATGGTGCGGCTCGGCATGCGGCCGATCGCGCCTTCCAGCGTGGCACGGAGGAAGAGATTCAGGTCATCGGTGCGGTTGTCGACATACTGGAAGATCGGATGGTCCAGCTCCCGTCGCACCACGCTGCCGCCGAGTTCGATCAGCGCGCCATCCCACGGCCGAATCGCCGTGACCGTGCCAAGGCGCAGGCTCTCGATATTGCGCATGTAGTCGCCGCGCAGATTGGCCGGATTGGCGGCGCGTGGCGCGGCCAGCGCCTGGTCGCGACTCACCGCGCCGGGGATCTGCTGCCGGATGGAGTTGTAGCCGGCGAAGATGCGCGTCTCGGCAATCTCCGACCATCGCCAGGCGAGATTGCCGTTGAAGCGCGCACTGCGGCCGGCACTGTGATCGCGGTAGCCCTCCTGTGTCAGGCCGGTGAAGCTGGCCCAGGCGTCCCAGTTCTTCCCCGCCCCGCCCCAGGCCGCTTGGCCACGGGCGAAGCCATCGGCGCCGCCCTCGGTCCGCAGCAGCACACCCGGCAGCGCATGGCCGGTGAAGGTGACGGCGTTGATGGCGCCGCCCAGGGTGTTGGCACCGAGCCGAAAGGCGTTGGCGCCACGCAGCACCTCGATCCGCTGGAAGGTCAGCGGGTCGAGCTCCTGGAAGTCGCCGCTGCCATCGGCCTGGTTCACCGGGATGCCATCCTGGTAGAGCCGGACGCCACGCAGGTGGAAGTTGCGCGCAAGGCCCGAGCCCCGGATCGAGAGGCGCAGATCCTCGCCCCATTTCGGCTGGGCGAAGACGCCGGGCACATATTCGAGCGCGTCGCGCAGGGTGGTGACACCGGGCCGGTCGCGCATCTCCTGGGATGGCACCAGGGTAACGGCTCCGGGCACCAGGCGAAGCTCGGCCGCGCGCCCGGCATTGTCCGGCACCGTCAGTGCCGGCGCGACCGGGCTGGCGGTGACGACGAGCGGCGGCAGGGCGACCTCGGCCGGCGGCTCCTGAGCAGCCGCGGGGGAGGCGATGAACGCCAGCCCGGCGGCAAGGCGCCGGGCGGCGATGGGCGAAGACATGGAAGGAGCATCCTCTCCAGACGTCGGGTGGCGGACGGGCGGGCATCCCGCGCGGCCGCGCGGGACGTCAGGAGAGGACGGGGGGTGCTCGGGCGCCGGCGGGCGGACCGCGGATGGCGGGCGGCGGGGCCGGATGGCCGGAGGGAGCCCAGGCGAGCCCCACTGCTACCCAGGCCGGAGGCGGCAGCACCGGCACAGGGGGTGTCGCGGCATGCGGCAGGGCGTGGCAGGCCAGGCAGAAACCGTCCCGGCCCGCCTGCGGCGGCACTGCCGGGTCGCCAGGGCCGGGGTGCAGGGTACGCAGCCCGTCGACCGTGCAGATCTCGATCGTCAGCGCGCCGGAGATGCCCAGCCTACGCCCCAGGCAATGCGCCGGCGCCAGCACCGTCTGCAGCAGCAGCACGGCGACGAGCAGGCGGATCAGGCCGGCGCGATGAGGCAATGACACGCGCCAGTGCTTAGGCGAGCACATCGGCGGGGGCAAGCCGGGAGGCCTCCTCCCGCGTCGGCCGCCCGCGCGGCCGGCCTGCCCTGGCGGCGGAAAAGGCGGCATTATGGGCGATTGGGGCAACGGCCTGATCACTCGCGGCACCGGCATTCACGTCGCTGGCGGAGAGGCCGATGCGGTCTCCCTCGCCCCGAGCGGGCGAGAGGACGATGTCGCGCTGTCGCCATCGCCAGCACGAAGCGGTCGGCATGGCCATGGCCTCGGGGATCCGCTCACGGGCGATGTCCCTACCGGGCAGCGTGCGGATGCAAGGCGTCGCGGGCCGCGCCAGGCGACGCCTTGGGGTGCGCGGCCGCTCCGCAATCTCGCCGCCACGCATCGACGCGACGACCGGACCGGGCATCCGATGCCCCGTCCGCGCCGGAAGGCTCGGGTCAGGCCAGCTCGTACTCCACTTCCGGCACATAGACCGCCTGCTCCTTGCCGAGCCGCGAGGAGTAGAGCGTGAAGCTGTCCACCGTGATCGGCGGCGCACGGAACAGGTTGTGCGCCTGGACGAAGCCGATGAGCTTCTCCTGCGGTGCCCTCTCCGTGCGTGCGAGCGTCACATGCGGCGCGAAGCGGCGGCGCTCCGGCTCCAGGCCGATCCGCTGCAATGCGGTCTCCACCTTGCTCTGCAGGAAGGCGAGACCCTCGGTCTTCTCGGCGCCGACCCAGAGGGCATGGATGCGCCCACCCTTCTCGAAGGTGCCGAGGCCCCGGAGCGAGAGCTCGAAGGGCCGTGCGCGGATGGTGGCCAGCGCGTCGTCCACCTCCTGTGCCCGCCAGGACTCGACCTCGCCGATGAAGCGCAGCGTCAGGTGGTAGTTCTCCGGCGGCACCCATTTGGCGCCCGGAATGCCGCCCGAGAGCACCGCAAGCTGGGCCTTCAGCGCGGCGGGCAGGGCGAGGGCGACGAAGAGGCGGAGCATGGCATTCTCCTCAGCCCGAGGATGGGATTGGCACGCGGTCGAGCAGTGCCTCGACCGAGGGCAGGATGCGGCGGACGATCTCCTCCACTCCACGCGCATTGGGGTGGATGCCGTCAGGCTGGTTCAGCGCCGGGTCGGCGGCCACGCCGTCGAGAAAGAAAGGGTAGAACAGCACGTCCGGCCGTTCCTCCGCCAGGCGTCGGAACACCGCGGCGAATTCCCGGCCGTAGTCGGCACCGAGATTGGGCGGCGCCAGCATGCCGGCCAGCAGGACGGGAATGTTGCGCGCCGCCAGGCGATCGAGGATCGCCGCGAGATTGGCCCGGGTCTGCTGCGGGTCGAGCCCGCGCAGCCCGTCATTGCCGCCGAGTTCCACGACCACCGCCTGCGGCCGGTCGGCCAGCGCCCAGTCGAGCCGCGCGAGCCCCCCCGCCGAGGTGTCGCCGGACACGCCGCCATCCAGCACCTGGACGTCGCGGCCCCGCGCGCGCAGTGCAGACTGCAGCTTCGGCACGAAGCCCTGGCCCGGCGGCAATCCGTAGCCCGCGGTCAGGCTGTCGCCGAGGATCAGGAGGCGGATCGACGCCGCCTGCGCCGCCGCCAGCGGGGCCTGCAACACACCGAAACAGAGAAGCATCCTTGCAAGGGCGGCACGCCGACCATATCGGCAGGCATCCCGGAAACCTCTCGGCGCCATGGATGCCATCACGAACCACTCCCGAACCCTGCCCGGCGACCTTGCCGACAGTTCGCTGATCGCCACCAGGGACCTACGGTTCAAGGTGGCGGGGGCGGCGGGGGAGGTCAACATTCTCCGCGGGGTGGATCTTTCCGTGCGGGCCGGGGAGGCCGTGGGGCTGGTCGGTCCCTCGGGCTCTGGCAAGACCTCGCTGCTGATGCTGCTCGCGGGGCTCGAGCGCCCGAGCGGCGGGTCGCTGCAGGTCGCCGGTCGCGACCTCGCCAGGATGGACGAGGATTCGCTCGCCCGCTTCCGGCGCGAAACGGTCGGCATCGTCTTCCAGGCCTTCCACCTGGTGCCGACCATGACGGCGCTGGAGAATGTCGCGGTGCCGCTGGAATTCGCCGGGCGGCGGGATGCCTTCGAGCGGGCCGAGGCGGCGCTCGAGGCGGTCGGGCTCGGACACCGTCTGGGCCACTATCCCGGGCAGCTTTCCGGGGGCGAGCAGCAGCGCGTAGCGTTGGCGCGGGCGACGGTCGCCGAGCCGCCGCTGCTGCTGGCCGATGAGCCGACGGGCAATCTCGATCGCGGCACCGGCGGGCAGGTGATGGACCTGCTCTTCGGGTTGCGGGAGCGGCTGGGCACCACCCTCGTTCTGATCACCCACGATCCCGGCCTGGCCGAGCGCTGCGGCCGCATCCTGCGCATGGAGGATGGCCGGATCGTGGAGGACGGGCGAGGCTGAACCCCCTCGCCGCGGCAATGGCCGGCAGCCGCGCCCGCGCAGCATGGCCGAAGGCGACGGGAAGGAATTCAGCCCGCCGCCCGGAACCGCGCCACGAAGAACCCGTCCATGCCGCCGCGCTCCGCCCAGAGATCGGGCCGCGTGCGGAGCGTGCCGGCCGGAGTGATCCCCTCCGCCGGCAGCCCCGGCACCTCCTCCGCCCGCACCGGATCGGGCACAAGGCCGAGCGTCGCGGCGGCGGCCAGATGCGCCTCCCCCTCCTCCGGCTGAAGCGAGCAGACGGCGAAGACCAGCCGCCCGCCCGGCGCCAGCAGCCTGGTGGCCGCCTCCAGCAGCCGCCGCTGCACCTCGGCCATGGCGGGGACGTCGCGCGGGCGCTTCAGATGCGGCACGTCCGGGTGGCGGCGGATGGTGCCCGTGGCGGTGCAGGGCGCATCCAGCAGCACGGCGTCGAAGCGTGCCCCGCCGGCATCCCACAGGGCCGCATCCGCTTCCACCACCTCGGCGGCCAGCCGCAGCCGGGTCAGGTTCTCGCGCAGGCGCGCGGCACGGCGCGGGTCGCGCTCCACGGCCACGACCGCCGCGCCAGACATGGCGAGCTGCGCCGTCTTGCCCCCCGGCGCGGCGCAGAGATCGGCCACCCGCTCCCCGGGCCGCGCGGCCAGCAGCCGGGCCGGCAGGGCAGCGGCCGCGTCCTGCACCCAGAAGGCGCCTTCCGCGAAGCCGGGAAGCTCCGTCACCCGCGTCCCCGGCGGGAAGCGCAGGGTGCCGGTGGGCAGAACCTCGCCTCCCTCGGGCGGCACCGCCCCGGGAGCCGGCGTCAGGTCGAGCGGCGCCTCCTGCCGATGGGCTGCGGCAATCGCGCGCACGGCTGGACCATAGGCGGCGTGCCAAGCTCCCCAGAGCCAGGAGGGGGTGTCCAGCCGCTCCGCATCCAGCCCCTCCAGCGCCGCCTGGCCTGCCTCCGCCACCCGGCGCAGCACGGCATTGGCGAGCCCGGCGAAGGGCCGGGGCACCAGCGCCACCGCGCTGCTGACGGCGGCATGCGGTGGAGTGCCGAGCAGCAGGAGCTCCGCCGCCCCGATGCGCAGCGCATCGCGGACCGGCGGCGGAGGCTCCCGGCGGAGATAGGGTTCGAGCACCGCATCCAGCGAGCCGGCACGCCGCAGCACCATCGCGGCGATGCGATGGGCCGCAGCCCGGTCGCGCGGCGCCAGGCCGCCGGCCTCGGATGCCGGCAGCGCCTCCAGCGCCTCCTCCAGGGGGCGACGCCGTTCCAGCACCGCCGCCAGCAATGTGGCCGCGGCACGTCGAGCGGGCGGCGCGCCGGTGGATCGTCCTGGACCTGCGCCCGCCCCCTCCCCGCGCGCGTCGCCGGCGCGGTGGCGTCCGGGCGTACGGGAGGTGGATCCGGGTCGGAGCGGCTTGGCTGGTGGCATGGCAGGACGCGGTACATGGCCCGCTGGGGCCGCCCGTGCTAGTGCGCCCGCCCATGCACATCGCCCCGCCCGCCGGACCCGACCGCTCGCTTGGCTCGGTCCCGGAGCCGCTGCTGCGTCATCCCAGGCTGGCGCTGGTGCTGCTATGCCTGCTGCTGTGGCTGCCCGGCTTCTTCACCCTGCCGGCGACCGACCGCGACGAGGCCCGCTTCGCCCAGGCCAGCCGTCAGATGGTGGAGAGCGGCGATTATCTGCGCATCCGCTTCGGGCAGGAGGAGCGCAACAAGAAGCCCGTCGGCATCCATTGGCTGCAGTCCGCTTCGGTCCATGCCGTGGAGGCACTGGGCCTGGGCGACCGCCGCGACATCTGGCCCTACCGCCTGCCGAGCCTCGGCGGCGCGCTGCTCGCCGTTCTGGCGACCTTCCAGTTCGGCCGCGCGCTGGTCGGCCGCCGTCAGGCCATGCTGGCCGCCAGCATGCTGGCTTCCTCGCTGGTGCTGGTGGCGGAGGTGCACATCGCCAAGACGGATGCGGCGCTGCTCGCCGCGGTCACGCGGGCGGAAGCCGCGGCCGGGGACCCGGCGCGGCAGCTTGTTGACGCCCGTC
>Ga0182748_1003650_pt1 | contig 12807 bp, 6 predicted proteins | sample eDN3rd37CKraftOP_FD_128877 | JGI IMG/M metagenome (GOLD analysis project Ga0182748, IMG submission 128877) | Enriched Organic Plus compost microbial communities from Emeryville, California, USA - eDNA 3rd pass 37_C Kraft OP (version 2) (version 2) ...
CCTCCTTGCACCGCCCGAGCCGTTTGAAGAACGCAAGGCGGTGGCAATGCAGAAGCGCGACGAACTCGTCGCTTCGCTCAGGAGTCTCGATGATCGGCTAGGCAAGTTTGCCGGAGCGGCTGCCGCAAGATACAGCGCGGCACTTCTCGGTTTCTGGCAGCAGGGCCTCGCGCTTCCTGCGTCGGGCGACGATTGCCCGATGTGCGAAGCGCCGACCTTGTCAAAGGAGCAGCGCTCAAAACTGCGCGAACGGCTGGCGAACGAGAAGAGCACCGTTGGGGCGATAACGGCTATCGACGACGCGGCCAGCGCAGCGAGCGGAACTGTCAGCTCCTTCGCCGCGGCGATCGCAGCCCTCGGAATCAAGGGGACCGACGATCCCGGCAGGGCACGGCTTCTTGCGATGTTTGGCGATCAGGGCGCGCTGCCTGAATTCATCCGACACCACGATGCGTTGCTGGAGGCGCGGACGCGCCTGGGCAACGCGCTCAGGAAGGTCAGGGAAACCGGCAACACGACCAAGGACCGTGCCGCGAACCCGGAGCAACTGGAGCAGCTGATTAGCGACAGGCAGTCGGCGCGCGACGAACTGATCGCTGCTTCAGACGCCATGAATGAAAGTCTGTCGCACTACGAGGAAGCATGGGCGGAGATTTCTGGTGAGCTCAATGCGAAGATCGCCGCAAACAAGGCCGTCTCGGCAATCGATGCCGTCCTTCAGGCGATCCAATCGATGCAGGAAGTTCGGCTTCTCGCACGTTACACCGAAATCCTCGACGAAACCCAGCTTCTGATCCGGTCTGTCGAGGGCGCGGCCCAGACGAAGCAGCAGGAGCTTCTCAAATCACGCGGCAAGGAGGTCAAGGAATACTATGAACTCCTCAACCCCGGCGTAGCAGTCGGTTTCGATGAGATGGAGCCTGCCACCGACGCGATGAAGCTGCATGCAACGAGCTTCGGAAAGCGAATGTCGGCAGCAGCCAATCTAAGCGAATGCCAGCTCAACTGTCTGGGACTGGCGATGTGGCTCATGAGGGCGACGACGACGTCGTCACCCTTCGGGTTTGTGCTGCTGGATGATCCAGTTCAGGCCATGGACGACGACCACGCCGAAGCATTCATCGCAAACATCGTCCCGCACCTGCTCGATAAAACGAAAAAGCAGGTGATCGTGATGTCTCACGTCAAGCATGTCGTGGACAGGCTGCGTGCGCTCAACATGGACCGCGATATCCGCCATTATCACTACGAGAGTTTTCTCGTCGGCGGCCCGGTGATTGTCCGGCAGCAGCGATTGAATCAGGCGCTAGCCGAAATCAAGGGCGCAGCACGTGGAAACGAGGGTAATCGTGCTTGGGCCGTCGATCGTCTGCGCGTTCTCATCGAGGGCGTCGTACGCGAGCTCTATCTCAGAAAGACCGGTACGGAGGTCCCGGCAAAGTACGACACCGCGACCTCTGGCGATCTTGCGGAAGTGTTCCGGAAGATCCCGGGAACAGATCCGAAAGAGCATGCCGGGATGAAGGATACGATCAAATTCAGCGATCCCGCGCACCACACGCAAGTCGGCTACGCCGTCCCGCTTCAGGCAAATATTCAGCCGCATATAGACCGAGTCGAGGGGATTATAAAAAAGTATGGCCTGATATCTTGAGGCAGGTTGTGCAGCAGCGCGGCGCGGCAGTGTTACGACGCAAGCCCTCGGAATGGATTTCCGTGCGGGATGTCATCGATGGAGTGCCGGAAGCGGATATCTAACAACTCCTTCATGGCCTTGAAGTCGGGCGTCTCACGGTGCAGTTCCAGCCCCCACACTTTGAACGCTGATGCCAATAGCACCGTCTGAAATGTCTCGACGGCCTCGCGGGTAAGTCGATCCACAGGAAATTTCGCATCGTGCTCGGTTTCGGCGCGGCCGAAGCGTTCCAGCAAGAGCGGTGCCAGCAGTTCCGGATCGCTTTTGGTGCCGGCTGCCACTTTCACCTGATAGTTGCAGACGATGTTCGAAAGCAATGTGAGAACCTGCCAGTCAAGCAGACCGCTGGCCCTCACCTCAGCGATGAGCTGAGCTGCCTTCTCATCCTTGAGCAAACGAGGCAATGATAGCTTGATGATTTCTTTGTTGCGCCGGTACCTGTTGCCTAGGAACGTCTTAGCCTTCGCCAATGTATAGATGGCGCTTAATGACGTCGGCCAAGCCAGCTCTGGGGCCACGAACCGCTCCACGCGGGCGACCGGAAGATATATCACTTTGGCCGGACTGTCACGTTTCTCGCTCTGCGGTTGAACGAACTGAAAAATCTCCCTGATCGGCCGAACTGAGAAAGTCCTAAGTGGTAGTCCGTTCTCCAACGACCGCTTTAAGAGTTGCTGAAACTCCTGCGCGGGCAACGCCGATGCAGTGAGAAGAACTTTCGCCATCATCCCTATCAGCACCGCCTGTGACATATTCCAGTCCGTATCGAAGCCGTAATCGTCAGGCCATTCTACATCAAAGCGTATTTCCTTATTTGACGACTGCTCTCGCAGTCTTGGTTGTGCCCGCGACGAGGTATTGACCTTGATGTGGATGGTCGTGGGCAGGGCCAGAATATCTACGTCCCACAACTCGACGACAATGATCTGCAACAGCGCGGCCAGCGACTGTGCCGCGATCGACGCGCCTGACCCCGATGCCGCACTAACCTTCCATTCGATCCCAAGCGCTGACCATTCGATTTCCGCGATGTCCGGATAGTCCCTGAGAGGCCTCACGTGAAGTTCGCCAACCATGCCGTCGATGATGTCTTGTGGCGATCCGAGCTGCTGTTTGTACCGCCCAACCTGACCGTCGAATTCTTTACGATTGAGGGGAGGCAACTTCCATTGCGCAAGAATAACATTGACGTCGTCTTGCAGATCGGGCGCCAATATGTGCAGAGCGGCAGTTAGTTGGGCCGCCTGGTCGAAAAGAACTCCAATGTTCTCCCTATCGCCCACCGTCGATACTTCGGAGATCAGATGATGCATGACCGGCAGCCAGTTGCCGACCGATTTCAGGAACGTTAGGGAATGACCAGCTAAGTAATGGCTGTTAGCCACGGCGCCGCCAGCGTGCGGGATGAACTCGCGAGTGTCGCTATCGACGGCGTTGGCGGCCATGAATAGAGCCCCGCCCGCATAATAGAGTCCCGCATAATTTAGCCCGAGCTCGTGGTAACACACTGAGAGCTGCAACATCGCTCGAGCTGATGCTGGCAACGTGTCGCCGCTAAACCAACCGATCTTGGCCCTCTGTAGCTGATCGATCGCCAAACAAATCCGATTCTCAGCGAGGTGCGCCTCCGCTCGTGCCAAGCATTTTTCCGCGGCCGCAGCGCGGCCTGACCGCTCCGAAATCAGCTGGTCGATCTCCTGGCAAAGTTCGCGATATTCTTGATGCGCTCCAAATGCGGGAGCAGTCATCTCGAACAGGTTCGAAAGCGGCTCCACGGGGAAGTACGGCGTTTCCTTGATGAGCTCGATCAGCTGTCTCGACGTACGGAAGTATTGCAGCAGTCTCTGGCTATCCGTGCCCTTGTTGAGAGGGTTCATCTCGATGAAGGCCCGGGCTTCGAGAAACCCGCACCTCTCACCTCGTGTTCGAGCCGCCGAGTAAGCAGACGCGACAGCGCTGTGTACGCATTTTAGCCACTTCCGCACCTTGGATTTGGACTCGTTGAAATGCCCATTCAGGAGCGCCCCTGAACAATACATACACAGTACTGAGGCATCGAGCAGATCATCGGGCTTCCAACCATCGGTGACCGAGGAAAAGTACGCATCGAGCCGCGCCGACTGACCATCGAGGGAGCCCTTGCCGCGAAGCTCAGCGACTGCGATCTCGTACGTCGCCATCCTGCCCAGCTTTGCGGGGAACGCTGGGGCCCGCGAAGCAATGCGTTCCATCTGACCGATCCACCGGTCGATATCTGGACGACATCCATCCTCGAACGTCGCAGTTCGAAGACCCCTCTTGATCTCCATCGCATCCGCGTACGTCGTAGGCTGCTTTTCAGCCTCCAGCCACAGTGCGCGCAACCTCCGATATTCGTCGTTATCAGTTTCAGGGAAGTGATCAGATGAGATCGATAGGTATTGCTCCGCGATCCAAAACAGATCTGCATCAGCCAGCATGTCTGCCAATGCTTGACCATCGAAGATGTCCAGCTGCGCCGCATACCTCTCATAGCAGTAGGCTTGGAGCTTATGCCGTCTCGGAACAGGGACGTCTTGCTCGCAGAAGTAAGCCACGTGGACCGGCCTCGTGCCGCTTGAAAAGATGGTGGACAGGTCGCGCTTGATCTTGGCCACGATGGCTTTATCGAGAGAGCACGCTCCAACGAAGGTACCCTGCGAGACACGGGCCAAAAATGCAGACGCGGCTAGCGGCGACGCCGCGACGAATGTGCGGTAGCTCTCGAAGTCGCGCCCTTGATCGCCGCCTGCCTGCACTGGACCCGTGGCGGGAACGAGGTTCGTGGCCAGCCGCAGCCGAGCAACATCGAATCCTAGACGCTCAAACTCATGATGCGCGTTGCGCGCGCTGAGCTGGTTCAGCTGAAAGCGAATCATTGCTTTCAACTCTTCCCGTTTCTTTGGTCGCAGCCTCATTTTCCAGGCTAGCTCCATCTTCCTGCGGGACAGCTTGAAGACCGCCCGCGTTGCCAGACCGAATCGGCGGCAGCCACGAAATGTTACTCGCGGGACCGAAGGCAATACCTGCGCCTAACCCGTTGTCGACAACTTTGCGGATCTCGCGGGCATCTGGTGCGGGCGTCGACCGGTGTCACAAACACTGGCAATTCGATGCCGCAGTCGCAGTGGGAGTCCGGATACCATGTCCGTCCAGACGAGCCGCACCCAACCCGAACGCGATGACACATGAGGACCGGAATTGTCGCTGACTACGTCGCGGTGTGCTTACTCGAGGCTCCCTGGCGGCCGTCATGTCGGGTTCTGTTTATGTGCCACGATTTCGGTGATCGGACGCGTCAGTCTTGGCCGCTAGCACCGAACATGGCGCTGACCAATGCGCCAAGTATCCAAGCTGGGATCAGCATTCCCGTGCCTACAATCATCGCCAAGAGTAGATCATCACCCGTGCAGCTATTGAATCTCAGGCAGGCGGTCGATCTCGCACCCAGGTAGACGAAGGCCAGCCAGGCACCTACGAATGTAACGGCACCTGTTGTTGTCCTGATCTGAGGCATGATGGTTCATCCCAACGGAGGTTATCGCGCAATGCACGCTAGCCTTGTTTGGCGAATCCGGCGAGCTGCTGATCATATTATTTCGGTATCTGCGGCCGTGTTCGAGTCGTGATGGAACTTATTGCGCGAACGGGCCTCCAGTCAGACTCCGAAAGCGGATGTGGCTAGGATCGAAGCGCTGCAGGACGACAAGTGGAGCGACGCCTTCCGCTATTGGCACCGGACGCCCTCGTGATCAACGTCCCCCAGGATGGTACATGAGCGAATTCAGAGATAAATTCATTGGGTTTGTGGATATTCTTGGCTTCAAGGATCTTGTATCTAAAGCAGAGCGTGGAGAAGGACGGCCGCTCTCCGAGCTTCGCCTGCTTCTCGCAAATCTGGCGAGCGAAGATGAAATGCGTCATTTCAAGACGCATGGACCGCGCATTTGTCCAGGGACTACAGGTTTACGACGCGACTTGGGCTTCGAATCTACGCAGGTATCCGACTGTGTCGTCGCTTCGGCGAAAGTGTCTGTCGCTGGTGCGATCAACCTTGTGCACTTTTGCTGGGGTGCGGCGATCAGCTTGCTCGGAGAAGGACTCATGGTTCGTGGGTACATAACTCGCGGACTTATCTACCACAGCGGCAACGAGTTTATGGGGACGGGCTATCAACACGCCTATGAGAGCGAGGCAAACGTTGGCATCTTCAAGCGTCAAGCCGACGAGCGAGGCACGCCGTTCGTCGAGGTCGATCCGGAGGTGACCCGGTACATCCTCGCTCACGGCGACGATTGCGTGAGGAAGATATTTGATAGGTACGTAAAATATGACGGTGACAGTGCAGCTTTGTTTCCGTTCAAGCGGCTCGTGCATTCATTCGTAGTCGCGGGATTTGGCCGCCCCCCTTCGATCCCAACAAGGAGCTCGCCTGTAACGCTTCTCTCAGGGCGACACTCAAAGACATGAGGGCACGCGTTCTATCGCATATCGATCCGATCAATGAGAGGGCGAAGCAGAAAGCTGATCACTATGTTGCGGCTTTGGATGAGCAGCTCGACGCCTGCGATCGCACCGATGACGCCATCGAGACCTTGATGCGGGCAGGATTCGGCAAAGCGTTGGATGAATAATCTCAGTCGGTCCCCTTCACGTCCAGCATCGGGCACGAGCTTTTACCAAGACGATCTTTCTTGTCGTCGAGTAGTCGACTTCCGCTGTTGGGACGTTTCGACCGGTCTCCGTAATTTAGGTCATGTCGCATCTAAACAGGAGGCACCTTGAGACATATTGGCAGACTGAAACGTCGCCAGTAATGCCGTCTATTGCGCATAAAAGATTTCGGCGAACGCTTAGAACGGAAAGTGGTTCTACCCGGCGCGCTTCGACCGGATCCCCCGCCAGCGGGCCTTTTGGGGCGCTAAAGACCAACAATAAGGGCCGCCAGCGGAGTGTAACGAAACGTGATACCCGCTTAGTCACCCTATGCCCCGCTAAGCTACGCCCCCCGAGAGATAGCGTTTGAATTCAGCGTTCGTCGAGCGCTCTATGCGCTTCCTGGAGCTAAACCACAGTTGGGATGTGTGACAAGGAAAGCTACGATGAGACCAGCGTTTCACCTCACTCCCGATGAAAATCGGCTATTTGAGCAACGTGCTAAGGCTGATAGCAGGATGCATAGGCCTGACATAATGAATGACCGGCTGCTTTCTCGCCGCGATCTAAAGACGTGGTACGGCATCGCGGGCTCCACAACGTACGCTTGGATAAAAGATAGCGGTTTTCCCGAACCGATTGCGCTCGGGCCGCAAATGAGACGCTGGTGGCAAAGCGAGGTAGTTGCCTGGATTGAAAGGCGGAGGCGGTTAATGAAAAAATAGAGCGGAGCAATTGCGCAAAGGCAGGCCACTGCACGCGACGCTAAACATCGGTTCGAGATAAACCTCGTAACCACTTGATATTTCATGGAAAACTGGCGGAAGGGGTGGGATTCGAACCCACGGTACGGTTGCCCGCACGGCGGTTTTCAAGACCGCTGCCTTAAACCACTCGGCCACCCTTCCAGACCGCCGGACCCTATAGGCGCGGGCGCCCTGCCTCAAGCCGGTTCCCTCCTTTACCCATTCTCAAGCGCCCGTTGCCATTGTGAGAACGCGCGTGCGCTCTTGCGCCGCGCAGGGGGTGGGACAGGCGCCGCGCCGGGCGGCGAAGAGTGTGGGTATGCGTACGGGGCCAAACATAGTTGCGGCCATTGCCAGCGTCTTGGATCACTTTCGCCGGCATGGATCGCGGCTAAACGGGGCCCAGCGCCCATTTCTGGTGGCCGCGCTGGGCGCGGCTGCAACCGGAGGCTTGCTGCTGACGGCCTGCTCGGGCGGTGGCGGCGTCGATTCCGGTCTCGGCGTTACCGCGAGCCCCCGCGTCGTGCATTACGGTTCCATCCCCAAGGGCGGTGGCGTCTACAAGGTGGGGCGGCCGTATCAGGTTGCCGGCCGATGGTATCGTCCGCACGAGGACCCGCACTACGACCGCACGGGGATCGCCTCGTGGTACGGGACGCAATTCCATGGCCGCAAAACGTCGAACGGCGAGATCTACGACATGAACGCGCTGACGGCAGGCCACCCAACCCTGCCAATGCCGTCGTACGCGTACGTCACCAACCTCCAGAACGGCCGCACCATCCTCGTGCGCATCAACGATCGCGGTCCCTATGCCAAGGATCGTCTGATCGATCTTTCCTACCGCTCCGCCCATGTGCTCGGATTCCATCGGGCTGGTCTGGCACGCGTGCGGGTGCGGTATGCGGGGAGGGCGCCTCTCAACGGTGACGACAGCGCGGAGCGCCGCCATCTCGCCGCGCAGGGCTGGTTCGGCGGGGCGATGGCCCGCGCCGATACGGGCGCCATCACGACGGCGTCGATCGGCGCGACGGTCAGGGCGGCGCAATCCTTGCCGTCGTGGTCGTTCGTGCAGCATCGCCGTAGCGCGGGCAAGGGGCAGCGCGCAGCGCTCGGGGTACCGCCGGCGGACGTCTATGTGCGTGTCGGGCCATTCGAGACCCGCTCGGAGGGCGAGCGCTTCATCCACATTGTCGGGTCTCCGGATGACAGCACGATCGAGGCCGCGGGCGAAGGCGCGGCACAACGCTTCAACGTGCGTTTCGGGCCCTACGGCGATAGGGATGCCGCCACGGCCATGGCCCGCATCGCGGAGGCTGGTTTTGCGCCGCAAGCGAGCACACATGCAACCGTCGAAGGTGATACACCGCTATGGTGAACCAGCGGCGTTGACAGGGGTGTTCCACAGACGGAATAGTCACGGTGCGTCGTTCCACGGCAAGAGGGGTCAACAGCACAAATGCCCGTCACTTTCCGCCGGCGCAGCCGCAGCCGCCCCGTGTGGCCGCTGCTTATACTGCTGGCTTTCGTCGTCTCGCTGCTGCCGCATCACGCGCTCGCCCAGGGCTTCACGACGCGGGCGAAGGCGGCTGTCCTGCTCGATGCCGATACCGGTGCGATCTATTATCAGTTCAACGCCGATCAGCCGCTGCCGCCCGCCTCCATCTCCAAGCTGATGACAGCCGCGGTCGTCTTTCGGGCGCTGAAGGAAGGGCGGCTGAAGCTCACCGACGAATTCACGATGAGCGAGCACGCCTGGCGTACGGGCGGCGCACCCTCGCGCACGTCGTCGATGTTCGTGCCCATCAACACCACCGCAACCATCGATGAGCTGCTGAAGGGCTTGATCATCCAGTCGGGCAACGATGCCGCAATCTGTCTTGCGGAAGGTCTCGGCGGAAGCGAGGCGCAGTTCGCCAAGCGCATGACGGTCGAAGCGCGCAACATCGGCCTCAGCAAATCGACCTTTGCCAATCCGAGCGGGCTCTATGATCCCGAACAGCTCATGACCGCGCGCGAGATCGCGATCCTCGCGCGGTATCTCATCAAGGAATATCCCGAGTACTACCCGATCTTCTCCCAGCGTCTGTTCGAATACCGCAAGCACAAGTTCTACAACCGCAACCCTCTTCTGCCGCTCGACATCGGCGCCGACGGCCTGAAGACCGGCTTTGTGAAGGAGTCGGGCTACAATCTCGTCGGCTCGACGGTACAGGGCGGCAAGCGGCTGATCGTCGTCGTCTTGGGTCTGGCGACCGAAGCCGAACGCACGTCGGAAGCGCGCCGCCTGCTCGACTGGGGGTATCGCAGCTTCGCGCCGGCCAAGCTCTTCGACGATGGGGAGATCGTCGGCAGCGCGCGCGTGTGGGGCGGGGAGACTTTCTTCGTGCCGCTCACCGGCAAAGGGCCCGTAACCGTGATCCTGCCCCGGGTGCCCGAGAATCCACGTCTCAAGGCCGAAATCGTCTACGACGGGCCGCTGAAGCCACCGGTGCGCAAGGGCGACAAGGTGGCAGTGCTGCGCATCACCACGCAATCGAACTCGGTGAACGAGATCCCGCTCTATGCGGCGCAGGATGTCGAACCCGGCGGATTGATGCGCCGGGGCCTCGATTCGCTGGCTCACATGGCGCTGAGCCTGGTGCGCCTGTAGGTGGCGCGCCGCAGGCCGACGTGATACCGACGCGGTTGGTTGCTGCGGTCGCGAGGCGTTAGCTGTGCTCGGCAAGTTCATCACCTTCGAGGGCGGAGAGGGCTCCGGCAAGTCGACCCAGGCGCGGATGCTGTCCGAGGCGCTGCACCGCGCGGGCATCGACACGCTCGTCACGCGCGAGCCGGGCGGCTCGCCCTTCGCCGAGGCGATGCGGCACGTCATTCTCGATCCGACAACGCCACCGCATTCGCCGCTGTCCGAAGCGCTGCTGTTCTACGCCGCCCGGGCCGACCATCTCGATACCGCGGTGCGTCCTGCGCTCAACGCCGGCCAATGGGTGATCTGCGACCGCTTCATCGATTCGACGCGGGTCTATCAGGGCGTCGCGGGCGGGCTGCCGGGCGAAGTCATCGACACCCTGAACGAGATGATCGTCGACCCGACCTATCCCGACCTGACGCTCGTGCTCGACATTCCCGCCGAGCTTGGCCTCGGCCGCGCGCACAGCCGCCGCGTCGACCGTTTCAACCCCGACACCGAGGCCGACGCCTACGAGAAGCGCGATCTTGCGTTCCACTGGAAGCTTCGGGAGGCGTTCTGCGAAATCGCCAAGGCCGAGCCAGAGCGCTGCGTGCTGATCGATGCCGCGCAGGATGAACGCGCGGTCTTCGACACCGTGTGGCGCGCGGTGGAGGCGCGGCTGCTGGCGCAGGTACGCTGATGGCACGCGCGCCCGCCGCCGCAGAGATCGAGGCGCTGCCGGAGGCCGACCGGCTGGCCGATTTTCCGCACCCGCGCGAAACGGAACGCCTCTTCGGCCATAGCGCCGTCGAAGCGGCCTTGGCCGGTGCGCTCGCCAGCGGGCGCGTGCATCACGCGTGGCTGCTGTCAGGCCCGCGCGGCATCGGCAAGGCGACGCTGGCGTATCGTTTCGCCCGCGCGGCGCTCGCCGAGCGGCGGGAGCGCGACCCGTCGGGAAGCAGCCTTGCCATCGCGCCCGAGACCACAGCCGCGCGCCAGGTTCGCGCGCTAACCCATCCCGGATTGCTTCTCATTCGCCGGCCCTACGACATCAAAGCCAAGCGCTTCGCGACCTCCATTCCGGTGGACGAGGTGCGGCGGCTGCGCTCGTTCCTGTCCCATCGCGCAGCCGGGGACGGCTGGCGCGTCGTCATCGTGGACGAGGCGAACGAGCTCAACGTCAATGCGGCGAACGCCCTTTTGAAATCCCTGGAGGAGCCGCCCGAGCGTACCGTCTTCCTGCTGGTATCCTCTGCGCCAGGGCAACTCGTGCCGACCATCCGCTCGCGATGCCGTGCGCTCGCGCTGTCGCCGCTCGAGCGGGAGGATTTGCACGCCGCCACCGCGCAGGCGCTCAAGGCCGCGGATATGCCGCCGCCGCCTGACGGCGATTGGACGGCGCTGGAAGATTTGGCGGAGGGCAGCGTCGGTCGGCTCCTCGGCTTGCTCGGAGCCGGCGGCATCGAGCTGCGGAGCCGGATCATGCGACTGCTGGAGTCGCTGCCGAAGGTCGACTGGCGCGCCGTGCATACGCTTTCGGACGAGCTGCAACCTACCGCCGCGCACGCCCGTTTCGAGCTCTTTTTCGAATTGCTGCTCAATGCGTTGGCGCGGACGATCCGCACCGCCGCCACGGGTGAAGGAAGCCCCGCAGAGAGGGCACTGGCGGAGCGGCTCATGGGCGAGGGGCGGCTTGCGTCCTTCGCCGCCCTGTGGGAAAGAATAGCCCGCGAAAAGGCCGACACGGTTGCGCTCAATCTCGACCGCAAGGGGTTGATCCTCGAGACCGTGACCGGCCTGGCCGCCGCCGCACAACAACGAAAGCCCGCCTGAGAAGATGCACGCGCCGCGCCGATTTGCTCCGATTGCATCGCGCACCGCCCGAATGTGAGGCGGCCTGACCGGCTGCGCGCCGGCATTCTCGATAGCCGAACACATTCGCATCTTTTCCGAGGACCCTAGTCCATGAGCGGGCGCCCAAAGTTCTACATCACGACGGCCATTTCCTATCCCAATGGCCAGCCGCACATCGGCCATGCCTACGAGGCCATCGCCACGGACGCGATCGCGCGCTTCGAGCGGCTCGACGGTAAGGACGTCTACTTCCTCACCGGCACCGACGAGCACGGGCTGAAGATGAAACAGACGGCGGGCAAGGAGGGGGTTACGCCGCGGGAGCTTGCCGACCGCAACGCGGCGCGCTTCCGCGAGATGGTCGAGACGCTCGGCCTCTCCAACGATGACTTCATCCGCACCACCGAGGCGCGCCATTACCGCTCTTCGGAGGAGATCTGGCGGCGGATGGAGAAGGCCGGCGACATCTTCCTCAAGACGTATTCCGGCTGGTACTCGGTGCGCGATGAGGCTTTCTACAACGAGAGCGAGACGACCGTCGGCGAGGACGGCGTTCGCCGCGGCCCGCAGGCCACGCCTGTCGAGTGGACGGAGGAGGAGACCTATTTCTTCCGCCTCTCCGCCTACGAGGACCGGCTGCTCGCGCACTATGACGCGAACCCGGATTTCATCCTGCCGCCCGAGCGCCGCAACGAAGTGACGAGCTTCGTCCGGGGCGGACTGGAGGATCTGTCGATCTCGCGCACGACGCTCGACTGGGGCATTCCGGTGCCGGAGGCGGTGGCCGGGCAGGGCCGCAACGGGGCGCCGCACGTCATGTACGTGTGGGTCGATGCGCTGACGAACTACATCACGGGCGTGGGCTTCCCCGACGAGAAAAGCCCGCTGTGGCACTACTGGCCCGCGGACGTGCACGTCATCGGCAAGGACATCCTGCGCTTCCACGCGGTCTATTGGCCCGCCTTCCTGATGTCGGCGGGGCTCGAGCTGCCCAAGCGCGTCTTCAGCCACGGCTTCGTGCTTTCCAAGGGCGAGAAGATGTCGAAGTCGGTCGGCAATGTCGTCGATCCGTTCGACCTCGTGAAAGCCTATGGCCAGGAGCAGGTGCGCTACTTCTTCCTGCGCGAGGTGAACTTCGGCCAGGACGGCAATTATTCGCCGGA
>Ga0182748_1003652_pt1 | contig 12804 bp, 3 predicted proteins | sample eDN3rd37CKraftOP_FD_128877 | JGI IMG/M metagenome (GOLD analysis project Ga0182748, IMG submission 128877) | Enriched Organic Plus compost microbial communities from Emeryville, California, USA - eDNA 3rd pass 37_C Kraft OP (version 2) (version 2) ...
ATGAATGACGGCTTGGCGCCTAGGATTCATCTGGGCTGCTCCTTGGGCTCGGTGTGTGTTCGCAACTATCACCGTAGACCAAGAGCAGCCTTTCTTTTCTGAATCAATCGCTTAGCGCTTAAGTAAGTGCCATTCAAATCCCTTTTCGGTCCCAATATGAACATATGGCTTCATGGCATTAATACTCCATCAGATCACCAGTAGCAGTGGGGGCGACCTCAAGTGCTCTGAAAGTTAGCGACGTGTATTAAAAAAATAGTTTAAAATAATTAAGACCACTAACGAACAAAAGACAATACCTCCTAACACTCCGCCTTAGTGTAGGGAGTATACGAACCACCCCTCCACATCCAGCCCCTTGCCTTGTACAAGCTCACTAATATTGCCTGCCAAAAATATTGCAAAAATACAACATTCAATACACACTGCAAGACTCTTAACTCCCCATAAAAACCAAAAAACAAATTTATTTTTCATTTCCGTCCAAATTCATTAGTACCTAAGCAAAATCCTTTTAAACAAGATAATTACTTCCGAACTCTAAACCAATAGTTCTTCAACATCACTGCAGCAGCAGCAGCAGTCATGACCGCCCCTCCTTTTAGTGAGTCAATTGCCGCATCCAGAATCACCCCCTCAAGATCTATATTCACATTCTCTATCGCAGCGGAAACATACACTCCCAACACCATAGCCACAAAGATAGCGCCAGTGCACACAACATAGCTCTTTATCAAAAATCGAAGAACAGAAAATTTCCCGCTCACTTTTTCTTATCCATAGCCCTAGAAATCTTCCGGTCCCGAGTCAAGACGTGAGTTCCAATCGAATAAACAAGCAAGAAACTCCCATCTCAACAACTCCAATTATAGAACCACTAGCAAACTCAACAAACACTTGATTCTCACTAACAAACCTTTCAGGCCCTATATATACCCAACCGCTACCAGAGTCTCTAATGACTGTCCAATCTCGTGTCCCGGGGATTTCATATGAAACACCCTGAACCAACTGCACACCAGAAAACTCAACACGAACCTCTCCACAGATAGCCTTAGGAGGCTCTACGCTTCCATCTACGACATTAACTAACGGGAAAAACCCCCAAGGATAAAGAAGGGCACCTGTTTCAACACTAGTCTCAAGCTGCAAGCTGTGAGCTAATAAAGATATACACCCTTGAGTACCAGCCTTCAAATTTAATTGCTCAGATGATGAACAAACAAAATCTATTGCATACTCATCCTCCCTATAGAAAATCTTTCCATGCAAAGGACCAGCACCCTTTAAATAGAGAAACCTCATAGACCTCACCTATAACTGACTCCTAAACAGAAAGCTCAGCACGCCCCCAAAAACGACTGACTTACTTATTATCCTCGATGAAAACTCTCAATCCTTCAATAAACTCATCCCCCCATCGGTTTTCGACTCCAAACTAATCATTACTGGAAAGTCCTCGTAAACCAATCGTAAAACTTGATTATTTATTACTACCTCCCACACTCTAGTATCAGCAGAATCACTCCTACAAACAACCTCACCAGAAAACAAACGAACAAACTCTTCAGCATAACCAGGGAAGCCTTCCCATCCCACTTTAGAGTTCAACTCAACATACAGCCTTCCAGACTTCATTCGCCCAACGGAGAAAACGTTCTCATCAATAAACTTATTCATTTAAAAAATATCTCCACCACCGGCCCGTGTAGAACTCTCAATTATCTGCTCAAAAGTCTTACCCTTACTTATAAGACTTTCAAATGTAGGCCCAATTTTATTTCCATATCGCTCCATATTTCTTAAGTCAATAACCTCAAGAACATCCGGAGGTGTATACTCTCTATACTTTATTTTTAGATCATTTCTGGCGTTATACGCATATTTTGCAATTTCTTCTGCGCTAGCGCCGCTAGCACGCATTTTATCCACAGCCCCCTGTAAGTCATAAACGTCCTTAACATAGTTCTGCCGGAGAGGGGGTAAGTATCCAAAATCTCCATAACCTGCTAACCGACCCTGAACTATTCGAGCATGTCGAGTCGTTGCTGCCGGTTCATCGGGAGCGCTTGTTCCCGCCGACAGAGACGTTGTCCATGTTCATGGCCCGGGCCTTGAGTGCCGACCGTTCCTGCCAGAAGGCGGTCAATGAGATGGCCGTCAAACAACTGTTAGCGGGTTTGAAGCCGTGCAGCACGCACACCGGCGGCTACTGCCGTGCTCGTCAGCGGTTGCCGGTGGAGATGGTTTCCACGCTGGTGCGCAACACTGGCAGCCTGATCAGTCACTCTTCAGGCAAGACAGGGCAATGGATGGGCAGACCGGTTCGGCTGGTGGATGGCACGACGGTGTCGATGCCGGATACAACGGCTAATCAGGCCGCCTATCCGCAGTCGCGCAGGCAAAAGCCGGGATTGGGCTTTCCGATTTGTCGGCTGGTTGGCATCGTCTGCCTCTCCAGCGGTGCAGTGCTGAATGCGGCATTGGGGCGTTTTCGCGGCAAGGGTGGCGATGAGCAAACCCTGTTGCGGTCGATGCTCGATACGTTGAACGCTGGCGATGTTTTGCTGGGAGATGCCTACTATGCGACCTATTTCCTGCTGTGCGAATTGCAACGCAGGGGCATCGATGGTGTGTTTGAGCAATATGGCGCGCGTCGGCGTAGTACCGACTTTCGGCGAGGTAAGCGCCTGGGGACGCGCGATCATCTGATCGGTCTGGAAAAGCCCCGGAAACGCCCATCCTGGATGAGTCAGGCTTACTACGAGCAAGTGCCTGACAGGTTGGAGGTTCGGGAGTTGAAAGCGGGCGACAAGATTCTGGTCACGACGCTGCGCTGCACGAGTCAAACACCCAAGGCTGCCTTGAAAGCGCTGTTCAAAAGCCGCTGGCACGTAGAGTTGGATCTGCGCAATCTCAAAACCACGATGGGGCTCGAAATGCTGAGCTGTAAAGCTCCCGCGATGGCTATCAAGGAACTCTGGATTTACCTGCTGGCACACAACCTGATTCGCCTGATCATGGCGCAATCGGCCTCGATGGCTGACTGCCTACCCCGTCAATTGAGCTTCAAGCACAGCCTCCAGCTATGGCTGGCGTGGCGGCAATTCGACGATGATCCTGACGGAGGTACGACTCTTCGCGGCCTGCTGGTTCTGGTCGCGCAACAGCGTGTCGGCAATCGCTCCGGGCGAGTTGAACCCAGAGCCCTCAAGCGAAGGCCAAAGCCCTACCCATTACTGACCTGCACACGTCAATCTGCTCGGGCAGCGATCAAGAAACACGGTCATCCGAAAAGGGTTAAGTAAGTGCCATTCAAATCTGCCCCCTTTTCCTCCAAAACTACCTCTCACAAAAAAAGAAATCTGAAACCAATTTCACATCATTTAGAAAGCCATCTAAGGCCTTCCCTTTCAGCCCGAAACTTTCAAGATCTGAAATATCAAAATCAGAATAAATTAACGACAAACTCTCAATCGCATCCTCTGTATCAGGGCTATCCGGGGACAATCTTAATCCGAACCCCATGCCAATCTTAAATATTGCAGTTTGCAAGACCAACTCCAGGCCAGGTTTGCCCATCAGTCTTAACGTATCCGTTTCCTCTTGAACATACGAAAAAGCCTGCTCAGGCAGAAACCCCTTATCTTCTATCGCCCTAGTATATAGCCTCTGTACCAACCCATATATTTCCTCCCAATCCAAATCATAATTCTTCATTATTTTTCCACCGTGAATATATTCAATTTAATATTAGGATATCGCTCCCTAAACTGTCGAACCACATCCGTGCAGCTAGGGCAGACCATTTTTTCGGATATTAAATTTATAGTACCAGATGCAAGCGGATTACTTTCTAAACGCTGAGCGACCGTCTCTAATATCTTAAACTCAGTATCCATATCCCGAAGATATGCAGCAGGGGTTCCAATGTATTTGGATGTCGCTTCCTGAGGTTTAAGCACCCAGGAGTCTAGATCACCTCCAGGTTTTGGCAGGAACTCACCTACACGCTCATCGTACTGGCTAAACGCCTTCAATACCATCGTTTCAGGGGCTAGCTCAGCAATATTTATTTCTGCAAACGCTACATTTCCCCCAACGCTCAAGTCCTGGCGAATATCATTTACAGCCGCTGTAAGACGCTCTCTAACCTCTGGTGCCGTCGAGTTAGAGAGATAAACAAGCTTTCCACCTTCCTTAACCGAGCTACTCGCAGCTTGCCATTCCTTGATCCCAATAGCACCCGCGCCACCCAGTACCCCCCATACAGTCCCGCCCATTGCAGCGTCACCTGCTGCCACATCCATGGCCGTGATAGCCATTTCATTGCAGACAACGGGATTCACTACGCAGTAAGTCAGCAACTCGGGGGTAAGAGCAACAGCTCCAACACCGATTGCCACTCCTGTACCAATTAGTGCTCCCTTGACGGGATCAGGACCTTCGAACCCATCCTGCCGGGCCATGCCTTGAGTAGCTTTTGCAATCTCATCTGCGGAAGCTCCGTCTTTCCGCATCTGCTCTTGCAGGCTAGTAACGGCCGCCCCATATCCCGGATCGACCGGGAACCACATTTCATTGTTTTCAGCTGCGTTCTTACCCGCCTGAGCCCCTGTGACCGCGCCGCTGAGGTCTCCTCCCGCCAACCCGCCAGCCATACCACTGGCTAACGAAGCAAGCGCCGATACGGTTTGCTTCTGGCTTTCGTTCAACTCCTCGGAGTTCGTCGTGTGGTACAGCGCCTGCATGATGGAAGTAGTGCCCGCTGCCGCGACCGCACCACCAACGGCGCCTGCTGCCGACGAATTTCCCTGAGCCGAGGCAACCAAAGCGCCAAGTACGGCGTGCGCCATAAGGCGGGCGGACTCGTCGTTGCCGGCGTACTCGTGAATCGCGCTGGCCAGGTATGGAGCAGAGGCACCCGCCAAAGCCGAACCTATATCCCCGCCAGAAAGCCCCTGCAGAACAGCCGTTACGGCCTGAGCAGCTTTTTGGTAACTGCCCCCCGTGCCGTACTTGCTCATGATGTCCTTGTAGGCATCCGTAGCTAGCAGTTGCTTTTGATAACTCTCCTGTTCGGCATCGCTAGCATTTGGACCAGGCGGCTCCACACCTTTCTTGTGCAGTTCATCCTGCGCTGCCTTGTTGGCATTGATCTCCCCCTGCGTCCGCACGATATCCATCGCCTGGGTACCAATCTCGGCGATCAGCTGCACCTGCTTCAGCCGGTTCTGTTCCTTCTCCTTGTCGAAGATCGGGCTGATGCTGCCGTTGGCGTGCTCGACGTCGCGGCTCAGGCTGGCCACGTCCTGCTGCTGGTTGGCCGGGTCGCGGATTTCGAGGGTGCCGTTGGAGATGGCCGAGCCGGTGGTGCCGCTGGCGCTGTCGCCGTGGTTGTAGGCCACCAGCATGCCGCTGGGCATGTTGCTGATGAATTTGCCGCTGCCATCGCTGCCGCTGCTGATGCTGACGCTCTGTTGCTGGCTCTTGTAGTCGGCCTTGTTGTCGATGCTGCTCCAGCCCAGGGTGCCGGTGCTCAGGCGGTTCTTGTCGGCTTCGGCGGTGCTGGCGATGACGCTGCCGTCCAGTTGCGTGTGGTTGCCCACGTCGATCTGGAAGCCGCCCTTGCCGGCGTAGAGGCCGGTCTGCTCCTGCACGCTCTTGTAGTTGGAGTCGATCTTGCTCTGGCTGGCACTGACGCTGGCGCTGCCGCCGGTGCCGATGATGGCGACGCTCGCCCCGGCGGAGACGTTCTTCTGCTTGGCGTCGTAGTAGTCGCTGTCCTGCAGGCTCTGCAGGGTCAGGTCGCGGCCGACGTCGGCGACGATCTGCTCGCCGTTGACCTGGGCGCCCTTGAGCGTGGTGTCGCGGCCGCTGACCAGCTTGACCTGGCTGCCGGCGTCCAGGGTGGTTTCCGTCCAGGTGGTGCCGGTGCCGATTTCCTTGCCCGAGCCCTGGTTGGCGTTGGCGAAGATGCTCAGGCCTACCCCGTTTTCCGCCGAATACCCCACGCTCACGCCAACCGCGCCGCCGCTGCTCTTGTTCTTGCCATCGAGCTTCTGGGTGTTGGCGGCGGCTTCGAGCAGGATGTCGCGGTTGGCGGCCAGCAGCATGTCGTTGCCGGCCTTGAGCTGGCTACCCTGGATGCGGATGTCGCCGTCCTGGCCCACGGCGCCGCTGCCGGTGGCGAGGATGTTGAGGTTGTTTCCTGCGGTCAGGCTGCTGCCCTGGCTGACGCTCTGCTCCTGGGTCTGCTTCGAGCTGGACTTCTGCGAGCCGAGCGAGGCGCTGATGCCGAAGAACTGGCTGACGCCGCCCCCTTCAGTGCCCTGCTGCGTCGCCTGCCAGGCCTGCACGCCGGTCAGCCCGGCCTTGATGCCCTGCAGCGCGGAGAGCCGGCTGTCGTCTTCGTGCCTGGCCTGCTTGGCAGTCTGGTAGCCAGCGTCCATGGCGCTGCCCACGGTGCCAGAGAGCGCCAGGGTCAGGCCGCTGCTCTTGCTCTTGTAGGTCTGCTCGCTGCGGTTCTCGTTCTGCGCGGCGAGGATGTCGACGTTCTGCCCGATGAGGTTGATGTCCTTGCCGGCGACCACGTCCGAACCGCGGATGGTCAGGTCCTTGCCGGCCTGGATGTCGACGTTGCCCAGCACGCTGCCGATGGTGCTGCCGCGGGTCTGCTCGCTGTGGCTGGTCTGGGTGGCCTGGGTACTGGCCGAGCCAATGGTGAAGCCGAGCCCGCCGCTGCTCATCACGCCGGATTTCTTCTTCGACTCGGCGTGGCTGGTCTCGCTGGTTTCGGTGGCGCCGTCGATCAGCACGTTGCGCCCGGCCAGCAGGCTGGTGCCGTTGGTGGAGGCCACGCCGCTGCCGCTGACACCGATGTCCTGGCCGGCGCGGATGGCGATCTTGTCGGCGCTGACCAGCGAACCTTTCTGGGTGGTGTAGAGGGAAGTGTCCTCGGTCTTTTTCTCGGAGCTGGAGAGCAGCCCATGGCTGCGTTTGGTCTTGCTCAGCGCATGGCTGTCGGTTTCCGCCGCCGCCTGCAGGTTCACGTCACGGGAGGCGTATAGGTAGGCCTCGTTGCTGGCGCTGATGGTGCTGGCGGTCAGGTTCAGGTCCTGCCCGGCGCTGGCCACCAGGTCGCCGCCCGCCGTCAGTTCCGCGCCGAGCTGGCGGGTCTGCCCGGTCTGTTCGACGGTGCGGCTGCTGCTGGTCTTGCTGCGGACTTCGACGCTGGCGGCGTCTTCGACAGCGCTCAGGTTGATGTCGCGACCGGCGGCGGCGGTCAGGTCGCCCTTCGCGCTCGCCTGGCTGCCCACGACGTTCAGGTCACGCCCCGCATCCAGCACCAGGTCGCCCCCGGCCGTCAGGCTGGAGCCGTGGTTCTGCGCGACCGTGGTGGTGGTGACGTGGTGCCCGCCCTGCTGGATGTCGCGCAGGCGGCTGGCGTCGGTCACGGCTTGCAGGTTGATGTCGCGGCCGGCGCCGAGGTAGCTGTCGCCGCCGCTGGCGAGGCTACCGCGGTTGGTGATGTCGCGGCCGGCGTCCAGGCTGAGGTCGCTGCGCGCGCTGATGCTCGCGCCGGCGTCGAGGAAGCTGCGGTATTCGTCGCCACCGATGCCGGCGGTAACGGCGGTGCGGTCGTTGACGATGTCGCCCTTGAGCGCGGTGAGGTCCACCTGCTCGCCGCGGATCTGCCCGGCCAGGGCGTTGCGGATGCTGTCGCCGGCCAGCAGGCTGACGCGCTGGCCGGCGTCCATCAGGCCGCCCTGGAGGATGCTGCCGCCGGCGCTGGCGCTGAGGTCTTCGCTGGCGCGCAGGGTGCCGACGTTGACCAGGTCGCCGCCGGCCATGAGGTTGAGGTCGCGGCCCTGGATCAGGCTGCCGCCGCGCAGGTTGCGCGCGTCGGTCTGGGCCAGGTAGACCACCGGGACCAGCACCTGCTGGCCGTCGATCACGCGGGTTTCCATCCACACGATGTCGTGGGTCAGCGCCGCCACCTGTTCGGCGGAAAGGCCCACGCCAACGCTCAGCTGCAGCGCATCCTTGGCGGCCAGGGCGTTGTCCATCAGGTACTGGAACTGGTCGTAGTCGCTGGTCAGGCCGTCGAGGAAGCGCTGGCCGGTCTGGGCCTGGATGGCCTCGCGGATCAGGCGGGTTTCGTAGGCGCCGTCGCCCAGGCGCTTCCAGGCCTGGTCCGGGTCGAAGCCGAGCTTGCCGAGCAGGTAGTCGGAGTTGAGGAAGCGCCCCAGGTCGGTGAGCGCCGGGTTGGTTTCGATGAGGTAGTGGCTCTGCGGGTCCGGACTGCGGATGAACATCCCGTACTGCCCCTGGGGCAGGCGGAAGGTGTCGGCCGCCGTCGGGTCCACGGCGGCGAAGGGCACACCGCTGTAGTCCACCGGGATGAAGCTGACCTGCTGGCTGCCGTCGGCGGCCGTGTGCGTCACGCTCTGCACGGTCTGCGGCCCACTCGCCTGGGCGTCGCTGGATTGTTTGTTGAGGGTCAGGTTGACCGTGCCGAGCTGCCCGCCCAGCAGGCTGCCGGCCAGTTGGCCGGTGAGCTGGGCGAGGCTGTATTCGCTGACGGTGCCGTTCTGCAGGTTGTGCGCCACGTTGAGGGTGACGCGGTTGCCGGCCTGCAGCGTGGCCGGCGCGGACTGGGCGCCGTCTTCGCTCCAGGTGACGACCGGGGTGCCGATCGCCCAGCGGTCGCCGTTGTAGATGGCCCAGAGCTGGTCGTACAGGTCCTGGTCGAAGGTGCCCGCGGCCATCTTGGTGTTGAAGGCGCGGGCCAGGTTTTCCATGGTGTCCCACTGGCCGGTGGGGATCTTGCCGTAGTCGCCCGGCACCACGTTGATGACCACCACCTTGTTGCCGGTGCGCGAGGTGTTGCCCTGGTTGAGCAGCGAGTCGGCGTTGATGGTCAGGTCGCCGTTGGCGGCGAGGGTGCTGTTGCGGTTTTCCACCGCGCCGGCGTCGATGGTCAGGTTGCCCCCGGCGGTCAGCCAGGCGGCCGGGCTGTTCTGGGTGATGCGCTCTGAGAGGGTTTCGTTGACGTCGATCTTGCCGCGCTTGAAGGAGTCGTGGCCGCCGCAGTGCTGGCCGCACTGCACGTCGAATTCGCCGAAGGTAGTGGTCTGTTCGAAGGCGAAGACGTCGCGGGCGTTTTCCAGGCTCGCCACATCGAGGTGGATGTCGCCTTGCGCCTCGATGGTGCCGGAGCGGTTGCTCAGGCTCTGCGCCCGCCCGCCGTCCCGGCCGGCGAAGCTGAGGTTGCCCTGGCTGTAGAGGTCGCCGTAGCGGTTGCTCAGGCTGGCCGCGCGCAGGGTCATGTCGCCGCCGCTGAACAGCAGGCTGTCGGCGCCGTTGGCGATGCCCTGGCTGGTGATGTCCAGCGCGCCGAGGGCGCCGAGGGTGCCCGTGTTGTTCACTTGCGCGGCGCTGGCGTGCAGGGCCTGGTTGGCGATCAGCCAGCCCTGGTTGTTCAGGTTGCCGGCGAGGCTGAGCCGGGTGTCCAGGCCGCTGGCCAGGCGACCGCCCAGTTGGGTGAAGTTGCCGGCGTTCAGGGTGAGATTGCGCTGGGCGGAAAGCAGGCCGGCGTTGTAGGCGTCGCCGCCCAGGGTCAGGCCCAGGTCGCCGTCGCTGAGCAGCTCGCCCTGGTTGTTCAGGTGGGCGGCCGTCACGCTCAGGTTACCGGCGCTGGCGATGCGCTCGCCGGCACCGACTTCCAGGCCCTGGCCGACGCGCAGGTCGAGGGCGCCGTTGACGCGCATCTGCCCGGCATTGGCCACGCTGCCGAACTGCCATTGGCCCTCGCCCAGGCCGGTGAGCGAACCCGCGCCGACGAGGCTGCCCGCACCCAGGCGGAACAGGCCGGTGCCGGCATGCTGGACCTGCCCCTGGCCGTTGAGCAGGGCTGCGCCGCTGCCCAGTTCGAAGGCCTGGCTGGCGACGCCGATGTTCCCGCCCTGGTTGTTCAGCTGGCCGGTGCTGCGGATGTGGCTGCTGTCGCCGCCGAGCGCGCGCAGGCGCCCGCCCTGGCTGTTGTCCAGCGTGCCGCTGTCCAGTTCCAGGCTGGTAGCCGATTCGATCAGGCCAGCCTGGTTGTTCAGCGCGCCGCTGCTGGCGAGCATGACGCGGCCGCCGCTGAGCTGGCCGCCGCCGTTGTCCAGCGTGTTGCCGGTGACGCTCAGCTCGCTTTTGCCGAACAGCTGGCCGCCCCGGTTGATGAGGTTGCCGACCACGAGTTCGAGCTTGCCGAGCAGGCTGGCGATACTGCCAGCCTCGCCGTCGGCCTGGCTGTTGTCGAGGCTCGCGGCGCCGATGGCTACGCTGTCGCCCTGCACGGTGCCGGCCTGGTTCTGCAGGCTGCCCGTCCCCAGTGTGGCGGTCACGGCGCCGCCCTGGGCATGGACCAGGCCCCGCTGGTTGTTCAGCGCGCCGGCCGTTACCGAAAGGCCCGCGGCGCCCGCCAGCAAGCGCCCGGACGCGGAGTTGTCGACGCTGCCGGCAAGCACGTCGAGCCGCTCGCCGCGCAGGGTGCCGCCACGGTTGTCGAGCTGGCCGACGGCACGGGTGAACAGCAGAGCCTGGTCGCCTGCGTCGATCAGGCCGGTGGCGTTGTTCAGCACGCCATCCAGGCTCAGGCTCAGCTGTTCGCCATTGCCCACCACCGCGCCGCCCTGGCTGTTGTCCAGGTTGCCGCCCAACAGCTCGACGCGCTGGCCCAGCACCACGCCGCCACGGTTTTCCAGCTGCGGCGCTTGCAGCCGCAAGCCCGCGTCGCTCTGGATGCGCCCCTGGTCGTTGGACAGGCGCTGTTGCGCCGTGAGCGCCAGGCCATCCGCGCCGGCGACCAGCAGCCCCTGGGCGCTGTTGTCGATGACGCTGGCGCTCGCCTGGATGCCATCGCCCACGATGCGGCCGCCGCGGTTATCCAGCGCCCCGCTGGTCCGCAGCAACAGCTGCGCCCCGGCGAGGGCGCCCTGGCGGTTGTCCAGGCTGCCCGCCGTGACGTCCAGGTTGCCCTGCACCGATTGCAGGCGCCCCAGCGCGTTGTTCAGCGCCTGGGCCACGGTCAGTTTCAGCGCGCCGTCGGCGCTCAGCGTACCGCCGGCGTTGTCGCTGATGCTGGCGAGGTCGGCCTGCAGCGTGCCGCCCAGCAACAGGCCGTTGGCGTTGTCGAGATCGCCGGCGGTCAGGGTCAGGGCGGAGCCGGCCTGGACCAACCCATTGCGGTTGGCCAGCGACTGGGCATTCAGGCTCAGCCGCTCGGCCGCCAGGGTGCCGCCGCTGTTGTCCACGGCCCCGTGGGAGGTCAGGTCGAGGCGCTGCGCCACCAGCTTGCCGGCGGCGTTGGCGACATTGCCGACGTCCAGCAGCAGGGCTCCGCTGGCCTGGGCCAGGCCCTCGGCGTTATCGAAGGCGCCGCTCAGGCGCAGGTCGAGGTCGCCCCGCTCGGCGCTGAGAACGCCGCCCTGGCGGTTGTCCAGGCTGCTGCCGGCGAGGTCGATGGAGTCGCCGACCTGGGTTCCCGCCCGGTTGTCCACCGCCCCGGCGCTGATCCGCAGGGCCTGCGCGGCCTGCAGCTTGCCGCCGGCGTTGTTCAGTGCGCCCTGGCTGTTCAGCGCCAGGTCGCCGCCGCTGGTGCCGATCAGGCCGCCGGCGTTGTCGATGCGCTGCGCGTCGATCCGTGCGCTGCCAGCGACGATGCGCCCCTGCTGGTTATCCAGCATGCCGCCGGCCAGCGTCAGGCTGCCGCCGTTCACCTCCAGGCGACCGTTGCGGTTGTCCAGGCTGGTGAAGTTCAGGCTGGCCGCCTGGCCGTCGCCGAAGCGGACCAGGCCGCCCAGGTTGATCACGGCGGGGGCGTCGAGCAGCAGGCTGCGCTCACCGATCAGCTGCGCGCTGTCGCCGAGGTTGTTGAACTGGCGGGTGCGCAGCGCGACTTCGCGCCCCTGCAGGGTCCCGCTGTTGTCCAGTTGTTGGCGGGCGTCGACATCGATGCGCTCGGCGTAGGCCTGCCCCGCGTTGTCCAGGGTGTCGGCGGCCACCTTCAGGCTGCCGGTGGCATCCAGCCGGCCACGGTTGCCAACGTGGTCGACGGCGATGTCCAGGCCCTGCCCGGCGATGCGCTGCTCCCCCTCGATGCCGGCGACGATCTGGCCAGCGTTGTCCAGGCTGCCGGCGCGCAGTTGCACGCCTTGCCTGGCCGCCAGGCTCTGCGCATTGCTCAGCGCCCCACTGGCCTGCACGCTGGCGCTACCCCCGGCATAGGCCGGGCCGTTCAGGGCCACGTCCTGCCCTTTCAGCGCCAGGTCCCCGCTGGCCGCCACCTGGGCCAATTCCAGCCTGCCGTTGGCGTCGATGCGGATGTCGCCGGCGCTGGCCGCCATGTTGCCGGCCAGTTTCACGCCCACGCCCTGCTCGGTGCCGACCAGGCGGATGGTGTTGGCGTACATGCCGCCCAGGGCGGAGCTGTCGATGGCCAGTTGCGGCTTGGCGCTGCCGTCGTCGGGTTTGGCGGTGGCGGCCAGGGTCTGCGCGTCCACCGTGTTGCGCCCGGCCACCACGGTGAGCTGCTTGGCGTACAGGTCGGCGTTGAGCTTGGCGCTGCGGGTGATCAGCTCGAACTGGTCGAGGTTGCTGGCGTTGAGCCCGGCGCCTTCGATGGCGATTTCGCCGCCGTCGACGTCGTAGCCCTGCAGGCGTTCGCCGGCCAGGATCGGCTTGCCGGTGGTGAGGGTGGCGCGCGGGGTGTTGATGAAGCCGCAGCCGTTGCAGGTGATGCCGTGGGGGTTGGCG
>Ga0182748_1003656_pt1 | contig 12788 bp, 11 predicted proteins | sample eDN3rd37CKraftOP_FD_128877 | JGI IMG/M metagenome (GOLD analysis project Ga0182748, IMG submission 128877) | Enriched Organic Plus compost microbial communities from Emeryville, California, USA - eDNA 3rd pass 37_C Kraft OP (version 2) (version 2) ...
CCGGACATCCATGACGTCGATGCGTTCAAGAAATCCATGATGGCGGCGCATTCGATCATGTATGCCAACCCGGCCAAGGGCGGCCAGAGCGGCATTCACATCGCCAAGGTGTTCGCCGAAATCGGGCTCGACAAGGCCATCGCGCCGAAGCTGCAATTGCGCGACCGCGGCCCCGACGGGCTGAAGGAGGTCGCCAAGGGCGACATCGAGATCGGACTGGGCCAGATCAGCGAGATCTTGGCCAATAAGGATGTCGAACTGGTCGGTCCGTTCCCGGCCGCCATCCAGGGCGCGGTGACGTTCTCGGCCTCCGTGCACAGCGGCGCCAAGGACAAGAAGGCGGCCGAGGATCTGATCAAGGCGCTGACCTCGCCGGCCGCGAAGGAAAAGTTCAAAGCCGTCGGCTTTACCGTGGACTGACCGGACTTCTGCCAGGACGGATCGGGCGCGCCGACGCGCCACAAGAGCAAGAAGGGCGGCGACAGAAAGCCCTCTCGGAAATGCAACCCATAACCGGAGGAAACAATGCGCAAGCTTACTCTGCCAAGACGAGACTTTCTCACGCTGGCCGGCGCCTCACTGGCGGCATCCGCGCTCCCCAAGGGCGCGCTCGCCCAAGGGGCCATGGCCGAGCTCAAATTCGGCTTTCAGAACACGTCCTGGGGCACGATCGGCATGATCGTGGAGTCGCAGGATCTGTTCAAGAAGGCCGGCGCCAACGTCAAGATCTTCAAGTTCGACAGCGGAAAGACCACGCGCGACGCCATGATCTCCGGCCGCATCGATATCGGCGTGATCGGCGCCACGCCGTTCGTGATCGGCGCCGCCAAGGGCGAGATGGAGGCGATCGCGGTCGCGCTCTACGGCGCCAAGACGCTCTCGGTCGTGGCCAATGCCAAGTCCGGCATCAAGTCGGTGGCGGACCTCAAGGGCAAGAAGGTGGGCTCGCAGCTCGGCTCGGCGACCGACTTCGTCTTCCAGAACAAGATCCTGCCGAAGTTCGGTCTGTCGAAGAACGACGTGCAGGTGATCAACGTGACCTTCCAGAACCACGTTTCGGCGCTGGTGGCGGGCTCGATCGATGCCTTCGCCGGCGTCGAGCCGTTCCCGTCGGTCGCCGAGGTCGAGGGAATCGGCAAGGTGCTGGTCGATTACAGCGATTTCGATCTGCAGCCGATCATCCTCGCCGCCAACAAGTCGGCGGTCGACGGCAAGCGCGAGGCGGTGATCGCGTTCCTGCGCGCCTGGCTTGCCGGCGTGAAGGAATTTCACGACCATCCGGACGGCACGACCCAGATCGTGCTCAAGCACTTCAAGGACCAGGGATTCTCGGTCAACGACAAGGTCATCAAGCTGATGTTGTCGAAGATCGACGTCAATCCGAAGTTCACGCCGGCCCTGAAAACCTATCTGGATGCCGAGTCGGCCCTGCTGGTGAAGCAGAAGAAGATCGCTGCGGCTCCCGACTGGAGCCAGCGGCTCAACAGCAGCCTGCTGGCGGCTGCCGAAGCAAAGGCCTGACATACCGGTCATGAGACGTGTAATCGGAATCGCGCTGCCGCTGATGACCTTCACGGTCATCGCGGCAGCGTGGCAGCTCCTGGCGACCTATGGCGGCTTCCCGCCGAAGCTGGTGCCGGGCCTCGGCACCATCGCGGAAACCTTCCTGCGGCTGGCGAGCAACGGTGTATTGGCCGCCGCCGCCGTGGCGACGCTTTACCGCCTGGGCGTCGGATTTCTGCTCGCCGCGGTGATCGGCGTCCTGGTCGGAATCGCCATGGGACGGCGGCAGTGGGTCGAGGACACGCTGCTGCCGATCGTCACTTTCCTGTATCCGATCCCGGGGCTCGCTTACGCGCCGCTCTTCGTGCTCTGGTTCGGACTCGGCGATATTCCGACCATGCTGCTGGTCGGCGTGTCGTCCTGTTTCACGGTCATCATCAATACCTGGAAGGGCGTGAAGGCGGTAAAGCCGATTTGGCTGCGCTCGGCGGAAGTCATGGGGGCAGGCAATCGCGACATGTTTCGCCGCGTCGTGCTTCCCGCGGCATTGCCCTATATTCTGGTCGGACTGCGGCTCGGGCTGGCGCAGGCCTGGCGCATCCTGATTGCGGTCGAGATGCTGATGTCCGTGCAGCGCGGACTCGGCTGGATGATCTTCGGGGCGCAGACCTTTCTCAACACGGATGTCATGCTTTCCACCATCGCGCTGATCGGAATGATCGGCATTCTGCTCGAGAGACAGGTGTTCGCGCGGATCGAGCGCGTGACGGTGGTGCGCTGGGGAATGGTGGCGGCATGAGGCGGGGCTTTTCATGGCGCGCTCTGGCGCGGGGTGCCGCCGGCGTCGCGGCCGTGCTGGCAATCTGGGAAGGATTTGCGCGCAGCGGCATGTTTTCGACCGCCATGACTCCGCCGGTCGAGTCGATCGCCAGCATCATGTGGCAGATGATCGCCGACGGCAGCCTGCCGCTGAATGCACTGGCGACGCTCATACGCGTGTTCATCGGGCTGGCGATCTGCTTCGTGATCGCGGTGCCGCTCGGCGTGCTGATGGCGCGCTCCTGGGTGGCCGAACGCATCTTTCTGCCGGTGTTGAGCGTGTTGCTGCCGATTCCGTCGCTCGCCTGGGTGCCGCTGTTCATCCTGTGGTTCGGGATCGGCGACTTCGTGACCATTTTGGTGGTGGTCTATGCGGCGTTCTTTCCGCTCGTCTACAGCGTGTGGACCGGCGTGCGGGCGGTCAATCCGATCTGGCTGCGCTCCGCGATCGTAATGGGCGCCGACGAAACGACGCTGTTCCGCAAGGTGATCTGGCCGGCCGCGCTGCCCTATATCATCACCGGCCTGCGCCTATCGTTCGGCCGCGCCTGGATCGGGGTGATCGGCGGCGAATTGCTGGCGAGCCCGAAATTCGGTCTCGGCGAGATCATCTTCAACGCCAAGGAATTCCTCGATGCCGGCGTGATGCTCGCCACCCTGGTCGGCATCGGCGCTATCGGCATCGTTTTCGAGCGCTTCGTGTTTCAGATGCTCGAGAACGCGACGGTGCGGCGTTGGGGCATGGTGGCGGGGGCCCAATCCTGACAAGCCCGGCGGGAATGACCCGCCCGCCGGCGGCATCGCGCGAAGGCGCCCCTATGGCGGACGGTTTGCGCCGGGGGCGATAGGTCGTGCGCCGTGCGGCTATCGTCACCGGGCATCACGCCGACCTTGCCGCGCCGTTAGTCGCGCGGTGCGCCGGCTGAAATCCACGCGGCCAGCATCTGCCGCTCCTCGTTCGTGATCTCGGTGATATTGCCGGGCGGCATCGCATGGGACCGCACGGCGTAGATGTCGATCAGCTTGGCATGCAGTTTGATCTGCTCCGGATCGTCGAGCCGCACGCCTTTCGGCGGGCTGATGAAACCGGCCCATACCGGCTCGCCGGCGTGGCACATGCTGCAGCGGGAGATCACGATGTCCTGCACGGCGGCGAATTTCGGCGCTTGCGCCAGCGCGCCGGTCTTTCCGCCCGACGGCCCGGCGCCCGACAGCCAGGCGATCGCGATTGCGCCGGCCGCCGCCACCCCCCAGGTCCACCACGGGCTGCCTTTGCCGGCGTGGCGGGAATTGAAGAAGTGCCGGATCACGGGGCCGATCGCCAGAACGATCGCGACGATCAGCCAATTGAACCGCGTCGCGAAGAACAGCGGGTAGTGGTTGCTCAGCATCAGAAAAACGACGGGCAGCGTGAGGTAATTATTATGCACCGAGCGCTGCTTGCCGGCGGCGCCCCATTTCGGATCGGGCGGCGTGCCGGCGATCAGCGCGGCGATGGTCTTCTTCTGATAGGGAATGATGACGACGAACACATTCGCCACCATGATGGTGCCGATCAGGGCGCCGATCTGGGTGAAGGCGCCGCGTCCGCTGAACACGTGGGTGAAGCCGTAAGTGAGCGCGACCAGGAAGACGTAACCGATCAGCGCGAGCGCGACTTCGTGATCGCCGAGCGGCGAGCGGCACAGCGCTTCGTAAGCGAGCCAGGCCACCGCCAGGCTGAAAAAGGCGATGGCCGCCGCCTGGCCGGCCGTGAGGTCGAGCACCGACTTGTCGACCAGGAAAAGATCGGCGTTGAAGTAATAGACGACGACCAGCAGCGTGAAGCCGGAGAGCCAGGTCGTATAGGCTTCCCATTTGAACCAGGTCAATTCGTCGGGCATGCGCGCCGGCGCGACCAGGAACTTGATCATCTGATAGAATCCGCCGCCGTGGACCTGCCAGGCTTCGCCTTTCACGCCGTCGGGCTGGCCCGGGCGTGCGCGCAGGCTGAGGTCGAGGTGAATGAAATAGAACGAGCTGCCTATCCAGCCCATGGCGGCGATGACATGCAGCCAGCGGAGGAGGGCGCTCAGCCACTCTGTTACGACCACATCCACGTCTGACGCCTTTCTGGAAAGCCGGTGGCTTTCTACGGGTGGTGGGAAAATCGCGCGCGGCTACGCAGCTTCGATGCGTACGCTTTTGGCACCTTCCCAGAGTGTCGAGCGACCGAGCTCGGCGAGCTTGTCGAGATCGGAGGTGATGGTGATGAAATGATTGCCCGCGAGTTGGCCGACCTTGCTCGCGAAACGGACGCCGCCATAGGCGAGCAGGATCTCGGTTTCGCTGATGCCGCCGGGATAGACGATCATCTGGCCGGGCGCCGGGAAGCTGGTGTGGTTTTCGTAAGTCAGGCCGAAGTCGCGCTCGCCGAGCGGGATCCAGACCGCTTCGCCGCTCCAGCGCACATGGATGACCTTGTTTTCATAGGGCAGCAGCCGGCGAAAGACGGCGCAGGTCTTCGGCGCCGCCGCCGTCTCGAAACGAGCCTCGAAAGTGTATGGCCCCGCGATGATGCGGAGGCGGTCGGATGCATTTGTTGTCATGGCCGTGCGCCTTGTAGAACCTTCAGGTTGGAGCAATCTTCGTGCCACACTAAGGGGCCCGCGCGGCCGAAGAAAGCCGTCCGGCGGCCGCCATCGTGGACATTCTACCGGGATATGGTTGTGGCTAGGCCGGTCATGGCGCATGCTCCAACGCCGGTTCAAGCCCAGATAGCGCCCGCCGAACGATGTCCTCCGCCCCTGAATATCCGCGTGACCTGATCGGCTATGGCCGCAACCCGCCCGACCCGCGCTGGCCGGGCGGCGCGCGCGTGGCCGTGCAGTTCGTCATCAATTACGAGGAGGGGGGCGAGCGGTCGATCCTGCACGGCGACCGCGAGTCGGAGGCGTTTCTGTCCGATGTGCTCGGCGCGCAGCCGTGGCCCGGGCAGCGGCACATGAATGTCGAGTCCATGTACGAATATGGCTCTCGCGCCGGCTTCTGGCGGCTGTGGCGGATGTTCGCCGCCCGCCGGCTGCCGGCGACCGTCTTCGGTGTGGCCACCGCGCTCGCCCGTCATCGCGAGGCGGTCGCGGCCATGCAGGAAGCCGGGTGGGAGATTGCCAGCCACGGGTTGAAGTGGATCGACTACAAGGACATCGGCGAGACGGAGGAGCGCGCGCATCTGGCGGAGGCGATCCGCATTCACACCGAGGTCACCGGGGCACGGCCGCTCGGCTGGTATACCGGGCGCAGTTCCGTCAACACGCTGCGGGCCGTGCTCGATGACGGCGGTTTCCTCTATTCCTCGGATTCCTATGCCGACGATCTGCCCTATTGGGTGAAAGGCCCGAAAGGACCGCATCTCATCATCCCCTACAGTCTCGACGCCAACGACATGCGCTTCATCAATGCGCAGGGCTTCGGTTCCGGCGATGAATTTTTCGCCTATCTGCGCGATGCGTTCGATGTGCTCTATGCCGAAGGCGAGACCGCGCCGAAGATGATGTCGGTCGGGCTGCATTGCCGCCTGGTCGGGCGTCCCGGCCGGGCTCGGGCCTTGCAGCGTTTTCTCGATCATGTGGCGGCTCACGACCGCGTCTGGGTTGCGACGCGTGTCGACATCGCGCGCCATTGGCATCGCGAGCACGGTGCGCTCGCCGATAATGCTCCGGTGGTCACATGAGCGAAAAGATCTCGCTCGATGCGTTGAACGCGGCGGCTGCGGCGGACTTTCTCGCCGCGCTCGGCGGCATCTACGAGCATTCGCCCTGGGTGGCGGAGGCCGCATTGGCGCGCCGTCCCTTCGCGCGACTGAAGGACCTGCACGAGACCATGCGCGCGGCGCTGCTGACCGCCGACGATGCGCGCAAGCGCGCGGTGCTCAATGCTCATCCCGATCTTGCCGGCAAGGCGGCGCGCGCCGGCACGCTGACGGCGGATTCGACGCGCGAACAAAGCTCGGCCGGGCTCGACCGTCTCAACGAGCGCGAGTTCGAGGCTTTCCACCGGCTCAACGCTGCCTATCGCGACAAGTTCGGTTTCCCGTTCATCGTCTGCGTGCGCCGTCACACCAAGGATTCGATTTTCGCGCAGTTCGAACGGCGGCTGAAAAACGACATGGCCGCCGAATTCGAGACCGCGCTGGGGGAGGTCGCCCGCATCGCGGCGCTGCGCCTCGACCAGCATGTCGGCGCGGCCGACCGCCTGCCGGTGCATGGGCGTCTGTCGACGCATGTGCTCGACACCTATCATGGCCGGCCGGCGCAGGGCGTTGCCGTCGAACTGCACGAATTGTCATCGTCCGGTGCGGGCCGTGTCGTGGCGACGGGAGTGACCAATGCCGACGGGCGGACGGACGCGCCGCTGATCGCGGGCCGCCCGGTTCCGATCGGCCGCTATGCCTTGCGTTTCGCCTTGGGCGATTATTTCGCCGGCCATGGCGTCGCGATGGCCGAGCCGCGTTTCCTCGATGTCGTGCCGATCGAGTTCGCGATTGCCGAAGCCGAAGGCGCCTACCACGTGCCGCTGGTGGCGACGCCCTGGAGCTATTCGACCTATCGCGGCAGCTAGCGCGTTCCGTACATGCGGTCGCCGACGTCGCCGAGGCCGGGCAGGATAAAGCCGGTCGCGTCGATTTCCTTGTCGATCGCGGCGGTCCAGACGTGCACGTCGGGATGATGGCCGCGCAGGTTCTCGATCGCGGCCGGCGTCGCCAGCAGGCAGACGATGCGCAGCGACTTGGCGCCGGTTTCCTTCAGCCGGTCGACCGCCGCCACGGCGGAATTGCCGGTCGCCAGCATCGGATGCAGGATCAGCGTCAGCCGCTCGGCGATGTCTTCCGGCGCCTTGAAGAAATATTCGACCGCCACCAGCGTGCGCGGATCGCGATAGACGCCGACATGGGCGACGCGGGCCGCCGGCACCAGCGTGAGCATGCCGTCGAGGAAGCCGGCGCCGGCGCGGCCGACCGGCGCGAGCACCAGTTTCTTGCCGGCGAGCACGCGCGATTGCATCCTGGCGAGCGGCGTCTCGACCTCGATCGTCTCCAGCGGCAGGTCGCGCGTGACTTCGTAGCAGAGCAGCGTGCCGATCTCGTTGAACAGTTCGCGAAAGACCTTGGTCGAGCGCGTCTTGTCGCGCAGCAAGGTCAGCTTGTGCTGCACCAGCGGATGATCGATGACAGTGACGCCTTGCATGACAACCCTCGCATCAAAAAACGGTGCCGTCGCTGACCACCTCGATCGGCGGCCGCCCGTCCGCGCGTTTCTCCCGGGCGAGCTTGCGGCCGGCGGCCCAGGTGCCGCCTTCGAGCAGCGCGCCGAGCGGAAACGCCGCCGCCGCAACGGCGAGCCGCTCGCGCACCAGCGGCCACAGGCGGTCGAGCAGCGCGACCGTGAGCGCGCGCCACTCGACCACGGCTTCGGAATCGACGGGCAGGGCGCCGGCCCCGGACGCGCGCGGCGCGATCACCCCGGCATCGACGAAAAGCCCGCCGTTACGGTATTCGGCGAGCCCGGTGAGGCCGTCGATCTCGGTGATCGCGATACCCGCCTGCCGTAACGGCTCGACCAGCGAATAGCTCAGCCATTGCGACAGCTTGTGCAGCGGCAGCAGGCCGTTGCTGGCGTCGTCGCGCTTGATGGCGCGATGGCGCCAGGTGTCGCCGAGCGGAATGCCGGCGAGCGTCAGCCGCCCGCTCCAGATCGGACCGAGATGGACCAGCAGCGCGTGCAGAATGGCGGGAGCGGGAAGCATCCTGCCGTCAGCCGATGCGGCGAGATGGTCGAACAGGCCGCCCGCCCGCGCAGCATCCATGCGGGCAAAGACGGCGGGGTTGTCGAGCATGACCTGCCCCAGCCGCGCCAGCAGGGCGGCGCGCCCGTCGAGGCCGGTGAGCGGGTTGTCGGGGCCGGCCTGGAATCCGCGCGCCAGGTCGGTTTCGGTGAGCGCGGCCAGCCGGCCGGCATCGGCGCGCAAGGGATCGCGCGCGTCGGCGGAAAACAGCCCCGCCTCGAACATGCGCAGGCTCGCCAGCGCCAGACCTTCCGAACGGCCGGCAACCAGCCCGCTCGCCGCATCTCGATAGCGCCAGGCCGCGCCGGCCCCGGCATCGAGCAGCACCGAGACGATCGCCAGATCGAAACCCGCGCGTGCGCGCGCATGCGCATCGCGCCACGCCGCGCGCGCCGCCGCTTCCGCCCACAGGTCCCGTCCGGCGAACACGAAATGCCGCCAGCGCGCGTGCAGCGGCACTTTGAGCGCCGGATAGTTGGCGCGGATGACGGAAGCGACAAGGTCGGCCGTCGCCGGCAGCCGGCCGGGATCGACCGCGAAATGCTCCAGTCCGTTCGCGAGCCCGAGCGCGAGGATTTCGTGCGCCCGTTCGCGCACGGCCGCCGCCGACAACAGCGACAGCGCCGCTCGGCGCTCGGCATCGAGCCTATGGGCGACGGCGTTAATGGCTAGAACTCGTTCAGATCGCGGCCGACGACCGTCTTGAGTTGTTCGGCGCTCGGCGCGCTCTCGGGCGTGTAATAGCCGGCGGCCTTTTTCGCCTCGAGCTCGACCTGCGCGTCCGGGGGAACGAGCGCGGCCGGGATCGGCACGCGCTCGGCGATTTTGATGCCGGATTCGACAAGGGCGTCGTGCTTCATGTTTGACATCGACACGAAGCGGTCGATGCGCGTGATGCCGAGCCAGTGCAGCACGTCGGGCATCAATTGCTGGAAACGCGCGTCCTGCACGCCGGCGACGCATTCGGTGCGCTCGAAATAGGTGGCGGCCTGATCGCCGCCTTCCTGCCGCTTGCGCGCATTGTAGACCAGGAACTTGGTGACCTCGCCGAGCGCGCGGCCTTCCTTGCGATTGTAGACGATGAGGCCGGCGCCGCCGCGCTGCGCTTCTTTCACGCATTCGGCGATGCCGTGAATGAGGTAGGGCCGGCAGGTGCAGATGTCGGAGCCGAACACGTCGGAGCCGTTGCATTCGTCGTGCACGCGGCAGGTCAGCGTCCGCTTGCGGTCGGCAAGCGCGGCCGGGTCGCCGAAGATGTAGAGCGTGATGCCGCCGATCGGCGGCAGGAAGACGGAAAGGTCGGGCCGCGTGACCAGTTCGGGATAGATGCCGCCGGTCTGCTCGAACAGCGTATGCCGCAATTTGTCTTCGCTGACGTTGAAGCGCTCGGCGATCCCCGGCAGATGCCAGACCGGGTCAATGGCGGCCTTGGTGACGGCAATGTCGCCGCCCTTACGCACGATCTCGCCGTCGGTCCGCACGCCCCAGGCGTCATCGGTGAATTCGGGAATGGTCAGCCGCGCCTTGGTGACGGCGATGGTCGGCCGGATATCGAGCCCGCCGCCGATCTCTTCGGCGAAATCCTTCGCCACCCGGTGGCCCCAGGGATCGAGCGATACGATACGGCTGGGCTCGCTCCATTGCGGAAACGGGCCGATATCGGTCACCGGCGCGGTATTGGTGAGATCGGGCCTGGCGATCGGATTGAGCGCGCCCGACGACACAGCCAGCGCGCGATAGAGCGCGTAGGAGCCGCCATGGGCGCCGATCACGTTGCGATCGTTCGGGGAGGTGACGGTGCCGATGATCGGCCCGCGTTCGCGCGCGGAAGCGGCGCCCCATCGGAGCGGGTAGCGCGCTGGCGAGCGGTTTCCGGGATGCGACGTGAGCCGGATGTGACCGCTTCGGTTCGTGGACATGAGCTTGCCCCACAAAAGCAAAAAGCCCCTTTCGGCACATGCCGAACAGCGGCTTCAAAAAAACAATATATAGCCCATTGCCGATCTTCTCAAGGGCGTCGATGCTCGACCGGTTTGCTAGATTGCCTAACGCATGGGCGAAAGGGTGAGGAATTGGAGTTCCGTCAAATTCGTTACGCGCTGGCGGTTGCCAAGGAACGCAGCTTCACCAAGGCGGCGGAGCGGCTGAATATTTCGCAGTCGGCGGTGAGCGAGCAGGTGAAGCTGCTGGAGGAGGAGGCGGGATTTCCGCTGTTCCGCCGCACCGGGCGCGGCATCGACGTCACCGAGCGCGGGCGCACCTTTCTCTACGAAGCCGAGCGTATCGTCAGCGACGTGTTGAGCCTGACCGACACCGCGCGCCGGCTGCGCGGCGCCATCCTCGATACGCTGACCATCGGCATGGGCTCCGGCATGGCCCAGATCTTCATGCCGCGGCTGTTCAAGAGCCTCAAGGAAACGCTGCCGGGCGCGCGGCTGGAAATCCTCACGGCGCCGACCAAGAACATTTTCAACGACCTGCACGAAGAACGCATCGATGCCGGCATCGCCATCGAATCCGAGCCGGAGCGCGTGCCGGCCGGCCTCGTGTTCGACCGGTTGACCGTCGTCGAGATGGTCTTGATTGCGCATCCCAAGCATCCCTTGACGCGTGTGAAACAGCCGGTCGATGTCGGTCGGCTGGTTTCCGAACCGATCGTGATGAACGAGTTGACGGTCGGCTACGGCCAGGTGGTGATGTCGCTGTTCAACGATATCGGCACGCGGCCCAATATCCTGGCGATCGCCGACAATATCGATACGCTCAAGGCCATTGTGCAGTCGGGCAACGGCATCGCCATCGTGCCGCGGCCGTGTACCGACAACGAGGTGGCGCTGGGCGTGCTCAAGACCATGGCTGTCACGCCGCCGTGCAGCGTTGCTTTGTCGCTGTACCGCCGCCGGCAGCCGCTGTCGCGCCGCAAGGAAAGCTACTTGGGGGCCCTGCGCGAGGCGCTGGCGGATTAAAAGCCGTTCTATCGGAAAGTCCGATAACAGTATCGCCATTCGGTTTTGGACAGCGGCGCCGGGCTCTGCCGATACTTGCCCTATGACCGCGAAAAAGCCCCGCTTCCGGATCGGGATCGATACCGGTGGCACCTTTACCGATATCGTTTCCGTCGATGACGCCAGCGGCGCCATGCGGGTGACCAAGGTCGCCTCCACGCCGCACAATCCGGCGATCGGGCTGGTGCGCGGCGTCAATGCCGTGCTCGAAGCGGCTTCCGCCGGTCCCGACGCCGTGCTCGGTCTCGCGCACGGCACCACGGTTGCCACCAATGCCTTGCTGCAGGGCGAGATCCGTTCGCTCGGGCTGATCGTCACCGCCGGGTTTCGTCATATCCTGGAAATCGCGCGCCAGTCGGTGCCCGAGGGCTACGGTAATTCCTATTTCTGGGTGAAGCCGGACCGGCTGGTGCCGCTGCGGTTCGTGCGCGAGGTGGGCGGCCGGCTGAACTTCCGCGGCGAGGAACTGCGCCCGCTCGACGAGAACGGCGTGCGCGAGGCGGCGCGCTTCTTCCGCCGGCACGGCGTGCAGGCGATCGGCATCTGCCTGATGCATTCCTACGCCAATGACGCGCATGAGCGCCGCGTCGCCGAGATCGTCGCCGAGGAATATCCCGACGCGGTGCTGTCGCTGTCCTGCGCGGTGCTGCCGGAGTATCGCGAATATGAGCGCGCCGTCACCACGCTGGTGGATGCTTTCGTCAAGCCCTATCTCGACCGCTACCTCAAGCGCGTGCATGACGAACTGGGCGCGCTGCGCGACAAGCCGTTCCTGGTGATGCAGTCGTCCGGCGGCGTGGCGAGCGCCGAGCAGATCCTGCGCAAGCCGATCACCACGGCGCTGTCCGGTCCCGCCGCCGGCGCGCTCGGCAGCGCGGTGATCGCGGATGTCGCCGGCTTTCCCGATCTGGTGACGCTCGATGCCGGCGGCACCTCGACCGACTTTTGCCTGATCGAAAATGCCAGGCCGCATCTTACCAATGGCGGCTCGGTCGGGCCATTCCCGGTGCGCATACCGATGATCGACATCGCCACCATCGGCATCGGCGGCGGCTCCATCGCCTGGATCAGCCGGGAAGGGCATTTGAAAGTGGGTCCGCGCAGCGCGGGCGCCGTGCCGGGTCCCATGTGCTATCCGAACGGCGGCGGCGAGCCCGCCATCACCGACGCCAATGTCGTGCTCGGGCGCATTCCGCCCGCGTTGATCGGCGGCGGCATCGCGCTCGATGTCGAGCGCGCCCGCGCCGGCCTGGCTGACCTGGCGAAGCGCCTGCCCGGCGGCATGAGCGCCGAGCAACTCGCCCACGGTATCATCGAGATCGCCAACTGGAGCCAGGCCAATGCCATCCGCCAGATGACCGTGCAGCGCGGCATCGATCCGCGCGGCTTCGCGCTGCTGTCGTTCGGCGGGGCCGGTCCCGCGCAATCGCCGGCGGTGATGGAATTGCTCGGCATGAAGGCCTGCATCGTGCCGCCCAATCCGGGCAACCTGTCGGCTTTCGGGCTGCTGGCGGTCGATTGGCGCACCGATCACATCGTCACCAAGGTGATGCACGAGGACGGCGTCGATCTTGCGGCGGTCGCCGCGCATTACGCCGCGCTCGAGCGCGAGGCGACCGAGACGCTCGAGCGCGACGG
>Ga0182748_1003658_pt1 | contig 12775 bp, 10 predicted proteins | sample eDN3rd37CKraftOP_FD_128877 | JGI IMG/M metagenome (GOLD analysis project Ga0182748, IMG submission 128877) | Enriched Organic Plus compost microbial communities from Emeryville, California, USA - eDNA 3rd pass 37_C Kraft OP (version 2) (version 2) ...
GACTGAAGTGACAACCGGAGTGGATTCAGCGCTTTCAACGGAGACAAGCGAGCGTCTCGGTCGGCCAGTACGCGCTTTCAATGCCAATCCGCCTTCGTGCTTACCCTATGCACCCTCCAGACTCTTCCACACGAACACGAAGTGCTGGATGGTTTACACCACGCTTAAAGACGGCTCCACGTTGAAGCTTGCAACTTTTAGCCCACGCCCGGACACGTTTGCAATGTCGCCGCCGGACGCGGTCTTTCTCTCGATTCTCGGAGTAGGAGTGATCGTTCTGACATTCTTCGTTTCGCGCATGGTTTCCGCTCCGCTCCAGCAACTCTCCACAGCAGCGCGCGTGCTCGCCGAAGATCTGGACAGTCCGCCGGTTACCGAACAGGGGCCGACGGAGGTCAGGCAAGCCATCCGTGCGTTCAACACGATGCAGGAGCGGTTGCGCGATAACGTTGAGGAAAAAACTCGTATCCTGGCGTCAATCACGCACGATCTTCAGACGCCGATGACGCGGCTGCGCCTGAGATTGGAGAAGGTGACCGATAGCGCCCTGCGCAGTCGCCTGATAGATGATTTGAGGTCCATGCAGCGCCTGGTGCGCCAGGGCCTCGAGTACCATCGGGGCAGTGAGGTCGAAGAGCCCATGGTTGTCCTGAGGCTCGATTCATTGCTAGAGAGCGTTATCGACGATGCTTCCGAGGGAGGCGCAGATGTCAAATTTATCGAGCGCGCCAATTGCGATGTCGAGGCCCGCCCCGAGGCGCTGAGGCGGTGCTTTTCCAACCTTATCGACAACGCGTTGAAGTATGGCGGTCAAGCCGAAGTCTACGTCCGCCAGGAGGACGATCGGGTGCACGTCCACATTCGCGATCGCGGCCCCGGAATTCCCGACGACAAGATCGAAGCCGTCTTCCAGCCTTTCTGCCGGCTAGATGAGAATGTATCAGGAGGCGTTGGGCTGGGATTGACCATCGCCAGAAACATGGCGCAGCTCAACAATGGTGATCTGCAGATTTCAAACGGCGCCGGCGGAGGACTCGATGTTGTCGTCACGCTCAAAAGGAGTACACCAAGCGATTTGGGGATCGTGACTTCTTCGATGCCCGTTCACAAGGAACCTGCAGCACAGCCGTCGCGGCAGGCAGGCCGGCCGAAAACATCCGCGGCCTACAGGGGTCCGAAATTGTCAGTCGTCGTAAACGCGATCCAGCGCCCGTAGGTCACGACGCCGATCCAAAAGGTGAGTGACAACCCGGCCGCAATCCTGGCCGATGCCGGCGTGGATTTGTTGACGTCCCAGCTGGCAATGCCTGGCTCGATTAACATATGAAACACGAGCATGTTCGCCCCTGCTAGAGCCATAAGGAGCAGCTTGATCTGAAAGGCGTAATTCAACGCATAAGAGGCCGCGTCCGAGATGAACATGAGCAGGCCCGTTATCACGGCGACGATGAAGAAGCCCCACGTCCAAGGCAGGATTTCCTGGGTGAGATCCGTCACACGGTGCGTCTTCCAGCTAACATCCAGAAGTCGCAAATCGACGATGGAAATGGAACCGACCACCAAAGCGATTGCGATAACGTGTACAGTTTCAATTGCGGGAAACGCCCATGCCGATCCGGCTATGAATTGGGCCAGAAGAGTGTTCTGAAGCCACTGAGCGATACCTTCAAAGGCCATTGGGAATACTCACTTTTGAATACCGAATTAATGGGTGGAATAATAGGCTATCAGACGTCCGCAACTGGCGATCGCCACCCATAGTCCAAGGTTGATAACCGCAAGGAACTGCAGCGAAGCTGAAAGCGTTATCTGTCCATCCGGTAACGATACGATACCGTTGAGACGCTTCTGCAGAAGAAGCGTTGCTCCCACTGCTGCTACAAGCAGGGCCATTTTGAGCCCGAAAACGGGGTTTATCAGCGATCTTTCTGGCTCAGCTATGATCAGAAGCACTCCGCTTGCGACCATGAGAACAAGCGCACCCCAAAGAACGGGTGAGAAGCGCTTGACGACGGCTTCGATGTCAACCTGCCCAAAAATGACGCCGAGGGCGCGCGCACTCAGAACCGCTGCCGAGGTCAAGACCAACGCAAGACTGAGAATGTGAATGACTTGAATTAGGGGCACGGCCCAAGATACAGCAATCAACAGGTCGTTGAGCGCTGTTCCTGAGATCCAGTTGGAAACGGATAGCATACGGCCTCCTTAGGTTGCAGTTCCGGGTCCATGCACACAACCGCACTGGGCTTGCTGAAACCAAATCTCCCCTCCTATGACGCTGGTGTAGGCGCCTAAGACTCATCACAGTAAGGATTTCCCCATAAATACACTGGCCAAGTAGGATCGCAAACAACATATATTTTCGGCAGTTTTAATCTAAAAAAACATTTGAAATTTTTTGAAATATATTCAAGGCTACTGGCGAATTTCTAGACGGCGCGCCAAAGTACGTTCGAGTTTCCAAGCCGCTTACGCGCGGTGCCGTGGCGAGTTCCTGTTCCATGACCCGGTCCCGTCATAGATGCTCAACATTCGGAGACGGTAACCGAGCGGAGGCTGCACAGTACCAAGTACTTCTCCCTGGTCGGGTAGGGCAGAGGAATGCGCTATCTTGGCGAAGCCGACCGACTGAGTGGCATTTACAATGGGAGCTTAATGACGGACCCGATTAGAGAGACGGGGCAATTCACACCAAGCTGGCCCTGCATGATACGAGCTTCTCAAAAATCACCGTCCTGCCGGCGATGACCTTACTTTATACCATGACCGAACCTCCTCGGCACCGGCGCCAGGCGACCAGCGGAACAGAGGTTTTTGCCGGTCCAGCCGTTTCAATAGGCCGCTCTGAGCGGATTGAAATAGAACGCCTGCAGCGGCCAGGCCCGAAGGAGCTTCTCAGGCAGAATTGACTTTAGAATATTAGACAGGATCAGTGCTGCAGTGCCACGACCGCGATCCCGCGAATGCCCGGAGCGGATCATTCTGTGCAACCCGCACTTCAATGCACGTTGCTTAACAGTTCAACAGTCCGATGATCACTACTGCGCATGCGCCATCTTCAGAATCTATATGCGGGCGGTGGTCGAGACAGTCGGCTGGCGGTTGGCAAGTCCGCCAGCCCAAGTCTCCTAGGTTCACGCTCCCTCTGCCAAGACAGCATTGCAATCTTGGCTGAAGCACGCCCTCCCCGGCTACCGGCAAGACCAAAAGTTTGCCTTCAAGGCAACGATCAGGAATGCTCCATTCTTCCCAAAATATCCGTAACCCTGGAAGAAACGCGCATGCCGCTAACGCATCCGAGAATGGGGCTGTCAGGCGGCGGCATCAGATATTGCAGGCTGCCCCTTCGGATCCGCCCGCGACAGCCTTGCGAAAATCAACAAAGATACGCACGCAAGAAGCGGTGCAACGGCGCTTACCTGGAACAGTTGGCTCGGTGCCATACCCTGCGACACCAGTGCACCCCCAATCAACGGACCAAGAAGAGAACCCAGCCGGCCAATAACTTGCGACCAGCCGACCCCCGTACCGCGGATTGAAGTCGGATAGTAGTTCGTGATGAAGGCGTTCAACGACAACTGGACTCCGATAATGAAGAAGCCGCTCAGGAAGATTGTGATCATGATCGGCCAAAACGCTGTTCCAGCATACCCAATAGAGAACACGGCAGCGGCTCCGATAAAGTAGGCGGCGATCAGGATCGATACCGGCCGAGCCACCTTGCGGTCGATGAGCTGTGTGCAAAAGACACTACCGATAATGCCGGCCAGGTTGAAAATGATCGTTCCCATAACTGCATGCTGAAGGGGAAGGCCTGCCTGGCGCAGAAGCAGCGGTATCCAGTTGATGAAGAGATAGACCAGCAGAAGACTCATGAAGAAGGCGAGGCAAAGGAAAATGCTGCCTATCGCCAGTCCATCTTTGAACAAGGCGGAAATCTGCCCTCGCCCCGGCCGGCTCTCTTCAACAACAAAAACATCATTGTCCTTGAAAGAGCCGCTAGGACAGATCAGCTTGAGAATCGAAGCAACCGCCGCACCTTTGCCTCCGGCCAGGATCAAGAATTTGATCGATTCCGGCACTGAGAAAAATATGAAAGGCAGCAGCAGCAGCGGAAGAATCCCTCCGGCGATGAAAACGGCCGGCCAGCCAAAGTGGGAGATCAATGGCACGCTGATCAATCCACCAACGACGGCGCCAAGCCCGAAACCTGCCCAGGTGATCGCGACGAGTGTAGCCCTTTTTCTTGCCGGCGCATACTCAGAAACCAACGACGTCACATTGGGAACAGTGCCGCCGAGCCCGATTCCGCACAGAAACCGCAGCACAGTGAATGTTTCAATGGAAGTCGCGTATGCCGACGCAAAGTTCAGGATCCCAAACAGCGCGACGCATCCGGCCAGCGTGTATTTGCGTCCAATTTTGTCAGCCAAATAGCCAAACGCGAACGCGCCCACCATGCTGCCAAGCAACAGCGCGGCAAACACTGGACCAAATGAACCCGGTGCCATATTCCACTCGGCCACGATGCTCGGCGCCACATATGCTACGGCTTGGGTATCAAAGCCGTCGCACATCATGATCAACGTGGCTAATATGAAAATTCTGTACTGGAACCGACTAATATCGTTGTCATTGATGACTGCAGCGGCATCTATGCGTGCGGCTTCGAGCACAACTATATCCTCCGTGATGGCTCCAGCGAGAGCTGGAGCAGGACGTTTGCTTTTTTAAGATGTAACGCCGGCACGGACGGCTTGCGTCTACACACCAGCGCTGCATCCAAAATCCCGCTGCGAAGCGGCAATTGGCCTGGATTCAGGTGAAGGATGCGATGCATCTAAAGGGCTTAGACGTCCAAGAACTACGGGCGGGTCCAACTAGTGTCCGACCTCGATCTCGGCAAAGGCTCCGGCCTGCCTTCCAACAAGCACCAGGTTGGAAATCGCCAGAAGAGACATCCCCCCAATCTTCACCTGTCTACCCAGTCATCAGACTGCTAACTCAGGTATGGTTTTCAAGCGCAATCACGCTCTGCCAATGCAAACTCGCCAAGTTAATACCACTTGGCGAGGCGTACCTCGATTTCTGCGCCTGACTGATCCACCAAGCTCTTGAATTGATCTACGTCGTTACCCCGGTAATGATACGGGTAGACCACTTTCGGCTTGAATTCGATCACCGCATCCGCTGCCTGCTCAACGCTCATGGTGAATGGCAGGTTCATCGGCACAAAAGCCAGGTCGATGTCCTGAAGGCCCCGCATCTCGGGGGTATCTTCCGTGTCACCAGCTATGTAGATTCGCACTCCAGAAAGCGAGAGCACATACCCGTTGTCCCGCCCCTGCGGGTGATACCGCAGCCGCTCTTGCGTAGTATTGTATGCGGGAACAGCTTCGATCCCGATGCCAGCCACCTCTGTTCTTTCACCATTGGCCATCTGCGCGGCCATGCCCTGAAGAGCTTCTGGTAAAAGCTCAAAGACCGCCGGATTGGCAATGATCTTTGTCCCGTTGCTCGCAAGCGCATTAAGCAAGTCAACGTTGAAGTGATCGGGGTGCTCGTGCGTGATGAGGATGAGATCCGGGGCTGAAAAGGCCTGGTAGGCAGATGCCTCGCCGACCGGGTCGACGTAGATTGTCATGTCGCCTGCCTCCAGGACGATGGAAGCATGTCCCACAGGATGGACAGTGATCTCCCCACCGTCGGCAGGAATGTTGTCGCTTCCTTGTGCCTTGGCTGACGCAATATGCGGCCCTATGCAACCTGCTAACCCCAACCCCATCGCCCCAGCCGTCAACACCCAGCGTCTCGTATAATTCATGAACGCACCCGCAACTTATCCAGATTAATATTGTTTAACTCGCCTATCATGCAAATAGTCTTTTCGTCAATGCTGCGCTCCTGAATACATTTTGTGGTATATACCATACAATTTCGTAATCTGTAGTAATATTTCGCAAAATGTCTTCGTGTGTTTGGGCTTAAGACATGCCGGATTTCATGCGCCCTCGCAGCGCGGCCGATTCCAACCGCTTTTCAGTTGGATCCGATTTCCATTCCACCAACACAGTAGAAGAATGAAACTGATACAATGCGCCAGATTACGAAATGCATCTCAAAAAGCTGCAACTAGTATAAATATTATAACTATTGACTTAGTCTTGACATTCATTACCTCCTTCAAACTGCGTTTCGCTTAATCTTAAATAGAGCGATACGCCATTTGGCACACCATGTCCGAGTGGTAATCAGAAACCTGACGTGGTTCACCGCTGGCCATTCGTGTGAAGTTACAAGGGGGGACATCCATGCAAGCTAATGCACCAGAAACTGCATAAGTTGTCGTCGCCCGTGTTTAACGGGAGCGAGAATATTCGCGCCGGTTGAGGCGCCCCTTCTTCCGGAAGGGCGCTAGGCGCGGCTTGGCGTTCTGAAAGCCCAGAACGCTGCATCCGGATAGCTATTTGGAGGACCCGGTTGCTAATCAGGCAGTCCAGACTGCCAGGGAATGAATACGAACATTTAGGACTACCAAAGGAGGGGGATATGACGCGCGCACACTTCTACATAGGCGCCGCAGCAGCGGTGCTTTTAACATCGGCAGCACAGGCTAAAACCGTATCCGCGGAACCGGCCAACTTTGTCCGGATCTGCGACGTCTTCGGCACCGGTTTTTACTTCATACCGGGCACTGAAACTTGCCTGAAATACTATGGTTTTGTTCGCTTCGAAACAACCTACGCAGACGATACACTATCCGCACGCAGCCGAGCCGAACTCAATTTCGACGCCCGTACGCCGACCGAATATGGCGACCTTCGCTCTGTCATCAGAATCACAGCCAACGACGACAGCATTTCGGGACGTAGCATGGGGCTGGACAGGGCCTACATACAGTTTGCAGGATTGACGGCCGGGCTGGTTCCTTCATTTTTTGATTATGTCAGACCTTATAATTTTGACAACCCGGCTACGGTTTCCTCGAGACCTCTGAAGTTGATTGGTTATACTTACGAACTCAACAAATATCTCTCCGCGACGCTTTCTCTTGAAGATGCTACCGCGCGTAGCGCCGGATTGGGCATTGGAGGCGATTACGACGTCCAAACGATCCCGGATGTTGTTGCAAACATCCGCCTGCAGGATGATTGGGGAGGCGCCCAGGCCCAAGCCGCAATTCACCAGATCCGCGGAGCAGGTGCACTTGCTCAAGTCGGTACAGACTATGGATGGGCGGTCGGTGCTGGAGTGGAGATCAAGCTGCCGGTCCTTTCTCCGCGCGATAGGCTGCTCCTCATAGCCACGTATGTGGATGGTGCCGTCGACTATATCAACCAAGGTCGGGGCGGACCGCTTTTCGGGCGTGGCGGACTGAATCAAAGAGTTCCTGACGCTGTTGTCAACGCAACCGGTAGCGGATGGGACACCACGACAGGCTGGGGCACCCTAGCTGGCATCAAGCACAGCTGGTCGCGGTCAATCGAATCAAATCTGACTGCCGGGTATGGTGAGATCGATATCGATATGGGAAATTTGTATGACTATAGCTACTTTCAAGTCGCAGCGAACACCATATGGGAGCCAGTCTCGGGTTTCGAGGTTGGACTCGAGGCAAGGTATACAGATTATGATTATGTCCATCCGGTAACATCGCGGTACGATTCCGACGACTGGACCGGAAAGCTTCGCGTTCAACGCTCTTTTTAAATAAGCTCTTCTGACCTAACTGGGGAAGGCAGCAATGATCGCGCTGCCTTCCCATTTTTCGAGGAATCGATTGGTTGGGCTCATTCCAGGGATTCCTTAGTTTAGGCTGCGAGTTGTCGAAGAACCGCTCTATTCGCGACCACATCCCTAACGCGTTCTTTCTTATAGCGGCGCAAAGCACTTCCCGTTCTTGTCATGGTCGCGCGGATTGACGCGCGTCATCGCCCCTAGGCCGAAGCCCAGCTTGTTGCATTCATTCCTGCGGTCAAGACTTCGATCAACCCTGCGGACTCAAAACGCCTCTCGGCGGCGGGAAAACGCGCATCTTCCGGCAGATTTCCTAAGACAGTCATCGGGCTGATTTCAAGTTCATCCAATGTCAAGGGGATGGGCGAGTTCGGCGAAGGCGAGTTCCGGCGACTATGCCGGGAGGCCAATCAGGGCCTCATCGCGCAGCTCTACCAACACTGTTCGGTATCACCAGATGCGTTTGTGGCGGCATATTCTAGAGGCACTCTAATTTGCCGTCCGCCCGACGGCGGGAAGCGAAAAGCTGCGCGTGCTGTTATCTCGGCCTCTCCCTTCACTCCTTTCCGTAGGTGCTAAGGCCAGAACTCGTGCCAGCGTGGTACGCGATGCATGGCTGCCGTCGGAGCAAGGACCGGCTACGGTGGCCCGTGAGAGAACGGGTACTGCGGGAGCTTCAACGCAAAATTCCAGGACGTATCTACACGGCGTGATCTTCACAGCCCCGCAGTTCGTCATCCAATCCTGGCACAGCCGCTGCAACAGCAGGCATACGCACCCATCGCTGGGCTCACCGGCTCCGAAACTCAGCAGTGGCGGGCTTCGCCATCCACCGCCGCGTCTGCCAGCTGCGGTGATGCTACAAAGCCATCATGCACTAAGATTGACACCAGCCCACCCCGATCGCGACGGGTCAATGCCGCTTTGCAATTCTGAGTGCATTCATCTACGAATTTCCGTTCAGATCGACGGCTGTTGCTGTTGCTGTTGCTCGAGAACCCGGGCGTTCCGACGAAACTGCCTGATGGTTGAATAGGCGCCCCATATAATCAGCACGGCCGAGATTCCGATGACGACGGCGCTGATGGGGCGCTCGAGGAAGATCAACACATTGCCGTGTCCCAGGACCATCGCGCGAACGAAATGCTCCTCCATTAACGGGCCAAGCACGAAACCCAGCAGCAACGGCGCCGGCGAGAAGCCCAGGACGCGCAGGCCATAACCGAGTGCGCCGAAGAGCAGCGCGAGAATGACATCGAATGCACTGTTATTGACCGAGTACACGCCAATGCAGATGAACATCACCACTGCCGGGTAGAGCCATTTATAGGGGATCTGCAGCAACCGAACCCAAACGCCGACGAGTGGAACATTGAGCAGCAACAGCATGAGGTTTCCAACCCAGAAGCTCATGACCAAGCCCCAGAACAAATCTGGATGCTCAGTGAGCAACCGCGGTCCGGGGGTGATTCCGTGCATGATCAAAACCCCCAGAACCAATGCCATGGTGGCGCTGCCGGGAATACCTAGGGTCATAGTGGGGATGAATGCTGTCTGATCCGCGGCATTGTTGGCTGCCTCCGGCGAAGCAACGCCTTCGACGGCCCCATGACCGAAACGTTCGGGGTTACGCGAGACTCGCTTTTCCAGCGCATACGCCAAGAAGGCGGCAACACCGGGCCCGACGCCTGGAAGCGCCCCAAAAAAAGAACCGACAGCAGAGCCGCGGGCCATCGCCATGCGCCAACGTCGCACGTCGTCTCGGGCCGGAATCAGTGACTTAAGGGTCACCCTTCGCACTTCACCCGTCTTAACTCCCCGGAGGCTGGAGATCATTTCGGAGAACCCGAAGATACCCATGGCCAGTGCAATAAGGCTGATTCCATCGCTCAATTCGATTAGACCAAACGTATAGCGTGGAATGCCCGTATTCAGATCAAGCCCAACGGTACCAAATAGAAGCCCCATAGCAACCATGGCGAGAGCCTTGACCTGTGAGCCATCGCTTATGATGGTGGCGGCCAAAAGCCCCAGAACCATCAGCGAGAAATATTCTGCGGAGCTAAACATTTGGGCCAGTGCAACGATGAGCGGTGAGAACATCATCATTAGCGCGATGCCGACACTGCCACCAACGAAGCTCGCGATTGTAGTTGTAATGAGCGCCACCCCCGCGCGGCCCTTTCGGGCCATCGGATTGCCGTCAAGGCAGGTTACTGCACTTGTTGGTGTTCCCGGAACATTCAGCAAGATCGAGGTGATGGATCCGCCATAGGAAGAACCGTAATAAATACCCGCCAGCATGATCAGCGCCGCAGTTGGGCTTACGTAAAAGGTAATCGGGAACAGAATGGACATGGCGGCCAGTGGACCCACCCCGGGAATCACACCGATGATCATTCCAACAAAAACACCTATGAAGCAGTAAAGCAAGTTGGCGGGGAGCAGCGCTGTCTCCAGTCCAAGCGCCGCATTTGCAAGAAAGTCTTCATATCCCATCAGAACGACCACTCCACCGCGGGTACGGGCAACGAAAGGCCCAATTTGAAGATGGCAAAAGTCAGCGCGCTGAGCACTGTGGCCAAGCCGAATTTAGCCCGAATGCTGAGTTTGTCGTCGCCCGTTGCGACAATCAGCACGAGCGCGAAAACTGAAGGAATTAGGCCGACATGTTCAATAAGAAGCGCAAAAACCAGTCCACCGCCCAACACAGCCAAAGCGGGCCGCACCTCGATTCCGGGCGTCGATCCGCTTTTCAAAAAGCCCGGTAAAATCGTTGCAATGCCGCAGCCTAAAAGGATCACGCCCGCACCAAAAGGAAATGCGCCTGGGCCGATGCGCAACCAGCTTCCCATGGGCAAAGTCAATGCGTAGCCGGTAGCGAACAACCCCACGGCGATGAGAAGCGCGCCACTAGCAAACTCGCCATAATCCGATACCTTCATCTTCTCTTCCTCATTTGCTAGGCCGGCATTCGGCGTATCGAGGCCGGAAAGGGACTGGGCTTCCCGGCCAATCAGCCCCATTCAAGTGACAAGTGATTGCAGCCAGGGGCGATTCGCCACGAACCCAAACTTGCCGGCCATCGCGTCAAGGCCATAGGAATGACCTGCACGATTGAGCACAAGAAACACAAGCACCGTGGCATAAATCACATGGTAATCAATCAGCAGGTTTTGCGGGCCTTCGATATAGGGAAAATCCATGTGCGCAAGCCAGTAAACCATCATGAGAAAGGCCCCGACTAACCCGCCCAGCCGGAAAAACAGTCCCAGCAGCAAGGATAGACCAACCAGCAAGTGGCCATAGGCGACCAGGAAACTGAATATCGGTGCAACGGCCGGATCAGCAATCCAGCCAAAGATGGGGTTCGACGTAGTGGTGCGAGACACCAGGCCCGCCACACTGAACCCCGGGTTGAAAACCTGGCGCGATGCCGCGTACAGAAAAACCCAGGCCAACATTAACCGCAGAATTAAGTTAAACGCCGTAATTTGAGCTTGTGTCATACCCTTTCCTCCCCTCTCATTTTGCCGCCCCCCGCCAACCCCGCTTCCCAACGCTGCGCCAAAACCACTTATTTGCAACGATAGAGTTCAGCCGCGCCGCCGGTGCAGCGGCGCGAACACCTCCTCTATTGCATCCCCGCTTCCTTGAGGTATTGGAGGTCAACGAACTGGTCGGCAGACGGAAGCGGCTCGCTGAGTAGCCCTGCACCACCCATTAGTTCGATAATCTTGGACATGCCTTCCATATTGATTTCGGCATGCTTTGGCAGCACACCGATATTTGGCTCGAAATAAAGGCTGTAGATCTGGTTTGTAATCTCAGCAGTCGCGCCGGTCATCTCGGCGCCGATCCGAATAATTTCCTCCTTGTTGGCAGGATCGGAGACGAACCTGTAGGCCTCGCCCATCGCGCGGGCGAAACGAACGAGTTCATCCCGATGACCTTCCGCCCAGTCCTTGTCGGCTGCAATGACGGTGAACTGCAGTACCGGAATAACCTCGCTGGAGTTCGCGAGAATGTTAAATCCCTTGGCGAGGTATTCATAATCATCCGGTTGAGACAGCGGCGCGGCAGCACAGGCGCCCGTTTCAATGCATTCAGAACGCTTTGGCGTTCCGATCAGCTCGGTGCTCACATAGTCTCCGGCCTGAAGGCCGTGCTTGGCCAACAATTGCTGCGTCGAAATTGTGATGATATCCTCAGGCTTCGACAGGGCAACTGCCTTGCCCCGCAAATCCTCGAACGACTTTATTTCGGGGCGAGCCACGAGGCTGTAAATGGTGGTCGCCGGCCCACCCACAACGGCCACGGCATTCGAGCCGGCCAGAGCGCCCTGTATCAGGTAGGGCGACGCTGTGTAAGAAATGTCGACCTTACCATCGTCAAGCGCATCAATCATGTGACTGGTGCCTTGAAGCGGAACGAGTTCCAGGATGACTCCTTCCTTGTCGAGCATTCCCTTTTGCTGCGCCACCTCCAATGCGATGGATTGAAACAGCCCCAGCGATGCCTCAATGACACCGTAGCGCAAAGTCACTTGATCAGCGCCGAGAGCGTGCGGAACTGCCACACTGGTTGCGAGGACTGCGGCTGCAAATAACTTTCCGAATAAAATCCTCATTTTACTTCCTCCCAGAAATTCGCTTGTCATTGTCTTATCGACGGCGGCAGCAAGGCGCGGCGACCATTGGACAGCACCGCTCATCTGGCCCGGCTACTTGGCCTTGGACACTTCGACGAGATAGGCCACAACATTGGCGATATCCTCCTCGGTCTTGAGGCCAGTGAAGAACATCTTAGTGCCAGGCACGAATGCCTTTGGGCCACTGATGAAGGCACTTATGTTCTCGGCATCCCAGATGATTCCGGAATCTTTGAGCGCTTGGCTGTACCGGGGAAAGTCTGTGGAGGCCGCCGGCCTGCCGACAACACCCAGCAGGTAAGGCCCGGCGCCGTTGCGCATCTTTTCCGCCTCGTGGCACACTTGGCAGTTCTTCTCGAACACCGCCTTGCCAGCCACCGCGTCGCC
>Ga0182748_1003661_pt1 | contig 12761 bp, 11 predicted proteins | sample eDN3rd37CKraftOP_FD_128877 | JGI IMG/M metagenome (GOLD analysis project Ga0182748, IMG submission 128877) | Enriched Organic Plus compost microbial communities from Emeryville, California, USA - eDNA 3rd pass 37_C Kraft OP (version 2) (version 2) ...
GCCTGCCATGCGCGTGCTCCTGATCATCATTCTTTTCGCCAACCTGGTGGTCTTCGCGATCGGCCGGGGGTGGCTGGGCACGTCGCCCGAATCCCAAGGCCGCCATCCCGAGCGGGCGGCCCAACAGATCAATCCCGAGGCCGCGCGGGTCCAGCCGGGCACGGTGGACCGCTAGACCGGCATCGCAGGCCGCAGTCCCCTTAGCGGCCGGCCAATGCCTGCGTCAGGCGTTCGAGCGCCAGGTCTATGGTCTGCCGGGGGCAGGCGAGATTGATCCGCATGAAGCCGGCGCCGCCGACTCCGAACTTGGTCCCCGGATCCAGCCAGAGCCTGGCCTTGCGCAGCAGGAAATCATGCAGCTCGTCGGCAGGCAGGCCCAGCTGCCTGAAATCCAGCCATGCCAGATACAGCGAGGCCATGGGCGAGACCTTGAACGGCAACCGCCTGGCCGCCACCTGCGCGCGGAAATAGGCCTGGTTGTCCTTCACGTAGCGCAGCATGGCGTCGGCCCAGTCGCCGCATTGCGCATAGGCCGCCTCGCATGCGGCCAGGCCCATCGCGTTGGGCAGGCCCAGGCCGGCGCGCTCCACGGCCGCCCGGTAGTCCGCCCGCAGACGGTCGTTGGGAATGAACAGGTTCGCGCACTGCAATCCCGCCAGATTGAAGGTCTTGCTGGGCGCCGTGCAGATGATCGCGTGCTGCGCGAGTTCGTCGTCGAGCAGGCCGTAGGTCAGGTGTTTCGCGCCTTCGCCGAGCACCAGGTCCTGGTGGATCTCGTCCGATACCACGATGATGCCGTGGCGCAGGCAGATCCTTCCCATCTGCGTCAATTCTTCCCGGGTCCACACATTGCCCGTGGGGTTATGCGGGTTGGAGAGAATGAACAGGCGGGTGCCGGGCTGGATGGCCGCTTCGAAGGCGGCGGCATCGAACCGGTAGCGGCCGTCGGGCTGCAGGTCGAGCGGAACCTGGATCGCCCGGCGCCCGTTGATGATCACGTCGCGGTGAAAATGCACGTAGACGGGCGAAAGCATCATCACGTGCTCGCCAGGGCGGGTGAAGGTCTGGATCGCCATGTCCAGCGCATTGACCACGCCGGGAGCCGGCACTAGCCACTCGCGCCGCGCCTGCCATCCGAAACGGTCCTGCTGCCATTGCAGGACCGCATCGACCATGGAATCCGGGACGTCGGTATAGCCGAACACTCCATGGTCGACCAGGCGGCGCAGCGCCTGCGCGATCGGTTCGGCGATCCGGAAATCCATGTCCGCCACCCACATCGGCAGCGGATCCGCGGCGGCCTGCTCGGCGGTCAACCGCTTGCGCGCGCCGTCCCACTTCATGGAATGGGTGTGCCGGCGGTCGACGGGTTCACTGAAGTCGTACATGGAGGGACCTTGCGTGCGAAACCGCTGATTTTTACACCAAAGGGCCCTCGCTGCGGGCGGCTACCGGCTCAACGGGCCGGCCTGCCCGCCAGCCAGGGCAGCGGCCGGTCCGGCAGCGCCAGGGCCGCTATCACTCGCTCCACCGCTCCCGCATGGTGCGCGACCCAGGCCTGGGCCGCGCCACGCATCGCGGCGCGCGCCACCGGGTCATCCAGCAGCCGCAGCGCCGCCGCGACCGCCGACGGGGCATCCGGCACCCGCAGGGCGGCGCCCGCCGCGATCGCATCCGCAGCAGCCTGTTCGAAATTGCGCGTGTGCGGCCCCACGATGACCGGCGCCCCGGCCGCGCAGGCCTCGATCAGGTTCTGCCCGCCAAACGGCGCGAAGCTGCCGGCCACGATGGCGACGTCGCTGGCGGCGTAATGGAAAGGCATTTCGCCCAGGGTATCGCCCAGCATCACGCGCACCCCGGGACCCACCGCGTCGGCCGAGCCCCCGCCAGATTCGCCTTGGCCATCGGCACCACCGGCCAAGCCCTTCACCATGGCCGAACGGCGGACATAAGACAGGCCGGCCTGCTCCAATCGTTCGGCCGCCTCGTCGAATCGCTGCGGATGCCGCGGGATGAGCAGGAACAGTACGTCGGCCCGCGCGTTGGCGATGGCCTCGACAAACAGGGCGTCCTCCCCTTCGCGCGTGCTGGCGATGGCCACGACCGGCCGGCCCAAAGCTTTGCGCCAGGCGCGACCGGCCGCCAGCGGCGCCTGGGGCAGGACCATATCGAACTTCAGGTTGCCCGCCACCTGCGGCGCACGCGCGCCGGCCTGGCGCAGGCGCCGGGCATCGGCGTCGGTCTGCGCCAGCACGGCGTCCAGCCCGGCCAGGGCGTCGCGCACCGCGGCGCCCAGCCAGCGCGACTGGCGCAGGGACGACTCGGAAAAGCGGGCGCTGGCCAGCACCATGGGCACGCCCGCCGCCCGGGCCTGCGCCAGCAGGTTAGGCCAGATTTCGCGCTCGATCAGGACACCGCGGCACGGCCGGTAGTGGCGCATGAAGCCCCGCGCCGCGCACGGAAAATCGTAGGGCAGCCAAGCCTGCTCCAGGCGGCCCTGCGCCACCGCGGCATGGAACAGCCGCTCGCCTTCGGCCCGGCCGGTGGCCGTGGTATGGGTCAGCAGCACCGGCAGGCCGCGCTCCAGCAAGGCCTGCACCAGCGGCTGCGCGGCCCGCGTCTCGCCCAGGCTCACCGCATGCACCCACACTGGCGCGGCAACCGATGCGGGCCGTTCATACCGGCCGAACCGCTGCGGCGCGAAGATGCCCCATTGGCCGCCCGCCCGGCGCGCCCGCCGTGCCATCCACAGCCAGACAACCGGCGCCGCCAGGTAAAGCGCCAGGGTATAGAGCAGGCGGGCGAACATGGCGGTCGCCGGTCAGGCCAGCGCCTGCTCCACCGCCCGCAATACGGCTTCGCGCGAAGGCGGGGCGCCGCGATCGCCCAGGCTCGCGGTATAGGCGGCGCCCACCAGCGGCGTGCGCACCGGCGTTGAGGCCTTGTAGATTCCTATGGTCGGCCGTCCCAGGCCCGCCGACAGATGGGTCAGGCCGCTGTCGAGCCCCACCATCAGGCGGGCCCCGGACAACAGGCGCGCGATCTCGGTCAGCGACAGGCGCGGCAGGACTTCGGCGCCCTCCCGGCCGGCAATCAGCCCCTGGGCCCGCGCCGTTTCCTGGGCGTTGCCTGCCAGCAGCCTGAGACGGCAGCCTTCCTGCTGCAGGCGATCGAACACGGCCCGCCAGTCGTCGTCGGGCCAGAGCTTGTCGGGCCGGCTGGCCGACGGCATGATGACCGCGTAAGGCGCACCGGCGCCCGCCGCGGCCGCCTGGCGCGCGAAATCCTGCAGGCCGAAGTCCGGCGCCCCCTGCACGGCGTAGCCGAACGTGGCGGCCGCCAGCTGGCGCTGGCGCAGGACCGCCGGCTGCCAGAACGGCACCCTGTGCTTGACGTCGTAGAACAACGAAGCCAACGGTTCCCGGGCCGATTTCCAGTCCAGTCCGTGCCGCGTGCCCCGGGTCTGGCGCACCAGCCACACCGATTTCATCAGGGCCTGCATGTCGAGCACCACATCGTATTGCGTGGCCTGCAGCCGCTGCTTGAGCGCGGCGCGCTCGGCCCGCACCGGCGCCGACCACCAGTTCTTGCGCCACCGCCGGTGGGCGACCGGAATCACATTCTCGACCGCCGGATGCCAGCTCGGGATTTCCGCGAACGACTCCTCGGCCAGCCAATCGATCCGCGCCTGGGGAACGTGGCGCGCGATGTCGGACATGGCGGGAAGCATGTGGACCAGGTCGCCCAGAGATGACGTGCGGACGATCAGAATTCGGATGGGCATAGGCAAAGACCGGGAGCGTGCGCCCGCCGGGACAGCGGCGGACTATCGCGGTTCCGGAAATGTACAACATCGATCTCCCGCTTCCGGCCGACGCTGGACGCAGGCGCCCGCATGGCACGAATGCACATTTATTACAATCGGCCAGATTTACTGGTGAACCCGCCAAGCGGGCACGGGTAAGATCGCGGTTTGCGGGCCAACGTCAGCCCGGAGTTCCCTAGAAATAAACACTATGCCCGTGACTCCCATCAATGAACGCCGGATCCGCTTCGCCCTCGTGGGTTGCGGACGCATCTCCAAAAACCATATCGCCGCCCTCGCCCAGCACCACGAACGGGCGGAACTCGTCGAAGTCTGCGACACCAATCCCGAGTCCCTGCGCGCCGCGGTCGAAGCGACCGGCGCCACGGGATACGCCTCGCTCACCGACCTGCTTGCCCAGGGCCAGGCTGACGTGGTCATCCTCGCCACGCCCTCGGGTCTGCACCCCTGGCAGGCCATCGAGGCCGCCCAGGCCGGCCGGCACATCGTCAGCGAAAAGCCCATGGCCACCCGCTGGGAAGACGGCAAGCGCATGGTCAAGGCCTGCGACGACGCCGGCGTGCATCTCTTCGTAGTCAAGCAGAACCGCCGCAACGCCACGCTGCAGCTGGTCAAGCAAGCCATCGAGCAGAACCGCTTCGGCCGGCTGTACATGGTGAACGTCAACGTCTTCTGGACCCGGCCCCAGGAGTACTACGATGCCGCCCGCTGGCGCGGCAAGTGGGAATGGGACGGCGGCGCCTTCATGACCCAGGCCAGCCACTACGTGGACCTGCTGGACTGGCTGATCGGTCCCGTCGAGAGCGTGTACGCCTATACCGGCACGCTGGCGCGCCGTATCGAGGCCGAGGACACCGGCGTGGCGGCGCTGCGCTGGCGGCACGGAGCCATGGGCTCGATCAATGTCACCATGCTGACCTATCCCAAGAACCTGGAAGGCTCCATCACCATCCTGGGCGAGAAGGGCACGGTGCGGGTGGGCGGCGTGGCCGTCAACCGCATCGACGAATGGACCTTCGCCGAAGAGCATCCGGACGACGCCAAGGTTCGCGACGCCAGCTACGAAACCACCTCGGTCTACGGCTTCGGCCACCCTTTGTACTACGACAACGTGATCAAGACCCTGCGCGGCGAAGCGGAAGCCGAGACCGACGGCCGCGAAGGCTTGCAGTCTTTGGCGCTGCTGACCGCCATCTACCGGTCGGCCCGCGACGGCGTGCGCGTGCCGCTGCCCCTGGACTGACCGCGCATGAGCATCCACCCCACCGCCATCGTCGACGACGGCGCGCGCATCGGCGCCGGCAGCCGCATCTGGCACTGGGTCCATGTGTGCGGCGGCGCCTTCATCGGCGAAGGCTGCTCGCTGGGCCAGAACGTGTTCGTGGGCAACCGGGTGCGCATCGGCAACCGGGTCAAGATCCAGAACAACGTCTCGATCTATGACAACGTCACTCTGGAAGACGACGTATTCTGCGGCCCGAGCATGGTGTTCACCAACGTCTACAACCCGCGCGCCGCGATCGAGTGCAAGAGCGAATACCGCGACACCCTGGTACGCCAGGGCGCGACGCTGGGTGCCAACTGCACCATCGTCTGTGGCGCCACGATCGGCCGCTATGCCTTCGTGGGCGCGGGCGCCGTGGTCAATAAGGACGTGCCCGATTTCGCCCTGGTGGTCGGCGTGCCGGCCCGCCACATCGGCTGGATGAGCCGCCACGGCGAGCAGCTGGACCTGCCTCTGACCGGCAACGGCCAGGCGGCCTGCCCGCACACCGGCGAACGCTACGTACTGGAAAACGGCATTTGCCGGCTGGCCTGAACCCTCAAACCCGTCCAATCATGCAATTCGTCGACCTGAAAACGCAATACCAGGCACTGCGCGATCCCATCAACACCCGGATCCAGAAGGTGCTGGACCATGGCCAGTACATCATGGGGCCGGAAGTCAAAGAGCTGGAAGCCGCCCTGGCGGCGCATACCGGCGCGGCGCATTGCGTGACGGTCGCTTCGGGGACCGAGGCCCTGCTCATGTCCCTGATGGCCCTGGGCATCGGTCCGGGCGACGAAGTCATCACCGCCTCGTTCACATTCATCGCCACCGCCGAGGTCATCGTCCTGCTGGGCGCCCGGCCGGTCTTCGTCGACGTCGAGCCCGACACCTGCAATATCGACGTCTCCCGGCTGGAAGCCTGCATCACCTCCCGCACCAGGGCCATCATGCCGGTTTCGCTGTACGGCCAGTGCTGCGACATGGACGAAATCAATGCGATTGCCGCGCGCCACGGCCTGCCCGTGATCGAAGATGCGGCCCAGAGCTTCGGGGCGACCTACAAGGGCCGCAAGAGCTGCCACTTGTCGACGCTGGGCTGCACCAGCTTCTTTCCCAGCAAGCCGCTGGGCTGTTACGGCGACGGCGGCGCGGTCTTCACCGACGACCCCGGACTGGCCCAGGCCCTGCGCGAGATCCGCGTGCACGGCCAATCGGCCCGCTACCACCACACCCGTATCGGCGTGGGCGGCCGCATGGACACGCTGCAATGCGCGGTGGTACTGGGCAAGCTCGAGCGCTTCGAATGGGAGATCGAACGGCGCATTGCCATCGGCGAGCGCTACCGGCGCGAACTGGCCGGCCTGGAATCGCGCGGCCTGCGTACGGTCACCGTGCGGCCCGACCGCACCAGCGTGTGGGCCCAGTTCACGATCATGGTGCCGCAGCGCGAATCGGTGATCGAAAAGCTCAAGGCGGCCGGCATCCCCACCGCCATCCACTACCCGCGCCCCATCCATTCCCAGCCGGCCTACGCGCAGTTCGCCCGGGAAGGCGCCACGCCGGTGTCCGATCGCCTGGCCACGGAAGTCATGAGCCTGCCCATGCACCCCGACCTCGACGAAGCCACGCAGGACCGCATCGTCCAGGCGGTGCGCGACGCGCTGCCCTGACGGGATCTGCATGACCAAGATTCTGACGGTATTGGGCGCGCGCCCCCAGTTCATCAAGGCCAGCGTCGTCTCGGCGGCGATCGGCCGCCGCCCGGGACTGACGGAAACCGTCGTCCACACCGGCCAGCATTTCGATTCCAACATGTCCGACGTCTTCTTTGAAGAGCTGGGGATGGCCGCGCCGGCTCACCACCTGGACATACACGGCGGCAGCCACGGCGAAATGACGGGGCGCATGCTGGCCGCCCTGGAAGCCGTCATGCTGGAGGAACGGCCGGATGCCGTGCTGGTCTACGGCGACACCAACTCGACGCTGGCCGGCGCGCTGGCCGCAGTCAAGCTGCACCTGCCTGTGGCCCACGTCGAGGCCGGTCTGCGTTCGTTCAACCTGCGCATGCCGGAAGAGGTCAACCGCATCCTGACCGACCGCATATCGCGCTGGCTGTTCACACCGACCCAGGCTGCCACCGGCAACCTGCTGCGCGAATCGATGCCGGCCGAGGCCATCGAGCAGGTGGGCGACGTCATGTATGACGTCGCGCTGCACCACGGCAAGCGCGTCTCGGAGCACGGCGGCGCCCTGCAGCGGCTCGGCCTGCCTGCCGGCGGCTATGTGCTGGCCACCGTGCATCGCGCCGAGAACACCGACCACCCGCAACGGCTGGCCACGATCGTGCAGGCGCTGGCGCAGGCCGGACGGGAGCGGCCCGTCGTCTGGCCGCTGCATCCCCGGACCCGCAAGCTGCTGGCCGGGCAGGGCCTGCTGGCTGCGCTGGAAAAACAGGTGCGGCTGACTGATCCTGTCGGCTACCTGGACATGGTGCAGCTAGAGAAATTTGCCGCGCTTATCGCCACCGACTCAGGAGGCGTGCAAAAAGAGGCTTTCTTCCATCGCGTGCCCTGCGTTACGCTGCGTGACGAAACGGAATGGGTGGAACTGGTCGACGCGGGCTGGAACCATCTGGCCCCGCCCCATTCGGCAGCCGGCATTGTGGCTGCCATCGCGCGGGCGCTTGAGCAGAGGCCGCAGGAGATCCGGCCCTATGGCAATGGCGACGCGGCCGAGCGCATTGCCGCCTGCCTGGCGGCATCCCATATCCAACAGAACGATCAAACATGAGACCGGACGAGACGGAAGCTCTCCATGACGAGACCGACCGCGTGCGCCAGCGCTACGCGCGGCGCGCGGCGCGCGGTCCCGAATGGCGCTATGACCCGCTCAACCCCGTCAATTTGTGCATGATCCAGGAGCGCGAACGCCTGCTGGCCGACCTGCTGCGCCGCAATCTGGGGCGGCCGGCGGGCGCAGCCCGGCTGATCGAAATCGGCTGCGGCAATGGCTTCAACCTGCTGTCGCTGCTACGCCTGGGATTCCATCCTGAAAACCTGACGGCCAACGAACTGCTCGAGGACCGCCTGGCCGCCGCCCGTTCCCGGCTGCCGGCCACCGTGCGCTTCCTGCCGGGCGATGCCACGCGGCTGGACGTCGAGCCCGGCAGCCAGGACGTCGTCTTCCAGTCCACGGTTTTCTCCTCCCTGCTGGACGACGATTTCCAGGTGCGGCTGGCCGAACGCATGTGGGAATGGGTGCGGCCCGGCGGCGCGGTGCTCTGGTACGACCTGGCCTATGGCAACCCCCGCAACCCCGACGTGCGCGGTATGCCGGCGCCACGCGTGCGCGCGCTGTTCCCGCAGGGCCGCTGCACCGTGCGCCGCGTCACCCTGGCGCCGCCGCTGGCGCGTCGCGCGCCGGCCGCGCTGTATGGCCTGCTCAACGCCACGCCCCTGCTGCGCACGCACCTGCTCTGCTGGATCGCCAAACCCCTGTGAACATACTGCTGATCAATCACTACGCGGGCTCGCCGCGCCACGGCATGGAATTCCGCCCGTACTACTTCGCCCGCGAATGGACGAGGGCGGGGCACTCGGTAAAGATCGCCGCCAGCAGCGAATCCCACGTCCGGTCGCGGCGCCCCCCCGACCGCGGCATCCTCACGCGCGAGGACATCGACGGCATCGAATACCTGTGGCTGCGCACCCGCTCCTACCAGGGCAATGGCGCCGCCCGGCTCCTGAACATGGCGCAGTTCACCGCCCGGCTCTACGGACTTGCCGCGCACCTGGACGGCTGGCGGCCCGACGCCGTGATCGCGTCCTCCACCTATCCCTACGATATCTGGCCCGCCGCCCGGCTCGCCCGGCGCCACGGCGCACGGCTGTTCTACGAAGTCCACGACCTATGGCCGCTCACGCCCATGCTGCTGGGCGGCTTCTCCAGGCACCACCCCATGATCGCGTCCATGCAGTGGGCCGAGAACTATGCCTACCGGCATGCCGACGCGGTGATTTCCATGCTGCCCTGCGCCTATGCCCACATGGAGCGCCACGGGCTGTCGCGCGACCGGTACGTGCACATCCCCAACGGCGTGGATCCCGCGCCCGCGCCGGCCGCGGCGGACCACCCCGACGTCCTGCGCGCAGGCGCCGCGCTGGCCTCGTTGCGCGAGCGCTGTGATTTCGTGGTGGCCTACGCCGGCGCCCACGGCCACGCCAACGCGCTCGATACCCTGCTAGAGGCCATGGCCTTGCTGCGCGACCGGCCGGTCGGCCTGGCGCTCATCGGCTCGGGTCCGGAGCGCGAAGCCTTGCGCGCGCAGGCCGCCCGCCTGAAACTGGAGCGCGTGGCCTTCGTCGATCCGGTCGAGCGCAGCTGCATTCCTGCCATTCTGGAACAGGCGGACGCCACCTATATCGGCCTGCGCCACAGCCCGCTGTTCGCCTACGGGGTGAGTCCCAACAAACTGTTCGATTATATGCAGGCGGCCCGCCCGGTCGTCTACGCAATCGACAGCGGCAACGACATCGTGAACGAAGCGGGCTGCGGCATTTCGATCAAAAGCCAGGATCCGGCTGCGCTGGCCCAGGGCCTGGAAGCCATGCGGGACACCCCGGCCCAGGAACGCGCTGCCATGGGGCGCAGGGGCGCGGAATACGTCCAGGTTCACCATGCCTACCCGGTCCTGGCCCGCCTGTTCCTGGAAGTCATGGAAAGCGCCGCTCCCACCGGCTCCCGGCCGGCCGCCGACAGCGGAGGGCCCACGTAGTCCGCCGGAAAGCGGCCATTCCCCCGTGCTGAAAGCCGGATCGCACGCCTGTATCCAGCCGGTCACAAATTTATAATCACACCCGCCAAGTAGTAAGCAGGCTTGTCCGCCCCGGCTGCCACCCAGGCTCTCCCGGCCTAACGTTCCGAGATTTTCCGTTCCGTTTCGTTCGCGTCGGACATGCCGGCCACCGGCGGCCGCAGGGCCGGACAGCGCGGCGCCCAAGGCCCGCCGCAACGCCCGCCACGGTGGCGCCGTCCATGGCCGGGCGCTAAAACTGTTAAACATTCGTGTCGACGCTCACCCTCTCAAAGGACGAATCGATTACGCTGCATGCACCTGGACTCCAGGCGCCCAGGGCGCCACGCCACGCATGCCGACCGTCGCCGTCCCGTCTCCCCGGACCATGACTGCCCCTTTTCTTCCTTTTGCATTGCCGGACATCGGCCAGGCCGAGATCGACGCGGTCATCCAGACGCTGCAATCGGGCTGGCTCACCACCGGCCCCGGCGCCCGCCTGTTCGAACAGGAATTCGCCGAATACCTGGGCCCCGGCCTGGAAGCCGTCGCGGTCAATTCCGCCACGGCGGGGCTGCACCTGGCGCTGGAAGCCATCGGCATCGGGCCGGGCGACGAGGTCATCACGACCAGCCACACCTTTACCGCCAGCGCGGAGGTCGCCCGCTACCTGGGCGCCGAGCCGGTGCTGGTCGACATCGACCCGGCCACCCTGTGCATCGACCCGGCGGCCATCGAGCGCGCGGTCACCGCGCGCACCAAGGCCATCGTGCCGGTCCACTACGGCGGCCTGGCCTGCGACATGGACGCCATCCTGGACATCGCCGCACGCCGGGGCCTGAAAGTAGTCGAGGATGCGGCGCATGCGCTGCCCGCGACGTGGCGGGGCAGCAAGATCGGCACCCTGGCCAGCGACGCCACGGTCTACAGCTTCTACGCCACCAAAACCCTGGCGACCGGCGAAGGCGGCATGGTGGTCACCCGCGCCCCGGCCATTGCCAAGCGCTGCCGGGTCATGCGGCTGCACGGCATCGACCGCGACGCCTTCGACCGGTTCACGTCCAAGAAACCGGCTTGGTACTACGAGATCGTGGCGCCCGGCTACAAATACAACCTGCCTGACCTGGCGGCCGCCCTGGGCCGGGTCCAGCTGCGCCGCCTGCACGACATGCGCGACCGCCGCGCGGCCATCGCGCAGCGGTACGACCAGGCTTTCTCCGACCTGCCGGTGCTGGCGCCTCCGCGGCCTGGGATGGCCGGAGTGCCTCATGCCGCATCGGATCTCCACGCCTGGCACCTGTATGCCATCCGGCTCGCCGACGACGCCCCGGTGACCCAGGAGGCCTTCATTACCGGCATGTCGGGGCTGGGCATCGGCTGCAGCGTGCATTATGTGCCGCTGCACCTGCAACCGTATTGGCGCGACCGCTACCGATTGACGCCGGCCATGTTCCCGCATTCCCAGCGGGCGTACGAGCGCATGGTCAGCCTGCCCATCTATTCGCGCATGTCGGACGGCGACGTCGAGCGCGTCGTCTCGGCGGCCGAACAACTGCTCCGTACATGACCAAACGCCTGTTCGATCTGGCCGGCGCCGCGTTCGGGCTGCTGTTGTGCCTGCCCCTGTTCGCGGCGGTCGCCGTGGCGATCAAGCTCGATTCGCCGGGGCCGGTGTTCTTTCGCCAGACGCGCATCGGTCGCCATGGGCAGCCGTTCCGCATCCACAAATTCCGCAGCATGCACACGCGCCAGCCCGCCGGCGCCCGCGCCATCACCGTGGGCGGGGATCCCCGCATCACGCGCGTGGGCGCGGTGCTGCGGCGCTGGAAACTGGACGAGCTGCCCCAGCTGATCGACGTGCTCGCCGGCAGCATGAGCCTGATCGGGCCGCGGCCGGAAGTACCGGAGTACGTCGCCCTGTACCCGGAGGCCCTGCGGCGCACGGTGCTCTCGGTGCGCCCGGGCATCACCGACCCGGCCTCGATCCGCTTCCGCAACGAAAACGACCTGCTGGCCGGCGCCGCCGATCCGGACGCCGTCTACCGCGAGCGCATATTGCCCGAAAAACTCCGTCTGCAGGCGGAATATGTACAAAGCCGGTCTTTCGCCGGCGACATGCGCATACTCCTGCGCACCTTCGTCAAGATTGCCACTGAATAGCCGCATGCCGACCCTGCCCTACATCGTCCGCCGCACGTTCGTGAGTCTGCCCAGGCGCGGCAAGCAGGCGCTGGCCATGACGGCGGACGCCTGCCTGCTGCTGGCGTCTTTCCACGTCGCGCTCTGGCTGCGGTTCGAGCTGTTTTTCTTCAACCCCTACTATCTGTGGCTGTCGCTGCTGGCCTGTGTGGGGGGCGTAATGGCGCTGGCCGTCCTGGGACTGTATCGCTATGTGCTGCGCTACATGAACGAGCGGGTCGCGTTGTCGATCGCCGGCGGCATTGCCGTCTCGATCATGATGGTCACCGCGGCCAGCCTGTTCTTCCGCATCCCGCTGGGCGTGTCGCGCGGCGTGCTGGCGATCTACGGGCTGCTGTCCCTGGTCGGGCTGCTGGGCGCGCGCGTGGCGGCGCGCCGGCTGCTGTTTCCCGGCGCCTACCATGCCGCGGACGTGCGCGTGCCGGTCGTCATCTACGGCGCCGGTGGCGCCGGCTCGCAGCTGGCCACTGCCTTGCGGGCGGGTCCGCACTACAACCCGATCGCGCTGCTCGACGACGATCCGGCCAAGCACCGGCTGGTGGTCGCCGGCCTGCGGGTGCGGCCGCCCTCGGACCTGCCGATCCTGATCGACAAATACGATGTCCGCCAGTTGCTGATCGCCATACCCTCGGCTTCGCGTACCCGGATCCGCAGCATCGTCGAATCGGTCGAAA
>Ga0182748_1003665_pt1 | contig 12750 bp, 13 predicted proteins | sample eDN3rd37CKraftOP_FD_128877 | JGI IMG/M metagenome (GOLD analysis project Ga0182748, IMG submission 128877) | Enriched Organic Plus compost microbial communities from Emeryville, California, USA - eDNA 3rd pass 37_C Kraft OP (version 2) (version 2) ...
CACCTGGTTCCAGGCGTTCAACCCGTTCATGATCTTCATCTTCACGCCCTTCATCGTGGCGCTCTGGCGCTGGCAGGCACAGCGCGAGCCGACGACGCTCACGAAGATGGCCATCGGCTGCTTTCTCAATGCGAGCGCCTGGCTCGTCATGTTCGCCGCCGCCTGGATCGCCGGCGATTCCAAAGCGAGTTGGCTCTGGCTGCTCGCCTTCTTCGCCGTCATCACGATCGGCGAACTCTATCTGTCGCCGACCAGCCTGTCGCTGGTGACCAAGATCGCCCCGATACGGCTGCTGTCGATGTTGATGGGACTGTGGCTGTCGACCAGCTTCATCGGCGGCTTGCTCGCCGGCTATCTGGGCACGTTCTGGTCGAGCCTGACGCGACCGGGCTTCTTCCTGCTGCTGGCGGCCATTTCCGCCACCAGCGGCGTCGCTGTCGCGCTTCTCAACCGCCCGCTGCGCGCGGTGCTGCGCGATTAGTCCAGCGGCAGCCCGACATATTGCTCCGCGAGCGATTTGGCGGCGGTGTCGGAACTCGTCAGATAATCGAGGTCGGAGAGCTGGCGGCGGCGGTCGAAGGCCGACTCGTCCGGGAAACGATGCATGATCTGCGTCATCCACCACGAGAAGCGTTGCGCCTTCCAGATCCGCCGCAGACAGGTCGCCGAATAACTTTCCAGCAGATCGTCGCTGTTCTTCTTGTAGAACTTCTCGATCGCGCGCGACATGAACATCACGTCGGCGAAAGCGAGGTTCATGCCCTTGGCGCCGGTCGGCGGCACGATATGCGCGCTGTCGCCGGCCAGGAACAGGCGGCCGTACTGCATCGGCTCGACCACGAAGCTGCGCATCGGCGTGATGCCCTTTTGCAGCATCTTGCCTTCTTCCAGCTTGCGCGCGCCGCCGAGCCGCTTGTGCAACTCGTCCCAGATGCGCGCATCGGACCAGTTCTCGATATTCTCGTCGTGATCGCACTGCACGTACAGCCGCGACAGCGTCGGGGAGCGCATCGTATAGAGCGCGAAGCCGCGGTCGGTGTAGGAATAGATCAATTCGTGATCGGGCGGCGGCGCTTCGGCCAGGATGCCGAGCCAGCCGAACGGATATTCGCGCTCGAACACGGTGAGCACGCCGTCGGGCATGCTCGGACGCGAAATACCATGGAAGCCGTCGCAGCCGGCGATGAAATCGCATTCGATCTCCTCGGCGCGGCCTTCATGGGTGAAGCGGATCTTCGGGCGATCCGTCTTGAGATCGTGCACGGTCACGCCGTCGACCTCGAACAGTAACGGTCCGCCGTCGGCGAGCCGGCGCTCCACCAGGTCCTTAACCACCTCCTGCTGCCCGTAGATGGTGACCCGCTTGTTCACCAGCGCCTTGAAGTCGAGCCGGTGCAGTTCACCGTTAATGCCGACATTGATGCCCCAATGGACGAGGCCCTCGCGCTTCATGCGCTCGCCGACGCCGACATCGACCAGGAGATCGGCCGCCCAGTGCTCGATCAGGCCGGCGCGAATGCGGTTTTCGATATAGTCGCGGCTGCGGTTCTCGATGATGATGGATTCGATGCCCTGCAGGTGCAGAAGTCGCGCCAGCATCAGACCCGCCGGCCCCGCCCCGATGATTCCGACCTGTGTGCGCATCGTCCTGAACTCCCAGTCGTTGGCTTGCTTGCGTGCCCCCTATAGGCGGGCGGGCGCACCGTGGCAAAGGGACAATGCCGTGAAAGGCTTGCACTTTTCGTGTCGCCGCCGGTACCGGCGCGCGCCCGATGCCTCAGCGCGGCCAGCCGTAGCGCGGCACCGATTCCCGGTAGCGGCGGTACGCATCGCCGAATTTCGTCTCGAGATAACGCTCCTCGCGCCGGACCACGCCGAGATGCAGCACCGGCACCAGGACGAACGTCATCACCAGCATCCCATCGGAGGCGAGCAGGACGGCGAGGCCAAGGAGAAGCAGGACGATGCCGACATACATCGGGTTGCGCAGCCGGCGGAAAATGCCGCCGGTGACCAGCGCCGTCGCTGGTTTCCACGGCTCGACATGCGTGCCGGCGGCGCGAAAGGCGAACAGCGCCGGCACAGCGAGCGCGGCCGAAGCGGCAAGAAACAGCCCCCCGACGACGAGACGCGCTGGCCACGACAACAGGGCGCCGAGCGCGCCGACCGGCAACCAATGGTCGATGGCAAGGCCGAGCAGGCCCGCCGCCAGCGCCAACAGCGGCGGCGGGGCGATCACGCCAGGGCGGTCACGCCGCCCGCTCACGGCATAGTCCCGATGGTCGTGGACACCGGCACGGCCTAGTCACCGAGCCATTCGGCGAGCGCGGCGTTGACCGCCTCGGGCTTCTCGAGGGTCGACAAATGCCCGCAGTCGGGCACCACCACCAGCCGCGCGCCTGCCACGCCCGCCGCGATCTCCTTCGACAGTTCGGGCGGCGTGAGTTCGTCGCCTTCCCCGACCAGCACCAGCGTCGGACAGCGGATGCTGGGAAGCAGCGGCCGCGCGTCCTGCCTTGTGATGATCGCCTTTTCCTGGCGTACGAAGGCCTCCACGCCGGTATCGGCGGCCATGTCGCGGACCACTTGGTTGAGTTCGGCGTCGTTACGCCGGTCGCGATGCAGGAAGCGCGGAATCAGCATTTCCACCACCGCGCCGAGCTTGCCGGTATTGGCCATGCCGATGAATTTCTGGCGCGCGGCGGTCTGCTCCGCCGTGTCCGCCCGCGCCGACGTATCGAGCAAGGCCAGCTTGGCGACGCGGTTCGGTGCCTGCCGCAGCATGGCGAGGGCGATGTAGCCGCCCATCGAGAGCCCCGCCAGCGCGAAACGGGGCGGCGCCTGGGCCAGAATGCCGGCCGCGATCGCCCCCATCTCCTCCTCGTGCCGGTGGTCGGCGATCATCACCGGCCCGCAGGGCCACAAAGCCGCGATTTGCGGCCCAAACAGGCGGGCGCTGCACAAGAGGCCGGGAACCAGGACCAGCGGCAATGGAACTGTCATCAACGGCCTCCCGGATCGGCGAAAAGTTAAGGATTAATGCGGCTTATTGCATCGCCTCAGCATTGACTTCGGCTGTTTCGGCCCTATGTTCCAGGCAACCGGTCAGACAATAAGATTCGACCGTCCCCCGCGCAAAGCAACTGGTTCTTTGATGTCCGGCGCGGATATCGGATGGTCCTTGCTTGAGGTTATATGCCCTTTTCGCATCTCGGACTATCCGCGAAGATTCTCGCCGCCATCGAAGCGGCTGGCTACAAAGCCCCCACGCCCATCCAAGATCAGGCCATTCCGCACGTTCTCGCCCGTCGCGACGTGCTCGGCATCGCCCAGACCGGCACCGGCAAGACCGCCGCTTTCGTCTTGCCGATGCTCACGATGCTCGAACAGGGCCGCGCCCGGGCACGCATGCCGCGCACGCTGATCCTGGAGCCGACGCGCGAACTGGCCGCCCAGGTGGCCGAAAACTTCGAAAAGTACGGCAAGAACAGCAAACTCAACGTCGCCCTGCTCATCGGCGGCGTTTCTTTTGACGACCAGGATGCCAAGCTGCTGCGCGGCGTCGACGTGCTGATCGCCACCCCCGGGCGCCTCCTCGATCATTTCGAGCGCGGGCGCCTTTTGCTGTCGGGCTGCGAACTGCTCATCATCGACGAAGCCGACCGCATGCTCGACATGGGCTTCATCCCCGACATCGAGCGCATCGGCAAGCTGGTGCCGTTCACGCGCCAGACGCTGTTTTTCACCGCGACGATGCCGCCGGAAATCCAGCGCATCGCCGACACGTTCCTGCATAATCCGGTGCGCGTGGAGGTGTCCCGCCCGGCCACCGCCGCGTCCACGATCACGCAGCTGCAGGTGGCCACCGGCCGCGATCCGGCCCAGAAGCGCGAGACGCTGCGCGGCCTGCTGCGCTCGGCCGAGAATTTCAAGAACGCCATCATCTTCTGCAACCGCAAGCGCGAAGTGGCGCTGCTGCACCGCTCGCTTTTGCGCCACAAGTTCAATGCGGTGGCGCTGCATGGCGACATGGACCAGCCGGCGCGCATGGCCGCGCTCGACGCCTTCCGCAAGGGCGAGGCCAAGCTGCTGATCGCGTCCGACGTCGCCGCCCGCGGCCTCGACATCCCGGACGTGAGCCACGTGTTCAACTTCGATGTGCCGCATCACCCGGACGATTACGTTCACCGTATCGGCCGCACCGGCCGCGCCGGCAAGCTCGGCACCGCCATCACGATCGTGGCCCCGAGCGATGGCAAGGCGCTGGCCGCGATCGAAAAGCTCACCGGGCAGCCCATCCCCCCGATGGCGCAGCCGCCGGCGGTGGAAGCCCGCGAGGCGCCGGAGGAACGCGCCACCACCTATGGTGAAAGACCCGAGCGCCGCCACCGGGGCGAGCGCCCGGCGCAACGCCGGCAACCCGCGAACGATGCGGGCCGCCCAGCGGCCCAGCGGCCGCGCCCGCAGCGCGACCTGGTGAGCGAGGAAGCCGACGGCAGCCACCTGCCCGCCTTCCTGCTGCGCCCGGTCCGCCTCAAGGCCTGACACGCGCGGCCGATACGCGTCCCGGATCGGCCGCCTTCCGCGCTGCTGTGCCGCAGGCGGTTGCCTACGAATTTACCCACCATTCATTTCCCTCGAATACGGTTGGCCGTGGGAACGCATTCGCGGCCGGGGCCGGCGTTTGCGAACATTTCGACCAAGTGGCGCCTGGACGGGGGATTTGCCGATGCAGAGGCAAGCCGACGAGCACGAACGCACGATGGCGTTCGCCAATATTGCTCTCGGTCAGATCAAGGCCCTCCGGCAGCCCGCGACCCCGCGCAACTACGAGATCTGGTACGCCTACGCAACCGGTTACCACCCTTCGCTCAACCAGAAGATCAACGAAACGCTGCAGCAGACCGGCCAGATCGCCGAGAGCGATCTCGAGCAGGTCTATGAGGCCTATCTGGCGCCGACCCGCATGTCCGAAAAGATCGACACGGTCGGCAGCCAGGTCATGGGCGAGATCGAGCAGGTCATGGCGATGATCGACGCCGCCGCCGGCTCCGCCACCCGGCACAGCGAGAGCCTGCACGACATGACCGAGAAGCTCGGCCAGTCGAAGGACCGCGAGGGGCTGCGCGCCATCGTCGAAAGCCTGGTGCAGACCGCCAAGGAGATGCAGGTTTCCAACCAGCAGCTGGAGGAGCGGCTGAACGCCTCCAAGCAGGAGATCAGCGAGCTGCAGGAAAACCTCGAGGCGGTGCGCAACGAAAGCCTCACCGATCCGCTGACGCAGCTCGCCAACCGCAAATATTTCGACAGCTCGCTCGAATACGCCATCGCCGAGGCGCGCGCCAAGAACGAGCCGCTGTCGCTGATGATGACCGACATCGACCACTTCAAGACCTTCAACGACAGCTTCGGCCATCTCACCGGCGACCAGGTGCTGCGCCTGGTGGCGATGTCGGTGAAGCAGAACGTCAAGGGCCAGGACACCGCCGCCCGCTACGGCGGCGAGGAGTTCGCCATCATCCTCCCCAATACCGTGCTGCGCTCGGCCATCACGGTGGCCGACCACATCCGCCGCGCGGTGATGACCAAGGAGCTGATGAAACGCTCGACCGGCGAGCATCTCGGCCGCGTGACGGTGTCGATCGGGGTCGCCACGCTGCACAAGAACGACAGCGCGCAGACGCTGATCGAGCGCACCGACACCTGCCTCTATGCCGCCAAGCGGCACGGCCGCAACCGCGTGATGTGCGAGACCGATCCGGAAGTCACCGCCCAGGGCAACGCCGTGCAGGTGGCCTGAGCGCGCGCGTCCTACAGCTCGGCCGAGACCGACAGATAACCGGTCCAGGCGTGCCCGCTGCCGCCGTTGAAAAAGCCCAGGATGCCGTGCGGATCGAACTTCATTTCGACATAGCCGAGTTCGATGCCGAACTTCAGATGATCCACCGGCGCCCAGTACAGATTGACGCCGCTGCGAAAGGTCTGCGCCTCCGGCTTCCCCGATAGTAGATCGGCCTTGAGCGAGACGAAACTCCCGAACAGGTTCGATTCGAACTCGTCCGACCAGACATGATGGTAGGACGCGACCGCGCTCCAGCCCGTCGTCGGCCCGGTGCTGCGCACGATGTTCTGGAAAGTGGTGAGATCGGCGTTGATGCCGAGATAGGACGAGGCGTCGACCGCATAGGTGGCTTGAAAGGTCGCCTCGTCGTCTTCCGCGACGAAGGGCACGGAAACCTTGCTGCCGATGCTCGCCGCCCAGCCCGTGCGCACGGTTTCCGTGCTCGGCAGCAGCGGCAACAGCGGCGAGTTTGAAAAATCGGCCCGCCGCACCAATCCCGACAGATGCAGCGTCCACGGGTCCGTCTCGCGCTGCCAGCGGATCGTATAGACCGGCTCGGAGAAGTCGAAGCTCGTGAATCCGGTCTGCGCCTGCCGGGTGGTCGGCAGGCTCGATTCCAGACCGAGCGCGACCTTGTTATCGTCGGGGAATTCGTACTCGTAGACGATGGTATTCGCCGTGCGCCCCGGCGCATTGGCCTGCGAGATAAAGTCGCCCTCCCAGAAACTCATCAGCGACCCGGTATAGCCGACGGTCAGGCCGGCGAGGCCGACGCTCCAGCCGGAAACGCTGGCGGTGCCGTTTTCGGTGCCGTCGCCGGTCGCTTTCGACCAGTTCGCCGAAAAGCTCGTCTTGAATTCCCCGAGCCCGGTCTGATGCGCCGTCTCCAGCCCGATGTCGGCGGACAGCGTGTTCACGAAGGAACCGCGCGAGGCCGTACCGTTGCGATTGATGAAGACCGGGATGCCGGCCGCGGATTTTTGCGACTGCTGGTAGGTGTAGGAAACGCTGCCGGTCAGCTTGGCGCAGCCGCCGGCGAGAGCGAAGCGCACGCCGCCGTCGTCATCGTCGTCCTCATCGTCGCTGTCGTCCTTGTTCGCCGATTTGGCGTCCTTGCCGGATGACGGCTTACAGGTGACGGACGACCCCTTTTTCGGCGCCTTGGGCGCCGCCGCCACCACGCCACCGCACGCCCATAATGCGACCAGAGCCGACAGAAACGCCCCTGCCCAAAAACGGACCAATCCCACCGACCGCCCCCCGATACCTCTCCAAAGGCCATTCGGAGGTATTCAGGGAAGGCTGTCAAGACAGACGCAGGCGTAAGCCCCGCGCGGGCTCGCCACAGCGATCAGCGTTTGCGTTTCTTCGCGGATTTCTTGTTCGGATGTCGCGGCGTCAAAGGCCTATTCGTCTTCGCAGCCTGCGTCGCCCGCGACCTTTTGAGCACGCCCGCGGCCTTGCGCGCGGTGTTACGCAGCGCGACCTGCAGCGCCTTTCGCGCCCAGAGCGCCAGCTCTTGCGGCTCGTCATAAAGACGGTCGGGCAGCCGCCAATACGACAGCACCGCGCGGCGGCCCCCTTTCGTTTGATATGCGAAGGGCGTGCAGGATTCCCGTTCAAAATCGGGCACGCTGCCGGCATCGGCCTTCAGGTAGATCACGCCGCCCGCCACCAGGGCGAACATGACTCCATCGGCGTAGAGCCCGACCCCGCCGAACATGCGGCGCATTTCGACCGGCCCGAAATCGCGGAACAGCTCGCCGATGAACGCGCGGTCCACCGCCGTTGCGCCCTTGCCGCTAGGCTCGGCCCGCCGCTTCCGCACTCACCGGTTTGATCTGAACGGATTCGCCGCAGCCGCAGGCGCTGGTCTGGTTCGGATTGTTGAACACGAACTGGGCGGACAGCTTTTCGGTCTTGAAGTCCATCTCGGTGCCGAGCAGGAACAGAACCGCCTTGGGGTCGATCAGGAGCTTGACGCCCTTGTCCTCCACCACCTCGTCGGTCGGCCGGATCTCGTCGGCATATTCCATGGTGTATTCCATGCCGGCGCAGCCGCCGTTCTTGACGCCGACGCGCACGCCGGCCACCGGCCGGTCAGCCCGCGCCATCACGTCCTTGATACGCGTCGCGGCGGCCTCCGTGAGCCGCATCACTTGGGGTCTGGGTCGCGCCGTGGCCATGTCAGTCCTCGTGTCAGTGTCGATTTGGCGTTTCTTCGCGAAAAAACAACACTCACCACATGTTCAAGACGAGCCGGGCCTCGTCCGACATCCGGCTCGGGTCCCAGGGCGGCTCCCACACCACCGCCACTTTCGTTTCTTTCACGCCCGGCACGCTGGCGACCGCATTCTCCACCATCGCGGGGAGATCCTGCGCCGCGGGGCAATTGGGCGAGGTGAGCGACATGTCGATCGAAACCGTGCGGTCGTCGCCGATGTCGATCCGGTAGATCAGGCCGAGTTCGTAGATGTCGGCCGGAATTTCCGGGTCGTAGACGGTCTTGAGCGCGGCCAGGATGCCGTCGGTAAGCTGATCGAGTTCCTCTTTCGGCAGCGCGGAGGAATGCGTCAGCGCGGCGTTCTCCGGGGGACGCTCCGTGACGGACGTCTCATCCGGCGGATTGGCGGCAATGGGGGTATCGTCGGTCATGCGAAGAATTCCTGCGCCTTGACGAGCGAGGCCGCGAGCGCGTCGACCTCTTCCCGGGTATTGTACATCGCGAATGACGCCCGGCAGGTGGCGGTCAGCCCGAAGCGCGCCAATAGCGGCATCACGCAATGGGTGCCGGCGCGCACCGCGACGCCGGAGCGGTCGATGATGGTGGCGACATCGTGCGGATGCGCCCCCTTGATCTCGAAGGAGACGATCGGCCCCTTGCCCTTGGCCCTGCCCACGATGCGCAGCGAATTGATCGCGCCCAGCCTCTCGTGCGCGTATTCGGTGAGCGCGTTCTCGTGCGCCCGAATGCGCGCCTTCCCCACCGAATTGATGTAGTCGATCGCTGCCCCCAGCCCGATCGCCTGCACGATCGCCGGCGTCCCGGCCTCGAAGCGGTAAGGCGGCTCGCCATAGGTGGCGCCGTCTTGCGTCACGTCGAGGATCATCTCGCCGCCGCCGTTGAACGGCGGCATGGCGGCCAGATGCGCGTATTTGCCGTAGAGCACGCCGACACCGGTCGGCCCGTACAGCTTGTGGCCGGTGCAGACATAGAAATCGCAATCGAGGTCGTGCACATCGATATCGAGATGCACCGCGCCCTGCGCGCCGTCGACCAGCACCGGAATGCCGCGCGCATGCGCGAGCCTGACGACGTTCTTGACCGGCACGGCGGTGCCGAGCGCGTTCGACATCTGGGTGATCGCCACCATCTTGGTGCGCGGGGACAGGAGCTTCTCGAATTCGTCGACCAGGAAATTGCCCTCGTCGTCGACCGGCGCCCATTTGATCACCGCGCCATAACGCTCGCGCAGGAAATGCCAGGGCACGATGTTGGAATGGTGCTCCATGATCGAGAGCACGATCTCGTCGCCTTCCCTGATGCGCTCGCGGCCGAACGTATAGGCGACCAGATTGACCGCCTCGGTGGCATTGCGCGTGAAGATGATTTCCTCGGGCCGCGCGGCGCCCAGGAACGCGCGCACCTTCTCGCGCGCGCCCTCGTAGGCCTCGGTCGCCTCGTTGGCGAGGAAATGCAGGCCGCGATGCACATTGGCGTATTCGCTCGTATAGGCCTTGTGCATGCGCTCGAGCACCTGAATCGGCTTCTGCGCCGAGGCGGCGTTGTCGAGATAAACGAGCGGCTTGCCATAGACCTGCATCGCCAGCGCCGGGAAATCTTCCCGGATGCGGGCGACGTCGTAGCTGCCGTTCATGACCGCCGGGTGCATTCTACTGCCCTCTTGTCCCAGACGCGATGCAGCATGCAATGCTGCATCGCTGATCCCGGACCTTTCCAAACTCTGCCTGCGTGACGGTCCCGGGCCTGCACTGCGTCACTGCGTGCCGCAGTGCGCCCGGGACACGAAGCGCTTTCACTTTCTCGCTCCCAACCACTCGATCGCCGCGTTCATCACCGCCTCGCGGATGCCTTCATGCCCGATTTCCTCGACGGTCTCGCCGATGAAGGCCTGAATCAGCAAAGCCTCCGCTTCGTGCTCGGAAATGCCGCGCGACATCAGATAGAACTTGAGACCGGGATCGAGCGCGCCGGCGGTCGCGCCATGACCGCAGACCACGTCGTCGGCGAAGATTTCGAGTTCGGGCTTGCTGTCGGCCTCGGCGCGATCGGTCAGCAGCAGCGCCCGCGTCATCATCTTGGCGTCGGTCTTTTGCGCGTGCGGCTCGACCACGATCTTGCCCTGGAACACGCCGTGGCTGTCGTCGTCGAGCACGGTGCGGAACTGCTCGCGGCTCTGACAATGGCCCTTGGCGTGATCGATCAGGAGCGTGGTGTCGACATGCTCGTTGCCGCGCAGCAGGTTCACGCCGCGAATGCCGCCCTCGGTGTGCTCGCCCGCGAAGCGCACGAAGTTCTGGTTGCGCACCACCGCGCCGTCGCGCGTGAAAGCGAAGCTGTTGAAGCGCGCCCGCGTGCCGACCGTGACGAGCAGGCTCGCCACATGCAGCGCGCGCGCTTTGGTCAGCTTCACATAATCGACTTCGGCCTCGTCGCCCACGACGAGCTCGATGGCGGCGTTCTCCTGGCTGCCGCCGCTGTCATGCTCGTCCACGATCGTGACGCGGGCGCCCTTCTCCACCACCACCAGCGAGCGCACGAACAGCGCGCTCGGCTTGTCGCCGGAGACGAAAACAAGATGAATGGGGCGCTTGACCGCGGTGCCGGCCGCGACGCGGATCACCGCGCCGTCGCCCATCAATGCGGTGTTGAGCGCCACCGCGACGTCGTCGGTGGCAAAGGTCTTGCCGACATGGCCCGCCACCAGCGCGTCGCCCTTGGCAAGCCGCTCGGCCATCGAGCCGATGGTGACACCCGCCTCCGGCGCGAGGTCGGACAGTTCCGGCACGAAACTGCCATCGACGAAGACGAGCCGCCGGCAGTCGACGCCGGCGAGTGCCCGGCCGGCCTCCTGCGCGCGCGCCTTGGCCGCCGCATCGGGCGGCGCGGCCAGCGGATAGAGGTCGCGCATCAGCGCGCGCAAGTCGGTGTATTTCCATTCCTCGACGCGCCGGTGCGGCAGCCCGCGCGCCTCGAAGGTGCGGAAAGCATCCTCCCGCAATGCCACAACGGCGCCTTGGCCCGGCAGCGTCGCACGCGCGGCGCCAAAGGCCGCGGCGAGCGCCTGTTCGGCAGCAGTCTTGATTGGAGTCACGTCAGCCATCGTAGCCCTAACCGTTCTTCACTTTCGTCATTCCGGGACGCGAACCGTGCCCGCGTCCCGCAACAACAGAGAAATCACGCCGCCTCGCCCACGTATTGCGCGTAGCCCTCGGCCTCGAGCGCGAGCGCGAGCTCCTTGCCGCCCGACTTCACCACGCGCCCCTTGGCCATCACGTGCACCACGTCCGGCACGATGTAGTTCAGGAGCCGCTGATAGTGCGTGATGACGATCATCGAGCGCTCGGGCGAGCGCAGGCGGTTGACGCCGTCCGCCACGATCTTGAGCGCGTCGATATCGAGCCCGGAATCGGTCTCGTCGAGCACGGCGAGCCGCGGCTGCAGGATCGCCATTTGCATGATCTCGTTGCGCTTCTTTTCGCCGCCGGAGAAGCCGACATTGACCGGCCGCCGCAGCATCTCCTGGGCGATGCCGAGATGACCCGACGTCTCGCGCACGAGCTTCATGAATTCCGGCGTGGACAGTTCGCCCTCGCCGCGCGTCTTGCGCTGCGCGTTGAGCGCGGTGCGCAGGAAGGTCATGGTGGCGACGCCCGGCACTTCCACCGGATACTGGAAGGCGAGGAACACGCCCTTGGCGGCGCGCTCGTCCGGCTCCATCTCGAGGATGCTTTCGCCGTCGAGCAGAATCTCGCCGTCGGTCACCTCGTAACCGGGCTTGCCGGAAAGCACATAGGCGAGCGTCGACTTGCCCGAACCGTTCGGACCCATGATGGCCGCGACCTGGCCCTTCTCGATCGTGAGCGTGAGGCCGTTGAGGATCTTCTTGCCCTCGACCTCGGCATGCAGGTTCTTGATTTCCAAAAGCGACATTGTCGGTTCCGTTACTCCGCCAAACGGGCGATTTCATCGATGAGTTGATCGAGCGTGCGCAGGCGGCCGCCGCCTTCGTCGACCACGGTGGTCGACGGCACCGAGACGTTTTCCGTCACGTGGAAACGGTCCGCGCCGTCGCGGCGCACGACCAGGAAGCGCTGGCCGCCCTTGATGATGAGGTCCTCGTTCTCGCGAAACACCTCGACGTCGGGAAAATGCGCGGCAACGCAATCGACCAGTTCGCCGGCGGGTTTGTTCTGGCCGAGACAGGTTCCGGCCGCGGCATGAAATTTCTGACGATCGACACTCATCCCACGCTCCCCTCCAATGAGATCGAAATCAGCTTCTGCGCCTCCACCGCGAACTCCATCGGCAGCTGCTGCAGCACGTCCTTGACGAAGCCGTTGACCACCAGCGCGGTCGCCTCCTCCGCCGACATGCCGCGGCTCTGGCAGTAGAACAGCATGTCCTCGGAGATCTTCGAGGTGGTGGCCTCGTGCTCGAACACGGCCGAGGAATTCTTTGCCTCGATATAGGGCACGGTATGCGCGCCGCACTGATCGCCGATCAGCAGCGAGTCGCAATTGGTGAAGTTGCGCGCGCCCGCGGCCTTGCGATGGGCGGTGACCAGCCCGCGATAGGTGTTGTTCGACTTGCCCGCCGAAATGCCCTTGGAGATGATCCGGCTCGTCGTGTTCCTGCCGAGATGGATCATCTTGGTGCCCGAATC
>Ga0182748_1003666_pt1 | contig 12747 bp, 9 predicted proteins | sample eDN3rd37CKraftOP_FD_128877 | JGI IMG/M metagenome (GOLD analysis project Ga0182748, IMG submission 128877) | Enriched Organic Plus compost microbial communities from Emeryville, California, USA - eDNA 3rd pass 37_C Kraft OP (version 2) (version 2) ...
AGCTATGAACACAATGGCGTCAAGATCACCGCTTTCGACTCTCATCACGGCGATCTGATCAAGCCCAATTTCGGCTACGTCATCGAATACGACGGCAAGAAGGCGGTGATCAGCGGCGACACGACTTACGACGAGAAAGTGGCCCAGGCCGGCAAGGGCGCCGACCTGCTGCTGCACGAGGTGGCTTATATCTCGGAAGAGCTGATCAAAGAGCAGCCGGTCTACAAAGCGGTGGCCGAACACCATACCTCCCCCGAAGAAGCGGGCAGGATCTTCGATCAGGCAAAGCCCAGACTCGCGGCGTTCACACATCTGGTCGTCCGGCTGGCAGGCGAGCAGCTCGATCTGCCGGCAAGCAATGCCCTGCTCGAAAACGTGGGCAAGACTTACGCGGGCCCGGTGGTGGTGGGCGAAGACCTGATGCGTTTTGTGATCGACGATGACGCGATCACAGTCAATGGCCACAAGGGACAGTACGGTTTCAGGATCAAACGCTGACGCGTCCTTTTCCCTGAAGATTCCAGCGGCACGCAGCCGACCTCGGGCGCCCTGAATGACGGTCCGGGCCATTGCGCTCGGGCCGCTGTTGTCCGGATGCCTCTCTTCCGTAGAGTTACAAAGTAGTTTTTGCCAAGTCTATCAAAATATGACAGAGTATTTTCCGCCTCGCCGGCGGCGCCGTTTTGCGGCGCCGGGCTGCGCGGTTGAACTTCTGAAAAAGGCAAGAACTCATGCGTCTGGATATTTCAGCCTCTCTTCACCCTTCCGGTGCCTGGTCGCGCTGGATGCTGGCGCCGCTGCTGGCGCTCATGCTGCTGCTGACGGCCTGTGGCGGCAGCGGCGACTCGTCCAAGGACGACCAGGCTCGGGCCACGGTGCTGGTCTACGTGGTAGGTTCCAACCTGGAAGGGGGCGATAACCAGGCCACGGGCAACCTCGAGGAAATGATGAAAGTCGGCTCCAGCCAGGACGTCAACATTATTGTTGAAACCGGCGGCGCCGACAAAGAGGGCTGGCGTACAGTAAAGCGCCAGAAAGTCCTCAAGGGCAGCCTGGAGGTCCTGGCCGACGTCGGCGCTCAGAAAATGACTGATCCGGCCAATCTGCAAAAATTCATCGAATGGGGAGTGGACAACTACCCGGCCAAGTCCTACCACCTTGTGTTGTGGAATCACGGCGGCGGCCCGCTGGGGGGCTTTGGCGGCGACAGCAACTTCCCCCCGGAGATACCCATGTCGATGCCCGAGCTTGTCAGCGCCCTGGATGGCGCCAAGCAAACCACCGGAGCCACCTTCGACCTGATCGGATTTGACGCCTGCCTCATGGCCAGCGCCGAGATCGCCCACATGCTGAGCTCCTACGCGAATTACCTCGTGGCGTCCCAGGAAGTCGAACCCGGTCCCGGCTGGGACTGGACGGTGTATCTCGACCATCTGGTCAATGACAGCGGCAGCACCGCCGTAAGCTCGGGCAAAGCCATTATCGACGGCTATAGCGCAAAAACCGCCACATCAGAGGAGCACTTCGCCACGCTTTCCCTGACCGACCTGAGCAAATCCGCAGCCCTGATGGAAAGTATGGACAACGCGGCACATACCATCGTGGACAAGCTGAGCAGCGGTAGCGCTACGCAACAGTTCAATGCCTGGGCGGACCTGGCCTACGCCCGCCGCGCGACGCACGACTTCCAGACCTCCTGGTTGTTCGGAGGCATGTACGACCTGGCGGACGTGAATGATTTCTTCGGCCAGATATCGCTGCGCATGCTCGACGTCTCCGAAGAACAAGCCGATGCCGTCCAAAGCGCGCTGAACGAGGCCGTCGTCTACAACAAGCATGGCAAGGACATCTGGGCCCCGGGCGGACTGACGTTCTATATGCCTCTGGTCACCGCAAAGGCCGAATATGGCGATTACTTCGTCAAGAAGCATGCCGCGCTCAATGTGCCGGACGGCCTGAAAAACCTCGTCAGGCGCTATGTCGAACTGGCGGCGACACCGAACCTTCCGCGGCCCTCCCTAGCGAATATTACTCAGACGGGGGATATGACTTACGCGCGGCTGGACAACGCCAACTTTGCGGCGCTCGAGTACGCCAATCTGTGGGATACCTCCGACCCGGCCGGCCGCCGGCATCTTGCCATCAAGCCGCTGGATGCCGACGCGCCCCCCAGGGATGGTGAAGTGCGCATCGCTGCGCATCCCGGCGAGGGCTGGTTCCGGCTGCCCAGCGTGCAGGGCGAGCCCGTCCTGGTCAGCGTCCTGCCCGACGACAGCCCCCGCATGGCGGCCGGGTACGCGATATATACCGTACCTATCTTCGCGGTTGCCGACGACGAGGACGGGGACGGAGACATCAATGGGCTGCCGGGCGTGCTGCTGGTGGAATACAACGAGGACTACCAAACCAGCGCCAAAACCTATCGTGTCGTCGGCTTCCTTGAGCACAACGGCGCCAGCCCGCTCGCCAGCCGAGCCGACCCGACCATCCTGAAGCAAGGCCAGAAGTTTCATCCACTCGTCCTGATCAACAAAGAGTGGGTGCCCGACATCAGCCGTACAATCATCGGCTTCGATGCCGGAGACGAAAATACGCCCCAGGACCAATGGTGGCAATTGAAACCCGCCACAGCGCAGGAATTGTGCGGCGCCAATTGCGACTTCAGCTTTGGCATCGTCGATTATCAGGGCACAATGACGATGTAGAGAACCCTAGCGGCAAGGCCGCCCGTGCCGTCGCCTAGCAAAACCGGCGGCGGCATGGGCAGTCCGCCGCTCAATCGCAATGAAGAACCCGCAACAGGCCCCTGATCGGGGCCTTGCTTCCATGTCGCCCGCTTCGTTCGGCCTGGTCATGGCGACCGGCATCGTGTCCCTGGCCGCAGCCATGCTTTCCCTGCCCCGCGTGGCGCAACTGCTGTTCACGCTGAACATCTTCTTCTTTGCCGTGTTGTGGGCGCTGACGCTGCTGCGCCTTGTGCGGTATCCCCGGCATTTCTTGCGCGATATGGGCGACCATGTGCGGGCGCCCGGATACTTCACCATGGTGGCCGGCAGCGGCATCCTGGGCGCGCAGTTCGTGGCGCTGGGCGGCAGCTACCGCGTAGGGTGGCTGCTATGGGGATTGGCCGCCGCGCTGTGGATCGTCCTGATCTACGCGATTTTCGCCGCGCTGACGGTACGCGCCGACAAGCCCGGACTGGACCGCGGCCTGAGCGGAAGCTGGCTGCTGGCGGTCGTGGCGACGCAGTCTATCGCGGTGCTGGGCGGCGCCCTGGCCGGCCATGGCGGGCCTATCGGCGCGGCGCTGCTGGACTTCATCGCCTTGTCGATGTGGCTGAGCGGCGGCATGCTGTATGGGCTGATCATGGCGCTGATCTTCTTCCGCTATCTGTTCCTGCGCTTTTCGCCCGCCGATCTGTCGCCCTCGTACTGGATCAACATGGGCGCCATGGCCATCTCGACGCTGGCGGGAACGCAACTTATCGCCAATGCCGCGGCATCGCCCTTTCTTGCCTCCATCCTGCCGTTCATAAAAGGGCTTACCCTGCTCTTCTGGGCGGCGGGCACCTGGTGGATCCCCCTGCTTCTGGTGCTGGGCTTCTGGCGGCATGTCTACATGCGTTTCCCCGTCCGCTACGACCCGCTGTACTGGGGCGTGGTGTTTCCATTCGGCATGTATGCCGCCAGCACCCATAGCCTGATTCAAAGGCTGGAACTCGGTTTTCTGCATCTATTGCCCATCTGCTTCCTGTATGCGGCGATGGCGGCCTGGATAGTGGCCTTCGCCGGGCTGTCGCACGACGTCGGCGGGCGGTTCAGGCGCAATCGCGACGGCTGTAAAGCATAGCTGAACCACTCACGAAAAAACCGGCAAACGGTAAAATGCCGCCGAAGCAGTCGTAACAACAATCAACATGACGACTCATGCGCGCACGCGGCGTCCGGCCGACCGGTCGCATGACGACCCTACGGAGGCGGCATGCGCTCATCCAGGCTTTATCGCGTTCTTCTCTCATCCGCGGCCGCCATGGCGCTGGCCTCTTGCGGCGGCGGATCCTCGTCGCAGACTGAAATTCCGCCCGCCCGGGTAACGGCGGCGGTCGCCCAACTGGATGGTCTCGCCGCGGAAGTCCTCGAACGCTCAGGCATACCCGGCCTGGCGGTGGCGGTCGTGCACCAGGGGAAAACCGTCTATGCCAAGGGCTTCGGGGTGCGCAAGCTGGGCGAACCGGCTCCCGTCGATCCTGAAACCGTGTTCCAGCTTGCATCGGTATCCAAATCGATCGGCGCCACCGTCGTCGCGACCCAGGTGGGCAAGGGCATCGTATCCTGGGATACGCGGGTGGCTCGCGATCTGCCCTGGTTCGCGCTGAACGACCCCGGGGCCACCGCCCAGTTGGCCGTGGGCGACCTCTACTCGCATCAGTCCGGCCTGCCCGACCATGCGGGCGATGACCTGGAGGAATTGGGCTATACGCGGCTGGAAACCATGGAACGCCTGCGCTTTCTGCCCTCGGCGCCGTTGCGCAGCCGCTATGCCTATACCAACTTCGGCATTACGACCGCGGCCCAGGCCGTGGCAACGGCCGCCGGCGCCGAGTGGGAGGACCTCTCCCGGGAAGCGATCTACGGTCCGCTGGGCATGGCCGCCACCAGCTCACGCTACGCCGACTTCATGGCCCGCGCCAACCGCGCCCATCCCCACATCCGCGCCGAAGAAGGCTTCCGGCCCGGGCCGATACGCCAGCCCGACGCCCAGACGCCGGCAGGCGGCGTCAGCTCCAACGTGCTGGACATGGCGCAATGGATGAACATGGTGCTGCGCGAGGGGAAATATGAGGGAAGGCAGTTGATTCCCAAGAACGCCCTGATGCCGGCCCTCAGTCCGCAGGCCATGATCTCGCCGCCTTCCGAGGAGCAATCCGCCGGCTACTATGGATACGGCTTCAACATATCCACCTCGGCAGCGGGGCATGCTCAATTCGGGCACTCCGGCGCGTTCCTGATGGGCGCCGGCACCAGCTTCTATCTGTTGCCCGCCGCCGACACCGGCATCGTCGTGCTTACCAACGCCTTGCCCGTCGGCGCGGCCGAAGCGCTGTGCATGACCTATCTCGATCTCGTGCAGTTCGGACACGCCACGCGCGACTGGATCGGGATCATGGAGGCTGCGTTCACCGATATGACTCAGCCCTTCGGGGAACTGGCGGGCAAGCCCTTTCCCGGCGACCCCACACCCGCGCTGCCCGTCCATGCCTACGCTGGCATCTACGCCAATGACTACTATGGGCACGCGCGCATCGAAGAGCGCGGCGGCGAGCTCGTCCTGGCAATGGGCCCCGTTCCCAAAGTGTTTCCGCTGAGGCATTGGGACGGAAACCTCTTCGTGTTCGAGCCCGACGGCGAAATGGCGCCCGCGGGCTCGCGTTCAGCCGTCACTTTCGACATCGGTCCGGGCGGCGTGGCGCAAAGCCTCACCATAGAGCTGTACGAGGAGACGGGCCTGGGCACGCTGACAAGGCGTTAACCGCGAAGGCGTCCGAAACGCCCTATAATGCGAATCTTTTTCATTCTCAACATAGGACTACGCGTGAAGCTTTCCAACCGTTTCATCGGCCTGTGCGCCGCCCTCTCCTTCTGCGCGGCGGCGCCCGCCACGGCTTTCGAACTCGTCCACGACCAGGGGACGATCTCGCTTCCGGCAACGCCCGAGCGCATTGCCACCTTCGATCTGTCGGTGCTGGACAGCCTGAATGCGCTGGGCGTCGACGTGGCCGGCGTCCCCAAGTCCACCTACCGGAATGAACTGGCAAAGTTCTCCGACGCCGCCGTGGTGGGTACTTTGTTCGAACCCGACTACCCCGCCCTCGGAAAGCTGAAGCCGGAACTCATATTCGCCGGAGGCCGCTCGCGAAACGCCGTGCCCAAGCTTCAAGAAATCGCTCCCACGGCCGTGCTCGAGAACGATGCGGCCGACTTTCTGGCCGGTTTCCGGCGCAACAATCTGGCTTTGGCCGATGCCTTCCAGAAGAAGCCCCAGGCCCAAAAGGCGATCGACGCCATCGATGCCGACGTTCAGGCCCTGCATGCGGCCAATCAAGGCAAGACGGGCGCCTTTCTTTTCGTGATCAAAGGAAACGTCATGGCCCACGCGCCTGGCGACCGCTTCGGCTATGCCTACGAACTGGCAGGCTTGAAGCCGGTGCTGCCGGCCAAGGATCCCAACGCCCCCGCCGCCCCGCGTCCCGAGCCCGGCTCGCCGGAAGCCAAGGCGGCCGAGGCCGCACGCGCCGAATCGATTGCGGCCATCGCCAAGGCCGAACCCGATTGGCTCATCGTGCTGGACCGCGGCGCCATCAACGACGGCGAGAAGACGGCCGCGGACACGCTGGCCAAGCATCCTTCGCTGAGCCGGACCCGCGCCTACAAGGAAGGCCGCGTGTTCTATGTCGATCCCAACGGCTGGTATGTGATCGGCGGCGGCCTGGCCAACCTCAAGCACATCACCGAGGCCATGCTGGCAGCGATGAAATAAAAGCGCCGCGGACGCGCCTCGGCATGGCCGACGGCCGACATATTTATTTACCGGGTTAACACCACTTTAAGCTTCAAGTTTTTGTTCTTAAGATGAGAGACGATGCAAGCGGCCCACGGCCCCGTGCATCGGCTCCTACAACATCCAAGAGACAAGAATCATGGCCCAGACCCGACGCGAGTTTATCCAGACCGGCATCAGCCTGGCCGCGCTTTCCATGTTGGGCGCGCCCGCCTTCGCACAATCCATCGACAACCTCGTCATCGCGTACAACACCGGCGTGCCCAACTGGGATCCCACCACCGGGTCTTCAGGGGTCAATCCCAAGCTTCAACCTATTTATCTGTCGGTATTCGACCGCTACATCCAGCAGGAGCCCGACCTAAGCTTCACGCCCGGCCTGCTCACGAAATGGGGCTTCAGCGACGATAAAAAGCACATCCACATGACGGTGCGCGAAGGCGTCAAATGGCACGACGGCTCCGACTTCGGCCCCGAAGACGTGGTCTTCTCGCTCGAACGCGCCGCTGATCCCAAGTCGGGCAACCCCGGCCAGTTCGTCTGGGGCAAGTTCGGCAACTACAAGATCGACGGCAACACCATCACCGGCGACGTGCTCGAATACGAACCCACCGTGTTCAAATGGATGGCCTTCCTTACCGGCTATGTGCTGCCCAAGGCCTATTTCGAGAAAGTCGGCCCCCAAGGCTTCGAAAAAGCTCCCATCGGCACCGGCCCCTATAAAATCGACAACTACGAGCGCGGCGCCTACGTGCGCCTGGTGGCCAATAAAGACTACTGGCGCGGCAAGCCGGCCTACGACGTGGTCACCATCAAGTTCGTGCCCGACGCCGCCAGCCGCGTGGCCGAGGTCGAGTCGGGCAATTCGCACGTCACGCTCGAGATCCCCTACGAAGAATACGACCGCCTCAAGGCCAAGCCGGGCCTGAAGGGCGAGGCCTTTCCGGTGGCCGACGTGGGCATGATCTTCCTGAACGACATCGGTCCCATGGAAGACAAGAACGTGCGCCTGGCCGCCCATCACGCCATCGACAAGCAGCTCATCATCGACCGCCTGCTGCGCGGCTACGGCGTGCCGCTGTCCACGCTCGAGGCGCCCGAATACGACGCCTACGATGCCAACCTCAAGTTCGAGTACGACCCCGAAAAAGCCAAGCAGTTGCTGGCCGCCTCGGGCTACTCCACCGACAAGCCCGTGCGCTTCAAGATCCAGACCACGCGCGGCTACAAGCCCAAAGACTACGAAATGATCCAGGCCATCGTGGGCATGTGGCGCAAGGTCGGCATCAACGCCGAGATCGAAATCTACGAAATCGCCAAGCACTTCGAACTGCGCGCGGCCGACCAGCTCGCCCCCGCCGCCTTCTACAACTGGGGCAACGCCATCGGCGACCCCACCACTTCGACCGGCCACGCCATGTTCGGCCCTTCGCCGCACTCTGTCTGGGACACCGACGATCTCGACGAAAAAATCCTGCCGCTGTGGGGCGAAACCGACGAGGCCAAGCGCATCCAGGGCTGGAAGGACGTCAGCGCCTACATCATGGAACAGGGCTACGTCATCCCGCTGCTGCAATACGTCATGCCCGTCATCCATTCGGACAAGGTCATCGTGCCTCCCGCCGCAACGGGCGACGTCACGCCGGCCATGATGAAACCCGCCTAGACCATCCTGCCGGCCTCTTCTTCATCCATATTCCGGGCGGCCGCAGCAGTTCGCCGCCCCGCCGCAACACGACGTAGCATCAATGCTGAAACCCATTCTTGCCAGGCTCATCTCGATGGTGCTGACGCTGATCGGCGTGGCCATCGTCGTGTTCGTGCTGATACGCGTGGCGCCGGGCAATCCCATCGCCATGATGCTGCCTCCCGGCGCCACCCAGGCCGACATCGCCCAGCTTACGGCCATGTACGGCCTGGACAAATCCCTGTTCCAGCAATTCGTCATCTGGGCCGGCAACGCCCTGCAGGGCGACTTCGGCAATTCCATCACCCTGCGCCAGCCGGTTTCCGACCTGGTGCTCGACCGCCTGCCCGCCACCCTTGAACTATCGCTGCTGGCCCTGCTCATCGCAGTGGCGCTGGGCGGCGCCACCGCCGTCTTCGGGGCGCGCGAACGCGGCCGCGCCCCGGAAGCCGGCGTCGACCTGTTCAACGGCGTCACGCTGTCGATTCCCGATTTCCTGTGGGGCCTGCTGCTGATCCTGCTCTTCGGGGTGCTGTGGCCGGTGCTGCACATCTCGGGGCGGGTCTCGCCGAATCTCAGCCTGCCGTTCGCCACCCAGTTCTATCTGTTCGAAGCCATCTTGCGCCTGCGCTGGGACCTGGTTACCGACCTGCTGGCCCACATGCTCATGCCCGCCTTGTCGCTGGCGCTGCCGCTGGCGGCCATCATCTCCCAACTGCTCAAGCAAGGGCTCAAAGAGGTGCTCGAACTGGATTACGCCGTGCTGGCCCGGGTGCGCGGCTTTACCGAAACCCAGGTCATCACGCGCGAGGCCCTGCGCAATGCCGCGCTGCCCACCCTGACCCTGATCGGCGTGCAGTTCACCTTCCTGATCGGCGGCACCGTCATCGTCGAACGCCTGTTCGCCTACGAAGGCCTGGGCAATATGGCCATCGACGCCGTCATCAACCGCGACCTGCCCCTGATCCAGGGCATCGTGCTTACCTTCGCCGGCCTGTTCATTCTCATCAATCTTGCGGTGGACCTGGCCTACACCCTTCTGAATCCGAGGCTGCGCCATGGCTGAAGCAACCCTGCCCGGCCCGCACACCCAGCCGCGCGCCCGCGCCCGGCGGCGCAACCCGCGCTTGTGGCTGTCGGCCGCATGGCTGCTGCTGGTGGCGCTGGCCGCCATCCTGGCCCCTTTCATCGCCCCGCACGATCCGCTGACGCAGGACCTGCTGCTGGAACGCCTGCCGCCCTTGGGCCTCAGCGGCGCCGAGCCGGGCTATCTGCTGGGCACCGACAGCCTGGGGCGCGACGTGCTCTCGCGCCTGATCTACGGGGCGCGCATCGCGCTGACCGTGGCGCTGGTCGCAGCCAGCGCCGCCTGCCTGGCGGGCTCAGCCTTGGGGCTGCTGGCCGGTTATTTCGGCGGCTGGGTCGACCGCATCGTCTCGCGCCTGGTCGACGTATGGATGGCCTTTCCGCCGGTGCTGTTCTCCATCCTGCTGGTGGCGGTCCTGGGCACCGGCCTCACCTCGGTCATCCTGGCCATCGCCATCATCGACTGGACCCGCTTTGCGCGCGTGGTGCGGGCCGAAACCCTGGTGCAGTCGCGCATGGACTACGTGCACTCGGCCCGCATCGGCGGCGCCTCGCGCCTGGCCATCCTGGCCGGCGAAGTCCTGCCCAACGTGCTGCCCACCATTGTGGCCCTGCTGGCCCTGGAGATGGGCGTGGCCGTCATCGTCGAGGCCATACTCAGCTTCGTGAACCTGTCCATTTCCTCCGACTCGCCCACCTGGGGCGGCATGATCGCCGAAGGCCGCGCCTCCATCCATTTCAGCTGGTGGGTGCTGGCGGCCCCGCTGGTGGTGCTGTTCCTGACGGTGCTGGCCTTCAGCCAATTGGGCGAAGGCCTGAAGGCCCGTTTCGACCCCCTCTTGCGATGAGGCATCCATGAGCCGACAGCACACTCCCGCCGCCCCCACCCTGCAGGTGGAGGGACTGAGCGTCGCCGTGCGCGGCGGTCCGGTCCTGTTGCGCGAGGTCTCGCTCACGGTCCAGCCGGGCGAAGTGCGCGCCCTGGTCGGCGAAAGCGGCGCCGGCAAGAGCATGATAGGCAAGGCGGTGCTGGGCGTGTTGCCGCGCGGCATCGAACAAACCGCCGGCAGCATCCGCCTGCAGGGCATGGCGCTCGAAACCCTGCGTTCGGCCGCCCGCCGCCAGACCGTCGCCGCCGTCGCCTCGCTCATCCCGCAAGATCCGCTCACCGCCCTGAATCCTTCGCGCCGCATCGGCGGGCAGATCACCGATCGCCTGGTGCGCCGTTTGGGATGGGGCTCCCAAGACGCTCGGCGCCGGGCTTCGGAACTGCTGGACCGCGTGTCGATACGCGACCCCGAGCGCGTCATGGCGGCCTACCCCCACGAGCTCTCGGGCGGCATGCGCCAGCGCGTGCTCATCGCCGCCGCCTTCGCCCCCCGCCCCAGCCTGATCGTGGCCGACGAGCCCACCACGGCGCTGGACGTCACGGTACAGAAGCAGATTCTCAAGCTCATCCGCGAGCTGCAAGCCGAAACCGGCACGGCCGTGCTGTTCGTCACCCACGACATGGGCGTGGTGGCCAAGATCAGCCAGACGGTCACCGTACTGTTCGACGGCAAAGTGATGGAAGAGGCCCCCACCGCGCAGCTGCTGGCCCGGCCCAGCCATCCCTATACTCGCGCGCTGATCGCCGCCACACCGCGCTACACCCATCCGCATGAACCCCTGCGCCCGGTACCGGACGAACTCGTGGCCCGCCTTCGGCGGGAAGCGGCCCAGGACGATGCCGGATCTCGTTATCGTTGAAAGGAAAGCCGCATGACCGAGCCGCTCTTCCAGATCTCGGACCTGGGCCTCGCCCTGCCCGACATGGCGCGCAAGCCCCTGCTGGGCCGCGCGCCGCGCATCGAAATCCTCAAGCAGGTATCGTTCGAACTGGCTCAGGGCGCCATCACCGGCATCGTGGGCGAAAGCGGTTCGGGCAAGACCACCCTGGGGCGCGTCCTGGTGCGGCTGCTGGCGCCCACCGCGGGCCGCGTGCTGTTCAAGGGCCGGGACATCGGCCAATTGGACGAGGCAGCGCTCAAGCCGCTGCGCCGCGACCTGCAAATGATTTTCCAGGACCCGCTGTCGTCGCTTAACCCGCGCCATACCGTCGGGCGCATCGTGGCCACGCCGCTTGAACGCTACGGTGTGGACAATGCCCGGCGCCGCGCCCGGGAGGCGCTCGAAAGGGTCGGATTGCCCGGCGCTTTTGCCAAGCGCTATCCGCATGAACTGTCGGGCGGCCAGCGCCAGCGCGTGGGCATCGCGCGAGCGGTCGCCCTGGAGCCGGCCTTCATCCTGGCCGACGAAGTGGTCTCGGGCCTGGACGTCTCGTCCCAGGCCCGCGTGCTGGCGCTGCTCAAGGAGCTGGCCGCCGACATGAACCTGACCATCGCCTTCATCAGCCACGACCTGTCCGTCATACGCAGCCTGTGCGACGCGGTCATCGTGCTGGACCGCGGCTCCATCGTCGAGGCCGGCCCATGCGGACGGGTGTTCGATGCGCCGCAAAGTCCCGTCACCCGGCAGCTCATCGACGCCATCCCCCTGCCCGAGATCGACGACTCCTGGTTCGACAAGGCGGCCGTGGCCGCGGCTTAGGGCGCGGCGGCCACCGCGATTCAGCTTTCGGTGCCGATCGGCCCCAGCAGGCCTTCCAGTTGCGCGCCGACCTCCAGGACCCGGGCGTCGTGGAATTTGTGTCCCACGATCTGCAGCCCCAAGGGCAGGCCTTGCGGATTGCGCCCCATCGGCAGGCTCAGCGCCGGCTGCCCCGTGATGTTGAAGGGATAGGAATAGCCGCTATGCATGAACCAGTTCTCGGCCGGGGCGCGCTCGGCCCGGTCCGGCTCCAGCGCGACGGGAGCGCAACCGGGCGTCATGGGCGTCAGCAGTATGTCGATGTCGCTGAACACACGGCCCAGATCGACCGCCATCTGCCGCAGGCGGATGCGCGCCGCCGATAGGTCGGCCATGCTCATGGCCTCGCCCTCGCGATACAGCTGCCGCAGGCCCGAGCCCAGCTTGTCCCGCTGCGGCGCGGGCAGACCGCTGAACGATTCGACCATGCGCGAACGCCATATCTGCCACATGGCGTCGGCGCAGTCCTGCGCGCGCGCATCGACTTCCTGAACGTGGCAGCCCGCGGCGCGGAGCTGTTCGAGGCTGGAGTGGAAAGCAGCGGTCACGTATTCATCGGGCTGCATGCTGGAACCCAGCAACAATGTCCACCCCACGCGCACAGGCCGGTTCCGCTCACCGAGCTTGCGGGAGAATGTGGACGCCAGGTCGCACGGATCGGGCCGGCTCAGCACCTCCATCGCGGCGCGGCAATCATCGACCGACCGGGACAGCGGCCCCAGATGAGCAAACTCGGTGAAGGCGCTGGACGGCACCATGGGTATGGCGCCGAACGTGGGCTTGAAGCC
>Ga0182748_1003668_pt1 | contig 12744 bp, 10 predicted proteins | sample eDN3rd37CKraftOP_FD_128877 | JGI IMG/M metagenome (GOLD analysis project Ga0182748, IMG submission 128877) | Enriched Organic Plus compost microbial communities from Emeryville, California, USA - eDNA 3rd pass 37_C Kraft OP (version 2) (version 2) ...
CGGTGCCTTCGCGCTGGAGCGAGAGCCAGCCCGCCCCGCAGCGGCTCGCGCCGCGGCTCGGCGAGCATAGCGCCGAAATCCTGACGGAGATCGGCCTCTCGGCGGAGGATATCGACCGCCTCGCCGCCGAGCGCGTGATTCGCACCGCGGTGGCAGAGGCGGATTGATCCACCCGCGCCGGCACATGACCCGCGGGGCTTATGATGCACGTTTCCCATGGGCACCGAGGCCGGTGCCGCGACGACGGGCGGTAACAGTCCCTCGTTTCGATCCGCGCTCCCCTGCGGGGAGCGACCCCTCTCGATTGCGGACTATGAGCCGACCGAAGATGGTTTCGATCCGCGCTCCCCTGCGGGGAGCGACAGGCCAAGGCGCTGCAATCGGCCGCCCAGGACAAGGTTTCGATCCGCGCTCCCCTGCGGGGAGCGACGCGCATCCCTCGACACGAAGCAGTCGACGACACCGTTTCGATCCGCGCTCCCCTGCGGGGAGCGACCGGCGCGCTCATAGGCCCTGCGCGACTTCGCCGCGTTTCGATCCGCGCTCCCCTGCGGGGAGCGACTAGTCAGCCACGCGGATCAAGTCGGGATGATTGGTTTCGATCCGCGCTCCCCTGCGGGGAGCGACAGGAGATGGCCTATGTGGGACGATAGGTTAGACGGGTTTCGATCCGCGCTCCCCTGCGGGGAGCGACTGGCTCGTGCACAGCAGGAACTGTCCGAGTTCAGGTTTCGATCCGCGCTCCCCTGCGGGGAGCGACTTGTAATCCCAGCCATAGTCCTCGACGATCCGGTCGTTTCGATCCGCGCTCCCCTGCGGGGAGCGACTCGAGGCGGTGCACAAACTTGCCGCCATCGGCAAGTTTCGATCCGCGCTCCCCTGCGGGGAGCGACCGTCGATATCCGGGATCAGGCCCTGTCCCGGTTCGGTTTCGATCCGCGCTCCCCTGCGGGGAGCGACCGCCGTCGAGCAATCGGCCCGAGAGGGATTTGCCGTTTCGATCCGCGCTCCCCTGCGGGGAGCGACCGTGCATCTTGGTGTAGCGCTTGCCGCCCACCATGTTTCGATCCGCGCTCCCCTGCGGGGAGCGACGCTGCCGCCGCACCGCGCCGCGCGCGAAGCATGAGTTTCGATCCGCGCTCCCCTGCGGGGAGCGACGCGAGATGCGGACCGAGATGCGTGGGCTGTCGGAGTTTCGATCCGCGCTCCCCTGCGGGGAGCGACGAAATGTCGGACGCCGATCGAAGGGCCGAACGGGTTTCGATCCGCGCTCCCCTGCGGGGAGCGACAGGTGACCACAAGCTTGTGGACATCAAGTTTCGAGTTTCAATCCGCGCTCCCCTGCGGGGAGCGACTTCACCACCGTCGAGACCTCGACGACCGAGGACGTGTTTCGATCCGCGCTCCCCTGCGGGGAGCGACTCGCCAGTGCTCGGCGATGGTGATGTACCGCCGCCGTTTCGATCCGCGCTCCCCTGCGGGGAGCGACATCAGCCCGGATGTTGGCCTCGTTGCACGCTGCTGTTTCGATCCGCGCTCCCCTGCGGGGAGCGACCTCGCCGGTCAAGTGATCGAAAACAAACGCACGAAGTTTCGATCCGCGCTCCCCTGCGGGGAGCGACTTTGGCCCGCAGATCGTCGAAGTCGCCCAGTTTGGTTTCGATCCGCGCTCCCCTGCGGGGAGCGACACAGGAGGCGCAAATGGGGCATCTTCCCCTCTTGTTTCGATCCGCGCTCCCCTGCGGGGAGCGACGGTCTCGTAGAGCTGGGCCAGGTCGCTGTCGGTGTTTCGATCCGCGCTCCCCTGCGGGGAGCGACGATACGCGATCATGCCGACAGGCTGCTGGACCTGCCGTTTCGATCCGCGCTCCCCTGCGGGGAGCGACGCTATTCGTCGCTCGCACCACTCAGCTTGTCGGATGTTTCGATCCGCGCTCCCCTGCGGGAAGCGACGATGGCCGGAACGCCGGCGCGCAACGGCAACAACGTTTCGATCCGCGCTCCCCTGCGGGGAGCGACAGCGCCTTGCCGACGTCCGTGCCGCCGAGGTTTTGTTTCGATCCGCGCTCCCCTGCGGGGAGCGACGCTCCCGAAAAAGCGTCAGCACTCCGAGGCCGTCGTTTCGATCCGCGCTCCCCTGCGGGGAGCGACCTGGCGGCCTTCTCCATCTGCCCATGCCACCTGATGTTTCGATCCGCGCTCCCCTGCGGGGAGCGACCGGCGGAAGAAGCCGACGATCTTTGGGAATGGTTGTTTCGATCCGCGCTCCCCTGCGGGGAGCGACGCAAAGCCGGCAGTTGCCAGCGAACCAATCGTCGGTTTCGATCCGCGCTCCCCTGCGGGGAGCGACTTCCGGTCTCGACGCTCTATCCGCAGCAGGTCATTGTTTCGATCCGCGCTCCCCTGCGGGGAGCGACGCTTTCAAGTCGATGACCGACCTAATCTTGAAGGGTTTCGATCCGCGCTCCCCTGCGGGGAGCGACATGCTGTCCGCGCTGATATGCGTGCGCTGTTCCAGTTTCGATCCGCGCTCCCCTGCGGGGAGCGACGTCGTAAGAGCTATTTCACGGTTCGCAGTAAGAAGTTTCGATCCGCGCTCCCCTGCGGGGAGCGACCAACGCGCTCCGGCGCTAGAGCCACCAGTTCGCAGTTTCGATCCGCGCTCCCCTGCGGGGAGCGACTGTAATCGATCTGCACAATGACGATGCTGTAGTAGTTTCGATCCGCGCTCCCCTGCGGGGAGCGACGCGACATGGCCGCCTTTGCCGGCGACATTGCGAAGTTTCGATCCGCGCTCCCCTGCGGGGAGCGACATCCATCCGACCCGATCTGCCCGCCGAAGGCGCCGTTTCGATCCGCGCTCCCCTGCGGGGAGCGACGCAGTAACCGTGAACATGGCCGGCATAAAGCGGAGTTTCGATCCGCGCTCCCCTGCGGGGAGCGACGAGCGTCCTCGGCGTCAGTGTCTACGATCTGCGAGTTTCGATCCGCGCTCCCCTGCGGGGAGCGACGAGCGTCCTCGGCGTCAGTGTCTACGATCTGCGAGTTTCGATCCGCGCTCCCCTGCGGGGAGCGACTGGTCGCGAGAAGCAAGGAATTAACCGGCGATCAGTTTCGATCCGCGCTCCCCTGCGGGGAGCGACGTGATCCGGTAATTGCCTGGTCCGATGTAAGATGGTTTCGATCCGCGCTCCCCTGCGGGGAGCGACCCGTCAGGATCCACCGGCGCAGCGTTGATATTGAAGTTTCGATCCGCGCTCCCCTGCGGGGAGCGACCCGAACGACGTCAGGATGGTGACGATGGTACGGAGTTTCGATCCGCGCTCCCCTGCGGGGAGCGACGCGCCGAAGGGCACCGCCAATTCATCGGAATGGTGTTTCGATCCGCGCTCCCCTGCGGGGAGCGACGAGTTGGCGGGATTACCGTCGATATATTCGGCCTGTTTCGATCCGCGCTCCCCTGCGGGGAGCGACCCGAACTTCGTATTCAGCGCGGCGGCAATATCCGAGTTTCGATCCGCGCTCCCCTGCGGGGAGCGACGCGCAATAATCGACGTGTCCCGCCGTCACCGCTTGTTTCGATCCGCGCTCCCCTGCGGGGAGCGACAGTCGTAAGAGCTATTTCACGGTTCGCAGTAAGAAGTTTCGATCCGCGCTCCCCTGCGGGGAGCGACTCATCGCGTTCTACTTCGGCAAGCGCACGTTCGAGTTTCGATCCGCGCTCCCCTGCGGAGAGCGACAGCCTGACGGAATGATAGGGAGAGTGTCGTCATGGTTTCGATCCGCGCTCCCCTGCGGGGAGCGACTGAATGGCAGAGCTTTCGTCATGCCGTTGTCCTCGTTTCGATCCGCGCTCCCCTGCGGGGAGCGACCTGCGTCCTGCATCGAGTGGACCGAGCACTCATGGTTTCGATCCGCGCTCCCCTGCGGGGAGCGACCTCGCGATATACCCGTAGGCGTAGGGATACTCGCCGTTTCGATCCGCGCTCCCCTGCGGGGAGCGACTCTAAATAATCTAAAGATAGAAAAGCCCTTAATTGTTTCGATCCGCGCTCCCCTGCGGGGAGCGACCATATACGATAGCTTTGACGCCATAAGACTTGGCGTTTCGATCCGCGCTCCCCTGCGGGGAGCGACTTTAATGCTACGTCTGATAAAGTCGGATTAAATGTGTTTCGATCCGCGCTCCCCTGCGGGGAGCGACTGGTATCACGTGCAGTAATCCAATCATTTAAACAGTTTCGATCCGCGCTCCCCTGCGGGGAGCGACGCCTATTCCACTCGGCACTGACCACACCGATCCTGTTTCGATCCGCGCTCCCCTGCGGGGAGCGACCTGCGGCCCGGCTGTCCGATCTGCCCTCCTTGGGTTTCGATCCGCGCTCCCCTGCGGGGAGCGACTTCACCAGCTAAAGCAGCTATCACCAAACCTTGATGTTTCGATCCGCGCTCCCCTGCGGGGAGCGACCTGCCAGCTTCAACGACGATGACCTGATCTCCAGCGTTTCGATCCGCGCTCCCCTGCGGGGAGCGACAATCGACAGGCAACTTGCACGACTTGAGGCGGAAGTTTCGATCCGCGCTCCCCTGCGGGGAGCGACATCTGGGTACTCATCTTACTCACCTCCGATTGTTTGTTTCGATCCGCGCTCCCCTGCGGGGAGCGACCAGCGCCGGATCGCTCCAATTCGATCCTAAACAGTTTCGATCCGCGCTCCCCTGCGGGGAGCGACAACCGGGGTGAGCGATGCCATTACTGATCCACCCGGTTTCGATCCGCGCTCCCCTGCGGGGAGCGACGCGTCAACGGCTGTAGTCAGTATTGCGTATTCTGGTTTCGATCCGCGCTCCCCTGCGGGGAGCGACGAGAAATGGCGGCGGGTCTCGGCTCATCTTACGGCGTTTCGATCCGCGCTCCCCTGCGGGGAGCGACGGCAGGATGTCACAACACTTCCGATCAGCGGGAATGTTTCGATCCGCGCTCCCCTGCGGGGAGCGACGCCGCTTTTGCTGTACCCACAGCAGGTGATCGAAGTTTCGATCCGCGCTCCCCTGCGGGGAGCGACCCTGACGAACCAAAGCGCCGATTTCCGCCGCCATGGTTTCGATCCGCGCTCCCCTGCGGGGAGCGACCGGACCGATTCCGACTCGTTTGTGGTTGTGGATGGTTTCGATCCGCGCTCCCCTGCGGGGAGCGACAGCGGTCTCTGACTCGCGTCCTGATCGACGTGGTGTTTCGATCCGCGCTCCCCTGCGGGGAGCGACTCGCCCGCCGCGTCGGAGCCCTTCCAAATATCAATGTTTCGATCCGCGCTCCCCTGCGGGGAGCGACTACATCCGCCAAGTCATCGGCCATCCGGTCGAGGTTTCGATCCGCGCTCCCCTGCGGGGAGCGACCTTCTTATAAGCTCCAGCAAAACCGGCGTCTGACGTTTCGATCCGCGCTCCCCTGCGGGGAGCGACGCTTTACCGTATACCGGCGACCGGGCTTGGCGGCGTTTCGATCCGCGCTCCCCTGCGGGGAGCGACTATCCACGCTGCCCTTAATAGTGCGCAACTTATAGTTTCGATCCGCGCTCCCCTGCGGGGAGCGACGCGGCCTCGATTGCTGCCATTTCCAAAACGTGCCGTTTCGATCCGCGCTCCCCTGCGGGGAGCGACGCCGCCAAGTACGAGGCTTTTGCCAAACGTGCTGTTTCGATCCGCGCTCCCCTGCGGGGAGCGACCGGTGTCGCGGCTGCCGTGCTGCGGCCCTACGGCGTTTCGATCCGCGCTCCCCTGCGGGGAGCGACACTCCAGCTCGAGGAAGAGATCGCCAAGGTCAAGTTTCGATCCGCGCTCCCCTGCGGGGAGCGACTCCCTGCGATCGGCCAGCAATCGTTGACCACACTGTTTCGATCCGCGCTCCCCTGCGGGGAGCGACGACACGCGAGGCTAAGCGCCTGGCACGAGAAAAGGTTTCGATCCGCGCTCCCCTGCGGGGAGCGACAATCGGACGGGCCGATCGATCTCCCAGCGTTGAAGTTTCGATCCGCGCTCCCCTGCGGGGAGCGACTATCAAGGATTGGCGTCCGGCGGTCGCTTTCGAGGTTTCGATCCGCGCTCCCCTGCGGGGAGCGACAGCCAAGGCGGCCGGGCTCGGGCCGGACGAATATGTTTCGATCCGCGCTCCCCTGCGGGGAGCGACCGTCAGGATCCACCGGCGCAGCGTTGATATTGAAGTTTCGATCCGCGCTCCCCTGCGGGGAGCGACCGAAGATATAAAAGCCGCGTTGCGCAGAGAACTGGTTTCGATCCGCGCTCCCCTGCGGGGAGCGACTACCCTTGTCGTTAAAGCGGGTAAGCCCCTGAACGTTTCGATCCGCGCTCCCCTGCGGGGAGCGACACAACGCCGACGTGGCTATCGATGCCGGCGCGGCGTTTCGATCCGCGCTCCCCTGCGGGGAGCGACTGGTGACGCCGCGGCAGGGCGGCACCAACGATCAGTTTCGATCCGCGCTCCCCTGCGGGGAGCGACTGTGAAGGTGAACAGTGAACTCGCTGATTTGCAGCGTTTCGATCCGCGCTCCCCTGCGGGGAGCGACGCCGCCTTTGATTTCGGGAAGCGGATGAACCAGAGTTTCGATCCGCGCTCCCCTGCGGGGAGCGACGCCTCGGCAAAGTCAGGATTGCTGAAGACCTCAGCGTTTCGATCCGCGCTCCCCTGCGGGGAGCGACCATCCCCAACGAGGATCAGCAGCTTAGTGCCCGGGTTTCGATCCGCGCTCCCCTGCGGGGAGCGACTACTCGCCGGCGCGGCCTTCGATTTCGGCAAGAGTTTCGATCCGCGCTCCCCTGCGGGGAGCGACATCTGCGATGCCGGCGACGTCGAAGGCGAGAAACTGTTTCGATCCGCGCTCCCCTGCGGGGAGCGACCTCGACGTCGAAAACGGTGATGTGGCGGAAGCTGTTTCGATCCGCGCTCCCCTGCGGGGAGCGACGCCAGCTCGGCCGCACCGTAAATCGCTCGGCGTCGTTTCGATCCGCGCTCCCCTGCGGGGAGCGACTGGCGGCCGCGGCCGACGAAATCGTTGCGATGATGTTTCGATCCGCGCTCCCCTGCGGGGAGCGACTTGTGAGTTGCTTCGCCGTGCATTGGACGACGCCGTTTCGATCCGCGCTCCCCTGCGGGGAGCGACGAGCAACGGCGGAAGATCACTCCGTCCCAAATATGTTTCGATCCGCGCTCCCCTGCGGGGAGCGACGGGGGCGCTCCGCCGCGCTGTAGGGCTTGGACCAGTTTCGATCCGCGCTCCCCTGCGGGGAGCGACGACGTCGTTCGGGATCGAGGAGGAGGACCGTGTCGTTTCGATCCGCGCTCCCCTGCGGGGAGCGACGCTCGCTGACTCTCACGAAAGGTCTCAATGAGCAGTTTCGATCCGCGCTCCCCTGCGGGGAGCGACGCCCGCGTAGGAATGCACGCGCGTGATAAGCATAGTTTCGATCCGCGCTCCCCTGCGGGGAGCGACAGGAACGACCCAAGCCAGCCGGTTGCCTGCTTCAAGTTTCGATCCGCGCTCCCCTGCGGGGAGCGACGCCCTTGCCAGCCTTTCAGCGCGGCAGGCCAAGGGTTTCGATCCGCGCTCCCCTGCGGGGAGCGACCGCTGGGCGAATTTGTCGGAGACTGTGTATAGTAGTTTCGATCCGCGCTCCCCTGCGGGGAGCGACTCGCCTCGCCGTTCCACTCGAAATGCTGCGGAGGTTTCGATCCGCGCTCCCCTGCGGGGAGCGACGCGGTTGCCGCATCCGGTACGGCGGCTCTCGCGGCGTTTCGATCCGCGCTCCCCTGCGGGGAGCGACGATTGACGATCGTCCACCCCGCAATCGACCGGGGATGTTTCGATCCGCGCTCCCCTGCGGGGAGCGACGGGCGTCCTCGGCATCAGTGTCTACGATCTGCGAGTTTCGATCCGCGCTCCCCTGCGGGGAGCGACGGCGATAGCCTTAACGTCCGAGACATTCGGAAATGTTTCGATCCGCGCTCCCCTGCGGGGAGCGACGGCAAGGCAAACTCCCTCACTAGGTCTCCCTTGGCGTTTCGATCCGCGCTCCCCTGCGGGGAGCGACATGGAGCACTCGGTTGCGTCCCTGGCCGTCATGCGTTTCGATCCGCGCTCCCCTGCGGGGAGCGACACGCTGCTTTGGAAACCTCAGCGAACTTGCTGAGGTTTCGATCCGCGCTCCCCTGCGGGGAGCGACGTCATGTGCAGGCCGCCGAAACGGCCATCGGCACGTTTCGATCCGCGCTCCCCTGCGGGGAGCGACGCGCGGTCGGTGAGATCGAGCAGCATCCGCTCGCCGTTTCGATCCGCGCTCCCCTGCGGGGAGCGACCACATTGATCGGGTCGGAGTTCTGGTAGTCGGAGTTTCGATCCGCGCTCCCCTGCGGGGAGCGACTTTGGACGTGGCTCCCGCAACGGTGAACGCAGCGGTTTCGATCCGCGCTCCCCTGCGGGGAGCGACGGGACGACCTATGCCGTCTCGAAGACCAATACCAGGTTTCGATCCGCGCTCCCCTGCGGGGAGCGACGCAGACGCGTGATGTCCCCGTCGGCGGTGTGGCTGTTTCGATCCGCGCTCCCCTGCGGGGAGCGACCGGCCGGCCTCGAATTCACGCTGCTCGGCGGCGTTGTTTCGATCCGCGCTCCCCTGCGGGGAGCGACACGCCGAACCGACGGCATCGGCCGACGCGGCAGCGTTTCGATCCGCGCTCCCCTGCGGGGAGCGACATGCACGATCCGATCGAGCAGACAAACAAGCGACGGTTTCGATCCGCGCTCCCCTGCGGGGAGCGACGCGGATGCGGCGCACCGCTTCGTCATGCAGCGTCGTTTCGATCCGCGCTCCCCTGCGGGGAGCGACGAGCGCGACCAATCTGCGGAAGCCTGTGCTCAAATGTTTCGATCCGCGCTCCCCTGCGGGGAGCGACAGTGCCTCCGCACCTTCGTCGCGGGCACATTTCAGTTTCGATCCGCGCTCCCCTGCGGGGAGCGACTATGCGCGGCGATGCATTAATCAGCGGTCGGACGGTTTCGATCCGCGCTCCCCTGCGGGGAGCGACGACTTGGCCGAAACCGCCCGTCGCATTGTAGAATGTTTCGATCCGCGCTCCCCTGCGGGGAGCGACAAGTACTTCGCCCATCATTTCACCTCGATCTCGAGTTTCGATCCGCGCTCCCCTGCGGGGAGCGACTGGCTGCCCGCCGCGAGGCAATGCTTCGACTTCGCGTTTCGATCCGCGCTCCCCTGCGGGGAGCGACTCGAGGCCAGCTCGGCGCGGTCCTCGCTGCTTATGTTTCGATCCGCGCTCCCCTGCGGGGAGCGACCCGGTCAGCAAGGCGGCGCCGCTGCCGCCGGCTCGTTTCGATCCGCGCTCCCCTGCGGGGAGCGACCGCAATCCCACGATCCGTTCGCATGGCCGTTCGGCGTTTCGATCCGCGCTCCCCTGCGGGGAGCGACGCACCGGCGGCGTCATTCCACATGCCGATGCGGTGTTTCGATCCGCGCTCCCCTGCGGGGAGCGACCTTGGTGTAATGCCTGCATCGCCCAGCGATACAGTGTTTCGATCCGCGCTCCCCTGCGGGGAGCGACCTTGCCGAAGCCAACGAACGGCTGGCGACCGGGGTGTTTCGATCCGCGCTCCCCTGCGGGGAGCGACTTGCCGACCCGCACCGGCTGACCGAAGGTCTGTGTGTTTCGATCCGCGCTCCCCTGCGGGGAGCGACTATCATCGGCTTGTGGCCCGACGAGCCACCGCCGGGTTTCGATCCGCGCTCCCCTGCGGGGAGCGACGCCGCGACGCGGGCAGCGAAGCGCATTGTACTCTTGTTTCGATCCGCGCTCCCCTGCGGGGAGCGACCCGTGACGGAGACGAGGCGGCCGCGCGTGACGTAGTTTCGATCCGCGCTCCCCTGCGGGGAGCGACCTTATCCGGTCTACATCAACTATCTCATGATGAGGTTTCGATCCGCGCTCCCCTGCGGGGAGCGACCTTGGCGTGCAGCTCCTCCTCGATCTTGCGCCGGCCAGTTTCGATCCGCGCTCCCCTGCGGGGAGCGACGACGCGTACAGGTCGGTCGCAGGTTCGCCTGGCAGTTTCGATCCGCGCTCCCCTGCGGGGAGCGACGCGCGGGCACCTCGGTGACTTCAGCCTGTCGACGGTTTCGATCCGCGCTCCCCTGCGGGGAGCGACACGCCGTTACCGTCGCCCGACAGTTCGCTTGCCGGTTTCGATCCGCGCTCCCCTGCGGGGAGCGACTCGGATACCGTGTTGGGTTCGAGGCGGACAAGAAGTTTCGATCCGCGCTCCCCTGCGGGGAGCGACAACAGCTCCGCCTCAAGATCGATCTGCCGGAGCGGTTTCGATCCGCGCTCCCCTGCGGGGAGCGACACCAATCTGACGGCGGCGGGAAGTTAGCGCCCGCTGTTTCGATCCGCGCTCCCCTGCGGGGAGCGACGTGGCGCGTGGCGCCGCGAAGAAGGATGAGCCCGCCGTTTCGATCCGCGCTCCCCTGCGGGGAGCGACCGGGGGACCGGCCGACGATCCCGCGGTCGTTGTAGTTTCGATCCGCGCTCCCCTGCGGGGAGCGACGTCCCGATGGCGGGGACGTCATCCGACTGATCGAGTTTCGATCCGCGCTCCCCTGCGGGGAGCGACAAGCATCTTCCTAGCCTCGACATCGCCGACAACGTTTCGATCCGCGCTCCCCTGCGGGGAGCGACGTGGATTCGGCTCAGCTTGAGATCGACATGGTGGGTTTCGATCCGCGCTCCCCTGCGGGGAGCGACATCGCAAGCGCGACGTTGGCCAGTATCACTATCGCGTTTCGATCCGCGCTCCCCTGCGGGGAGCGACTCAAGCGTTTTCGTCACCGTCGTTGCCTATGGGAGTTTCGATCCGCGCTCCCCTGCGGGGAGCGACGGCGAGCAATTCGAGGTCGGCGGCGGACGAGTCAGTTTCGATCCGCGCTCCCCTGCGGGGAGCGACGCGCGTCGCCGGTCTGATTTCTCGCGTCGATAACGTTTCGATCCGCGCTCCCCTGCGGGGAGCGACCTTCGATCCGTGGATCATCGTCCGCAGCGAGCCGTTTCGATCCGCGCTCCCCTGCGGGGAGCGACCGCTCGGCTTCGGTCGCGCCGACCTTCTTCGCCAGTTTCGATCCGCGCTCCCCTGCGGGGAGCGACATGGCTCGGATAGCAGAGAGGGGGAGTGAAGATGGGTTTCGATCCGCGCTCCCCTGCGGGGAGCGACTACGCGATGCCGATGGCCGCGCGCATCGTCGCCATGTTTCGATCCGCGCTCCCCTGCGGGGAGCGACGGTCGGCCCGCTCATCTCCACCCCTCCTGAGAACGAGTTTCGATCCGCGCTCCCCTGCGGGGAGCGACTATTCGGTAACGCCGCATGACCAGCCTAGCCCACGTTTCGATCCGCGCTCCCCTGCGGGGAGCGACTTGCGGGTGCCGGTCCGCCGGCATCCGCCTTTCCGGGTTTCGATCCGCGCTCCCCTGCGGGGAGCGACGTGGGCCGTTCGAGCAATTGACCGAGCAATAGGCGTTTCGATCCGCGCTCCCCTGCGGGGAGCGACCGGCCGCCTGTTTCTCGATACAGGCCGCGAGCAAGTTTCGATCCGCGCTCCCCTGCGGGGAGCGACAGGCGTCGAGTTGAGTTTCGTTGAGCGATTCAATGTTTCGATCCGCGCTCCCCTGCGGGGAGCGACCAAGGTTTTGGCTGGTTGTGAGTGGCATTCGGAGTTTCGATCCGCGCTCCCCTGCGGGGAGCGACAACTGCCTCACGCGCCTCCTCAATTGCCTTGATGTTTCGATCCGCGCTCCCCTGCGGGGAGCGACGAGTCCATCGAGGCTGTCGATGATGACCGTCTTGTTTCGATCCGCGCTCCCCTGCGGGGAGCGACCGCATATGGCCGCGGCTATCGGGAAGCTGACGTAGTTTCGATCCGCGCTCCCCTGCGGGGAGCGACGCGGACCTGGAGATCATTCAATCCGAGGTAAAGGGTTTCGATCCGCGCTCCCCTGCGGGGAGCGACCTTCATGCGGCGTGCCCGTGCCGTCTTCGTAGAGTTTCGATCCGCGCTCCCCTGCGGGGAGCGACCAACTCGCCGGTTTCAGATCCTTACAGCAGGTATGTTTCGATCCGCGCTCCCCTGCGGGGAGCGACGGGCAATGGGCGCGGGTGCGCGGCTGCGTAGGTGGTTTCGATCCGCGCTCCCCTGCGGGGAGCGACCTACGTCCTGGCGCAAGCCATGGGCGCCGACATAGTTTCGATCCGCGCTCCCCTGCGGGGAGCGACCTGCTGCGGGGCAGCAGCGGGCAACGCAAGTCCGGGTTTCGATCCGCGCTCCCCTGCGGGGAGCGACCTTCAAGCGAAGTGGCGGCTTACCAGTATTCGGGTTTCGATCCGCGCTCCCCTGCGGGGAGCGACCAGCCGTGCAGGTTGGCTTCTCCCCCACGTTATGGTTTCGATCCGCGCTCCCCTGCGGGGAGCGACGCGCGGCGGCGGTTTGGCCGGCATTGTAATGGCCGGGTTTCGATCCGCGCTCCCCTGCGGGGAGCGACGCGGCCGGTGCGCAAGCCATGGCCGGATGACATCGTTTCGATCCGCGCTCCCCTGCGGGGAGCGACTGGTCTATAGATAAGTGCCGCCGAAGAAATGGGAAATCGGCTTTGTAGCGCGGACCGGCCAAAG
>Ga0182748_1003670_pt1 | contig 12742 bp, 12 predicted proteins | sample eDN3rd37CKraftOP_FD_128877 | JGI IMG/M metagenome (GOLD analysis project Ga0182748, IMG submission 128877) | Enriched Organic Plus compost microbial communities from Emeryville, California, USA - eDNA 3rd pass 37_C Kraft OP (version 2) (version 2) ...
AGCGGGGGCGAGCAGCAAATGCTGGCCATCGCGCGTGCGCTGATGTCCGAGCCGCAGCTTCTGATCCTGGACGAGCCCAGCCTCGGGCTCAGTCCCAGAATGGCCGCCGAGGTATTCGACGTGGTTCGCGAGATCAACGCCCATGGCGTGTCGATACTGGTGGTGGAGCAGAACGTTCATCAGGCCTTGAGCGTGGCTTCGCGCGCCTATGTGCTGGAAACCGGACGGGTCATCGCCGAGAAAGAGTGCTCGGCCCTGAAAGACGACCCCGAACTGCTCAGCGCCTATCTCGGCGGCTGAGCAGGCCGCCGTCGACACGGCGCTGCGGCGCGATGCCGGAAAAAGCCGGCAAGAACCCGCATTCCGCTCTTGGTGCGCCAGGCAGCGGTTTCGACCATCGCCGCGGATATGACGAGTTACGATTGTTAATATAGCGTCTCGGCTTATACGGAAAGGGATATGGCGAAGGATAAGGCGCCCGTGGTGGACAAGGGTTGGATCAAGCGCGACCGCCCGGGTCGGCCCGAAGGGGCGGGGGACAATAAATCGGAGCGCATACTCGATGCGGCGGAAGAAGTCTTTTCGGAAACGGGCTATCACGGCGCCACATTGAAAATGGTGGCGCAACGGGCCGCCGTGACCCAGGCGCTGATCAACTATTATTTCGGTTCCAAATATGGCCTCTACGAGGCGGTGTTCCTTCGCCGCGCGCATGTCATCGCTGAAAGCCGCATGCGCCGGCTGGATGAACTCCAGAGCGGGCCGGGCCCGGTTACGGCGCAGGACATCGTGCACGCTTTTCTGGCGCCCACCATCGCCCTTCGCGAGACTGAAGGCGGACGCCGTTTTCTACACCTGCAGGCGCGCCTGCATACCGAGCCCGCCGACATCTCGTACAAGCTGCGAAACCAGGCTTACGACGCATCCACACGCGCGTTCGTCAGGGCGCTTGCGCAGGTCTGTCCTCATCTGACTCCCAAGGAAGTCAATTGGCGCATGGCGCTGATGATCGGCAGCTATATGTATGCATTCTCCGACACGCATCGTTTGGAAGAACTGGCTCCCGGTATTTGCGACCCGAACAATACCGAAGAAATCTTCGAGCAGATCACCGCGTTCGTGACGGGCGGCCTGATGGCGCCGGGAGTGGCAACCTAGCTCACAGCGGCCACACCAGCAACAGTACCGGTATCGCGACAAGGCCCAAGGCGATTTCCAGCGGCAGCCCCATGCGCCAGTAGTCGCCGAAGCGGAATCCGCCTGGGCCGAGGATGAGAGTGTTGTTCTGATGTCCGATGGGCGTCAGGAAGGCGGCAGAGGCGCCGATGGCCACCGCCATCAGGTAGGGGTCGGCGCTGACGCCCAATTGGTTGGCGGCGCCGATGGCGATGGGGCACATGATGGCGGCTGTGGCGGCGTTGTTGATGACGTCGGACAAGGTCATGGTCACCGCCAGCACCACCACCAGTGTCAGAACCGGGCTGCCCTGGGCGACATTGTCGAGCAGAAATACCGCGATCAGTTCCGCCAGGCCGGTGTCTTCGGTGGCCTGGGCCACGGGAAGCAGGGCGCCCAGCAGCACGATCACCGGCCAATCCACGGACTCGTACATTTTGCGCAGCGGCAGCACCCGCAAGACCATCAGCAGCAGCACGCCCAAAAGGAAGCTGATGGCCGCCGGCAACAGGCCGACGGCGGTCAGGCCCACGGCCAGGACCATGATGCCGGCGGCGGTGAACATTTTGCTGCGGTCGGGCGAACGCAAGGCGCGGGGCGCCAGCGGCGCGCATCCCGTGTCCGAGGCGAATTCCGACACCAGGTCGCTGACGCCCTGCATAAGCAGCACGTCGCCGTCGCGCAAGGCGGTATGCCGGACGCGGCTGCGTATGCGCGAGCCTTGGCGGGAGATGGCCAGAAGGTTGATGCCGTAGCGCTTGCGCAGATCGATGTCGCTGGCGCTGCGTCCCAGCAGCACCGAGCCCGGCAAGATCACCAGCTCCATGAGTTCGGCGTCGTCAAGCTTGGCCGAGCGCTCGATCTTCTTGTCCTGCTCTTCTTCGTCTTTCGCCGCATCCCCGGCTTCATCCTTGCCGTTGCCGCCGTTGCCGCCGTTGCCGAGGCTGTTCCCTTCCGCGCTTTCGTTCGAGCGAGGTTCAACCCGGTTGCGCGGCGCATCGCTGCGCGCCGGCTGTGCCGCCGGGTCAGCCGACGAAGCGTCCCTTGGCTGCTCCGGCTGTGCAGGTTCGTCGGTTTGTTCGGTTTGTTCGGAGTGTTCGTTCTGTTCTTCTTCCTCTTCTTCTTCCTTGTTCTTTCCCTCGCCGAACACCAGTCCGAGACTGTCCAGAGCGTTGGCCAGCGCGCCCGGATCGGCTTCGATCAGCACCACGTCGTCTTCCCGCAGCGGTCCGGCGGCATAAGGCGATACGCGGACGTCGTTGCGCACCAGGCTGATGATCTGCGCGTCGGCGTCTTCCAGGGCGGCTTCGGCCTCGTGCAGGTTCATGCCGATGGCTTTCGAGTTGGCGGCCACGCGCGCTTCGGTCAGGTAGGCGCCGGTATCGAAGGAGTCGGCGCCGGCGCGCTCGCGGCCGGGGACGATGCGCCAGCCGACCAGGCCGATGAACAGTATCCCGCCAATGGCCACGGCCACGCCCGCCGGGGCAAAGTCGAACATCTGGAACCCATTGGCGCCGCCCTGGGTCCGAAAGCTGGATACGATCAGGTTGGAGGGCGTGCCGATGAGCGTGGTCATGCCGCCCAGCATCGTGCCGAACGACAGGGGCATGAGCACCTTGCCCGGCGCCATGTTCTGCCGCTGCGCTATCTGCATGGCGATAGGCATGAGCAGGGCCAGTGCGCCCACATTGTTCATGAAGCTGGACAAGACGGCTGCCAGGGTGACCAGGGCGGAAATGGCCAGGGTCGGGCCGGTATTGGTCGGAAGGACGCGTTGCGCCACCATGTCCACCACGCCGGTGTGCAGCAGGCCGCCGCTGAGAATCAGCACGCAGGCCACCGTGATCACCGCGGGGTGCGAGAACCCCATGAACGCGTCCTGGGCCGGCACCAGCCCGACGAGCACACTGGCGAGCAGTGCCGCGGCGGCCACGATGTCGTGGCGCCAGCGGCCATAAAGAAACAATCCCAGGGTTGCGACCAGAATGGCCAATATCATCCACTGGGGTTGCGTCATAGTGTGCGGTCCATTGTGAGTTTCATGCGTCCCGCCACTTTACTGAAAGCGCAAACGGCCTGCAATCGCCGCGTGGCTCTTTCGATTCAGGATTACTGTTTCTGAATGCGGCGCGCCGGCCCGGCGCCCGCGCCGCCATCTATCGGATAAGCCGTTCCAGTGCAGAAGGACGCGTCATCGCTAATAAGATAAACAATCATTCGGGCGATTTCATCCGGTGTCGCATATCGATTAAGCGGTACGCCGGAGAGAATAGTTTGCCTGGCGGCATCCGGATCGGAAGGGCTAAAGCCGCTCTCCAAGGCTTCAATCATCCGGGTCTGTACAGGCGCAGGGCAAATGGCGTTGACGCGGATACCATATGGCGCGCCTTCAAGCGCGGCGGTTTTCATCAAACCTATCAGCGCGTGCTTGCTGGCTACATAAGCACCTTGGCCTGCCGTGCCTCTCAATCCAGAAATGGACGAGGTAATGACAATGCTGCCGCCATTTTGCCGCCGCATCAGAGGCAGGAGACGGGCAAGGCCAAGCCAGGCGCTTCGAACGTTCACCGCCATTACGCGATCGAAGTCGCCTATCGGCGTATCCTCTATGGCGGCGATCGGGCCTTCGATGCCCGCGTTCAGAACGGCGGCGTCGATGTTCCGATGCCTTGACTCGGCGTAGGCAATATACGCTTTCGTTTGTTCGGCATCCGCAACGTCAGCAACATAGTAGGAGGCGGCGGGGCCCAGGCGGTCGGTAGCCCGACGAAGCGCTTCTTCGTCGATGTCGATCAGCGTTACCCGGCCACCTTCCTCAATGAAGCGTTTTGCCGTTGCAAGGCCGATCCCAGCCGCGGCTCCGGTGATTAGAGCGTTTCTTTGATCGAAGCGACCCATGGTTTCCGTTGTGTTGATTTATGTCTGCGCTATGTGGGCTACTGCGCCAGGTAGCCGCCGTCGACAGGGTAGTAGGCGCCGGTGATGAAGCTGGCTCGCTCGGAAGAAAGCCAGACGGCCAGCTCGGCGATTTCCTCGGGTTTGCCGAGGCGGTTGAGAGGATGCTTGGCTGCCAGTTCGTCCCGCTCCGTATCGTCCTTGAATCGCAACATGGGAGTGTCGACATAGCCCGGCGCGATGGCATTGATTCTGACCCCGTGCTTGGCATAATCGAGGGCGGCGCACTTGGTCAATCCGACCACACCATGCTTTGACGCCACATACGCGGCAAGGCGCTGGGCCGCAACCTGGCCCATAATGGATGCCGTATTGACTATGGCGCCGCCGCCGTTTTCCACCAAAGCGGGGATTTGAGCCCGCAAACCATAGAAGACGCCATTTAAATTGACGTCCATGATGTCGTGCCAGTCGTCCACGCTGCTTTCGCCGACAGGCCTATAAGCGCCGCTGCGGCCGACGCTGACGCCGGCGTTGTTGCAGGCAATATCCAGGCGCCCGAATAGCGTTTGAGCTTGTTTGACCACGTCATGGTGCTGGGCAGGATCGGTCGCATCGAGCCGGACGAACACGGCTTCCTGTTTGTTTTCCTGGATCAGGCGGACGGTTTCCTTGCCGTCCGCCTCGGCCTTGTCGGCCACCAGGACCCTTGCGCCTTCCCGCGCCATTGCCAGGGCAATGGCGCGTCCTATTCCCGATGCGCCGCCTGTGATGAGGGCCACCTTGTCTTTCAACAGCATTTATGACTCCTGATTGCGCTTCTGAAGGCTTTTCTCGCTGCTTCCGTGCACATTGGTGGCGCCTATTGCCGGAAGGTTGTCGAGCAGCCGGTGGAGGAACTGCAACAGCAGTTCGCGTTCTTCCGCCGAGAAACCCGTCAATAGCGCCTCTTCCCGGGCGAGAGCGGTTTTCAGCATGCGCTGGTAAAGCTTCTTGCCCGCGGCAGTCGTCGAGTACTTGACCTTGCGCAGCCCATCGGACTTGGATTTCAATAAGCCGCGTTCGGTCAGGTGAGCGAGGCTACGGCTGACAGCCCCCTTGTCCAGGCCAATGAAGTTGCTCGCTTCCGCGCCTGTGGACCAAGGATAGATCTCGATGTAGACCAGTAGCCGCCAGTCGGTGATTCCGATTCCAAATTCCTGCCGGTACAGGCGGGACGCGCTGTTGGCGACTTGGTTGGAAGCCCAGACGAGCACTGCCGGCACATAGCGATCGAGATCTAGCATGGGTTTCTCTGGAATCCTTATTTGACGAAGTGCCCGGAAAGTTGAACCAGATTCTACTGAGCGTCAGTCACGTTTTCAAATGTGTCGATGACCACGGGCTTCATGCGGTCGTCTGTTTTTTCTACAGCGGCGATATACATATTGGCCACGGCATCCCGCGTTTTAGGGTCGATGGTCAGGCTGCCCCGGGGGCTTTCGATCGTAATGCCCTTGATGGTTTCCATGACTTTCTCGCCGTCCGAGACCTCGCCGTTCAGTTTGTTGGCAACGGCATAGATCAGGGCCATCCCATCATAGCCGCCCAGCGCGATCGCCCCCGGCAGCTTGCCCGCAATCTTGGAGTATGCGGCGATGTACTTCTTATTCTCGGCATTGTCCAGGGTGTCGTAATACTGAATCGAGTTTGTCAGATGCACGGCCGTATCGCCCAAGGGTTTGATGTATTCCTCGGCAAGGTCGGTGGAGGTCATGAGCTTCATGCCGGTTTCAGGAAGCCCGCGCTCGGTGTAGTTCTTCATGAAGGACACCATGGGCTCCCCGGAGGGCAGGAACACGAACACGCCTTCGGCCTTGGCGTCTTTCAGGTGCTGCACGTAGGGCGCGTAATTATTATTGTGCAGGGGGATGCGGGCTTTACCGACGATTGTTCCGCCGAGTTGTTCGAAAGCCTCTTTGAAGCCGTTCTCTGAATCGACTCCGGGAGCGTAGTCGGAAACCACGGTATAAGCCGTGCGGATGCCGTTCTTATGAGCCCATTTGGCCATGATGGCGGACGTCTGATAGTTGCTGTACGAAACCCGGGCGAGATAGGGCGATTTTGCGGTAAGTCCCAGCGCGGCCGACAGCATGAGGATGGTGGGTTTCTTCGCTTGCGTGGCAAGCGTGGCCACAGCAAACGCATCGGACGACAGCGCGAACCCGGTCAGGAAGTCGACGTTGTCCCGAGTAATCAGCTCTTGCGCCAGCCGTTTGGCCGTATCTGGGGAATTCGTGCTGTTGTCGCGCACGATGACCTCGACCTTCTTGCCCGCAACGGTGTCTCCATAGTTCTCCATATAGGCCTGCATGGAATGATAAAAGCCCAGGCCGTATGGGCTGAAGGTGCCGGACATGGGGGCCACCACGCCGATCTTGATGGTGTCTTGCGCGTGTGACCAGGCGCTGAATGCCGTCAACAAGCCGCCCACCACGCACGTAGCGGCCGATTTGATTAGAAGACGTCTCATTAATGCTCTCCTTTGGAATGGTTGCCGAAACTTTTGACGGCTGTTTTGTGCCTTGATGCGATCCAATCTGGAACCGGTTCAAGAGTGACCCGATGAGTTAAGTTGTGTTGACAACCTAATTCATTTTTTGCATACTAGCTTTAATAGGTTGTGTAGTCAACCTAACGTGGCTAGGGTTTCCACGGATGCTGAACATTGCCGGAGGAGCAGAAGAATGCAAGACGAAATTGAAGATGTCGCTGTGAGGTGTTTTGACGCAATCGTGGTGGGCGCGGGCTTGGCCGGCGTCTGTGCGGTATACAGGCTTCGGCAGGCGGGTGTATCCGTACGGGTGCTGGAGGCGGGCGGCGGCGTGGGCGGCACCTGGTATCACAACCGCTACCCCGGGGCCCGTTGCGATATCGAGTCGCTGGATTATTCATATTCTTTCTCCGACGAGCTGCAGCAAGAATGGAAGTGGTCAGAGCGCTACGCCGGCCAGCCCGAAATCCTGCGCTACATCAACCATGTGGCTGACCGTTTCGATTTGCGCAGAGACATCCAGTTGAACACCCGGGTCGTCCAGGCGCGTTTCGACGAGGCGCAGGAGCGCTGGATGCTCTCCACAGATACCGGAGAGGTTTTTTCAGCCAAGTACGCAATCATGGCAACGGGGGTGCTTTCCGTGGCCCAGGTTCCTTCAATGAAGGGCCTGGAAGACTACAAGGGCGAGTGGTTCCATACCGGAGATTGGCCGGAGCAGGGCGTTGATCTGGCCGGAAAGCGGGTCGGCGTGATCGGCACGGGGTCCTCGGCCACGCAATTGATTCCCATAGTGGCCGAGCAGGCGGAACACTTATATGTTTTTCAGCGGACGGCGAACTATACGATGCCGGCTCAGAACCATCCCATGAAGCCCGAGGTGGAGCAAGAGTGGAAAAAGCACTATCCCGAACGCCGCAAGTTCGCATGGGCTTCGGGCTTCGGACACAACCAGGTCACCAACCATATGTCCGGCAAAGAGATGTCGTCCGAGGCGCGTCTTGCAGAGCTGGAGAATCGCTGGCAACTGGGCGGCTTGTATATGATGCGCGCATTCAAGGACATTCTGACCGACCCGGAGGTCAACGAAATCGCGGCGGAGTTCGTACGCGAAAAAATCAGGGCCACGGTCGAAGACCGGCAAACCGCCGAAGCCCTGTGCCCGCGCGACCTGTATATCGGCACGAAGCGCCTGTGTTCCGGCACGAATTACTACGAGACCTTCAATCGCCAGAACGTGACGCTGGTGGATGTAAAGAACAGGGCTATTGACCGCATCACCGCCGATGGAATACGCCTGGACGATGGTTTGGAGTACGAGCTCGATGCGTTGATATTTGCCACCGGCTTCGACGCAATGACCGGCGCAATGAACCGGATAAACCCCATCGGCCGCCACGGCAGGGCACTGCGCGAGGAATGGGCTGCGGGGCCGCAAACGTATCTCGGTCTTTGCGTGGCGGGATTCCCGAACATGTTCGTGGTCACCGGCCCCGGCAGCCCATCGGTGTTCAGCAATATGGTGACGTCCATCGAGCAGCATATCGAATGGACCGTGGCATGCATCGAGCACATGCGGGCGCATGGCCTGTCGTCGATCGAGCCCACGGCGCAGGCTCAACAAGACTGGACCCGGCATGTTACCGAAGCCGCCGGCAAAACCTTGTATGCGCATTCCCGTAATTCATGGTTCCATGGGGCGAATATCCCGGGCAAGCCGGTGGTGTTCATGCCTTATGTGGGCGGCGTGGGCAATTACTACAAAAAAATCACTCAGATCGCGCAAAGCGGGTACGAAGGATTTCGCTTCAGTTCTAAATCGGCTGTTCACGACGCAGCTCGCATCAGCGAAACATAAGCTGAATTGAAGTTACATATATAAACCGAACGGTAAGATGACCTCCATATAATGCGTCCTTGTGTTTCAACTCTTATAGAAGAGTGGCGTTTTATATGGAAAGTATTCTGGGGTTCCTGGCATCTCTCACTTCCACCGCCCTGAATGTATTCTGGATAGTCGTAGCCGTATTGTGGCTAAAGTCTATTTTTGTCATTACGCCGCAGCAGCACGCCAGGGTGCTCGAGACTTTCGGACGCTATAGCGGCTACCGCTCGGCCGGGCTGTCGCTCAAGCTGCCCTGGCCCTTGCAGATCGCCCGCCGGCCATTTTCGCTGCAAACCAAGCAGATCGCCCTGCAATTGGGCGTCAAGTCGAAGGACAATGCTTTCGTCACCATGCCGATCAGCCTGCAGTATCGTGTCACGCCCAGCCAGATCAAGGCGGCGTTCTATGAATTGCACAACCCCGAAGAGCAGATCGAATCCTATGTGGCCACCGAGGCGCGGGCGGTGGCCGCCACCAAGACCTTCGACCAGCTTTACACCGATCGCGACGAGTTCACGCGCACCGTTCGCGAGTCGCTCGACGAGGCCATGAACGACTATGGCTATGAAATCCGGGCGGTGCTGATCGACGACCCCAGGCCCACGGCGGAAATGGTCACCGCCTTCAACGAGGTGCTGGCTTCGCAGCGGCGGCTTGAGGCCGCCCAGAACGACGGCGAGGCCGAGAAGATAAAGCGCACGAAAAGCGCCGAAGCGTCGGCGGCGGCCATGGCCATCACGGCGCGCGGCATCGCCGAAAGCCGCGGCATCATTGCCGAGGGCAACGCCAAGGCCCTGGCCGCGTTCCGCGAGGACACCACGCTGACCGACGGCGACGCGATGGCCTTCATGATGGAAATCAATCGGCTCGAAGCCCTGCGGGATGCCGCCGCCAGCGGCGGCCGGACGGTCCTTGTCACAGGCGATGGCGCCTCGAGCGCACTGGAGGCAAGGGCGCTGCTGGCCGGCCTGGCGGGCAGCGAGACCGAACCCCAAGGCGTCCCGGCGAAGCCTTCTCCGCTGCCCAGCGTGGCGGCCGTTGCGCCCGCCGACAAGGAGAAGGACGAGGCAGGCTGACGAACCCGCGGTTTGCGCATTTCGTTGACAAGTAAGACAAGGGAGGGTGTCTTGAGGGCGGTCCGTACTTTCATTGCAGGCCTGGCCATCATGCTGTCGGGCTCCGTGTTCGCCGCGAACTACGATTTGCCCGAGGATATTCCCGCGCGCAAGCCGGGGCTATGGGAAATGATCGAGACAGGCACGGTCGGCCCCAACAAGGTCAGGAGCATCAAGCGCTACTGCCTGGACGGGAAAGCCGATCGAGCCCTGCAAGAACTCGAGGTCATGCGAAAGGAGCTTTCCGTGGTGCATAACGACGTCAGCTGCCAGCCGCCGCAAATCGTCCTGAAGGGCAATGTGCTGACCGGAGACATGGCGTGCAGAACCAATTCCTCGACGGATAGCGCACAGGCGGGGCAGGATTTCCATTGGACCATGGCCTTCAACAGCGACACCGAAGTGGTGCTGGAAAGGCAGGCCACTCCGGTCGACGTCATGTTCCTCGTCGATATCGATCTGGTGGAAACGCAGCGATGGGTGGGCGACTGCCCCACCGGCCAGGAGCCCGGCGACTACATTGACGAGGGCTTCAGGTACAACAGCGAGGCCGAGCCGAACGAAGGCCGGCAAGACAACATCTACGAGTCGACCCGAATCGTGGACAAGCTGCTGAAAGAAGGCAAAGAAATCAACAAGCGTCTGGGGCCGATGTAATGCGGGCGACCTGTCTTCGGCAGCGATTGTTCGTGGCGGCCCTGTCATGGGCGGCTTCGTCCGCGGCGTGGAGCTTCGAGCTTCCCGGGGAAGTGCCGGCGCGCACGCCTGGCCTGTGGTCCATGGACCAGGCCGGCACCATCAGCGACGGCAAGACGACCTTTGAAATCCAGAAGGTATGGCATGTGTGCCTGGACGAGAAGGCCGACCGCGCCTTGCACGAGCTCGAGGTGCGCGAGCAGCAGGCCAGTGTCGCGGGCTTGAACGAAACCTGCGAAGAACCTCGTCCTGTTTTCAAGAGCGGCGAGCTGTCATGGGCCATGCATTGCTCCGGGCCTTCGCCCATCGAAGACAAGATCGGCAAGACCGACATCCGGCATTCCGCCACCTTCACCGGAGATGAGGAAACGCGAGCCGAGACCATCGTCGTCAATCGGGACAACCTCATACACAGCAACGGCCGCTTCACCACCCGAATGAAGCGGCTCGGTGCTTGCCCTCAAGGGCGGAAATCCGGCGATATGTTATTGATGCATTGGCGCGTGAACGGCGAAGAGACGCTGAAAGGGCGGCAGCACAGAAACGTCTTCGAAGAAATAGCCAATAACAAGACGCTCATAAGATCCCGGCTGGGCCGATAAGCGCGGCGCGCGGCGGCCCAGGCGGCGCCTCCGCCCTCCGGTGCGGGGGCGGCTTGCGATCATCGCGCATTTGAATAGAATAAAACGGTGGAAACGTTGCGCACTGGAGGTTTCATGGACATCCTCGAAACGATTCAGGCCCACGCCGCCGCGATGCGCCTGCCGCTTTACGCGGTGACGCTCAGCGCGGTGGCCAAGGCCGATACGCCGCTCATGCTCATACTCCACTGGCATGGCTTCGGCCGCCAGACCGCCACCAGGCTGGAAGGGGTCCGGATGCCCGTCCGTTCAGTGGCGGGCTCCGCGCTCCAGATCAACGCCGGCTGGGACCGGGTCGAGGCTCTGGACGAGGCCATGCTTGCCGCCGCATGGCGGCTTGGCGCCTGGGACCTCGAGCGCGCCAATCACCGGCCGTGGTGGCGTCTGAACGCGGGGTTGGGCGAAACCATGGCGTGCCATCGGGCCTTTGCTTCCTATCCCGGCGAGCCGGCCGACCGGCACATGGTTGTCGAGGCGCCGGATCAAGACCTCATGGTCGAGCTTGCCGGGGCCACGGGCTACATCCGCTGGCAGTTCCGCCCGCGCGCCACCGGCATCTGGGCCCAGCTCGACGAGGACGATGCCACGCTCGAGGCCGACGGCACGCGCCATTCCCTATGCCCGCTGGCGCCGGCTCCCTATGACAAGCACCGTACCGGCCGGGATGTATATCGCCTTGGCCGGGGCGCCGGCATATTGAAGAAATAAAAAGTTTCAATTTCATATGGCGGTGCGGGCTTGAAAGGCCGCGGCGAGCCGCCATATCTGCTTCGCAGTGTTCTTCTGCCTGGAAGTGGCTCGCCTCCAGCCGCTTTGCTTTGCGCAAACCGGCGCCATTTCCTGATTCCTTTTTGGTGATATCAAGGAGATTGATCATGAAGATTCGTCCCCTTCACGACCGGGTTATCGTCAAGCGAATCGAACAGCAACGCAAGACGGCATCCGGGATCGTGATTCCCGATTCCGCCGCGGAAAAGCCCGAGCAGGGCGAAGTGCTCGCCGTGGGCGAGGGCAGGCGCGCGCAGGACGGTACTGTTCACCCATTGCAACTCAAGCCCGGTGACCAGGTGCTGTTCGGCAAGTATGCCGGCCAGACCGTCAAGGTAGACGGCGAAGAGTTCCTCGTGCTGCGCGAGGACGATGTACTGGCCGTGATCGAAGCCGGCGGTCAGAATCTCAAGAAGGCCGCCTGATTCTTCCATCCCGCTTTTCAGGAGTACGAACATGAGCGCAAAAGAAGTGCTATTCAATGATGGCGCCCGCACTCGCATCGTGAGGGGCGTGAACATACTGGCCAACGCCGTCAAGGTCACACTCGGCCCCAAGGGGCGCAACGTGCTGCTCGAACGCAGCTTCGGCGCCCCGGTCATCACGAAGGACGGCGTTTCCGTCGCCAAGGAAATCGAACTCAAGGACAAGTTCGAAAACATCGGCGCCCAGGTGGTCAAGCAAGTGGCGTCCAAGACCGCCGACGTGGCTGGAGACGGCACCACCACCGCCACGGTGCTGGCCCAGGCCATCGTGCAAGAGGGAATCCGCTTCGTGGCCGCCGGCATCAATCCCATGGACTTGAAGCGAGGCATCGACAAGGCGGTGGGCGCGGTGACGGCGGAGCTCAAGACGCTTTCCAAGCCGATATCGACCAGCAAGGAAATTTCCCAGGTCGCGGCGCTTTCGGCCAACTCGGACGCCGATATCGGCAAGATCATCGCCGACGCCATGGACAAGGTGGGCAAGGAAGGGGTCATTACAGTCGAAGACGGAAAATCCCTTGAAAACGAGCTCGAAGTCGTAGAGGGCA
>Ga0182748_1003671_pt1 | contig 12742 bp, 12 predicted proteins | sample eDN3rd37CKraftOP_FD_128877 | JGI IMG/M metagenome (GOLD analysis project Ga0182748, IMG submission 128877) | Enriched Organic Plus compost microbial communities from Emeryville, California, USA - eDNA 3rd pass 37_C Kraft OP (version 2) (version 2) ...
ACTCCTGCACCAGGCGCACGGCGCGCTCGCGCACTTCCGGGGAAAACTTGTTCGCGTTGTTCTTGCTCATGGCTCGCATTCTCTCAAGAGTGGGAGCCTCCGCAAAAACCGGGGCGATTCACTTCGCGTTCAGCCTTCGCCCCTTCATTCCCATCTACCCGTGGCCCACGCAGGACCATCCCAGCATAAGCCTCAGCCACACGTTCCACTTCCGCATCCGAGAGCCGATCGACGTCCTCAGTCGCAAGCGGCGGTCGTTCGTCCTTGAAGCCCTTGGCCTCGAGCAAACTCGCAATGTGGGGCAGGAAAGCCCGGATGCGGGCCATAGGCTCCTCGCCGGGCAGCGTCTCCAAGGCGCTAAGGTCCGAAGTACGCAGACCGTACAGGTACAGCGTACCGACGGAGGTCGGTACGCTAGTTGCCGGTCTGAACAGCAGATCGAGATTGAGCCCTTTCTTCCCGGGCTCGCCCTGCTCGCTTCTGGATGAACTATCGTCCTGTGTCATCGCGTCTTTGTATCGAACTCATCGGTGCTGAACGTCACATTGCAATCAGAGTAGGGCCTGTTCGAGCCTATGCTTGCGGGCTTGCCAATCCGGCATCACCTGTCCAAGCAAGGCGAAGAACTCCGGACTGTGATTCTTGTGAATCAGATGGCAGAGTTCGTGGATGATCACGTACTCGACGCAGGGGCGAGGGGCTTGCACTAGGCGTGAGTTCAATGTCATTTGCCCGCCAGGGGACAGGCTTCCCCATCGGCTGCGCATCTCGCGCACCGCTATGCGCGGTTTCTCGTGTCCCAGCCGCTGGAACGTATCGAAGGCGCTTGTCAGAATGGTATCGAACACCTCTCTGGCGCGACCAAGATACCAACGCCGCAGCAGTTCCTTAACTTTTGCGGGCGAAAGCTTTCCAGGGCTGACGACCAGAATTTCCCCGCGCGTCAGCCTCACCTGATCTTGAAGAGCACCGGCCTCATTCGCCCTGACGCGCAAGCGGTACTGCCGCCCCAGGTAGCGATGCGATTCACCGCTCAGGTACTGTCTGGGCGCGGTGTGCCGCTCAAACCGAGAGAACGTTTCCAACTGACGACTAACCCAGCCTGCGCGCAGCCGAAGCTTCTCGTCTATCGTCGCGTCGTCGCATCCCCTCGGAGCGAGCACGAGAACGCGCCCTCCCGGGTGAACCTCGATACCCAGTGTTCGTCTCGACGGTCGCTCGACAATCTCATAGCGGATAACCTCATCGCCGTAGCAGACCGAGCCGCTCCGTCCGCTCATACCGCCATCCGATGCCTGGCCAGCTGCATCGTCCGGTCGATGATGTCGTCCATCTCGCCGGTCGTTAGCTGTACGCCCTTCTTGTCCTTGACCTCGTCGTACAAGTAGTCGTCGATCTCGTTCATCGTTCGACGTTGTGCATCCAAATCGTCCCAAAAGCCCACCTTCTTGTTGCGTTGAATGATCGACCAGATGTCGACAGCAGAGTCGGCAGCAAGAGTCGCTGCCGTCTCTTCCGCCTTAACATGGCCGAGCACATAGGGCTTGAGAACGCCGTACAAAGCAAGGGCATTGTCGTTACCGGCCAACTGCGCCGGGGCATCGTCACTGCGCCGGTTGACCACCGCATCCTTGATCTCACTGACCTTGTTCAGGTATTCCAGATCGGAGATGCGTTTTGCACGGAAGTCGTCGATGGCCTGCTGGATGAGCTTCGAGAATTTCTCGTAGAACGCGGGGTCCTGTTCCAAGCGCTCGCTGATGGCCTTCTTGGTCGCGTGCGCGATCATGTCCGCCTTGGCTGCCGTGGCCTTGGTTTCTCCTTGTTCTTCGACCACCTGCTTGAACGCCTTCTCATCGAAGATGTTCACGGGCTCGTTCAGGCGCACCACCTCGCTCGCCAAAATGTGCGTGTCGAGCAATTTCTTGATCTTGGGTTCGAAGTCCCGGTAGTCCACCGCCTCGGCGTACCGCAACTTCACGGACGCCTTCAGGTTCGTAAACCGCTTCAGATCGTTCTTGTACGACTGCAGCTTCTTCTCGGGGGTCGATGCGATGAACTGCTCGGACGACATCGCAATCGAAAGTGTCTTCCCGAAGGCCGCAAGCCGATCATAGAAGGACTCACGCAGCTTTTCGTCCGCCAACAGCTGCTCGTAGGCTTCCTCGTCGTGCTGGTTCTTAACCTCCTTGAAGAGATCCAAAAGGTCGGCATGGCGCTGAGGCAGCTTGGCGATTTCCTCGTTGATGCTGACCAGAGCCCCTGCCAAGTCTGCTTCGTCGAATCCATCGAGTGCGCTGTAGGTGGTCAGCGCTTGGTCGAGCTCACCCAGGATTCCGGCGTAGTCGATGATGTAGCCGAACTCCTTGGGTTGCGTGCCCTCGTCATCGTCATACAACCGGTTCACACGTGCGATGGCCTGAAGCAGTGTGTGCTCGCGCAGCTTGCGCGTCAGGTACAGGACCGTATTGCGCGGCGCGTCGAAGCCGGTCAGGAGCTTGTCGACGACGATGAGGATCTCCGGGTCGTCGCCGTGCTTGAACAGGTTGATGACCTGCTTGTTGTACTCCTCCTCGGAGCCATACCGCTTCATCATCCGTTCCCAAAAGGCGACGACTTCATTAGTCGGCTCGTCGTCCGTCTCCTCGTTGCCCTCGCGGGTATCCGGGGGCGAAATGATGACTTCGCTGGTCACGTGCCCGATCTCGTCGAGGAACTTCTTGTACGTCAGCGCGGCCGCCTTGCTCGGGGCGACGAGCTGGGCCTTGAAGCCGGTGCCCTTCCAGTTCTGCCGGAAGTGCTCGCTGACGTCGAAGGCACGCATGTAGATCACCTGGTCGGCCTTGTTGAGCATCTCCGCCCGGCTGTACTTCTTCTTCAGGTCCGCCTTCTGCGCGTCCGTCAATCCCTGGGTGTGGCGCTCGAACCAGGTGTCGATGGCCTTCTCGTTCTGCTCCATCTCCACATGCCGCGCCTCGTAGAGCAGAGGGACCACCGCCCCATCCTTGACTGCCTGATTGATGGCGTAGGTGTCGATCAACCCACCGAACTTGGCGAAGTTGTTCTTCTCCTTCTTCATCAGCGGCGTCCCGGTAAAGCCCAGGTAGCAGGCCATCGGGAACATCTGGCGCATGCGCGCGGCAAAGCCGCCGAAGTTGGTGCGGTGGCTCTCATCGACCAGGATGAAGATGTCGGCCGATTCCTCGACGTGCTTCCTGATCGACAGCGCTTTGTCGAACTTGTGAATGAGCGTGGTGACGATGTGCGCTTTGTTCTCGGAGACCAACTCCAGCAAGTGGCGTCCGCTGTCCGCCCGGTCAGGCGTCAGGCCGCAAGCAGCAAATGTGTTGCCGAGCTGCTTGTCCAAATCCACCCGATCCGTGACCAGGACGATGCGCGGGTTTCGGATGTCGGGGTCCAGCGCCAGCGCCCTTGCCAACATCACCATCGTCAGCGACTTGCCCGATCCCTGCGTGTGCCAGATGATGCCGCCCAAGCGGCGCCCCACGTCGTCTCGGTGCTTCACCCGCTCAATGACACGCTTGATGGCGAAAAACTGCTGGTAGCGCGCCACCTTGCGAACACCACCATCGAACACGGTGAATTGCAGCGCCAGATCCAGTAGCCGTTGCGGCCTGCAAAGGCAGTACAAGGCACGATCCTGCTCGGTAATGGCCCAAACGACATCGGGCTCAGGCTCGCGCAAAGATTTGCCGTCCCACACCAAGTCGAACAAACCGGCCTTCGCGGCAGTGGGGAGAGGCTTATCGCGCACCGCACGCAGTTCGGAATGGTCAACATCTTCCTTCCATACCGCCCAGAACTTCGCCGGCGTGCCGATAGTGGCGTACTTCACTTCGTTCTTGTTCGTCGCCACCACGAGTTGCGCATATGTGTATAGCCGAGGGATGTATTCATCCCTCTGGTTGCGGACTGTTTGCGAGACAGCCTGTCCGAGCTCAGTCTTTGGTGACTTGCACTCGATCACCGCGAAGGGGATGCCGTTCACGAACAGAACGATGTCCGGACGGCAGGTTTCGGTGCTGCGAGTCCGCTCGACCGGAAACTCAGCTGTAACGTGGTAGTCGTTGTTGACCGGGTTCTTCCAGTCGATGTAGTTGAGTGTGAAGCTCTTGCTGTCACCCTCGATGGACTGCTCCAGCGACACGCCGAGCGTCAGCAAGTCGTAGATTGCCTCGTTGGTTTTCAGCAAGCCGTCGTACTTGACGTTCTTCAGGCGCTGGATCGCGGTCTGGATGTTCTCCTCGGAGAAGAGGTAGCTCTGCCCCTTGTACTGGATGCGATTGTTCTTCTTCAGCCGCTCCCGCAGCACCTCCTCCAGCAGCACCTGCCCCGGTTTGCCGCCCCGCGCGGCCAGCGCCTGCTCGGGCGTGAGGTAGGTGTAGCCCAGGTTGATCAGGACCTGCAAGGCAGGGATTTGCGACAGGTACTTCTCGTTGAATCGAAAGCCTTCCATGTCACGTCGCTCCCGTCCGAACGTGGCCCGGCATCGTGGCGATCACCACGACCTGGCTCTCTTCGTCCCAAAAGTAATAAATGCGCAAGCAGCGCCGCGGATCGCGGGTGTTGCCGCCGTTCTTGATGTGCCATTCCACTGGCACTTGACGACCATTCCAAGGGAACTCAAAGCCATCGGCGCCGCAGCGGTCGTTGTGGATGCCGTCGGAGATGGGCTTGCGCAGGTCTCCGGCGGCGCCATTCATCCGCGAGTCGCGGTACTCGTTTGCCAGCCACAGCAGGCAGCGAGCCACCGCTTGCGGATCATCGAAATCGGCAGACTTGGTCTCTCGACGTGCCCGGCTGGAGAGCATGACGCGACCGCTGAGTATCTCGTCGCACCAATCGGCAAACGCGTCCCAGCTTTCCGGGAGTTGGACGGCTGAGTCTGGCTCGTCCCCGCGTTCCTTGATCTGCGCCAGCAACTGCTGAATCCGGAATTGGGCACCACGCAGCTGATGCTGATAGTTCTGGGCCTCTTCGTCAGCGCGCCCGTACTCGAACAACCACTGTTCAGTCTCGGCCTTGGAGCGTTCCAGATCGTCCTTCAATGCATCGACCTGAATCTGAGCGGCCTTGAGCTGCTCTGCCTCTGATGAACCGGCCTGCTGAAGCCGTTGCCGCTCGAAGTCGAGACTCGATTCCCGAACCGCAGAAAAGGCAACAACGTCGTCGCCCAATCGCAAGCGACGCAAGCTCTCATTCGCAACAAGCCAACGCAGCGCCGTAAGCGTCGATCTCGCCCGTTCATTGTCCGCTGCCGGCTCGATGAAGAACAAACGGTGCGAATACGGATTCGCATCTTGCGAGAACCCCGGCATATAGGCGCACACAGCGCCGTTGTAAACCGACCGGGCCTTGCCAAGCTGCTCCGTCAGGACCCAAGTGTGGGCTGACGGGACGACAACCACCCTTGCAATTCCCAGGGCGGCCTTTGCCAGCAAGCGAACATCGAGCCGGGGGCCGCCTTCGCCCTCAGCGACCGAGCAAATCAAGTAGGGCACGGCGCGGCTGCGGTCGGTTAGTTCACCGACCAAGTCCTCCGCGTCAGCCTGGGAGCTGATGAACCAAGGCAATCCATCAATGCGAGCATCACCGTGTTGCAGACCGCACGCCGTAGCGACTTGCCGTACCAATCCCGGAACAGAAGGTTCAATGGGCAGGAATGCCTCGGGCGTACTGACCAGCAGCCGCAGGCTGAACAGGGCAGGTCCACTGGTAGGCGCGTATCCAATGACGATCTCGGTGGTCCAGGTGCGCTGGGCGACGTTGGCATCCGGCCGATCCACCCGCAGGGCCCACAGAGCGCGGCGGCCATCTTCGAAGCTCGCTCCAAGGCAGGTTCGGCCGCCACGAAGGTGCTCGAAGGATCGTCCCGCTTCCGCAGCAGCCGGCAACCGATCGCCGACCTGCTTCGCCGCCCATGACAGCACCTCACTTCGGGCTGCCTTGGCTGCGGCAACGGGGTCGGCGCCCGAGAGCGCGGCCGCGACACGAAGCAGTTCCCGCTCGCGGACCCGCATGGGTTCCCTGCGCGTGAAGGCGGATACCTGGCCGGTGCTTCGGAGTTCTGTTTCGCTCATCGCTGGCCCCCCTCAGATCGCCCACGCAGGGTGCTTGATCGCGTTGTAGAAGTCGATGCACTCGGTTTTCGGCGTACGCCCCAGTCTTTCCCGTCGGCCATCGAGCTTGTGAACCAGACCCTCGTAGAACGCCTTTTCCCCCGGATAGGCTTCCGGTAGCGCCGTGAGCTCCAGCCATCTGCGATACACATACGAAACCGCATCGGCAATTTGTACGAGCGAGGAATGTTCCGACTTGATGGCGAATGCGGTGTTGATGACCTGGTCGAAGCGTTCAGATTGCTTGAGCGGTTGCCACACCGCTTTGCCCTTGATGGTCTTGCTCTGCTGGTAGAGCCCATCGAACCAGGGATTCGCGTAGTACAGACCGTCCGACAGCTTGGGCATGTGAACCTTGTTGTCGTCGAAGATGATGACGGACAAACCCTTGTTGTTTGACTGCGTCTGCATCTTCTTTTGGATCAGGCCGCTGATGAACATGCCCAGCAGGGGCCAGTAGTCCTTCGAGCCGGGGATCGCGTAGGCACCCCCAGCGCACGCTGCATTGAAGGCCTGGAAGGACATACCGAACCCGTAGATCTTCGATACCTCGACGGCCAGGTCGCACATGTCTGTGAGGAACTGTTTGCGCTCATCAGGCGCAACGACGTTCCATCCGCCCTTGCCGTTGATGAAGGCCTTCGTCTTCAGCTCTTTCGGTGCACCCGGGTGCTTCGCCAGGAACGCAGAGAGGGCCTGATCGAACTGGCTTGTGTACTTGCGCAGCCGATACGCATCGATCAGCAACCCTGCCATGACGAACACGTCGCCTTCGCCGGCATCTCCGGACTCATCGATGTACGCGAACTTCATGCGACCGCCTCCTCGGCGACGGGCACTCGCCATTCGCCGGTCAGCAGCTTCTGCATGAGACCGCGCTTTTGAAGGCGAAGCTGGTTAGTCTGCCGCTCAAGCAGGGCAACTTCGTCGCGCAAGCAGCTCAAGTACGCCGCAATTCTGGTTTGACGTTCCCTTTTTGGCAGAGGGAAGTGGATGGCTGCGAAGTCGCCGAAGGCGACAGTTTCGCGCACACTGCCTTGAGCGCTGTTCTTGATGCGCTGCTGGGCTTCGTGCGAAGCCAGCCAATGCACGAAGTAGTCAGAATCGACCTTGGTTTGGTCAATTTCAAAAACAACGTACATTGGGCTCAAGACGCCGTCGCCCCAGTCGTCGAGCCGTGCGATAGAACCAACGTTGATGCGAGAGGGGTTATAAGCGTATTGCCCACGTCGCACGACCTTGTAATTCGACAGGTCGGCACTCGCGACCCTCCGTTCAAACTGCTCTTCAGGCAATACGAAGCCTCGTGAGTTGGTCACGCTCAGGACGCGTTCGTTGCCTTGCCGGTTACGTTCACTAAGTTCACGCGCGAAGGCGCCAATGTGACCGTGCGGGTGCTGTGCCCTGCTGATTAGCCGCGAAAGCTCGTGAGCGTAATGCCGCTCTTTCGCTGCGATCAGGCGCTCAGTCTTCTCGATGGCAGCGTCCCATGTTGACAGCACTGCCAGCATCGTTCGTTGTGTTGCAATCGCCGGAACGGGAACTTCAAGTTCGCGCAGCATTGCCTGATTGAGGTTGGCGATGTTGCCGTTGCCACCTCCGGCGAGTAGAAGGTGGTTCTTGATTGCATGTCCCTGGAAGAGAAGGGCCACAAACTCCGGCAAGGCAACACTGCGATCCACTCGGGCGCGAATTGTGAATCCGGAGAAGGTCACCCCCGGAGGCGGGTTGCGGATGATCAAACAGCGACCGATTAGGTCTTTGTTGCCGTTGGAACGAACCAGTAGGAGATCGCCGTCGCGCAGCTCATCCTCGGCAGAAAGGCAACCTTTGATCGTGATGGTCGAGAGTGCAGCGAAACTGTCCAGCTTCATTCGGTCGCGAAAGTCTCCTACGCCCACGACCTTGACTGTGTCTCCGGTGTCGGCCGCCACGTAATTGATCCCGTTTCGGAATTCAGCGAACAACCCGAGTGGCATGGTCTTTGTCTTCATTTGGCCTTCTCCCTCGTCCTCCGCGCACGGGAGGTGCTCTCACCCGCGAGCCGTTCTTTGGCAGAGGAATCAAAGTCCGCGTCGATCTTCAGGGGCTTGGCGACGCACTCGATCCAACCAGTGGTCAGCGCACCGGCGGGCTTCTTATGTCGTCTACTCATACGCCGCCCACACCCAGTTCTTGAAGGTGCCGGTGCATCCGGACGCGGACCTCTGTGAGCTCCTGTTCCAATTGGTCGATCTCACGCTGCACGGCCGCGACGTCGATCTCTTCCTCTTCTTCAAAGGTGTCGACGTAGCGGGGGATGTTCAGGTTGAAGTCGTTGTCGACGATCTCGTCGAGAGACGCCACGTAGGCATACTTGTCGACGTTGCGGCGCTCGGCCAACGTCGAGACAATCTTCTCAAAATGCTCCTCGGAGAGTTGATTTTGGTTCTTACCAGGGACGAACTCACGGCTGGCGTCGACGAACAGCACGTCGCGCACGTGTTCGCGCGGGCCGCCCTTCTCGCGTGAACGGTCAAAGAGCAGAATCGCCACCGGGATCGAGGTGGTCGGGAACAGATTTCCCGGCAGACCGACGACGGCATCGAGCAAGTTCTCCTCGATGAGCTTCTGGCGGATGCGGCCTTCGGCGCCGCCACGGAACAGCACCCCGTGTGGCACGACGACCGCGACCCGGCCTTCCTGGGGCAGCGCGCGCTCGATCATGTTGGTGATGAACGCCCAGTCGCCCTTGGACTTGGGCGGCACCCCGCGCCAGAAGCGGTTGAAGCGGTCGTTGTCAGCGTGGTCCGCGCCCCACTTGTCCAGCGAGAAAGGCGGGTTGGCGACCACCACGTTGAACTTCATCAGCCGGTCGCCTTCGATGAGCGCTGGGCTGTTGAGCGTGTCGCACCACTCGATGCGGGCGGCGTCCTTGCTGTGGATGAACATGTTCATCCGCGCCAGGGCCCAGGTGGCGCCGTTGACCTCTTCACCGAAGAGGGCGTAGTTGTGGCTGCCCTGCGCCTCGACCATCTGCGCCGCCTCGATCAGCAAGCTGCCGGAACCGCAGGACGGATCGCAGATACGGTCGCCAGGCTTCGGCCGCGCCAATGCCGACAACAGCCGCGAGACCATCTTGGGGGTGTAGAACTCGCCGGCCTTCTTGCCGGCATCCGATCCGAAGCGCTCGATCAGGTAGATGTAGGTGTTGCCAATGACGTCTTCGGAGACCCGGGAGGGGCGCAGATCGAGCTTGGCGAAATCCTCCAGCAAGGTCTTCAAGCGGCGGTTGCGGTCCTTGGCCTTGCCGAGGTTGGCCTCGCTGTTGAAGTCGATGTTGCGGAAAACGCCCTCGAGCTTGGCCTTGTTCGCGTCCTCGATGTGGTCGAGCGCGATGTTGATCAACTCGCCGATGTTGGGCTCGTTGCGGCGTTCGTACAGCGCGTGGAAGTCGCCCAGAAAGCGGTCGATGACACGGCTTTCCCCGGTCTGCGGATCTTCCTCCTTCAACTCGACATACGGCAGGACGAAGCGCTCGCGCTCGAGCTTGCGGCGGATGCGCTCGTCGTCGTCGCCGTACTGCGCCTTGTATTCGGCGTAGTGGTCGTTCCAGAGGTCGCTGATGTACTTCAGGAACAGCATCACCAGGATGTAGTCCTTGTACTGCGCGGGATCGACGACCCCACGGAACGTGTCGCACGCGGCCCAGGCCGTGGCGTTGACTTCTTGTTGAGACACCTTGTCGGTCATTCCTTGCTCCTTGATGGTCGCTGGGCGGGGCGCCCGATGCCGGGCACCCCGCTCGTTCATCAGCCGGGGATCTTCTGGGGGTCGTTGCCGTGGCTGTCGGACTGACCGATCTTCCCGTCGCGGTTGTGGATCTTCAGTTCCGACCCCTCGCGCTGGCTCATACGCCGTGCGGCGTCGATGGCCTCCTGCTTGGTGTCGTGGTGAGATCCGGCACGGGTCGCCCCGCCGCGCTTGTTGTCCCAACCACCGTTGGGGTTCGGTACGACGTGCCGTGTGTTGCTGGTTGAAGCTTTGTTGGCCATAATTGATTCCCGAAACGTTGTGTTGAACGATGTGCCGGTCTGAGTAGGTCCAGTACTCAGGCCGGCGTCCTCACCCGCCGAACGTCAGCGGGCCTCCTGTGCTTCACGCAGCAGGATTCCTTCGAGCAGCGCCTTTCGGCGCACTCTCAATTCCTCCAACAAGGCAGCCTCGCGCGAGGTGAGCTGTGCGATCTCGACGATGAGTCGCTGCCTATCAAGTGGCGGCAGGGCTACCTCGAGGCCATCGAGCACACCCTTCCCGATCATCTTCACGGCCGTTCCGGCAGCCTGCCCGGCAAGCACAGCCTGCGTAGCCGGGTGGTTGATGAACCACTGCAGGTAGGTCGGCTCGACGATTTCGGTCTTCGGGCGGATCAGAAGCATCGGCGCCGCCAGAACAGCCCGGCCAATGCCTCCTCCAACCAGGGCAGCGGAATTCGTCACCCCCCGCGAGCGAAACAGCAGGTCCCCCTCCCGGACCAGATGCCGATCCTTCAGGTCGGGCATCTGGATGCGAGCCAATCCCTCGGGATGGAGAAGGTTGGCGTCATCGATGTCCTTCATCTGGATCACGACGACATCGCCCTCCGCATCCGTCTCCAGACGGCTGCGGAACGAGTAGCCCATGCGGACTTCTGCGATGTCTATCAGCAAGGAATTCATTGTGCTGTAATCCGATTTCTGGATTCAAAAGTTTGCGCCATGAGCGAATGGTAGGCGCACAAGACAAGCACGTCAAGTGCTGTAAAGCCGTTTCTGGAAAATTTCTTGGCGAGCCTGCATCAGAGGCTCCGACGAGGGTCGATGCGGCCAAATATTCGAATCCACGCCCTCAAGACCAAGGCGTTACTATCTGGATGGGGAAGCGGACGCGGGTTCGGTTCCGTGATCCGCCTTCAAGGGACAAATGGCCGAAACGGTGGACTTTGGGCCAAAACCGGGGACATTTGTTCGGACTACGAAGTGGAATCGAACTGCTCTCTGTCCAGTTCCCGGGCGAGTTCATGCCATAGTGGCACGCGCGATGGCGGTGCAGGCTCTGGCTCCGTATCTGGTTGTCGGGGTGCTTTGGGCTCCGGCGGCCGACCGACAGTGCTGTGATTTTGCTCCCATTCCCAGAGGGCTTGCAGCGAGAAGCGGACGCTGCCAACCAAGGCCAGATGTGGAACCTGCTTCCTGGCACGGTATTCCGGGGTTGTGAACCAGTGTTTGGGCAGTCCGGTCGCCTCAATCACATCCTGGGCCGTGACGTAGAACGCCCCGGCATCTTCTTCCGTTTCAGGCTGTTCCTGCGGCCGAGTCACGACTTTGGGCACGCGTTCACCGTCACCAAGAATCGCTGACCAGTGCTGCGCGCTCTGTCGCTCGAAGCCGAGGATGTCGGCTTCGTGGTAACGGACATACTGGAACAATTTGTGCCAGGTGGGCCCTTCGTTGTCAGAACGCCAGCGTCGCAAGGTTTTCAGGCTGATCTTCCAGCGGGCGGCAAGCTGCCTTTCGGTCATCACGGGATAATGCATCTTCTTCTCCAAGACTGATGCCCCCATGACAACGCTGTTCCTTGTAGAAGCCAAGCTCAGTGTTCGATGATTACCCTGCGGCCGTCTCCGCAATCAGCACGTCGGCCGGGATGCCCAGGCTCTTGTGCAGCCTGCGGATCATGGCCAGCGTCAACGGGCGCTTGCGGCTCAGGACTTCGTAGACGCGGTTGCTTTTGCCAATCATCGGCTCGAGATCTTTAACGGACAGACCGCTTTGATCCATCCGGAATTTGATGGCTTCTACTGGATCAGGCGCAGTGATGGGCACGTGCTTGGCCTCGTAGGCTTGCACCAGCGTGGCGAGGATATCCAGGCGATCCCCCTCCGGCGTGCCCAGATCAGGGTCGGACTCCATCAAGGCCGAAATCTCTTTAAGCGTGGCCTTGTAGTCTGTTTCGGTGTGGATAGGGCGGATGTCCATGTTTTCCTCCGTGGCCGGTCATGCCATTTCAACGGTTTCTGCGTCCACTGCGTCGTACTCCTTGTGGGTGCCGACGAACTTCACGTAGACGATCTGCAACTTGTACGCAACGGCCACGATCAGCCGGTAGTCATTGCCTTTGATGTTGAAGACCACGCGACGGTTCTTCAGCACGCTGGCGCTGCGGTACAGCGCCTTGATGTCTGCGGGCTGAGTCCAGGTCGCATTCGTTGCTTCCTCATACCAAGCCTTCAGCGGCTGCTCGGCGTCGGGATGGCGCTCCCAGAAGGCTCGAAGGGTGGACACAGCAATCACTCGCATTGGTCGGAGTTTAGTCCCATTTTGGGACTATTGCAACGGCAGGCTGGCCCAACAGGGGGTTCCCACGATGCAAAACGGTCATTTGATAGAGGCGAGCACCCTCAAGATCAGTGCTTTTCTAAAGAACCTCATATGCGGGCGCAGGTTCGGTTCCGTATTCCGCCACCATACACCGCCACGTCTGGCGCCAGAATCCCCAGGAAAGCCTAGGCCGTCCTGGGGATTTTTTTCGTCCGTGGACGGCTCAGTCCTGCTCGCCCATCGCCGGGTCGCTCACCGAATGCT
>Ga0182748_1003678_pt1 | contig 12735 bp, 13 predicted proteins | sample eDN3rd37CKraftOP_FD_128877 | JGI IMG/M metagenome (GOLD analysis project Ga0182748, IMG submission 128877) | Enriched Organic Plus compost microbial communities from Emeryville, California, USA - eDNA 3rd pass 37_C Kraft OP (version 2) (version 2) ...
GCACCATGATGTCGGAATGCGCCTGATAGACTTGATAAAGCATTCAGTCCCCGGCGGCCCCGGCAGACCGCGGCTGAAAGGCTAGAATATTTTATGCTGCACTGCGAGATAAAAATCGGGGCGGGGCGGCCCCGGGGGAAAAGCGGCGGCGGCGGGGTCCGGGCACCGGCCGCGCGTGCAACCCCCTTGCGGCGACACGCGAATCGCCCGACAGCCACTCCCCGGCGGACCAAAGCAACTGCGGGTATAGCGGACCCAACCCAGATGAGGCGCTCATGGACGACAAAGTGGCCGCGACAATCGCCTTCCTGCTCCGCAACTTCACGCTGACGGCTTTCGTCCTCGGCCTGTTGTTTTCGGCCGCCGCCATCCTGCGCGCGCCGCGGCCGCGCGCCCCGGCCCTGGTCGTCGACAGGCTCATCGCCTGGTTCGTCTTCTTCAATATCGGGGTCGCCTACCTCTACAATTTCATCATGCACGCGTTTTTCGGCGAGATGACCGCGCGCTTCATCGGCTGGGCGGACAGCCCGTTCCAGTTCGAGGTCGCCACCGCGAGCCTCGGCTTTTCCGTGGTCGGCTTCCTGGCCGCCTTCCGCAGTTTCGATCTCCGGCTGGCCGCCATCCTCGCCCCCGGCATTTTCACCCTCGGCGCCGCGGTCGGCCATGTTCGCGAGATGATTTCGGCGCACAATTTCGCGCCCGGTAATGCCGGCGTCGTGTTCTGGACCGACATTCTGGGCCCGCTCATCGGCTTCCTGCTGTTGTGGCTGCAGGCACGCCTTGCGCGCGGCCGACACCCCGCGGCATGAACCGGCGGACCGCGCCAGGCCGGCACTATGCCGTTTTGCAGCACGGGAAAGTATTGAACGCGCGCAACTTTCGTCTAAGCTGCGAGAGCCGGGCCGTGCTGCAATAAGGGACGACGACTCCCCATGGCCAAGGCTACCCCGACCAAAGCCACCCTGACGATCGCCGCCAAGAACTACGGCTCCTGGTCGCTGCGCGGCTGGCTTCTTTGCAAGCTGGCCGGCCTGGACTTCGAAGAACGGACGGTGGCGAGCGACGACCCCTCCACCCGCGCCGAACTGCTGCTGCTGTCGCCCTCCTTCCTGGTGCCGTGCCTGACCCATGACGGCATCGAGATCTGGGACACGCTGGCGATCGCCGAATATCTCAACGAGATCCTGCCCGATGCCGGGCTCCTGCCGGAGGACCGCGCCTCGCGCGCCCATTGCCGTTCGATCTCGGGCGAGATGCATTCCGGCTTTTCAAACTTGCGCTCGGCGCTGCCGATGAACCTGAAGGCGCATCATCCCGGCTTCAAGGTCTGGACCGGCGCGCAGGCCGACATCGACCGCATCGTCGGCATCTGGCGCGCCTGTCTGGCCAGGAGCAAGGGCCCGTTCCTGTTCGGCAAGGCGCCCTGCATGGCCGACGCCATGTTCGCGCCGGTGGTGACGCGCTTCCTCACCTATGACGTGAAGCTCGATTCCGACTGCGCCGCCTATTGCAGCGCCATCATGGCGCTGCCGGCGATGCAGGAATGGCTGGAAGGCGCCAAGGCCGAACCGGACGAGGTGGTGGAGCTGGACGTGGAGTTTTGATCGGCGCCGGAGCGCGCCGCTTTGCCATGACGCGCGCGCTCAGCGTCGCTGCAACCACGCCCCGATCCGCTTGACCGCCTCGTGCATTTCGGCCGCCGAGCCGGCGTAGCAGAAGCGCAGGAAATGGCGGCCGTCGATCGGATCGAAATCGATGCCGGGCGTGGCCGCCACATGCGTTTCCTCGAGCATGCGCTTGGCGAAGGCGAGACTGTCGTCCGAGAAGCGCGCGATATTGGCGTAGAGGTAGAAGGCGCCGTCGACCGGCAGGAACCGGTCGAGCCCCGCCTTCGGCAGACCTTCGGTCAGGATGCGGCGATTCTCCTGGTAGCCGTGCTTGACCGTCTCCATCTCGTCGCGCCCGTCGAACGCGGCCTCGGCCGCGATCTGCGCCAGCGTCGGCACCGAAATGGCGAGATTGCCCTGCAAGCGATCGAGCACGCGCACCAGCGGCTCCGGCACCACCATCCAGCCGATGCGCCAGCCGGTCATGCAGAAATATTTCGAGAAGGAATTGATCACCACCGCCCGCTCCGAGAGCTTGGCCGCGGTCTCGGCCGCAAAGGCATAGTCGAGCCCGTGATAGATCTCGTCGGAGATCACGCGGATGCCTTCCGCCTCCGCCGCCGCGATCAGCGTGGCGAGCGCGTCCGCCGTCATCATGGTGCCGGTCGGATTGGCCGGGCTCGCGACCACCACGCCCTTGAGCGGCTTGCGGCGATGCGCGGCCATGAGCGCCTCGGGCGAGAGCACCCAGCGCGTCTCGGCCGATGTCTCGATCAGCACCGGCTCGCAGCCGAGCGCGGTGAGGATGTGCCGGTACGGCGGATAGCCGGGATTGGCGAGCGCCACCCGGTCGCCGGCCTCGAACAGCGACAGGAAGGCCAGGATGAAGCCGCCGGAGGAACCGGTGGTGACCACGACGCGCGCCGGATCGAGCGCGAGGTTGTAGGTCTCGGCGTAATGGCGCGCGATGCGCGTGCGCAGCGACGGCAGGCCGAGCGCCTCGGTATAGCCGATACGGCCGTGGGCGAGCGCGGCGGCCGCCGCCGCGCGCGCCGGATGCGGCGCGGGTGCGGCCGGCTGGCCCACCTCCATGTGCACAACATGAGCGCCCTTCGCCTCCAACCGCGCCGCCGCCGCCATCACGTCCATCACGATGAACGGCGGAACGTCGCTGCGTTTCGAGGCATTAAAGAGCTGTTTAGCGGTTTCGAGCATGGTTACCGGCCTTTTCGGCGTATTCTCCGCCCCGCTGTTGCCGCATTCGCCGGGTTGCTTGGGTTCAAGCGCATCTCATGACTCGGTCGTGATCGCAAGCCGCGTTGACCGTCAGATGACCCGTCACTAGGTTGACGCAAAATATGGTCGCGCCCGCGCGCAGACGGAAATCGGAATGAACGGGAACGGGACACCTACCAGCACGCGGCGCATGGCGCCAGCCGCCCGCGCGGTTGCGGCCGCCACCGCGCTCGCCCTCGCGGTCACCAGCCTCGGGCCGGTTGCGCCGGCGCAGGCGCAAGGCGCCTCGCGCGGACTGCCGGTGATCCGCGATACCGAAATCGAACAGCTCCTGCGCGATTACGCCAACCCGATCCTGCGCGCCGCCGGCCTCGCCAAGCAGAACGTGAAGGTCGTGGTGATCAACGACCGCACCTTCAACGCCTTCGTGATGGACGGCCGCCACATCTTCGTCAATGCCGGCGCCCTGTTCGACGCCAAGACGCCGAACGAAATCATCGGCGTGCTGGCGCACGAAACCGGCCATTTGGCGGGCGGGCACATGTCGCGCTTGCGCGAGGAACTGTCGCGCGCGCAGACCGCCTCGATCGTGGCCATGCTGCTCGGCGTCGGCGCCATGGTGGCGGGCGCGCGCTCCAGCAACGGCGCCGGCGACATCGGCGCCGCCGCGATCATGGCGCCGCAATCGGCGATCCAACGCTCGCTGCTCGCCTATGTGCGCACCCAGGAAGACCAGGCCGACCATGCCGGCCTGAAGTTCCTCAATGCGACCCACCAGTCGCCGCGCGGCATGGTCGATCTGTTCAAGCGGCTGAGCAACGAAAGCCTGTTCAACTCGCGCGGCGTCGATCCCTATCTGCAGACCCACCCGATGCCGGCCGAGCGCGTCGCCGCGCTGGAAGCGCAGGCCAAGGCGAGCCCCTATTGGGACCGCAAGGATTCGCCCGAGCTGCAACTCCGTCACGACCTGATGCGCGCCAAGCTGTCCGGCTTCCTCGAACAGCCGGGCACGGTCTTGCGCCGCTATCCGCTCAGCAACAAGAGCCTGCCGGCGCGCTATGCGCGCGCGATTTCGGCCTACCGGCATTCCGGCCTGCGCTCCGCCATCACCCAGATCGACGAGCTGATCCACGCGCAGCCGGGCAATCCCTATTTCGAAGAGCTGAAGGGCCAGGCTCTGCTCGAAGGCGGCCGCCCGGCCGAGGCGGTGGCACCGCTGCGCCGCGCGGTGCAGCTCTCGCATCACGCGCCGCTCATCGAGATCCTGCTGGCGCAGGCGCTCAACGCCACCGACAAGGCCGGCAATGCGCAGGAGGCGGTCGGCCTGTTGCGCAACGTGGTCGCGCGCGAGCCCGATGCGCCGGGCGCCTATACCCAGCTCGCCATGGCCTATGGCCGCAAGGGCGACCTCGCCAATGCCGATCTTGCCTCCGCCCAGGCCGCCTTGGCCCGCGGCGACATCGTGACCGCGCGCCAGCTCGCCGCGCGCGCCAAGACGCGCTTTCCGGTCGGCTCGCCGGCCTGGGTGCGCGCCGACGACATCACCAATCTCAAGCCGCCGAAAAAGACGCACTGACCGCCGGATTCGACATCGCTCGTAGAGATCGCACACAAAGGATGAAACCCATGTTCAAGAGCCCGCGCCATATCGCCGCCGTTTGTGCCGCGCTGCTGGCCTTTGCCCTGCCGCAGGCGGCGCCCGCTGCCGAATTCTCCAAGTCGCAGCGCGGCGAGATCGAGCGCATCGTGCACGAATACCTGGTCACCCATCCGGAAGTGCTGCAGGAGGCGATGGCCGAACTGGAGAAGCGGCAAACCGCGGCCGAGGCCGAGAAGCACAAGACCGCCGTGCGGGACCACGCCAAGGCGCTGTTCTCCTCGCCGCGGCAGGTCGTGCTCGGCAACCCGTCCGGCGACGTCACCTTCGTCGAGTTCTTCGATTACAATTGCGGCTACTGCAAGCGCGCCTTGCACGACATGCTCACGCTGCTCAAGGACGACCCCAAGCTCAAGGTCGTGCTCAAGGAATTCCCGGTGCTCGGAAAGGGCTCGGTCGAGGCCGCCCAGGTCGCCGTCGCCGTGCGCATGCAGGACAAGACCGGCAAGAAATATCTCGAATTCCATGAGAAGCTCCTGAGCGGCCGCGGCCAGGCCGACCAGGCGCACGCCCTCGCCGTCGCCAAGGAGATCGGGCTGAACATGGCTCAGCTCCAGAAGGACATGGCCAGCCCCGAGGTCAGCGCGACCTTGCAGGAGAATTTCAAGCTCGCGGAAGCGCTCGGCCTCAACGGCACGCCGAGCTATGTGATCGGCAACAACGTGGTCGTGGGGGCGGTCGGCCTCGGCGGTCTGCAGGAGAAGATCAACACCGCGCGCTGCGGCAAGGCGAGCTGCTGAGCGCGCGGCCGGCCGGGCCCGTCGCCGCGCCTCGCCCACGCGATCCGGCCGCCGGCGCCATTCGCGCCGGCGGCCATTTTGTCGCGGCACGGTTCCGTGCAAAATGGTTAACGCTATCGAAGGAAAACCCGGCGCCTTACGGGCTTCCCCTTACCGGCGCGGACACCTATAAAGCGGCGAGCCGCGCGGCTCGAATTGACCGCGCGCACGGCCAGAAGGCCGGCCAGCCCCGAAAAGTCAGCCCGAGAAGTCCATGGCGAACACCATCTACGTCCTCAACGGGCCCAATATGAACCTGCTCGGCATGCGCGAGCCCGAAAAATACGGACACGCCACCCTCGCCGATGTAGAAAAGCTCTGCCGCGCCACCGCTGCGCGATTCGGCCTGGACGTCGATTTCCGGCAGTCGAATTCGGAGGGCGAGCTGGTGACCTGGATCCAGGAGGCGCGCGAAAAGGGCGCCGCCGGTATCGTGATCAACCCCGCCGGCTATACCACCACCTCGATCGCCATCATGGACGCGCTCTTGGCGGTCCAGCTTCCGGCGGTCGAAATCCACATCACCAATATTCATCAGCGCGAAAGCTTCCGGCATAATTCGTATGTCTCGAAAGCCGCGAGGGCGGTGCTCGCGGGATTCGGCGTCGACGGCTACGCGCTCGCGATCATCGGGCTCGCCGGCATGACCGGCGCCAAGGAAAAGAACTAGCACGTGATCGCGAATGACCCGTCGCGGGCTTGACCCGGATGGGAAGCTGAATTCGGATAAGACCACGCGCAGACGAATAAGACGGACAACAATGGCAAAATCGCCGAAGACACTGGTCGACCGGGAGTTGATCCAGGAATTGAGCAAGCTGCTCGACGAGACCGGTCTCACCGAGATCGAAATCGAGCAGGAAGGCATGCGCGTGCGGGTCGCGCGCGGCACCATCGCCGCCTCGGTCGTGGCCGCGCCGGCCGCGAGCGTCGCGCCGGCGCCGCCGCCGGTGACCGTCGCCGCCCCGCCGGCCGCGTCGCTCGACGTTTCCAAGCATCCCGGCGTCGTGACCTCGCCGATGGTCGGCACCGCCTATTCCGCGCCCGAGCCGGGCGCCAAGCCCTTCATCGAGGTCGGCTCCAAGGTGAAGGTCGGCGACACGCTGCTGATCGTCGAGGCGATGAAGACCATGAACCAGATTCCCGCCCCGCGCGCCGGCACCGTGATCCAGATCCTGTTCGAGGACGGCCAGCCGGTGGAATTCGGCGAGCCGCTGGTGATTATCGAGTGATGAATTCGCGTGTGGCGTCTATCCGCCCTCATCCTGAGGAGGCCGCGCAGTGGCCGTCTCGAAGGATGGGGGCGGCCCCATGCTTCGAGACGCGCTCCTTCGGAGCGCTCCTCAGCATGAGGCCGTCAGAGGTTCGAAAGATCAATGTTCGATAAAATCCTCATCGCCAATCGCGGCGAGATCGCGCTACGCATCTTGCGCGCCTGCAAGGAGCTCGGCATCCCGACCGTGGCGGTGCACTCCACCGCCGACGCCGACGCCATGCATGTGCGCTTCGCCGACGAGAGCGTGTGCATCGGCCCGCCCGCGGCGAAAGACAGCTATCTCAACATTCCCGCCATCCTGGCCGCCTGCGAGATCACCGGCGCCGACGCGGTGCATCCCGGCTACGGCTTCCTGTCGGAAAATGCGCGCTTCGCCGAAATCCTCGACGACCACGGCATCGGCTTCATCGGCCCCAAGGCCGAGCACATCCGCATCATGGGCGACAAGATCGAGGCCAAGCGCACCGCCAAGCGCCTCGGCATTCCGGTCGTGCCCGGCTCGGAAGGCGGCGTCACCTCGGACGACGAGGCCAGGAAGATCGCCGACGAGATCGGCTATCCGGTGCTGATCAAGGCCGCCGCCGGCGGCGGCGGACGCGGCATGAAGGTGGCGCACGCGGCGGCCGACCTTTCCACCGCGCTGTCGACCGCGCGCTCGGAAGCCAAGGCCGCCTTCGGCGACGACGCCGTCTATATCGAGAAATATCTCGGGCGCCCGCGCCATATCGAGATCCAGGTGCTCGGCGACGGCAAGGGCAAGGCCATCCATCTCGGCGAGCGCGATTGCTCGCTGCAGCGCCGGCACCAGAAGGTGCTGGAGGAGAGCCCCTCGCCCGCGCTCAACACGCAGCAGCGCGACGAAATCGGCGAGATCGTCGCCAAGGCCATGCGCGAGATCAATTATCTCGGCGTCGGCACGGTCGAGTTCCTGTACGAGGACGGCCAGTTCTATTTCATCGAGATGAACACGCGCATCCAGGTCGAACATCCGGTGACCGAAATGATCACCGACATCGACCTGATCTTCGAGCAGATCCGCGTCGCGGCCGGCGCCGAGCTCACGCTCAGGCAGAGCGACATCCGCTTCCACGGCCACGCCATCGAGTGCCGCATCAATGCCGAGAACCCGGTGTCGTTTAGGCCCTCGCCCGGCAAGATCCTGCATTATCATCCGCCCGGCGGCCTGGGCGTGCGCATCGACTCGGCGGTGTACCAGGGCTATGCGATCCCGCCCTATTACGACTCGCTGGTCGGCAAGCTGATCGTGCACGGCAAGACGCGGCAGGAATGCCTGATGCGGCTCAAGCGCGCGCTCGACGAGGTGGTGGTGGACGGCATCGAGACCACGCTGCCTTTGTTCCGCGCGCTGGTGCGCGAGAAGGACATCATCGACGGCAATTACCACATCCACTGGCTCGAGCAGTTTTTGGCTCGCGGCGGGATGGAAGGCTAAGTCGCGCCATCGAGCGCTGGGCCGCCGCCTGAGCTCGTGGGTCGCCTCAATGTCCGATCGCGGCGCGCGCATGCGCGCCATTCGCGCCATTTCCTTCGGCGAGGCTGGCGAGCAGCGTGCAGACCTGGGCCGGATCATAGGGCTTGGGCATGAAGCGCGCGCGCGGAAGCAGCGGCCGGATGTCGTCGGCGCGGGCTCCGGCCGAGGCATAGACGACCGGAAGCTCGGGATAGATCTGGCGCGCGCGCTCGGCGAGCTTGGCGCCGTCGATGCTGCCGGGCAGATCGATATCGGTGAACAGCACGTCGACTTCGGCGCCCGATTGAAGATAGTCGAGCGCTTCGTCGCCGCTCTCGGCTTCGAGCACGGCAAAGCCGCTTTCGCTCAGGCAGTCGGCGACCAGGCTGCGGATCAGGAACTCGTCCTCGACGATCAGAACCGATATCGGCATTGCAGCTCGCCCAGCGGGGCGCCTCGCTCATGCTTCGACGTTCTGCCGGTGCAACGCGAAGGCGCGCCGATCAGATCGACCTTTCCGAAAGTTGATGCGATTATGGTGAGCGAATTGCTAACAGGCGCAAATGAAACAATGGACGGCCGCCCCGCCCGTTGATCCAATAGGCCATGGCCAACCGCGAAAACGCATTCGTCGAGATCACGCCGGAAGTCCTGCTCAAGGCCTATGCCTGCGGAATCTTCCCGATGGCCGAGAGCGCGGAGGATCCCGCGCTCTATTGGATCGAGCCGGAGATGCGCGGCATCATTCCGCTCGACGGTTTTCATGTACCGGCGCGGCTCAGGCGCACGGTGCGTACGACGCCGTTCCAAGTGTGGGTCGACCGCGACTATGACGGCGTGATCGACGGCTGCGCCGAGCCCAAGCAGGACCGCATGCGGACCTGGATCAACACGCGCATTCGCCGCATCTATCGCGCGCTCTACGACGCGGGCCATTGTCATACCGTCGAGGTCTACGACGGCGATAACCTGGTCGGCGGTCTCTACGGCGTGTCGCTCGGGCGCGCCTTCTTCGGCGAAAGCATGTTTCATCGCGCGCGCGACGCCTCGAAGATCGCGCTCGTCCATCTGGTCGCCCGGCTGAAGGCCGGCCACTACCGGCTGCTCGATACGCAATTCGTCACCGAGCACCTGCGCACCTTCGGCGCCGTGGAAGTCGCGAAGCGGCGCTATCATCGCCTGCTGGACGAAGCGCTGGTCGGCGAGGCCGATTTCGCCGCGCTGCCCACCGATCGGCCGGTGAGCGGGGACGAGGCGCTGGCGATCATCGGGTGACCCGGGCCGCGGGCGCGGCCCGGCCGGGAGCCGTGCGCGCGCGCGTCACCGCAATGTCGGCTGAGTGCCGCGCGGCGGCGGCCGGCGCGGCAGCGGATGACGCGCGGTCGCCGGGCTGGCGGCGGGCGCGGCCGCCTCGGGAGCCTCCGCCACCGCCGGGTTGCGCCCGCCTTTGCAGTCGGTGAGCCACACGTCGTAGATCGGATGCTCGACCGCGTGCAGGCCGGGGCTCGCCGCGAACATCCAGCCCGTGAAGATGCGCTTGATTTCGCCCTGCAGCGTCACCTCGTCCACTTCGACGAAGGCGTCGGTGTTCGGCGTCTCGGTCGGCGGCCGCGAATAGCACACGCGCGGCGTCACCTGCAGCGCGCCGAACTGCACCGTCTCGTTGAGCGCAACGTCGAACGAGATGATACGGCCGGTGATCTTGTCGAGGCCGGAGAACACCGCGGTCGGATTGGCGATGCGCTGCGGCGGCGGCTCGACCACGACCTCTTCGCTCGGCTGCGCCGTGGTGTCGACCGGCTGCGGCGCGGCCGGAATCACGCCGGGCGCGGGGCGCGCGGTGCCGGGCTGCGGCGGCGCCGCCTGTCCCGGCTGGGCCTGCTGCGGCGCGGGGCTCGGCTCGGTGCCGGGCGGCGGCGCGAGATCCTGCGACTGGATGGCCCCGCCGCCGGGCCGGCTCGAGGGCGGCAGGCTCATCGGCGCCGGCAACGGCTGCGACGGCGGCACATCGGAACGGACATCGGCCGGCGGACGCGGCGCCTGGGTCTGGTAGGTGGGACGCGGCTGCGGCGCCTGCCGAGGTTCGTTCTGGCTCGGATAGTAATTGGGCGGCGGCTGCGGCGTGGGCGGATAATATTGCGGCTGGCGCTGGTAAGTCGGCGGCGGCGCGCTCGGCACATCGGCCGGCGGGCGCGGCGGCGAGTCGGAAAAGATCGACCCGAATTGCGCCAGCGCCGGACCGGCGACGAGCGCGGCCGCAATGGCCAAAATGCCGACTGAGAGCCTGGATCGCGCCATGAAGCCGGATCGTCCCCTTTGGGCGGCGCGCAAGCCGGCGCCCATCGCCAATAGCGCCCGGTTAACACGGTGAATGCGGCGACGGAAGGGCGGGAGCGAGCGAAGGGTGAGTAGCGAGTAGTGGGCAGAATGCCGGGCGAAGCGCCCGGCATTCTATTCGCTATTCGCTATTCGCTATTCGCTATTCGCTACTCGCTCTTCCCTACTCCCCCGGGCTCCAGGCCCGATAATCCCCCGTCGCCCTCGGCCGGCGGCCTTGCGCGAGCATCGAGCCGGGCGGCCGGTAGGCGCCCGGGGTGCCGGTCAGGTTGGCCCGGTGCGGCTTCTGCCAGGGGCGCGGCTTATAGTTTTCCTGGGTCGGCGGCGTATCCACGGTGTGGTGCAGCCAGCCGTGCCAGGACGGCGGCACGGTCGAGGGCTCCGCATAGCCGTTGTAGATCACCCAGCGCCGCTCGAACAGCAAGGTCGGATCGACCTTGCCGCCCTTGGTCCGGTAGTAGCGGTTGCCGAATTCGTCCTCGCCGACCTGTTCCCCGTACAGCCAGGTCCAGACCTGGGTGCCGAAAGTCTGCGAATTCCACCAGGTGAAGAGCTTCAGCAGGAAGTTTTTCATCGCCGCCGCGTGACCGCCATTGAGACACTGTCATTGAGCCGATGCGCGTTCTGCCACCTCGGCGCGGCCAAGTCCAGCGCGCTCCCCGCGCCGTAAACCGCATATTCGCGGCGCTTTCCCGGTCTGCTATCAAAGCTTCATGGATTCGATCAAAGCAGCCCTGCTGAACCTCAAGGACTGGTTCAACTGGATGCCCGATCTCTTGGTGGCGGCGCTCATTCTGGGCATCGCCGCCGGCGTGGCGCACGCCATCCACAAGTCGCTGCGCCGGCTGGTGCGCCGGCTGTTCGCGGAACGCTATCCCAACATATTCGCGATCTTCACCCGCATCCGCGAGCTGACCGGGCTGGCGCTGCTGATTCTGGCGATGATCATCGCCATTCCGATCGCGCCGCTCGATCCCGGCACCGCCGATGTCCTGACACGGCTGCTGGTGGTGGCGGTGATCGGACTGACCGGCTGGGCCGCGATCGTGGCCCTGCACATCGGCGCCGACATCTATCTGCGCCGCTACCGGCTCGACGTCGCCGACAACCTGCTTGCGCGCAAGCACAATACGCAAATTCGCGTGCTGCTGCGCACCGCCGACGGCTTGATCGTTCTTCTGACCCTCGGCTTCGCGCTGATGACGTTCGAACCGGTGCGCCAATTCGGCGTCAGCCTGTTCGCCTCGGCCGGCCTCGCCGGCATCGTCGCCGGTTTCGCCGCGCGGCCGGTGCTCTCCAACCTGATCGCCGGCGTGCAACTGGCCATGACCCAGCCGATCCGGCTCGAGGATTCGGTCGTGGTCGAGAACGAGTTCGGCAATATCGAGGAAATCACGGCCACTTATGTCGTGGTGCGGCTGTGGGACTTGCGCCGCCTGATCGTGCCTTTGTCCTATTTCATCGAGAAGCCGTTCCAGAGCTGGACCCGCGACAGCTCGGCCTTGATCGGCAGCGTCATGCTCTATCTGGACTACCGCGCGCCGGTCGCCCGCATCCGCGACAAGCTCAACGAGATCGTCCGCCAATCGAAGCGATGGGACGGGCGCGTGGTCAGTCTTCAGGTGACCGAGGCCAAGGAATACACGATCGAGGTGCGCTGCCTCGCCAGCGCCGGCTCGGCCAGCGACACCTGGGACCTGCGCTGCGAGATCCGCGAGAAGCTGATCGACTTCCTGCAACGGGAACACCCGGAGGCGCTGCCGCGCCGGCGCAACGAGGCGGTGGCGGGCGCCGCCGACGACTCCGGGCGCGGCTGACCATCGGCACGCCGGACGCTCTTCCGACGTGTGTTGCGCCCGCTCCGGCAATGCGGCTATCCTGCCCAGGAATGCGGCAGCACTGCCTGTCTCATTGGCGCTCACGCGCCGGAGCCGGCGGTACGGCCGTCAGCCATGACAGTGCCGGTGTGAAAGGCGGGCGCCTCGCGGGCCCGCCTTTTTCGCGCTCCGGGCCCGCCAATCCCGCCACGTGAGCCTTACGCGCCATTTGCCCGCGGCTTGTGCGCTGCTTGCCCACCGCTTCCCGGTCGCTTTCCGGTCGCTCGTCCGCCGCTTGGCCCCCATCGGGGCCGCCATTTGACTGCATCATAATACCATCCCGGCCGCTTTGGGCGGAATTCACAGGCGTGGGTATCGGGCGCGCACTTTACCACCGCGCCGCTGGGGTCACTAAGGTCCTGACCTTACGCTGAGAATCACCGACTCCGCGGGCCGGAAGGGGCGCGTTATCCCGCCCTTGTCCCCGCCGGCAGGCCGCGTTCGCCGCGCGTGCCGGGGCACGCGAAACGCGGTTTTTCGGTCATTTTTCTGTCA
>Ga0182748_1003680_pt1 | contig 12732 bp, 6 predicted proteins | sample eDN3rd37CKraftOP_FD_128877 | JGI IMG/M metagenome (GOLD analysis project Ga0182748, IMG submission 128877) | Enriched Organic Plus compost microbial communities from Emeryville, California, USA - eDNA 3rd pass 37_C Kraft OP (version 2) (version 2) ...
ATGCCGCCCGTGAGGTTGGCGGAGAACGACAGCTCGTCGAGCGCCTGCGGGCCGGGGAGCACGTAGTGGTCGTTGGAGACGAAGTCGAGCTCGTCCGCCCACGCGGCGTAGTCCATGCCCTTCGTCTCGCCCATGACCATGAAGTTCGTCGTCACGGGCACGTCCGGCGTGACGCGGCGCAGGATCTCCGCCTCGGCGCGCAGGTACTGCCGGAGCGCGTCGGACGAGAAGCGCTTGAAGTCGAGCTGCTGGGTCGGGTTCGGGTGCGACGCGGCGAGCCGCGGCGGGAGGACCTGCTCCCACGCGCTGTAGCGCTGCGACCAGAACGCGGTGCCCCACGCGGCGTTGAGCGCGTCGAGCGTCGTGTACCGGTCGCGCAACCACGCGCGGAAGGCCACGGCCGCGTCGTCGGAGAAGTCGTAGACGTTGTGGCAGCCGAGCTCGTTCGACACGTGCCAGGCGACGAGCGCCGGGTGGTCGCCGTACCGCTCGGCCATGCGCTCGACGAGGCGCAGCGCGTGCTCCCGGAAGACCGGTGACGTCGGCCGCCACTGCTGCCGCGCGCCCGGCCACAGGGTCTCGCCCGTGCGGGTCTGCGGCAGGACCTCCGGGTGCTTCGTCGTCAGCCACGGCGGCGGCGAGGCCGTCGCCGTCGCCAGGTCGACCGTGATGCCGTGCGCGTGGAGCAGGTCCATCGCGTCGTCGAGCCACGCGAAGTCCCACGTGTCCTCGGTCGGCTGGATGCGGGCCCACGAGAAGATCGCGAGCGAGACCACCGTCACGCCGGCCTCGCGCATGAGGCGCACGTCCTCGTCCCAGACCTCGCGCGGCCACTGGTCCGGGTTGTAGTCCGCGCCGTAGGACAGGCCCGACGGCGCGTACGCGCCGGGCGCGCCCGGCGGCGTGTGCGGCCCGGGACGGCGCAGCCAGCGGAACGGGGTGGGGGAAGACATGCAGGCTCCTCAGGTGCTCGCAGAGCGGTCGACGGCGCGGTGCGCCGCCGGTGGGTGGCCGTGCGGTCGCACGAGGCGTGCGACCGCACGGCCGACGGGGCAGGGCCGCCGGACGCCCCGGCAGGCGCCCGGCGGGGCTCAGGTCACTCGTTGACGGTGAAGCCCTGCTCCGTGCCGTACTTCGCGGACGCGTCCTGCCAGGCCTTCAGGCCGTCGGCGAGGGTCGTGCCCGAGACGTACGCCTGGCCCACGGTGTCGTTGAAGATCGAGTTCGCGTAGACCTGGAACGGCAGGTACGACCAGCCCTCGACGACGTCGGACGCCGACTGCGCGAGGACCTCGTTGATCTTCTGGCCGCCGAAGTACTCGGACTCGAAGCCCTGGAACTCGTCGGACTCCAGCTCGGCCGTCGTGGCCGGGAACGCGCCGCCGTCCACGCGCGTCTGCACGCCGTCGCCGGCGTTCGCGTACTCGAGGAAGCCGTAGGCGAGCGCCTGGTTCGAGCTCGCGGCCGGGACGGACAGCGCGGAGCCGCCGTTCTCGGCGCTCGCGGACGCGCCCTCCTCCCACTGGGGGAGCGGGGCGACGCGCCACTTGCCCGCGCCGTCGGGCACGCCCGACTCGAGGTTCGCGGGCATCCACGCGCCGATCGCGAGCGTCGCGATCGTGCCGTTGCCGAGACCCTGGTACCACTCGTCGCTCCACGAGCTGACGGGCGCGAGGAGGTCCTCGTCGAGGAGCGTCTGCCAGGTCTGCGCGAACTGCGTGCTGCCCTCGTCCGCGAGGTCGATCGTCACGTCCGTGCCGTCGACCTGGAACGGCTGGCCGCCGGCCTGCCAGATGAGCGAGGTCGTGAACCCGGCGTCGCCCGTGTCGTTGGTGATGTACACGCTCGGGTCGGCCGCGTGCAGGGCGCGCGCCGCCTCGACGAAGCCGTCCCACGTCGTCGGCACCTCGATGCCGTGCTGCGTGAAGACCTCCTCGTTGTAGAAGAGGGCCATGGGACCGGAGTCCATGGGCAGGCCGTAGACGCCCTCGTCCTGCTGGACGGCGTTCCACGGGCCGGGCGTGAACGTCCCGTCGAGCTCGTCGGTGCCGAACGAGGACAGGTCGGCCAGCGCGTCGGAGAGCGCGAACTGGGGCAGCGCGTAGTACTCGACCTGCGCGACGTCGGGCACGCCCTTGCCGGCGGCGATCGCGTTCTGCAGCGCGGTGTACTGGTCGTTGCCCGTACCGGCGTTGACGAGCTCGACGTCGACGTTCGGGTACTTCGCCTCGAAGTCGGTGACGACGTCCTCGAGGGTGGGCTCCCAGGCCCATACCGTGAGGCTGCCGCCCTCCTCGAGGGCTGCGGCGACTTCGTTCTCGGTGCCAGTACCGGTTTCGGCGCTAGTGCCGGTCTCGGTGCCGCCCTCGGGGCTGCCGCTGCAGGCGGTCAGGATCAGGGCGAGAGCGCCGGTGGCGGCGATCGTTGCGGTCGCACGCCGCGACCATCGAGTGTTGGCAGACATGAGGTTCCTCTCACTTCGTCGTCAGACGGATCGGGTGGTGCACACGCACTGCAGGGGGCAGGCATGGGTCTGGATGGGCAGGGTCGGGTGTTCGGGTGGGAGCGGGACGTGTGGGGTGAGCTGGGTTGGCGCGGTCACTCCTTGACGGACCCGGCCGCGAGGCCGGACTGCCAGTAGCGCTGGAGGAGGAGGAAGGCCGCGACGAGCGGCAGGATGGTGAGCAGCGAGCCGGTGATCACGAGGTCGAAGATCGCCTCGCCGCCGGCGGTCGCGGCCTGCGCGTTCCACGCGTTGAGGCCGAGCGTCAGCGGGTACCAGTCGGGGTCCTTGAGCATGATGAGCGGCAGGAAGTAGTTGTTCCAGGTCGCGACCATCGTGAAGAGCAGGACGGTGACGATCCCGGGCGCGAGCAGCGGCAGCGACACCTGGAAGAACGTGCGCCCCTCGCTCGACCCGTCCACGCGGGCGGCCTCGAGCAGCTCCGTCGGGATCGACTCGGCGGCGAACACCCACATGAGGTAGAGGCCGAACGGCGAGATGAGCGACGGGATGATGACGGCCCACGGGGTGTTGGTGAGGCCCATCTGGCTGAACATGAGGAACGTCGGGACGGCCAGGGCCGTGCCCGGCACCGCGACCGCGCCGATGACCGTCGCGAACACGCCGCGCTTGCCGGGGAAGTCGAACTTCGCGAGCGCGTAGCCGCCGAGCACCGCGAGGAACGTCGCGCCGCCGGCCCCGACCACGACGTACAGCAGCGTGTTCGCGAACCAGCGGCCGAAGATGCCGCCGTCGTAGGTGAGCGTCCGGGCGATGTTGTCGAAGAGCGCGAAGTCGCCGCTGAACCAGAGCCCGAACGAGGAGAACAGGCTCGACTGCGTCTTGGACGCGTTGACGACGAGCCAGAACAGCGGCACGAGCGCGTAGAGCAGGACGATCCCGGTGAGGACCGTCAGCAGGACGCTGCGGCGCGGGCGGGTGACGCCGTGCGGGGCGCGCGAGCGCAGGCGCGCGGGCTTGCGCGTCGTGGCGCTCGTCGTCGTGCGGGCCGTGGCGGGGACCGCCGGGGTCGAGGGGGTCGTGGCGGTCATCGTCAGGCCTCCTTGCGCATGCCGCGCAGCTGGACGACGTAGGCCACGATCATCGTGAGGACGCCCATGATGATGGCGACGGTCGCCGAGTAGTTGTACTGCTGGCCGGAGAACGACAGCGAGTACGCGTACAGGTTCGGGGTGAAGTACGTCGTGATCGCGTTCGGTGCGAGGCTCTGCAGGATGCTGGGCTCGTTGAAGAGCTGGAACGAGCCGATGATCGAGAAGATCGTCGCGATGACGAGCGAGCCGCGGATCGCGGGGATCTTGATCGCCCGGACGACCTGCCACTGGGAGGCGCCGTCGAGCTCCGCGGCCTCGTAGAGCGAGGTCGGCACGACGCGCAGCGCCGAGTAGAAGATGAGCATGTTGTAGCCCACGAACTCCCAGGTCACGATGTTGCCGATCGACAGCAGCACCCAGTCGGGGGAGAGCGGGTTGGGGATCGTCGTGCCGAGCGCGTCGTTGATGTTCGCGACGAGGCCGAACCGCGTCCCGTACATGAAGCCCCACATGAGCGTCGCGACGACGGCCGGGACGGCGTAGGGGAGGAAGATCGAGATCCGGAAGAAGTTCCGCCCGTACAGGCGCCCGGAGTCGATCGCGAGCGCGACGAGCAGCGCGATGCCGAGCATGATCGGGACCTGGACCACGAGGAACAGCCCGACGCGCGAGACCCCGGACCAGAACTGCGGGTCCGAGAACGCGCGGGCGTAGTTCTCGAACCCGACGAACTGCGTGCCGCCCACCATCTGGGTGCGGAACAGGCTGAGGTAGATCGAGTAGGCGATCGGCGCGAGGAACACGAGCGCGAAGACCGCCATGAACGGGCCCACGAAGCCCCAGCCGGTCCACGAGCGCCGTCGGCGCCGCGCCGGGAGGGACGAAGCAGCGCCGACCGGTGGCATGGCGATGGGTGGGGACGTCGTCGTCGTCATCGTGCTTCCTTGCTGTGTGTCCGGCAACGGCCAGATCGCGCGGTGTGGTTGGCCGTCTATGACGGGCGATCCTCGATGGTTACGTAAACATCCTGCTGAGCGAGGATTGCACCATCGTCTGGACGCGTCAAGGTGTGGGCAGCGCGTCTTTGCCGGACCGTTATGTTTAGGGAGCGCTCCAACTTGAGCGGCTCGGGAGGAAGGGATGATCGATATGAGCGCTTCACCGTCAGCTCCGCTGCCTGTGTCTGACGACGCGGGGCTGAGCGAGGGGAACGCACTGGGCGTTGGCGTGTTGCGTCGTCCGCGGCCGCGTCGGGTGTCGATGGCAGATGTCGCGCGCCATGCTGGTGTCTCCGCGCAGACGGTGTCGCGAGTGTCGAACGGTCACGATACGGTGATCGAGGAGACGCGGCGCCGGGTCTTGGCCTCGATGAAGGAACTGGGATATCGGCCCAACAGCGCGGCTCGAGCGCTCAAGAGCGGGGAGTTCCGCACGATCGGCGTCATCTTGTTCACGCTGTCCACGACGGGCAACGTCCGGACGCTCGAGGCCATCGCGACCTCGGCCGCCGCCGAGGGCTACGCCATCACGCTGATCCCCGTGGCCGTCCCGACTCAGGAGGGTGTCAACGGCGCCTTCACGCGCCTCGGCGAGCTTGCGGTCGACGCGATCATCCTGCTCATGGAGGTGCACCTCCTCGACGTCGCGAAGGTCAGCCTGCCGCCCGGCGTGCAGGTCGTCGTCGCGGACTCCGACGCGGGCGAGAGCTACGCCGTCGTCGACACCGACCAGGCCGACGGCACCCGCCAGGCCGTGCGCCACCTGCTCGACCTCGGTCACCGGACCGTGCACCACCTCGCGGGGCCCGCGCTCTCCTTCGCGGCCGAGCGCCGCACCTCCGCCTGGCGGGCGACCCTGGAGGAGGCGGGCTGCGAGGTCCCGCCGATCGAGCGGGGCGACTGGTCGCCGTCGTCGGGGTACGAGGCCGGGCTGCGCCTCGCGCGCCGCGACGACCTCACGGCCGTGTTCGTCGCCAACGACCAGATGGCCCTGGGGCTCGTGCGGGCCCTGCACGACTCCGGCCGACGGGTCCCGCAGGACGTGAGCGTCGTCGGGTTCGACGACCTGCCCGAGTCCAGCGAGTTCCTGCCCCCGCTCACGACCGTCCACCAGGACTTCGCCGAGGTCGGCCGCCGGCTCGTCGCACAGGTGCTCCGGCAGGTGCGCGAGGGTGTAACCGTTGCTGGCACGGAGCTTGTCCCGACGCGATTGGTGGTTCGAGCGAGCACCGCGGGCCCGCTGCGGCCTGCGATGCACGGGTAGCCGCGTTCTGAAGGCATCTAGTGGTCGGGTCTGTTCGACTTGAGCCGACGCCGTTGACAACCTCGAACGCGTGAGCGAGGATCGGCGCACCAGCATGGTTGCGCAACCATTCGGATCCCCGGGATCGAGGTTCGTGCGACCAGCCGCCCGTCGAAGAGGACAGGAGGGCGCAGTGACCGCCACGACCCGGAGATCCCGGTCCTTAGTCCAACTAATGGATTCAAGAGTGCCCAGGCGGTATGTCAGGTAGGAATCCCGCGTTCTTCGATAGCGCCGGTGCTTGCAGCGCTTGCGGCAGAGGCAATCTTGAGTAGAGAATCTGCACGGCATTGTTGAGGCGCGCTATGATTGCGCAACCATACGTAGAACACGCTCATGCCTCACAGGCCGGCTGGCCAAAGCGTCGCGCGCAGGACAGCAGGCTCGTGACTAGTCCGACGTGACACGAGCTCCAGGGCGTCCCGATCGAAGTCTTGGCCCTAAGATTCCGTGACCATCGTGCTCGACGAGGAGGACGACCTATGGCCTGATCAAAGTTCCACTAAGAACTACCCAGTGGACTTCGCGCAGGGTGGGCGCGCGCCGACAGGGCGGGCGATCTGGGAGGCAACAGCCTTGGCAGCACCTCACAGAAGAGGAAACGGTCCCATGCGAATGGGGCTAAGGGCGGAGCTGGCCCCGATTCTCGACCAGCTGTCCGAAATGGGTTTTTCGTCGATGCTGACGCTGGCTGACGCCCCCTACGATCTTCCCCGCGAAGCGCTCACCAGCGCTGATGCCACAAGAAGGGAGTTGACGGCAAAGCCAGGCAGTCCCCAGGGCGCGAAAGCCGAGACGTCAGCGGGAGCCGGCCCACGGCTGAGTGCAACGAACGGATCGAACAGTGACGAAGATGTCGCCCTCTGTCACATCGACTCGCCAGCGGCGGACATGGTTCCCCCATCGCCCTTCTCGGCGGCGGTTTCGTACGCTCGACGATGCTCCGATCGAGCCAAAGGCCGTATCAACCCGACCGGCGACCGACTTCGCGCCGTCGCGACCGGCGTGGAGGCCGCAGCCGCCGTCGCCGCTTGGATTGCAAGCACCTTCGTTCCTCGGGGAAATCGAAGTGCAGCATGCATGCCCGGACGGTTGCTCCGCGCCACCGAGGAACAGCCGTAAGTACATCATTCAGGATGCTCGTTGCAGACGGCGCTCAAGAAAGGGATGCAGAGAGCGTTGAGCTACGGCGAAACCATAGACGCCCCGGGGACTTGTGCGGGGTTCGACAATCCGCGCGCCGTGCTGGCGCGGGCCCAGAGGAGAAGGGAATCTCTCATGAGAAAATTGAGATCAGGAAGGCACCGCACTGGTATCGGCGTCCTCGCCGGGATCACCGCCCTCAGCATGTTCGCCGCGGTGGGTGCGCCCGCGACAGCCGAGGAAGGGCGCGACTCTGGCGAGTTCATGGTCGACAACGCAACCGGCCTCGCGTCGGATGGCGAGCCGATGGCTGGCCCAGGCCTCGATAACCGTGACATCGATGGGTATTACTACTCGATCGGTGCTGCGCAGATTGATTCGTCGGCAGGTGGTGACAGTCTCTACCTGTACAAGGGCGAAGACTGGCGCGACAAGGAGCTCGTCGGAAAGGTCGCCGGCCCAGAGATGACGTACACCATGCCCGACGGCACGGTGACCCACCCCCTGGCGAACGCGAAGCTTGAACGAGTCGACTTCGAGCGCTCCCCGAGCGGAAAGTACGTTATCTGGGCTCACTGGGAGCTCAAGGCCACCTACAACGCCTCCCAGGTGATCGTCTTCGCCGCAGACCGTCCTGAGGGACCATACGAGATCGTCTCACCGCACGCCCGGCCGGGCGCGAGCCTCAACGTCGGCGGAAGCGGTGAGGCCGGTACGACCGACTTTGCCGAGGCTATGGGTGATCGCGTCGGGCAACTGCGCGCGGACTTCGATACTCAGAACGCCGATGGCACCTACGACGGATCGCCGACGGTGCCCGTCCACGGACGAGACTACCCGCCGCAGATCTCGACCTTCCCCAAGCCGAACGGTCCAAAGTCCGGCGGATACGACCCCGACAAGCCAGGCTCCCGGATCGAAGACGGGCTCTACGGGACATCGGTGCAGGAAGGGACGTGGTGGATCTACAACTTCAACGATCTCCGCGACGACATGACGCTCAAGGCGACAGCCGTCCGGATGACCCCCTACGATTCCTCGGCGTACGAAGCAGCCAAGGCCGCAGGGCTCAACCCTAGCGCCGGCTCGTACATTGTGCGGTATCCCGCGGCGAAGTCGGATCGGAACAAAGCCGCCGGCGTATCTGCGGAGGGATATGAGGGCAAGCTCGGACAGGCTTCCGCCAACGACGGAATCGCCCTCCCGACCGATGAAGTGCCTGGAGGCGAGGAGCCGGGTGGAGGCGGCGATTCGTTCACCGCTTGCGGTGTCGACGGTCTGGCCTTCAGTGTGTCGTACCAGGAAGGCGACTCCGGAAAGTATGTCTGCGACGGCGACACCAGTGACGCCTCCCGATGGTCCACCTGGAACACTGCCGACGCGAGTGCCACCTTCGCATACGACGCGGGCTACGTCACCGTCGACAAGGCCCACGTCGTGTTCTCCGAACAAGCGCCCAGCCGCGTCGTTGTGACGGGGCGTACGGCGTCCGGGTCGTGGGCCGAGCTCGGCGCGCTCAACGTCGACAAGAAGGTCGGCGCCTACGACGTCGAACTCGACGAGAACCAGAGCGTCGATCGCCTGCGCGTCACGATGCAAGGCCAGTGGATGAAGGCGAACGAGATCACGTTCTCCGGCGTGAGCGAGATCGGTGCTGCCTCTATCGAGGGCATTACCTTCGGCGACTCGAAGGTGCGCGGCTTCAGCTCAAGCACTTTTGATTATTCCGTGGCGGTCGGGGACCTCGACGCGATCGGAGAGGTCGCTGCCCTCAACGCCAAGGGCGTTGTCGCGGTCGAGCAGCCCACCGCGGACAACGGCTACGTCGCCACCGTGACGGTGGCCACAAGCGCAGACGACCCGGCGGTGAGCAAGACCTACACGGTGACGTTCACCCAGAGAGCTGGCAACGGGGGCGGTGCATACGACCCCAACGTCGACGACAGGACGATCCCGCTGGTCGACGACATCGACCAGTCCGCCGTCGTGGCCGAGCAGTACAACGCGGTCGCCGACGACAGCGGTCAGCGACAGGGCCTCACCGTTCCGGAGATCGCGCCCCGGCTCGACGAGAACCAGGGCGTCAACAGCGAGAGCGCCTCGGTTGTCGCGAACAACGGCGACCGGGTGTACGTCACCGCCGACATCAACCTGCAGAAGAACAAGGTGCTCGTCACCACGGACGGATCCGACCCTCGGACCAGCGACACCGCCTGGCAATGGGACAATCGTTATCACGTGCCCGACGTTAAGATCACCGACGGACTCGTTGTCAAGGCAGTATCGGCGAACTTTAACGAGACGGAATTCTCCGAGGTGGCACAGACCTCCTTCACGCTCGCCGAAGAAGGAACGCAGGCGTCAGCTGACGTGCCGGTGTTTGACCCGGTGATGACCTTCAAGTCCGGCGACTATGCCGTGCCGGAAGGTGGCGGAATGTTCGGCTATGCAGAGCTGCGCATCCTATCTCCGACGTACAACGCCGAGGTTTACTACACAATGGACGGCGCCGACCCGGAGCCCGCGCGATATGGCCAGAACATCGGCTTTGGAAGCCGGGACTACGCGATGTTCGTAGACGAGGAGAAGTTCGGTGGTGATGGTAAGCCGTACTTCATCACCGGACAGGACCACATCTACATGCGGGTGTGGGGCATGAACGATGACATGACCGCCGTCGACCCTGTCAAGCAGTACGACATCAACGTGGCGGAGAGCCGGGAGGCGCCGCAGGCTATTCGCAGCCCAGGCGGCGAGTATGTGTACCTGCTCACCTCCGGACAGTCGGGCTGGTACAAGAACCAAGCGATGTACCAGCGAACGAAGGATATCTCTTCCGGCTTCGGCGCGGACCGCGACGATCGCGGATATCGCAATGGGGAGGCGGAGTGGACGAAGCTGCAGCCCTTCGCCGACAACACCACCTACAACAGTCAGGTCGGCGGCGTGTGGAACCTGGGCACGAAGGACGACCCGGTGTACCTCTTCAACGGTAGTCGCTGGGCGCTCTTCGACCTCGGTGCCGATCTCGCGGACTCCACGACCGTGTGGTTCCCGATGACGATCGACGACGACGCTGATGGTCCCGGCGCAGCTACCGGCGAAGAGATCGTGATCGGTAAGGATCGCGAGGGCACCGAGGTGAAGGCGGCGACATATGCCCCGGAGCCCGGCTTGCTAAAGGTCGACTACGCGCAGAAGGTCCGTATTGACCTGGAGGCCGGCACCGTCGAACCAGGCGACGGGACCGACGAGGTCGTGAAGATCGCGACCGACCAGGCCAACCTCGGGGACACCGATCCGGGCAATCACACTCCTCGTGTGATCGACTACCAGGATCCGGGAACGTTCTATGAGTGCGACAAGTTCGACCCGGCGGGTCTTGCCGGCGAGACCGAGTGGGTTACCTGCCCGGGCGGCCCGCTCGAGCAGCAGGGCATCATCCGGGGCTACGGGGTCGATCACGCCTTCAACGGCATCAAGACCGATGTCGACAACTATGACGGAACGGAGAGCATCTACAAGGGCAGGAACGAGAAGTTCTTCATCACTCTCGACCTCGGTCAGCAGCGGGATCTCACTTCGATCGCCATGTCATTCAAGGCAGTCTCGGGCTCGGACAACGCGCACCGCTATTCCGTGTACGGGTCGAATGACAATAAGAAGTGGACCAGGCTCGTTAACAACACGGGAAACAACGTGCCCGGGTTCATGGGCCACGATCTCACCGGCAACACGTATCGGTATGTCAAGTTCCAGAACACCCAGAGCTACGACATGGTTCACGGACGTGGCGCTGAGTGGGCTCGGGGCCTGTACGAGCTGGAGATTAGCGCGAAGAAGCTGATCCCGCTCGACGTCGGCGCGCTTCGGTCTGGTGTCGATCAGGGAACCCTGCTGTCTCAGATGACTGACATCTTCACCGGATCGTCGCTTGCGACGCTGACGAAGGCGTTGGAACCGGCGCGAGAGCTCCTTGCGACACTCGAGCGTGAGGGCGAGGAGACCAAGCACACTCAGGACGAGGTCGACTCGATCGCCGGAGCGGTGATAGACGCGATGAAGAATCTGCAGACCGTAGGTAGCGGAATCACGATCGACGTTAGGGCACTAGCGGACGCGATCGTGCAGGGCGAGTCGAAGCTCGAGGACGCGGCTAGCTACACCAGCGAATCGGTCGAGGCGCTGCGTGCCGCAATCAACGAGGGCAAGACCGTCCTGGAGGCGGCTGAGGACCCGGACACGACGCAGGACCAGGTCAATGCCGCGGTCTCCGCTATCGAGGACGCTATCGCCGGCCTGGAGCCGTTCCTCGACGTTACCGCCGAAGTGTCCACGCGGTGCCTCGCCGGAAAGGTGTTCGTTGCCGTGAGAGCGACGAATGGTGGGGACCGCGCGGTGGACATCACCCTGGCGACGCCATACGGCGAGAAGCGGGTTTCCCAGGTGGCGTCCGGCGAGAACGCCTACCAGTCGTTCGCCTCGCGTGCGGTGTCGATCCCGGTTGGTGTGGCGACGGTCACGTCGGTGGCGACAGTTGGTGATGAGCAGGTGAGTGTCGTGCACGAGCTCGAGGTGCCCGCCACGTCCTGCCAGTAGCTACCCAACGGTGTGAGGCCCAGGCGCACCGCCTGGGCCTCACACCGTTCTCGTCTTACTACGACATCTGGCACCCAGACGTGGACCTGCCTACTGGGACGCCTTCGCCAGGAGCCTTACTTACCATTTTGCAGGGGGCGCTGTGACAGTGCTGGCCGGTAAGCCACTCACGCTGCCGGACCAACATCGTTCGAAGCAGCGAGCGGCCGGGGGTGATCAGATCCGAAACAAGTGACAGGAATCGCGCAGGGCGCCCGTCAAGTCGATCTCGTATTGGGCGCCCTGCCAGGGGAAGTGGTGGGGCCGCGACTCCTCGGTCCCTCGGCGCGCCAAGATCGATTCGGCAACGATCGAGCTCCATCCGAACGACTACTTCGTGTGGTCAGATAACGCGACCCCAGTCACGTCGACGGGAGTTCCCCTCGCCGGTGACAGCCTGAGGAAGATCGGCCGCACCACCGGGCAGACCTCTAGGACGGTGACCCAGACCTGCTTCATCGTCAACTCCTCGGACAACGGAGTAGGCACGGGCGTCACCCGCATTTGCCAGGACCGGGCGAGCTGCAACTCGGCAGGGGGCGATTCGGGTGGACCGGCGGTTGCCAATGACCTGGACAGCCCGGTCGTCCCCACGCCGTGCCGGTTCTACGGGATCCACTGGGGCTCGAACGGGGTCTTCAGCTGGATCGGCTGGGCTGTCAACGAGATCGGAGGAACGACCGGCACCCCTTCGTCTGGAGCTAGTGGTGCGTGTCGTAGTTCTTGAATAGTTGAGTTGTCGAGATCATGGAGTATGGCGAGTCGCCACTTGCGTCTCGGCTTCGCCTTGGAGCTGATCGCGCCACAGATGTTCAGCGCTCTTGCCCGTATGATCGCTCTCATGACCAGTTCTAGTTCAGCACGCCGTTTGTGGACAGTTCTTGTCAGTCTTGGCGGCCTGCTTTTGGTGGCCGCAGCCGCAGCGGCTGTGCTTGAGGGATACGCGTCAGACGCGGAACATCGCACAGGCAACCTCTCTCTTGCGATTGTCCTCGCCGCTGTCGGCGTCATCGCGGGAGTAGTGGGGCTCATCGGCCTGGCTCTCCGGCCGGGTCCCACCCCACGAAGCGTCTATCCAAGAACCCTAACTAG
>Ga0182748_1003681_pt1 | contig 12731 bp, 13 predicted proteins | sample eDN3rd37CKraftOP_FD_128877 | JGI IMG/M metagenome (GOLD analysis project Ga0182748, IMG submission 128877) | Enriched Organic Plus compost microbial communities from Emeryville, California, USA - eDNA 3rd pass 37_C Kraft OP (version 2) (version 2) ...
ACCATTTCGCGGCCGAACAGGCCGCCGCGCACTTCGCCGCGCACCCGCAGGCGCCGGCCCGGCTGCAACTGTTTCTGCTGGCTCGGATAAAAATTGAGCCAGCGCAAGGCCAGCTCCCCGGTATCGTCGGCGATGGCGGCCACCAGTTGGCGGCGCGGACGGAAAACGATCTCGCTGCGGACGATCTCGCCTTCGACCTGGGCCCAGGCGCCCGGGCGCAATGCGGCCACGGGCGTGATGCGAGTTTCGTCCTCGTAGCGCAGCGGCAGATGCAGGATGAAATCCATGGGCCGCAACAGCCCCAGCCGGCGCAGCTTGCGTTCGGTGACGCTGGACGCGTCGGATGCGGCGGGGGCGGCAGCGTTCGCGGCCATGGAAAGCAGCGCGGGAAGCGGAGGGCCCGGCTCAAACGACCAGGATGGCTTCCACCTCGAACTGGGCGCCCTTGGGCAGGCTGGCCACGCCCACGGTGGAGCGCGCCGGGAACGGCTCGGGTATCAGTTCGGCCATGATGGCATTGGCGGCGGCGAACCGGTCCAGATCGGTCAGGAACAGCGTGAGCTTGACGATCTGGTCCAGCCGGCCCCCGGCGGCTTCGACCACCGCTTTCAGGTTGGCGAAGGCCTGGCGGACCTGGGCGTCGAAGTTTTCGGACACCAGCTCGCCGGTGCCGGCTTCCAGCCCGATCTGGCCGGACAGATAGATCGTGCGGCCAGCCGGCGCGGCCACCGCCTGGGAATACGGGCCGACGGCGGCCGGGGCCTGGTCCGTATGGATGATTTGTTTGCTCATGGGGTGTTTCCTGGCGTGGGTAAAGCAAGAATGGGCTATTGAAGTTTAGCCATCAATAGCCAAATGCGGAAGGCCCGCCTGCCAGGAAGCGGCCGGCCCGGGCGCGGCAATGGATAGCGCACCGGCCTGGACGCCCGGGACCGGGCCGGCTGGGCCGCGCCCTTGCGGCGGGCCCATCCGGGTTTTATTTGTCGACGAAGGCGCGCTCGAACACGTAGTCGCCCGCCTCGCCCACCCCGGGCGAAGCCACGAAGCCGCGCCCATCCAGCATGGCGCGGATGTCTGCCAGCATGTGCGGGCTGCCGCAGATCATGGCGCGGTCATGCTGCGGATCCAGTTCGGGCAGCCCGGTATCCGCGGCCAGCTTGCCGGTTTCCACCAGCTCGGTGATGCGCCCCTGGTTGCGGAACGGCTCGCGGGTGACCGTGGGGTAATAGATGAGCTTTTCGCGCACCATGTCGCCGAAAAACTCGTTGGCCGGCAGTTCCTTTTCGATGAAATCGGCATAGGCCAGCTCGCTGACCCAGCGCACGCCGTGCACCAGCACGACTTTCTCGAAGCGTTCGTAGACGTCCGGATCCTTGATGATGCTCATGAACGGCGCCAATCCCGTGCCCGTGCCGAACAGGTACAGCCGCTTGCCGGGGCGCAGGTCGTCGGCCACCAGCGTGCCCACCGGCTTGCGGCTGACCAGGATGCTGTCGCCCTGCTTCAAGTGCTGCAGCCGCGAGGTCAGCGGGCCGTCGGGCACCTTGATGCTCAGGAATTCCAGGTTTTCCTCGTAATTTGCGCTGGCGATGCTGTAGGCGCGCATGAGCGGCTTGCCGTCGACCTCCAGGCCGATCATGACGAAATGGCCATTGTGAAAGCGCAGCGAGGCATCCCGCGTAGTGGTGAACGAAAAAAGCGTGTCGTTCCAGTGGTGCACGTGCAGCACGCGCTCGGTATTGAAGGCAGCCATGAGGAAAACGAAGGAAAGCCGGAAAGTCGCGAAAGCCGGGTCGCGCCCGGCGCGGGCCAACATTCTATTTTACTCAAAAAATACGATAAGAATTCTCATTACCGTTACTGCGCCGCCCCGCTCCCTGTTTTTCGTGGCCGTTTGGACAACCGTAACGCGCAAGCGTTTCTGCAAGACGGGCGCAGTTACAAGTCGTTCCTTAGAAATAAGGCCATTTTTGGCCGCTATCAGTACCAAAATTTTTCTAATGTAACTATTTAGTTAAACGCCGGGCTGCCGTAATCCGGGTGCTTATCCCTCATTCAGTCACGGGCGGCCACGATGGCCGTCCGGATATCAAGGCGGTACATGAACATTTCGTGCGATACGCTGCACAGGGCAGCCAGTCCTCTCCTGGGCATCTGCGGTGGCCTGGCCGCCGCGGCATTCTCGGCCTGGAGCCCTTGGGGCATGGGCGTGGGCGCGCTGCTGGCTGCATTCGGCCTGGGCGCGGCATGGCTGGCCAGGCGCGCGCGCCTGCAGGACGGCATCGACCTTCAGCGCCACGTGCAAGACCTGGAGGCCTTCAGCGCCGACCTGGCGCCGGTCTGGGTACGACAGATCGAATCCTCGCGCAGCCAGATGGAAGAAGCCATCACTGCGCTCAGCGGGCGCTTCGGCGGCATTGCGATGCGGCTGGACCAGACGCTGCGCCTGTCGACGCAGGACAGCGGCGCGGGCGGCGAGTCGGCAAGCTCGGTGGCCGCGAAAAGCGAAAGGCAGCTCGACCGCGTGGTGCAGCTGCTGCGCGCCGGCATGCAGACCAAGGCCGAGATGCTGGCCAAGGTCCAGGGCCTGCAGAGTTTCGTCGACGAATTGCAGGACATGGTGCGGGCCATCGGCGTCATCACGCAGCAGACCAACCTGCTGGCCATCAACGCCACCATCGAGGCCGCCCACGCCGGCAACCTGGGCCGCGGTTTCGCCACGGTGGCCCAGGAAGTGCGCGCCCTGTCCAAGCAGTCGGGCGAAACCGGAGCGCGCATCGCCGAAAAGATAGAGATGATCAGCGCAGCCATCGTCGAGACCTGCTCGGCGGCGGCGGATTCGACCCGGCGCGAGAGCGAAGCGGTCAGTGCGTCCGAGGCCACGATCCGCGAGGTGCTGGGCGGTTTCCGCGAGTTCACGGACACGCTGGCCGGCACCACCGAACTGCTGCGCCAGGAAAGCCACGGCATCAAGGACGAAATCGACCAAGCGCTGGTGCAACTGCAATTCCAGGACCGTGTCAGCCAGGTCATGAGCCATGTGGGCGCCAATATCGAACGGCTGCCCGAACTGTTCCGCGATTACGGCCAGGAGTGCGAAAGCGCCGGAGCGCTGTGCCCCCTGCATGCGGACAGCCTGCTGCAGGAACTCGAACAGACCTACGCGATGGCCGACGAGCGCGCGGTCCACCGCGGGGCCGAACAGAAATCCACGGGCGAAGCCATCACTTTTTTCTAAGGGGAGAGACATGGCAAAGACCATATTGATCGTGGACGACTCGGCTTCGGTGCGGCAGGTCGTCGGCATCGCCCTGCGGGGAGCCGGATACGACGTCATCGAGGGCCGCGACGGCCAGGACGGCCTGGACCAGCTCAAGGGGCAGAAGGTCCACCTGATCATCAGCGACGTGAACATGCCTCGCATGGACGGCATCACTTTCCTCAAAAGCGTCAAGCTGCTTGCGGCCTATCGCTTCACGCCGGTGATCATGCTGACTACGGAAAGCCAGGAGGCGAAAAAGCGCGAAGGCCAGATGGCCGGCGCCAAGGCCTGGGTGGTCAAGCCCTTCCAGCCCGCGCAGTTGCTGGGCGCGGTCGAAAAGCTGGTATTGCCATGAAGACGCGCCGCCCTCACCTGCCCCGGCCGGTCCACGCAACGGGAGCCTTGGCATGACCACGATCGCTTTCGAATTGTCGGGCGAACTCACGATCTACGCCGCCCAGGATATCCGCCAGCGGCTGCTGGAGCAGCTGGAGCATCTGGCCGCGGAAGGTCCGGACTGCCTGGAGATCGACGTCTCGGGCATCACCGAGGCCGATACCGCGGGCGTCCAGCTGCTGCTGGCCGCCAGGAACCACGCCGAAGCGTGCGGCGCCGGCCTGCGGCTGGTCGCCCCCAGCCAGGCGCTGACCGAAGTCCTGAGCCTGCTCGGGCTGGACGGCCACTTCGATGTGCGGCTGCCCGGCGGCCATCCCGCATCTCTTGGCTGAGGCCAGCATGGAGACCAATATGAATCTGGATCAGGCGCAGCAGACCTTCATCACGGAAAGCCGCGAGCTGCTGGCCGAGATGGAGGACGCGCTGCTCAATATTCTGGAATCCGAGGATCGCTGCGACGCCATCAACGCCATCTTCCGGGCCGCGCACACCATCAAGGGATCCGCCGGCCTGTTCGGCATCGACTATATCGTGGCGTTCACTCACGTGGTCGAGAGCGTGCTGGACCGGGTACGCGAAGGCGCGGTGGCGGTGGACGGCGACCTGGTCGCCCTGATGCTGTCGTGCAAGGACTGCATCGGCCGCCTGGTGGACCTCGCGGAAGCGGGCGCCGCCGGCCCTGACGAACAACTACAGCGCGAGGCGGCGGATCTGCGCCTGCGTCTGAACGCTTATCTCGATGCGCCGCTGGAGGCGGACGACGGCGGCCAGGATGCTGCCCCGCAGGAGCGCGGCGGCAGGAACGATCACTGGCATATTTCGCTGCGCTTCAATGAAGGCGTGCTGCGCAACGGCATGGATCCGCTGTCCTTCATCCGCTACCTGGGCAAGCTGGGCCGCGTCACCGGGATTGCCTGCCAGCCGGCCCGCCTGCCCTCGTTGGCGGCGATGGATCCCGAAGCCTGCTACCTGGGCTTCGAAATCGGCCTGGACAGCGAAGCCGACAAGGCCGCCATCGAAAGCGCTTTCGAGTTCGTGATGGACGATTGCGCCATCCGCATCCTGCCCCCACGCTCCCGGCTGGTGGAATACATCGCCCTGATCGACCAGCTGGGCGAAGAATCGTCCCGGCTGGGCGAAATGCTGGTGCAGTGCGGCACGATCACGCAACGCGAACTGGACCGGGCGCTCGAACTGCAGCGCGAAAGCGCCACCCCCGAGCTGCTGGGCGAGATTCTGGTCCAGGAGCAGGCGGTGGCGCAGCCTGTGCTCGCCTCGGCCCTGGCCCGCTAGAAGCAGCTCAAGGAACAAAAAGGCGATGCGCGCTCGATACGGATCGACGCGGACAAGCTGGACAAACTGATCGACCTGGTGGGCGAGCTGATCACGGCCTCGGCCGGGGCCAGCCTGATCGCCGGGCGGGTGGGCAACGTCGAACTCCAGGAATGCAATTCACAGGTCGCGGCGCTGGTGGAAGCCGTGCGCGACAGCACCCTGCAGCTGCGCATGGTGCGGATCGGCGCCACATTCGGCCGCTTCCGGCGGGTGGTCCACGACGTCTCCCGCAGCCTGGGCAAGGACATCGAGCAGGTCGTGCGCGGCGAGGACACCGAGCTGGACAAGACCGTCGTCGAAAAAATCGGCGACCCGCTGACGCACCTGGTGCGCAACGCCATGGACCACGGCATCGAGCCGGCCGACGTGCGCCTGGCGCGGGGCAAGCCGGCGCGCGGCACCATCACGCTGGATGCCCGCCACGAGTCGGGCCACATCGTGATCGAGGTCGGCGACGACGGCGGCGGACTGGACCGCGACCGGATCCTGGCCAAGGCCATCGAGCGCGGCATCATCGAACCGGGCCGCCAGCTTTCCGATGCAGACATTTTCCGGCTGATTTTCGAGCCCGGCTTCTCGACCGCGCAACAGGTGACCGATCTTTTCGGCCGGGGCGTCGGCATGGACGTGGTCAGGCGCAACATCGAGGCGCTGCGAGGCACCGTGTCGGTCGACAGCCGGCCCGGGAGCGGCACCACGATCACGGTGCGCCTGCCCCTGACGCTGGCGATCATCGACGGCTTCCAGGTCGCCGTCGGCCGCGCCCTGTTCGTGCTCCCGCTGGACATGGTGGACGAATGCGTGGCCTTCACGGCGGTCGACGGCCACAACTACACGGATTTGCGCGGGCAGGTGCTGCCCTTCCTGCGTCTGCGGGAATTGTTCGGCCTGCCGGGCGAACCGGGTGCGCGCGAGAACATCGTGGTCGTCCGGCACGGGCAGGCCCGCATCGGCCTGGTGGTCGATACCTTGCTCGGCGAGACGCAGGCGGTGATCAAGCCCCTGTCCTCGGTCTTTGGCCAGGTGCGCGGCATCAGCGGTTCGAGCATTCTGGGCAGTGGTGAAGTGGCTTTGATCCTGGACGTGCCTGCCCTGATGGAAAGGGCCGCCGAGGACGGACAGCAGCAAACGACGGAACATTCCGCCACGATGGCCTGAGCGGGACGGCCGGCGGAAAACAACACATATTCCAAATCTAGGAGCAAGCAATGTTTGCCAACATGAAGGTATCGACCCGGCTGATGCTGGGTTTCGGCATCGTGATCCTGATGCTGGTCGCCATAGCGGCGATCAGCATCACGCGGCTGGACGCCGTCAATTACTTCCTGACCGAGATCACGCAGCAGCGCTACCCGCGCGTGGCGCTGGCCAGCGACATCCTGTTGCGCAACGTCGATGACGGACGGCAGATGCGCGCCCTGCTGCTGGCCAGGGACGCGGCCGCGGCCCAGCGGGCCCGCAAGCGGCTCGACGAGAACAGCGCCGCCGCCGCCGGCAACATCGAGAAGCTGAACCGGTCGATCACTTCCCAGGAGGGCCAGGCCCTGCTGAAGGTGCTTGCCGACCGCGTGAACGCGCGCCTGGGCCTGCTGCCGACCTACTATGAGCTGGTCGCGACGGACCGGATGCAGGCCCAGGATTTTCTCCAGAGCGACGTCCTGCCCGCCAACGATGCGCTCGAGGCCGCGGTGCGCGATCTCATGAACCTGCAAATCCAAAGCATGGAGCAGGCCAACGCCGACGGCGACGTCATCTATGCCGAGACGCGCATGGCGGTGCTCGGCCTGTCCGGCGCGGCCATCGTCATCGCGATCCTCGTCGGCTTCCTGATTACCCGCGGCCTGATCAAGCTGCTGGGCGGAGAACCCGGCTACGCAGCCGGCGTCCTGCAGCGCATCGCCACGGGCGATCTCTCGGTCGAGGTCGTCACCAAGAAGGGCGACACCAGCAGCATGATGGTGGCGGTGCGGAATATGGTGGACCGGCTCGCGCAGGTGGTGACGGAAGTCAACAGCAGCGCCGAGGCGCTGACGGGCGCGTCCGAGGAAGTCAGCGCCACGGCCCAGACCCTGAGCCAGGCCTCCAGCGAGCAGGCCGCCGGCGTCGAGGAAACCAGCGCGTCCATCGAGCAGATGACGGCTTCGATCGCGCAGAACACGGAAAATGCCAAGGTCACCGACGGCATGGCCACCAAGGCCGCGGCCGAGGCGGCCGAGGGCGGCGAGGCAGTGGTCTCCACCGTGGCGGCCATGAAGCAGATCGCGCAGAAGATCGGCATCATCGACGACATCGCCTACCAGACCAACCTGCTCGCGCTCAATGCCGCCATCGAGGCGGCGCGCGCCGGCGAGCATGGCAAGGGCTTCGCGGTCGTCGCCGCCGAAGTGCGCAAGCTGGCCGAGCGCAGCCAGGTGGCGGCGCAGGAGATCAGCTCCGTGGCTGGCTCCAGCGTGGACCTGGCCGAGCGGGCCGGGCGCCTGCTGGAGCAGATGGTGCCCAATATCCGCAAGACTTCCGACCTGGTGCAGGAAATCACCGCGGCGTCCGAAGAGCAGTCCTCGGGCGTGGGCCAGATCAACGCGGCGGTCTCGCAGCTGAGCCAGACCACGCAGCAAAACGCTTCCAGCTCCGAGGAGCTGGCCGCCACCGCCGAGGAAATGAGTTCGCAGGCCGAGCAGCTGCAGCAGGCCATGTCCTACTTCAAGCTGCCGGGCGCCAACCGGCGCAAGGCGGCTGCGGGCCGCGCCAAAACGACGCGCAAGGCGGCCCCGGCTGTGAAGGAGGCCGAGACCAAGCCGGCGAGCGGCGGCGAGCCGGCGCCCAAGCTGGCGCTGGCCGGCGTGGAAGCGCCGGACGAGTCCCTTTTTGGCCGCTACTGAGTCGAGGGGAGACGCCCATGAACGCCGCAGCCTCCGCCGGCCCGCGCGCCGGCACCGCGGCCGCCGAGCCCACGCAGTACCTGACCTTCATGCTCGGCGGTGAAACCTTTGCCATCGGTATCCTGTCGATCAAGGAAATCATCGAGTACAGCGACCTGACGACCGTGCCCATGATGCCCCCGTCCATCCGCGGGGTTATCAATCTGCGCGGCGCGGTCGTGCCGGTCATGGACCTGCAGGTGCGGTTCGGCCGCACGTCTTCGGCGGTCACCAAGCGCACCTGCATCGTCATCGTCGAGGTCAACGACCACGCCGGCCAGCCGCAGGTGCTGGGCGTAATCGTGGACGCCGTCAACGAGGTGCTCGAGATCGCCCCCGGCGATATCGAGCCCCCGCCGGCCTTCGGGGCCAGCGTGCGCACCGACTTCATCTCGGGCGTGGGCAAGGTGCGCGGCAAATTCGTGATCCTGCTGGCGGTCGACCGCACGCTGTCGCTCGACGCGCTGGAACTCATGGAGCAATTGCCCTCCATGCAGGACCACGCCGAGGCGGGCGCGCAGTCCTGACGGACCGCGGCCCGGAGTCCCTTCCCGCCTCGCCGGCATACGACCATGCGTACCATCAGCGACCAGGAATTCGCCCAGTTCCAGCGTTTCATCTACGAGGCGGCCGGCATCACGCTGTCCGAAGCCAAGAAGGCCCTGGTCAGCGGCCGCCTGGCCAAGCGCCTGGAGGTCCGGGGCGTGGCGAGCTACGGCGATTACTTCGCCCTGCTCAAGAGCGGCGACGAGCCCGACGAAGTCCAGACGGCGATCGACCTGCTGACCACCAACGAAACGTATTTCTTCCGCGAACCCCGGCATTTCGACTTCCTGCGCACGGCCGCGCAGGAGGCGCCGGCGCGCCCCGGCCAGCCGTTCCGGGTCTGGAGCGCCGCCAGCTCAAGCGGCGAGGAAGCCTATTCCATCGCCATGGTGCTCAAGGACTGCCTGGATGGCCGGGCATTCGAGGTGATCGGCACCGACATCAGCAGCCGCGTGCTGCAGCGCGCGCGCACGGGCCATTACCCGGAGATTCGAGCCCGCCAGATTCCTGCCGAGTACCGCAAGCGCTATTGCCTGAAGGGCCTGGGTCCGCAGGCCGGGACCCTGCTGGTGGACCGGTCGGTGCGCGCGCATGTGCGCTTCGCCCAGGCCAATCTGAACGCGCCGTTGCCGGAGCTGGGCGGATTCGACGCCATTTTCCTGCGCAACGTCATGATCTATTTCAACGGCGAGACCAAGCAGCGCGTGGTGCGCAGGGTGCTGGAGACCCTGCGGCCCGGCGGGCATCTGTTCGTCGGACATTCGGAGAGCCTGCATGGCATTGCGGCCGGCGTCGAGCCCATTGTTCCGTCGGTCTATCGCAAGCCTTGAGCGCGGCTTTGCCCGCGCTTCGACCGTGGCCGGCGATTCCGTCATCGATGTCTTCCTGCAGCCCGGGGAATACTTCGTCGGCGACAGCGGCTACCGGCTGCGCACCCTGCTCGGCTCCTGCGTCTCGATCACGCTCTGGCATCCCCGCCGCCGGATCGGGGCGATGTCGCATTTCCTGCTGGCCTCGCGTCCGCGCGGCGCCGACGCCCGGCTCGACGGCCGCTACGGCGAAGAAGTCGTGGAGCTGATGTTGCAGGAGCTGGCCCGTCAGCGCGTGCCCGTCGGCGAGTGCGAGGCCAAGCTGTTCGGCGGCGGCAACATGTTCCCTGCCTGCCTGCGTGCGGCCTACGGACCGGATATCGGCCGGCGCAACGGCGAGGCGGCCCGCGAGATGCTGCGCCGGCGCGGTATCGTGGTGCGGGCCGAGCACCTGTTCGGCAACGGCCACCGGCAGGTGATATTCACCATCAATAACGGAGACGTCTGGGTCCGGCAGATCGCGCCCATGGCGTATCCCCGCCTCGCCTAGGAGTTCGGATGCCTTCCATCTCGGTCATGGTCGTGGACGATTCGGCCGTCGTGCGACAGGTGCTGGTGGGCGTGCTCAACGACGCGCCCGGCATCGAGGTGCTGCATGCCGTGTCCGACCCCGTGCTGGCCATCGAACGGCTCAAGCAAGGCTGGCCTGACGTCATCGTGCTGGATATAGAAATGCCGCGCATGGACGGGCTGACCTTTCTGCGCCGCATCATGCAGGAGCGGCCGACACCGGTCATCATCTGCTCCACCCTGACCGAGAAAGGCGCGCGCACGACCGTCGACGCCCTGGCCGCGGGCGCGGTGGCCGTCATCGAAAAGCCCAAGCTGGGCCTGAAGCAATTCCTGACCGAGACCGCCGCCGAATTCGTGGCTACGGTGCGCGGGGCGGCCAAGGCGAACATGGCCCGCATGCGCGCCGCGCCGCCGCCGCCCGTGGCGCCGCCCCGCTACAGCGCCGACGCCGTCCTGCCCCCGGCCGAGGGACGCGCGATGGCGCAGACCACCGAGCGCGTGGTGGCGATCGGCACATCCACCGGCGGCACCCAGGCCCTGGAAGAGGTGCTGGCAGCCCTGCCCCGCGTTTCGCCCGGCCTGGTGGTCGTGCAGCACATGCCGGAGAAATTCACCGCGGCCTTTGCCGCGCGCCTGGACAGCGTCTGCCGCATAACCGTCAAGGAAGCCGAGCATAACGACCGCGTGCTGCCGGGCCGCGCCCTGATCGCGCCCGGCGGCCGGCACATGGTGGTCAGGCGCAGCGGCGCCCAGTACTACGTCGAAGTGCTGGACGGGCCGCTGGTCAACCGCCACCGCCCGTCGGTAGACGTACTGTTCCGCTCGGTGGCGCGCGCGGCGGGCGCCAATGCCCTGGGCATCATCATGACCGGCATGGGCGACGACGGCGCAGCCGGACTGCTCGAGATGCGCCAGGCCGGCGCGCGCACCCTGGCCCAGGACGAGGAAAGCTGCGTGGTCTTCGGCATGCCCAAGGAAGCGATCAAGCGCGGAGGCGTGGAGCGCAGCGTTCCGCTGGGGGCCATCGGACGCGAGATCCAGGCGGTTATCGCGCGGTAGGAGCACTGACGCCTCTGCCTGCCTTGCCCGCCCCTTCGATTCCCTGCCTGCGGGCGGTCCGTTTTGCGTTGCACAAAACCTGACAGATTGTTGAAGACGATAAGCAATCCTGCTATCGTTTCGCTCTCTAGACATTATCCATTCTCATTTTCGTTCATGCTGGCCACGGGGCCCTTGCAGCCTCGTCCGGCATGCGCCGTCTCCCGGAGACCTGCGATGAAACCCTCCCTCCGTCCCGCCCTCGCCGTGCTGCGCGGCCTCGCGCTGGCCGGCCTGGCCGTTGCCGGCGCGGCGCAAGCCGCCGGCGAAGTCAGCCTGTACACCACCCGCGAGCCCGGCCTGATCCAGCCGCTGCTCGAGAGCTTCACCAAGCAGAGCGGCATCAAGGTGAACACCGTCTTCGTCAAGGACGGGCTGATCGAGCGCGTGAAGGCCGAAGGAGACAAATCGCCCGCCGACGTGCTGATGACCGTGGACATCGGCAATCTGCTCGACCTGGTCGAAGCCGGCGTCACCCAGCCGCTGAAGTCCGCGGTCCTGGAGTCGGTGGTTCCCGCCAACCTGCGCGGGGCCGACGGCCAGTGGTACGCCCTGTCGCTGCGCGACCGTGTGCTGTACGTGGAAAAGGATCTCGACCTGAAAACCTTCACCTACGAGTCCCTGGCCGACCCCAGCTGGAAAGGCAAGGTCTGCATCCGCTCGGGCCAGCACCCGTACAACACCGCACTGATCGCGGCCATGATTTCGCACGACGGCGCCGAAGCCACCGAGAAATGGCTGCGCGGCGTCAAGGCCAACCTGGCCCGCAAGGCCGCCGGCGGCGACCGCGACGTCGCCCGCGACATCCTGGGCGGCATCTGCGACATCGGCCTGGCCAACGCGTATTACGCGGGCCACATGAAAAACGCCAAGCCGGGCACGGATGCCCGCAAGTGGGGCGATGCCATCAAGGTCGTGCGCCCCACCTTCGCCAACGAAAAAAGCGGCGGCACCCACGTCAACATCAGTGGCGCCGCCATGGCCCGCCATGCGCCCAACCGAGACAACGCGCAAAAGCTGCTGGAGTACCTGGTCTCGGAAGAGGCGCAGAGCCTGTATGCCCGCGCCAACTACGAGTACCCGGTCCGCTCCGGCGTCCCGCTCGATCCCGTGGTGGCAAGCTTCGGCCCCTTGAAGATCGACCCCCTGGCCCTGCCCGAAATCGCCAAGCACCGCAAGCAGGCCAGCGAGCTGGTCGACAAGGTCGGGTTCGACAACTGAGAGGCGCGCGGCCATTTCACGCTGCCATGCTTCGATTGCGGACAACCCGCGCCCTGCGGACGGGCCGTCCGCGCAGCGGTCCCGCATGATGACCAGCCATACCCTGCCTTTGCGGCTGCCGGCCCGCGCCGAAAGCGGCGCCGGCTGGCTGCTGGCCGCCGCGCTCATCGCCCTGGCGGTGCTGGCCCCGGTGGCCGCGCTGGGCTGGGCTGCCGGCCAGGGCAGCCTGGCCCACTGGAGCCACCTGGCGCGCTTCGCCTTGCCGCAGGCGCTGGCCAACACCGCGCTGCTGCTTGCCGGCGTGGGCATCGTCGTCACCCTGCTCGGGACGGGCGCCGCCTGGCTGGTCACCGCCTGCGATTTCCCCACCCGGCGCACCCTGACCTGGGCCCTGCTGCTGCCGCTGGCGGTGCCCACCTATATCGTCGCCTTCGCCTATCTCGACCTGCTGCACCCGATCGGCCCGGTCCAGGGCGCGATACGCGCCCTGCTGGGCTATGACAGCCCGCGTCAGTTCCGGCTGCCGGACCTGCGCTCGCTCGGCGGCGCGGTGTTCGTGCTGGGCTTCGTGCT
>Ga0182748_1003684_pt1 | contig 12728 bp, 14 predicted proteins | sample eDN3rd37CKraftOP_FD_128877 | JGI IMG/M metagenome (GOLD analysis project Ga0182748, IMG submission 128877) | Enriched Organic Plus compost microbial communities from Emeryville, California, USA - eDNA 3rd pass 37_C Kraft OP (version 2) (version 2) ...
AGCGCGGCGTCGTCGGCCGCATGCGTGCGGCGGTCGCGACCGCGTTCAAGACCGAAGACGAGTGGTCTGAATTCTAGCGTATCGGCCCATGGTCCGTGCGTCCCCGCGCAAGCGGGGACGTGGCTGCGGAATTATCGGCCTGCTGACGGGTTCTCGATCTTCCGCGCGGCTTCGCCCCAGCGAGGCCGCTTTGCTTTCTCGCCGGCCTGCGCGTAACCCGGGTCGGCCCGATACGACGGCAGGCGCTACGCCGCCGCTGCCGTGATCTCGCCGATGCGCACCTCGGGAGCCAGCCGGCGCACGTCTTCCTCGTGACATAGTTCGTTGCCGGGGGTGAGGGTCGCGGCCGATCCTGCGGCGACGGCGATGCGGAACGCGTTCTCGAGATCGGCGCCCCAGGCCAGCGACGCCACCAGTCCGCCCAGGAAACTGTCGCCGGCGCCGACCGTGCTCGCCGCTTCGATCGGCAGCGGCTGCGCGCGCCAGGCCTGCCGTGCCGTCACCAGGAGCGCGCCGTCGTCGCCGAGCGTGAGCGCGACGATCTCGGCGCCGCCGTCGGTCGCGAGCGCGCGGCAGGCCGCGATGCGCTCGGCGTCGCTCTCGAGCGGCGCACAGACGAATTCCGTCAGCTCCAGGAGGTTCGGCTTGATCAGCGTCACCCCTTCATCGAGCGCGGCCTTGAGCGCGGCACCCGCGGTATCGACCGCGATCTTGGCGCCGAGCGCCTTGGCGCGCCGCGCCACTTGCGCAAAGAAATCATCCGGCACGCCCGGCGGCACGCTGCCGCTCGCGACCACGTAGCGCGGCGGTTCGGGCAGTGCCGAGAGCTTGTCGAGGAGCGCCTCCCATTCGGCGCGATGCAGCGCCGCGCCCGGCAGCACGAAGCGAAACTGTTCGCCGCTCGACCGTTCATAGGCGGTGAAATTTTCACGCGTCTCCACATGCGACGGCGTCACCACGCTGGTGATGCCTTCACGCTCCACCAGCTTGTGCAGCAATCGTCCGATCGAGCCGCCGGTCGGATAGATCGCCGTCACGTCGCTGCCCAAACGATGTGCAGCGCGCGCTACGTTGATACCGCCGCCGCCCGGATCGCGCCGCGGCGGCGAGCAGCGCAGCTTGTGCGTGGACTCGACGTGGTCGACATTCACGAAAATATCGATGGCGGGATTGATGGTGAGCGTCACGATATCGGGCACGGGATCGCATCCTCTTGCGCGTGGCATCCACAAGAAAAAGACATTAGCGATCGAGAGTGGAAACTTTTTGTCGTCCCGTCCTCGTTCGATAGTCAAATATTGCCTGTGATCGCGTGTCGGAAGATTTCGTGTCGGAACTCAACGTAAAGGTCGCAATGACCGTTCCGTGGCTTTGTGTTTATATCGCATCGTGGCAAGGGCGGCTGCGATGAGGTCGAAATGATCGATCCGCTGTATTCGTTGTCGGGCTTCGTGGTCGGGCTGCTGGTCGGAATGACCGGCGTCGGCGGCGGCGCCTTGATGACTCCGCTGCTGATCATGTTGTTCGGCGTGCATCCGGCGACCGCGGTCGGCAGCGATCTCGTGTATGCGGCGGTGACCAAGACCGGCGGCAGCCTCGTGCACGGCTTTGCGCGCAGCATCGACTGGCGCGTCGTGCGGCGCATGGCTGCCGGCAGCATTCCGGCGACGGCCGTCACGCTCGCCGTGTTGTCGCACTTGAATCTAAACGGAGAAGCCGCGCGCAGCTTGATCACGCTCATGTTGTCGGTCGCGCTGTTGTTGACCGCGCTCGTGCTGGTGGGCGGGGAAAAGATTGTCGCGCTCTATCGCGCGCGCGTGAGCGAACTCGATCCCCGGCTGACCGCGGCCAGCACGGTCGCGACCGGCGCGGCGCTCGGTGTGCTGGTGTCGATCTCTTCGGTCGGCGCGGGCGCTATCGGCGCCATGGCGCTGTTGCTGCTCTATCCGCAACTGCCGATGGCCAGGATCGTCGGCTCGGATATCGCGCATGCCGTGCCGCTCACGCTCGTCGCGGGCCTGGGCCACTGGATGATGGGCTCGGTCGACTGGCAGATCGTCGGCTCGCTGCTGGCCGGATCGTTGCCGGGAATTTTCGTCGGCAGCTATCTGGCCGTTCGCATTCCCGACCGAACGCTGCGCCTGGTGCTCGCCGCGACTCTGTTGGTGGTGGTGGGGCGCATGGCCTACGAGCAGGCCACCGCGGCCAACTCGATCTTCACCGCGTTCACGCGCCGCGCGCTGCCTTGATCGCCGGAAGACGGGGCCGGGCCGGCCCGCGGCCTGTCGATGCCGTCCGGCACAAGGCGGATGCGTCATGCATTGTTCGGCCCGCGCGGGTTGCACGGCCGGCCGCACATAGGTCAAGGCCGCCGGTATGGAACCGCTAAAATGTTCCCGGTTGAGTTCCATCAACGCGGCGCCGCGCCACGACGCCTAGCCTGAGCGCGTTCGACGCGGGGAACCCCAGGACGGTACGGGGAGTTGTATTGCATAGCCGTACCATGCAAGTTCCGCCCAATCACCACCATCTCACGCGCCGCGCGCTGCTCGCAGGTCTGCCTTTGCTGGTAGCCGGATGCGGCATGGCGCCCGAAGGCTACGAAGAATGGACGCCGCGCGGCGGCGGCCGTTACGGCTCGATCAGGGATGGCAACATCACCATTCCGGCGCTCGATCTTTCGAGCGTCGATCCGAGCCTGCTGCGTCAACAGGTCGGCTGGCACGGGCCGCAGCGGCCCGGCAATATCGTCGTTCGTATCGACGAGCGACGGCTCTATTTCGTTTTGGATGGCGGACGCGCCATGCGTTACGCGGTCGGAGTCGGACGCGCCGAGGCATTGAACTTCAACGGCAGGGCCGTGATCGGCCGCAAGGAGAAATGGCCACGCTGGACGCCGACCGCGACAATGATGGCTGCGATGCCGCGTTACCGGCCCTATGCCGGCGGCATGCCCGGCGGCCTCGGCAATCCGCTCGGTGCGCGCGCGCTCTATCTTTATCGCGACGGTCGCGACACCTATTTCCGGCTGCATGGCACCAATGAGCCCGACAGCATCGGGCATGCGGTATCGAGCGGCTGCATCCGCCTGTTCAATCAGGACATCGTCGATCTCTACGATCGCGTGCCGGTGGGCGCACCCGTGACGGTGCTGCAAGGATAGAGGCGACGCCGGCTCGGCTTGCCGGGCGAATGAAATTCACGTGTTCCGGCCGGCGCGCCGCGCGGGCCGGACGGATCGTCTCCGAACGGCCGACGGCCGTCCTATGGAACCGAGGAAGTCAAGGCATGGTGAGCGATGACACAAAGGCCGCCGTCTATCAGCGCGGCCTCGTGCACTGCGAGAAGTGCAGGGCGCCGATCTACATTCGGCGCATGCAGGCGCTTGCCGACGAATTTTCGGTGCGCTGCGAGCGATGCGGCCATCGCGGCATCTATTCGCGGCGCTCTGTCATCATTGAAGATTTGCCGGAGCGCAGGAGCAAGCCGAGGCCAAGCTAAACCGCGATCTCATCGGCCGCGACACGAAGAAACGCCAAGACGAAACCGCCTGCGAAATCGGCGGTCGGCGTCTTGGCGGTCTTCTTGTCCCCACCCCGCCCCGATGAGCCGGTACGCCGCAACCGATGTCGGTTCCCCAGTCGGCGGCCGGCGAAAAATTTTATCATCGACGCCGATCAAGGTAAACGCGCGTCAGCCATGTTTGCGGCTGATCGATGTCCGCGGCGATCAATCCAGATCGAATTGCCGCGCGCACGCTGCGTCTTGGTCGTTCATGGAACCGTGGTGCACGCCTTGCCGTGACGAAGCGTTTGCGTCGAAACGGATCTAGCGGGCGGCCGGTGCCGGGCTTGCCGGCGTGTAACAGCCCGCGCCGCCCTTGACGCTGACGCGCATCGGCAGCTTGCCCGGTTGAATGACGCTGAGCGACCCGCTTTCGATTTCGACGGCCTCGCCCTCGATCTCGCCGAGCTTGAGTTCGAGCGCGACGAAGCTGTGCGGGGCATCCATCTTGTAGAGTTGGTACTCGTACAGCTTGTAGCCGCCCGCCTTGCCGCCCGTCGCCACGCGCGTGAGCCGTACCACATTCTTGCCGATCTTGAGGCGAGCCGGCTGGCGCGCATGATCGGCCGTGAGCGTCTCGACGAAGACATAAGCGAACTTGTCGCGATCCGGGTCGCGATTGGCCTGCCAGAGCGCGACCGAGCAGCCGCGCGTAAGATCGACCTCGGCCTTGGCGAAAAGCCGGAGATCGATATCCCGGTCCTTGGCGTCTTCCGCCTGCGCCGCGCCGCCTGCCGCAAGGCAAGCCGCGAGCACCGATGCCGCTGCAATCTTCATGTCGTATCCGGGTTGCCTTGGAGAAAAGCCGGCAATGAAAAGCCGGCCGCGCGGACTTCGCGCGGCCGGCCCGAAATTGGTCCGAGAACCGTCAGTTGCCGCTGATGGTCTTGATCACGCTCGACATCGGGCGCGCTTCTTCCATCCCGCCGCCCATCTCCTTGAGCACGGCCTCGACATATTGCTGCTTCGGCTCGGTCGGGGTCTTGCCCACGATCTGCACCACCTTGTAGCCGCCGTTCTTCAGCCGCTTCAGCAGTTCGGGCAGAGCCTCCGAGGTCGAATGCTGGAAGTCGTGCATCAGGATGATGCCCTTGCCGTGCTTGTCGAGCTTGGTCATCACCGATTTGACCACCTGGTCCGGCTTGCGGATCTTGAAGTCGAAGGAGTCGAGGTCGGTGGAGAAGATGCCGACATTGCGGTCGCCGAGATACTTGACCATTTCCGGCGGATGCCGCAGCGCCGGGAACCGGAAGAACGGGGCGATCGGCCGGTTGCCGAGCGCGATGCTGACGGCGGCGATGCCCTTTTCAATCTCGGCGGTTGCTTCATCCGAGGTCAGTTTCGACAGGTCCTTGTGAGACCAGGTGTGCGAACCGACGGTGTGGCCCTCGGCCACGACACGCTTGAGGATCTCGGGGTGCCAGCCGGCATGCTTGCCGATGGGGAAGAACAGCGCCTTGGTGCACTGGTCGGCGAGCGCCTTCAGCACGCGCGGCGTGTTGCCCGGCCAGGGACCGTCGTCGAAGGTGAGCACCACTTCGTGGTCTTTCAGGAAGTCGTAGGCCTTGAAGTGTTCGAAGCCGAAGCCCGGTCCGCCGGTGGTGTCGATTTCGACGACCCGAGCCACGCCGAGAGCGTTCGGATTGTCGCAGGCGGGCGCGCCGGGTGCCGCCTCAGCCCAGGCGGTGGCGCCCGCCGAAATCGAGATCGCCAAAGCCATCGCCAGAGCGGTACGCATCGTCGCCTCCTCGCGCGTCGCAGTCGGTCGGAATTAAGGCCCTAAAATCTTTAATATTCATTTCGACTTTAACGACCGGAGTCAACGAAAGTCGGGAATGGGCCGGTATTATGCTTAGCGCGGCCGGTAACATGGTAAATTACGATAGGGGCCACACGAGATGCGAGGCGGGTAATTGCCGCGTTGCATCCGCCCGCCATTGGTCCTATCTGGTGCGCAGGGGACGGCTTCGAGGTTCGGTCATGTCTGCGCTCGACATCACGGGGGTTTTGTCGCGCCCGCTCGCGCTTATCGGTCTTTTGGGCGGCCTCCTGGTGATCGCCGCTCTGGGACTTTGGGCCCATTACGGCACCACCGTGTTTTTCGAGGTCCTGCGCGCCGGCTGGACCGCGTGCTTCTGATCCGCAGGTGGCAATGACGACCACGCGTCCCGCCCACATCATCATCGTCTTGGCGTCGTTCCTGGGCGGCTTGGCGATTTTCCTGGCTGCCTTTTTATACGCCACCGGACAATTCGGCGGCGGCAACGGGGCTACCGGTCCTTCGGCGATCGGCGGCCCGTTCAAGCTCGTCGATCAGAACGGCAAGCCGGTGAGCGATGCGGATATGAAGGGCCGGCCTTTTCTGATCTTCTTCGGCTACACGCATTGCCCCGACATCTGCCCGACCACCTTGTTCGAAGTCTCCGAAGTCCTGCGCGCGCTCGGGCCTGACGCCGATCGCACCGCCGCCCTGTTCGTCACGGTCGATCCGGAGCGCGATACTCCGGCGGTGCTCAAGGATTATCTGTCGAGCTTCGACCCGCGTCTGCGCGGTCTGACCGGCGACCGTCCCGCCATCGAGGCGGCCGAGAAGGCCTATCGGGTCTATGCCAAGAAGGTGCCGGGGGAGAACGGCGACTACAGCATGGACCACACCGCGCTGGTCTATCTGATGGATAAACAGGGCCGCTTCGTCGCGCCGTTCAAGCTCAACCGGAAGCCGGAAGCGTCCGCCGCCGAGCTCAAGCGCTATCTCTGACATCCGCCGTTGTCCCGGCGGCACCGGCCGGATCGAATGCCGGGGGGCGGCTGCGGCCCGGCGACGCCGATTGCTTTGGTGAAAATTCGCGGTTGTCACGCGCACCGCCACCGAAACGCCGAAATCCAAAATCGAAATATGCGCGCAGGGACAGCCGGGACGGGTGTGTCCGAAACAAATTGCATTCGCTGGCGATCCCCGAGTGGCTTTTGCCCTTAACCCCTAGGAGCGTGTGATGACGGGTCGCCGTTGCGACAAGTTTTTCCTGGCTGCCATGTTCTGCCTGTTCGCCAATGCGGCGATGGCGCAAAGTCCGCAAACTTCGCAAACGCCACAGGCCACGCAGGCCGCGCCGCAGCCGCCACGCGCCGGCAATGGCCAGGCCGATGCGAAGCTGCCGGCTCAAGCGGCCGTGGTTGCCGATGCGCCGAATGCGCGGCTTGCCGCGCTGGTGCGCCGCGACGCCAAGCTCGTACGCAACAAGGGCGTGGCGGCGCTGCAGCGGATCGCCGTCGGCGTCTATTGCATCACGCCGGCGGCGAGCACCGGAATCGTGCCGAACACGGCGCTCGTGATGCTGACTCCCGAATATTATTATAGTCTGCTCAACGAGATCAAAGTTCAGTGGGCGTCCGCCGGCAGCGGCTGCGGGGCCAACCGCATCGGGGTCTATACGCTGGCCGATCCCTACGCGACCGGCGTTTATCGCTTCTCCAATGCGGTGAGCTTCTCGATCGTCGTCCCGTAACTATCGTAGCCGCCTCGCGCGGGCCGGGGCGGACGCGGCGCCGTCCGCTCCGGCATCCGTCACTGTCGCCAGCCTGCCGGCTTGCTTGAGGAGCCTGAGCATATGCTCGAGCTCGAGCAGCGAGCGTGTCATGCGCTCGGCCAGCCGCGAGCTTTTCGCCAGCCCGTGCTCGGTCTTCTCCCAAAGGTAAGGCGCGGCCACGAGCTGATAGAGCGCGCGCCAGGCCGCCAGCGACAGCAACAGCCAATGCACCGGCGTCAGCACCAGCACCCAGGCGCTGGCGCCGAGGCCGCGCCGCCGCAATCCGATCAAGCCGACGTAAGCGGATGCCGCATAGCCGGCAATGGCGGTCGCGCCGAGCATGCCCCAATGGGTGGCCGCGGCCGGGCCTTCCGCCAGCGCCAATCCCGCCAGCATCGAATAGGCCAGACCGATCATGAAAAGCGGATGCAGCAGTGCGGCCAGTGCGCTGCCGCCGACGATGAGCTGGAATGTGAGAAAGCCGGCGATCCCGAGTTCGCGCAGCAGCCGGCGCGGCTGTCGCATATGCACGTTCCAGGTCTGCATCCAGCCTTTGAACCAGCGCGTCCGCTGCCGCAGCCAGGGGCCGAGGCGGGCCGGCGCCTCTTCGTAGGTGGTGGATGAAATCACGTCGGAGCGATAGCCGAAGCGCGCCAGGCGAATGCCGAGATCGGCGTCCTCGGTGACGTTGTAGGCATCCCAGCCGCCGATCGCGCGCAGCGTCTCGGTGCGGAAATGGTTGGAAGTGCCGCCGAGCGGCAGGGGCAGGCGCAGCCGCGCCAGGCCGGGCAGCAAGACGTCGAACTGGCCGGCATATTCGGCGGTGAAGAAACGCGCGAGCCAGCTATCGGCCGTGTTGTCGATGCACAGGCGCGCCTGCACGCAGGCGAGGTCTTCGCCGCCGGCTTCGAATGCCTGCAAGGCGCGGTTCAATTGATCGGGTTCGGGACGGTCTTCGGCGTCGTAGATCACCGTGAAATGGCCGCGCGCGAAGGGCAGGGCGACATTGAGCGCCTTCGGCTTGGTGCGCGGGCCCAGCGCCGGCACGGCGATCACCGTGATGGGCATGCGGCTGGTGCGCGCCTCGATCGCCGCGCGCGTCGCGCGGTCATCGGCCTCGACCGCGAGAATCACGTCGAGCTTTTCGCGCGGATAATCGAGCCGTTCGATCGCGCGCAGCAGGCCGTCGACCGAAGCCGCTTCGCGGTAGAGCGCGGCGATGACGGTATAGACCGGCCGTGCGGCCTCGCTCGGCCCGGGCCCGGGCTCCGGTTCGGCCGGCGCGATGAATGCGCTTGCGACCCGCAAGCCGAGCCACGCCATGAACAACGCAGCCGGAAACAGTCCGAGGGCGAAAGGGCCCGTCGACGGCGCCCAGATCGTCGCGGCGGTCCCGGTCAGCCCGACAAGCGCGACCGACGCTGCGACATGGCGCAAGCGCGCCGGCCGCCCGGCGGAAAGGCCGGGGTGCTCGCGTTCCAGCAGCTCGGCGGCGCGCGCCGCGAGCGCCTTGCCGGCATAGCGCAGAATGAAATGGACGAAGCGTTCGTCGCTCGACAAGCGGAACCGCCGCGCCAGCGCGGGGGCGTTCTGCATCAGGGCAGCGATGCGGCGTGCCGAGGTGCCGCGCGGGGATACCACCAGGTAGAGCGCCTCGTCGATGACGAGCGGCAGCAGGCCGGTGCGGGCGGCTTGGATCAGGCCTTCGTCGTCCACCGGGCAGAACGCGCGCGGCACCTGGTCGAGCGGCTCGAACGCGGTGCCAAGCGCCTGCGCCAGCGTGCGGGCGTAGTGTTCTTGCGAAAGCCGCCCCGCGGCGATCAGAACGCCGTCCGCGCCGATGCCGAGGCGGGCGGCCCGTTCTTGGGTCGTGGCGATCGCATCGGCAGGGAGCAGGCCGCGCACGCAGTCGAGTTCATGGAAGTGACGAGGATTGCCGCCGGCGCCCGCCGGCTGGGTGGGGGCAGGCAGAAGGGCGGCCGCTTCAGTTCCCCCCGCGCATGCCATACGCAACCCCGCCGGACCATCCCGGCACCACGATACCGTGAATGCAACCGGTATGCGACCATAAATTGCAATGCCGGCCGAGGCGCAGACCCGGTCGTACCGCCGAACAGGTGGTAGGCTCCTCCCGATGGTGTTAGAAGCGCGCCATGTCCAATATCATGTCGCATTATCTCGTGCCGGTCGCCGTCGCGGCAGTGGCTATCGTTCTCCTGCTCGGCCTCACCAATATGCTGCGGGGCGGCTCGCCCAATCTGTCGCAGAAGCTGATGCGGATGCGCGTGCTGCTGCAGTTCGTCGCCATTGTCGTCATCATGGCGACGATCTGGGCGATGGGTCGCTGACGCAACTCGGATAGGGATAGGGTAGGAGCCGGGGCCCGAGCGTGGCCCGGCAACAGGGGCAAGCGGACATGGTCGTGCTCAACCGAATCTACACCCGCACCGGCGACGACGGCACGACCTCGCTCGGCTCCGGCGCGCGACGCAAGAAATACGACCTGCGGGTGGACGCCTACGGCACCCTCGACGAGGTCAACGCCGTCATCGGCCTGGCGCGTCTGCACACGGCGGGTTCCGCCACCCTGGATGGGGCGCTCGCCCGTATCCAGAACGATCTGTTCGACGTCGAAGCCGATCTCTGCCTGGCCGAGAAGGGCCCGGGCGGGGCCCGGCTGACCGTGACCGACACGCAAGTGGCTTGGCTGGAAACCGAAATCGACCGTCTGAACGGCGAATTGCAGCCCCTGCGCTCGTTCATCCTTCCCGGCGGCAGCGCGGCCTCGGCCTATCTGCACCTCGCCCGCACCGTCTGCCGGCGCGCGGAACGCATCATGGTGGCGTTGAAGGACCAGCCGGGCGAAGACGTGTCGGAGGCCTCGCTGCGCTACGTCAACCGGCTGTCCGATTACCTCTTCGTCGCCGGCCGCTACGCCAACGACAAAGGGGCCCAGGACGTGCTGTGGGCGCCGGGGCAGAACCGTTAGTCATGAACCGGGGGAACCCGTTTGTCCGTCGCGCGGACCTGGAAAACGTGCCCATTTGCGGCCGGTTGCGCCGCAGCATAAGCGTTGACATGCCGACGGCGCGGCCATTAGCTTCCGCCCGCCTTTCGTCCAACCCCGTTTGGGATGGGGAATCATGAAAATTCTGGTGCCCGTGAAACGGGTGGTCGATTTCAACGTCAAGATCCGCGTCAAGGCGGATGGCTCTGGCGTCGAACTCGCCAATATCAAGATGTCGATGAACCCGTTCGACGAGATCGCGGTGGAAGAGGCGCTGCGTCTGAAGGAAGCCGGCAAGGCGACCGAGGTCGTGGCGGTGTCGATCGGGCCGGCGCAGGCTTCCGAAACCATCCGCACCGCGCTCGCCATGGGCGCCGACCGCGGCATCCTGGTGAAGACCGATATGGCCGCCGAGCCGCTCGCGGTCGCCAAAATCCTGAAGGCGATCGTCGAGGCGGAACAGCCCGGACTCGTGATCCTCGGCAAGCAGGCGATCGACGACGACAGCAACCAGACCGGCCAGATGCTGGCCGCGCTGCTCAATTGGTCGCAGGGCACTTTCGCTTCCAAACTCGTTATCGACGGCGAGACCGTGACGGTCACGCGCGAAGTCGACGGCGGCTTGCAGACGGTGACGCTCAAGGCGCCGGCCATCGTCACCACCGATCTGCGGCTCAACGAGCCGCGCTATGCCTCGCTGCCGAACATCATGAAGGCCAAGAAGAAGCCGATCGACGAGAAGACCCCGGCCGACTACGGCGTCGACGTCGCGCCGCGGCTGCAGGTGCTCAAGACCAGCGAGCCGCCCGGACGCAAGTCGGGCGCCAAGGTCGCTTCGGTGGCGGAACTGGTCGCCAAGCTCAAGGACGAGGCGGGAGTACTCTAGATGACAACGCTTCTTCTTGCCGAGCACGACAACAAGTCGCTCAAGGACGCCACCGGCAAGGCGCTTACCGCGGCGAAGGCGCTCGGCGCCGACGTGCATGTGTTGGTCGCCGGCAAGGACTGCCGAGCGGCGGCCGATGCCGCCGCCAAGCTCGACGGCGTCGCCAAGGTGCTGGTGGCCGACGGCGCGCCTTACGAGCACCAGCTGGCCGAGCCGCTCGCCGCGCTCATCGTCTCGCTCGCCGGCGGCTACGATGCCCTCGTTGCCCCCGCAACCACCAGCGGCAAGAACGTCATGCCGCGCGTGGCCGCGCTCCTCGACGTCATGCAGATTTCCGACATCACGAAGGTCCTGGCGCCAGATACCTTCGAGCGGCCGATCTATGCCGGCAACGCCATCCAGACCGTGAAGTCGACCGATGCCAAGAAGGTGATCACGGTTCGGACCTCGACCTTCCAGGCCACGGCTGAGGGCGGCGCCGCGCCGGTCGAGGCGGTCGCGGCTGCGGCCGATCCCGGGCTTTCCACATTCGTCGGCGAGGAATTGTCGAAATCGGACCGGCCGGAGCTCACCTCCGCCCGCATCATCATTTCCGGCGGCCGCGCCATGCAGAGCCGCGACAATTTCACCAAATATATCGAGCCGGTGGCCGACAAACTGGGGGCCGCCGTCGGCGCCTCGCGCGCGGCGGTGGATGCCGGCTATGCGCCCAACGACTGGCAGGTCGGACAGACCGGCAAGGTGGTGGCGCCCGAACTCTATATCGCGGTCGGCATTTCCGGGGCGATCCAGCACCTCGCCGGCATGAAGGACTCCAAGGTGATCGTCGCCATCAACAAGGACGAGGAGGCCCCGATCTTCCAGGTGGCCGACTACGGCCTGGTGGCCGACCTCTATCAGGCACTCCCCGAACTTGCGGCCGAGCTCGACAAGGTCAAACGTTGATCACAGCCTCTAATTTTGCGGTTCCGCCGGTGGTGTCGTGCGGCGGTTCGGCGTAAAACTGCGGCGCGGATTAGAAACCGAAATCGAAGGCAATAGCCGCAGCTTCGGATCGATCGGACAATCACATGGCGGTTAATATTCAGAATGTCGGGGTGATCGGCGCGGGCCAGATGGGCAACGGCATCGCCCATGTCTGCGCGCTGGCGGGCATTCCCGTCCTGCTCAACGACGTGTCGGCCGACCGCATCAAGGCGGGACTGGCGACCGTGAACGGCAACATGGCGCGCCAGGTCGCCAAGGAAACCATCACCGAGGAGCAGCGCAAGGCCGCGCTCGCGCTCATCACGCCGGCGGAAAAGCTCGACGACCTCGCCAATTGCGACCTGGTGATCGAGACGGCGGTGGAGAAGGAAGAGGTCAAGCGCAAGATCTTCGCCGACCTGTGCGCGACCTTGAAGCCGGAAGCGATCCTCGCCACCAACACCTCGTCGATCTCGATCACGCGGCTCGCCGCCTCCACCGACCGGCCCGAGCGGTTCATCGGCATTCATTTCATGAATCCGGTGCCGCTGATGGAACTGGTCGAACTGATCCGCGGCATCGCCACCGACGACGGCACCTTCGAATCGGCCAAGGCCTTCGTCACCCGGCTCGGCAAGACCATCGCGGTGTCGGAGGACTTCCCGGCCTTCATCGTCAACCGCATCCTGCTGCCGATGATCAACGAGGCGATCTACACGCTGTACGAAGGCGTCGGGAACGTCGAGGCGATCGACACCGCCATGCGGCTCGGCGCGCA
>Ga0182748_1003685_pt1 | contig 12727 bp, 10 predicted proteins | sample eDN3rd37CKraftOP_FD_128877 | JGI IMG/M metagenome (GOLD analysis project Ga0182748, IMG submission 128877) | Enriched Organic Plus compost microbial communities from Emeryville, California, USA - eDNA 3rd pass 37_C Kraft OP (version 2) (version 2) ...
CGGTCCATGTCGAAGCTCTGGCGGTTCAGGGTCGACCGCTCGCCGCCGTAGGCCTTCTCGACGAACGCATCGGCGTACTTGTCGAACATCGGCGCCAGGGCGTCGGCCGTCTGCATCTTGCCGTCGGCCCCCTTCCGCGGCGCGACTGCGTCCAGCGCAACAAAAAAAACTAAAAAGTAACCAGCCTTCTGGAACATTTCGGCCGATTGAACATCGGCCAGGATATCGGCCGGCAGGTCGCCATCGGCCATCCGGCCGCCGATATAGTCGCGCAGCGCCTCCTGCAGGTCGCCGCCGGACGGGTCGAACGGCTGCGCCAGCCGCGGCGCCACGCCGGGCGACACGTCGTCGGCGGCCAGGTCCGGCCGGGAGGCGAAGCCCAGCGGCAGCCAGCCTTCCTCATCGTGGTCGCCCCGGATGATGGCCTGGCTGCGTTTGAGCTGCGCCAGATCCTCGCGGTCGACGGGCTTTGCCAGCCGGTCCATGCCCTCGGCGGACACGGTCATCACCAGCTCCGCGCCGGCGCGCTCCAGGGTGTAATCGCCCTTCTTCAGCCCGAGCGCGGCGGCCTGCGTAACCGCAGCGTCCTCGCGCATTTTGCCCATCGGCACCTCGAGCTTGTCCTGGCCGGGGGCCTGCAGGGCGGCGACCAGGGCGGCGTTCGCCTCGGTTTCGCCGAGCACCGTGCCGAGCACGCGCTTTGCCTCGGCGATCGCGTCGCGGCGCTTCTGGTTCAGATCCTGCGCGTGCTGCATGTCCTCGCCGGTGGCGATCGTCTCGGGCATTTCGATGCCGGCGGCGATGTCCTGCCAGCCTTTCGCCTGCTTCAGCGCATCGGCCGTGGCCTTCGCGTAGGTGTCGGCGTGGAACTCGCCCATGGCGTCGCGGACCTGCTCGAATTCGGCGGGCGACAGGGACGAGCGCAGCCGGCGCGCGATGACCTGGGCAGCGCCGGCCACGCCGAGCACGTCGACCACGGAGCGGTCGATCAAGCCCTGGCCGGCCACGGTCAGGGAAAGCGAATTCAGCGAATTGTAAGCGCCGACACCGATATGCCGGCCGAGCGCGCCGCGGTCGTGCTGGTCGATCTCGGACAGGAACGAGCGCGCCGCGGCGGTGCGCAAGTCGTTCTCGATATCAGCGCGAACGGATTCCTCCAGCGCCTCGTCGTCGGCGACATCCAGGCGGTACGCCTTCGGCAGGGTGTCGGCCTCGTCGATCTCCTTCCCGGCGTCCGCGGCCTGCTGCGTCAGCAGCTGCAGCTTTTTCCGGGCCTTCAGGATTTCGAGCGACGCCTTCATGTCGGCCTGCCGCTGGGCGCCCTTCGGGTCGAACAACGGCGTGTCGCGCACCGCCTCCAGCTCCTGGGCGAGCAGCTCCTTGGCTTGGCCGCGCGCCAGCGCCGCCTGGCGTTCCTCCGGCGTCATGGCCGCCAGCTTCGCCTCGCGGGCCTGCGCCAGCGCGCCGGCGGCTTCCTCCGGCCCGACACCGGCCGCGGCCGCGCGCTTGCCGTAGTCCGCCGCGAACCCCAGGCCCCCGCCGCCGGCCTTCACCGGGTCGAGGTCGGCAACCGAGAGCGTGTCCGGGTCCTCGGCCTCGAGCGGGATCTCGCCCACCGAGGCCTCGCGCGCGACGTGGTCGAGCCGGGCCTGGTCGCCAGCCTCACGCGCCGCGGCGTGCGCCGCCTTCAGGGTTTCGCGGTGATGACGGGCCTCGAGCGATTTCAAAGCCTGGGGCGACAGGTCGGGGAATTTACCCGGATCAAATTGCAGATCGGCCTCGTTCCAGCCCTTGGCCTTCGCCACGGCGGCGATGAATTCCTGCTCGGCGGCCTTCTTCTGCTCGCGCAGGGATTTGCGGGCCGCCTGTTTGCCCTCGTAGAGGCCCGCGGCCTTGTCCTGGGCCACCCGGTCAGCCTTGGCCTTCTTTCGGGCCTCCTGACGGCGCTGTGCGGCCTGTGTGGCGCTTTCGCCAGCCCGGGAGGGGGTGATACGCAGCCCGGTCAATTTTCCGCCAGCGCCGCCGATGATGTGGGCCGAGCCGTCGGGGTTCTCCCGGATCAGCACGGGGTTACCCTTTTCGTGGCCCGGCGGGCGGACGGTGATCCACCGTTCGCCAGGGCCAAGCTGGGCGGCTTTCAACAGATCGGCGATAGCAGGATGACGGCGCATCCTGCCATGGTGCGGTCACGACAGCCGAGAGCGGAGCCGGCCGAACCAGCCTAACTCCGGGTTACGCTCCGGTTTGGTCGCTGGTTACGCAAATTGTGCCCAAAAATCAGGGCTTTATATATAAACATAACCATGTAACCATGATTATTTATATTTATATATATACATGCACAGGTGCGCATGCGCGCGCGCCCGCGCACGCATGCGCATGCGATTTGGATGTATTTTTTCTGAAAAACCGGTTACCCGGTTACGTTCTCCAAATTCTGTATATTGATCATATACTTAGGTCGTAACTTACGATCAAACTCTAGCGGTTTCGGCGGTTCCGACATAACTAGGATTCGGGCCATCCTGACCGGACCGGCCCAACCAACCCACATTCAACAGGACCGCGCTCGACGCGCCCGATGCCCCGGGGTGGGGGCAGGAGAAGCAAATTGTCGATCGAGGAAGAAAGTGAACCGTCTACTCAGGGCGGCCACGTATGCCGTGACGCGAGCCGCCGAACCCGTGACCGTAGCCGACATGGCCCAAGAGGCCGGGCTGAGCCATAGCCATTTCATCCGGCGGTTCAAGCGGGTCATGGGCGTGACACCGGCAAAGTACCTGACAGAGGCCAGGCTGCAGAAGGCGCAGCTGATGCTGGTCAAATCGACGCTGCCGATCACGCAGATCGCCATGGAATGCGGGTTTTCCAGCCAGAGCAGCTTCACCACCGCATTTCGGGCGGCCTTCGACATGACCCCCGCCAGATACCGACGGGAGTACGGCCCCGACCCGGACTCGATCACCCTCTGCGAGACGTGCCCGTTCCGGGGGATGTTTCAGGGGCTGTGAGGCTTTTTGCCCAGGGTGGCGCGCAGCCAGGCGCCGAACTCGGCATCGTCGCCCGGCTGGCCCTCCAGGACGGGCACCCAGCGGCCGCGGCAGTTCGGGTGCATCAGGCCGGCCGGCACCCACCACAGCTCGTCCTTAGTGCGCGGCACGAGCTGGTCGCCGACCCGCTTACGCGGAGCAGCCGAGCGGCCGTAATTGTCCTTGCCGACCCACACCTCGGTGTCCGGGTCCTTGTTGGGCTTGTTGGCGGGCACGACCGTCATGACCCGGCCGTCGATGCGCCGGCAGTGCGGGCAGACGTTCGTGTACTGCTCGACGCGCCGGACCTTCGTGCCGGCCGGCAGGCTGGCGATGTAGCCGACCAGGGCATTGTTGCCGGCCTCGGTGACGGCGATCCGCCGCCAGTCGCGGTTGAGCGTGGCGAAGGCGTCCACGAGCTGGGTCTGCAGGGCCTGGCCGGGCGTGCCCTTGACGCGCAGCATGCCGGCCTCGGCGTGGCGGCGGATAATCTCGCGCAGCCGGCGCCGGGCGTCCTCGGCGAAGTTCGTGACGTATTCGGCGCCCTTCGTCGCGGCGATCTCGAGGACGGCGCGCTCGGCGCGCGACAGCGAGAACTGATCGGCCGCCGCGGCTATCGTGTTCGGCAGCGCGGCGAGGATCACGTCGGCCTGGGAGAACGTCGGCGGCTTTTCCAGGTTGGCCTGCACCTTGCCCATGAGCACCGAGCGGGTCGCCATCCATTCGGATTCGGCGACCAGGGCGTCGGCCGGCAGGTAGCGCTGCACCACGTAGTCGACCATCAGCATGTGGTCCTGCAGCGTCCACTCGGCCGGCGGCAGCGCGCGCAGGTAGATCCGCACCAGGTCGGCCTCGGCCGGCGTCCAGCGGTGCATGGCGCCAGGCGGCTGCGGCGGCACCTCGCCGGGCGTGTGGTACTTGCCCGAGGCCCATTTGTTCAGCTCGGCCTGCACGGCGTCCAGGTAAGCCAGGCCGCGCGAATGGAACAGCTCGATGACGCGGCGCACGAACGGCGACTCGTGGGGCGTGTCCCCGTCGTCGTGGTCGTGGATCGACTTGTAGATCTCCGACAGCGCGCGCTCGGTTTGCGGCTCGGACAGGTGGATGATGTCGAGTAACAGGCCCATGATCGCAGGATGGCATCACGACGCCCCGCCGCAGATCACCGCGGCGGGGCACCGGCCGGCCCCCATGGGGAGGAACGCGCCCGAAGGCTACCACATGGCCGGCTGCGGACCTTTTGCCCGAGTAATCCGCTTGCGGGGGCACGCACGACCAAGTCGAGTCGAGCCCACATTGTGTAATCACGACGCAACGAAAAACCCGCCGGGGTTAGCGGCGGGTTCTTCGGCAGGTTTACCGTCTCGGCAGGACTCGCGGGGAGGTGTATGGGGAATACACCAGGGGCAGGAATTTGGTTGCGGAGAGAGGACTTGAACCTCCAACCTCCGGGTTATGAGCCCGGCGCGCTGCCAGTTTGCGCTACTCCACGGCCAAATAATACCATGGCCGCGCATTTTTGCGCTTAGGGATTACCCTGATCCTCAACGGTCCCGACGTAACGCCGCCGGCCCTTGGCGTCGGCCACCACCAGGCCGTCCTCGCCTTCATCGACCACCGTGTAATCCTGCCGCGAGCGCCGCTTGTGCCCGAGCACGTTGTCCCATTTCACCTTGTGGCGTTGCTTGCCGCACTGGAGCGTGCAGCCGTGCACGCCGTGCGCCAAGACCTTGCCCGAGACGGCGCCCAGGCGCGGATGGCGATAGTACAGCTCGTCGCCGGTATGCACGCCGGCGCGGCGCGGGTGCGGCTGGTTGGGCTTGTCGGCTGGCGTCATACCTCGATCCTCAACACGGGCAGACCGAACGACTTCTCGACCGGCTCGCCATCTTCGTCGCCGTCGCCGGCTTCGTCCTCGGCTCCCTGGTCCTCGCCGCCGCCTTCATCATCGCCATCGGCGGGCGGGCCGTCATGGCCTTCGCCGCCATCGCCGCTGAAATCCGGGTCTTCGTCGGGGTTCCCATAGTCCTCGCTGTTCGCTTGGTTCTCGGTCTGCCAGGCGGACAGGAGCGCCGGATTCAGCGGCGCATCGCCCCAGGCATCGGTGATCGGGTCCTGGCCGCGGGCCTTGCGCGCCTCGTTCACCGTGGACAGCGTCTTTTCCTCGTCCCACAGCTGCTTCGCGTCCTTCTCGTCCAGGCCGGTCCAGCGGAACACGTACTTGTCGCCGAACTCGGCCACGATGTAGTCGGAGAACAGGTCCTCGAAGTGCGTGAGCAGAGGCCGCAGGCCCTTGTCCTTCGAGGAAATCAGCCGTTCCTCGGTATCGTTCGACGACAGGCCGCCCGAGCGCGTCGAGAAGGAATCGAAGTTGATTTCTTCCGGCGACATCCCGTAGACCGCGCAGATGATGGCGGTCAGGAAGGTCATCCAGCGCTCGAACAGGACGTCGCTCACGTCGACGCCGAAGTTCTCGAAAGCGGCCTTCGATTCCTGGTTTTTGGACACCATGACCGGCAGGGTCCAGGCATTGTTGATGCCCTTGACCATGCTGTTCCACATGCGCTTGAACGCCGCGATATCCTCCTGCGAGTAGTCGCCGGTCAGGTGCAGCAGCCCCTTCGGGATGGCGTTCGAGTCGAAATACTTGGTGTTGTAGGTGAAGGCGTTCAGGAAGCCGGTCACCACGCGGATCAGCAGCTCCGTTTCGGACTGGCCGTAGCCGCCCGAGAGGATCTCGGTGGTCGGGTTGCGCGGAACGTAGATCAGGTCGTCGTAGGTGTAGACGGCGCGCGGCCGCCCCTCGACGACCTGCAGGGCGAAGATTTCGTCGTCGCCGCGGTAGCCTTCCTCGGTGCAGAGCCGGATGGTGGCGCCGTCGACCGCGTACAGGCCGTCGATGCCCAGCGAGCGGTTGCGCTTGTACTCGGTTTCGATCGGCGCCGAGTCGAGCACCAGGCTGTCATTTACCAGCTTCGCCATGAAGCTCGAGAAGTTGTCGCGCTTCAGGCGGGCGCGCCGGCGCGGATTGCGCTCCCAGCCGCAGTTCGTGAAGAAGCTGTTCAACAGGTCGATCGACTCTTTTTCGGCCTTGCCGGCCCTGGCGCTGGGGTCCTTCAGGCGGACCTGGAAGCCTGGCCCCTTGCCGTCCTCCGACACCCGGCAGAACCGCTGCACCTGGCGCACGCGCGTGCGGATCACCGACGACAGCACCGAGGTCTGCGCGACCATCGTGCGCATGACGTCGAAGCTGAAGGCCGACGGCCGCTCGTACCAGTCGCCCATGACGTGCACGCGCTGGTCGTCCAGGTAGACCGACTGCATGCCGGGCTTTTTCAGCTCGGCATTGCGCGACGGGAACGGGATCACGTTCGCCCGCGTGAGCGCCTTTTCCATTTGCTGCTCGCGCCACTGGTCGGCGACATACTGCACCAGGGGGAGCATGTCGGGCACCGACGACGGCATGGCCGCCTTCTGCAGTTCGGCGTTCGCGTCGAACCGCTCGTCGGCGGGCGCAGCAGGGTTAAAGGCAATTTCACGGGCAGTGTCGCTCATGCGCCAAGAGTACGATCACGACGCGGCGCGATCAGATAGGAAGTCCTGTGCCGGCGCGCGACAAGCGTTTGTAACTGCGCTGCTTTCCTCAAATTTGAGGCATAATGGGCGCCAGTCGGGCACAACAAGGAAAGGAAATGCAGAACGAGAGAACCGCCAAGATCATCGCCGAGGCCAAAAAGCTGGGCTTCACCATGACCAGAACCCGAGGCGAACACATGAAATTCACCAAGCCAGGCCACCAGCCGGTGTTTACCAGCGGGTCGCCCAGCGATCACCGAGCCGCCAAGAACGCGATATCGAACCTGCGAAGGTCGGCTGCCCTCATTCCGATACGGAAATGAACTGGAAGCAGCCGGGGTCCTTCGGGCGCACGATCACGCCGCGCTCGACGCATCGGCCATCCTGGAACGCCGTGCACCGGCCACACACCTCGCCAGAGAGCTGGTGCATCAGCACCTCCTGAGCGGCCGCCGGCAGCGACTGCGCCACCGCGGCGCCGCCACCGCGCACGATCTGGACCGGCTTTTCCTCGACGACTGGCGGCAGCAGGAAGGTCGACGTGCCGTGCGCGCGCGCCCAGGCCACGTCGCACAGCATGTTCGCGTAGCTGGTGTGCGGGTCGATCCCGACCTTGATCACCTTGCGCTTGAACTTCTTTTCTTCCTCGTCTTCCTCGACCACGAGCGCGGTTTTCGTGAAGTGGTGGAACGCCACCTTCCGGCAGACCTCGAGCTGCTGGCGGATGCCCTTCTCGACGTATTCCTGCACCAGCGCGTCCGGGTCCGGGAACAGGCACAGCTTCTTGACGAAGCGCGCCATGGACACCTGCATGCATTTGTACTGGTCGAGGCGCACGGTGTAGCGATCCAGCGCATCCTCGTCGGTGCGGCGGTCAGAGGCGTTCGCCGTCGGCGTGTCGCCCCAAATCAGCATTTCCCCGTCCATGTTGCCGTAGCCGGCCAGGAACACCCGGCCGGGATGGCGCTGGGCAAAGCGCTTGGCGTCGTTGTAGTTCGGCAGGGTTTCCACCACGCAGGCCTGCACGCCGTAGGCGTACATCAGCTCCGAGCACCGCGCGAAGGGATCATCGTTGAAGATGTACTCCAGGTGCACATAGGCCTGGCGCCCGTCCGGCAGCCGCTCCTTGATGACAGCCACGTTGAAGTGGCCCATCTGGTCGATGCCCATGAACGTGCCGGTGGCGCGCTTTTTCCACTCCAGGCCCAGGGCCATGCCGGCGTCGGCGCAGGCCTGCAGGATCTCCAGGTTCACAGGGATCTGCGACGGGTCCGACCAGGGCTTGCCGAGCTTCCGGTTGTAGAAGTTCTTCAGGCTGGCCGCGGTGTTGTAGGCCTGGATGATTTCGCCGGCCGAGATCGTCGGTGACAGGAACTGCGGGAAGTGGATCGACCGGATGCGCACCGGCCGGTCCTTCAGCGGGATGCGCGGATCGGCCGGCGCGTCCAGCTCGGGGTGCTCGGCGATCCACTCGCCGCGCTGCGGGTCTTCCAGCCAGCCGCCGCACGAAAAGCAGACGTACCGGTAAATCCCGGTTTCCTTGTCGAACTTGATGCAGTGCGGGAAATAGTCGTCCAGCGGCTTCTTCGCCAGGCAATGCGGGCACTCGGTGTGGAATTTGTACTGGCTGCCCTTCTTGTACCAGGCGTCGATATCGGAGTCCGGCCAATTGGCCGTCGAGCCCATCAGCGTGAAGCGCACTGGCGAGGCCGACAGACGCTCGCGGGTCTTCTCCATCTGCTCGAGCGACATTTCCTGCACCTCGTCAAAGGACAGGACGTCCATCGGCATGGATTCCGTCGACGACCGGCCGGTCGTCCAGGAGAACAGGAACAGCGCGTCGCCGATACGGCGGGTGCGCACGTTGCCCTCGCCAGTCTTGCGGCCGCTGCCGTCGGCGGCATCCATGGTCATCAGGCCGTGCACGTCGGGCACCGAGCGCACCACGGGCATGAAACGCTCGGACGATTTCTTCCCCGCCAGGTCGACGTCGGGCAGGAACATGCCGACCGTGGCCGGGCCGAATTTCAGCCCGAGATAGATGCACGCCAGCATTTCCATGACCGTGAAGCCAACCTGCGCGCACTTCATGAGCACGAGAACATAGTTGTAGGCTTCCTCCGGCGTGAACGGGATCTGGTCATAGATCCAGGCCATGGCCGGCCGGTCGTCCAGCTTGAACGGCTTGCCGTCGACCTTCAGGCCCTCGTCGGCCAGGCGCTCGCACCACATGCGAAACGTCTCGTTCGGCTTGATGACGCGCTGGCCGGCATTGAGCACGAAGGCCACGTCTAGGAATTCGGCCTCGAACCGCTGCTGGCGCTCCGGCTCGGTGGCGGCCTCCATTTCCGCGCGCGTCTCGTCGGGCAGGTAGGGATTCGCGTCCGAGGGGAACTGCCAGCAGGCGAAGTCGGGGTCCGCGGCGCCCATGCGCCACAGCTTATAGAACGGGTTCTTCTTGCCGAAGGCGTGCGAGAGCACCCAGGCCGTGCCCTGGTGTTTGCGCAGCGACGGCAGCAGCACGTCCTCCCACAGATCCAGCAGCGCGTCGGATTTCGCCGCGTCGTCCACGACGATGGTGGCGTACTGCTCGACGGCATCGAGCCGCTTGTCGTCCAGGCTGTAGAAGTCGATCGTGCCGCCCGTGACCAGCTCTACGCGGCGCCGGCTCGGCCGGGCGGTAATGAGGGCGTCCACGGCGCGCAGGACGCGGCGCCGGGCGTCGGTCAGGCCTTCGTCGGTAGCAGAGAACCAGGCGACCGGCTGGCCGCGCAGGGCGCCCTTGTCGCCAGCCAGGAGGGCCTCGATGCCGAGCGTGGTCTTGCCGCCGTCCTCGCCCATGGCGACGATGTTAAAGCGCTCGGCACGCGCGAGCGCCTTCTTCTGCGCCGGGTGGGGTTCCGGCAGCCTGACCTTAATCTGCTGTGCCATCCCAGCAGGATGGCGTCACGACGGACTAGCCCAACCCCTTCGGATCGTTGGGCTTGGACATGCCAAGTTCTTTGCGCGAACGCCAGCCATGATGCTCTTGCGCTTCGTGGGAGAACCCTTTGTTTGCCTTCTCGGAGAGTTCATCCGCCTTTTTGGACAGTTCCGCAGCTTTCGGATTGCCTGTTTTATGGGCATACGCGGCTTTGGCGTGGGCCTCCGCAGCGTTGAAGTGTCGGTTTGCGACAGTCTTTTTGACGTTGGACGACGACGCACGATCGAACGCGTCCCGGTGAAAATCCGCCTTTGTATCGTGGTGCATGAACGATTTTTTTTGATCGTCGCTCATCGTTGGCTTTGCCGGTGCGGACGGTTTCGGCGCGGCCGCCTGCCGGCTATCGTCGTGCTCGGCCACGAACGTGCCGTCGCTGCGGGTATAGCCGGCGACGTGGGCCTTTTTCAGCTCGGCGATCGCGCCGGGAGGGCCGAACAGAATGACCGACTTCTTCATGCCCGGCTGGTAGTTGGCGGCCTTGTGCTGGCGAACAGCCTTCGGAAGCCATTTCACGTCCTTGACCGAGCCCTTGTGGCCGATTTCGTCGCCGAGGTGGCGGCCGGCGGTGGAATCGAGGAAGTCGCGGGCGTCCTCGTGCTTGTCGAAGTGCCCGTTCTGGACCAGCTCGTGCGCGACGCGCGAGAACGCACCGTCGGCCGCCGAGTTGACCTCCTGGCGGCCGTCATCCTTCACGTCACCGTCGGCGCCATACTTCTCGCGGCGGGCGCTATGGTAGGCGGCACCGTGGAAGCCGTTGCCTTCGTTGCCGGTCTTGGTGACAGGGGCAGAAGATTTGCGCTTGTGCTCGAACACGGCGTTGGCCTTTTCCGAGGCGGCGTGAGCCGCGGCGGAAAGCTCGTCCGCGTTGGCGTCGCCGGCCTTGTGGGCGCGGGCCGCGCGTTCGTGCGCCATGCCTGCGGCATCATGCAGCTTCTCGGCCTTGTCGTAGTCGTCCTTCAGGGCTGCCGTCGAAGCCGAATAGTGATGGTCCGCGAGCGCGTCGTGAGTGGCAGATTTGTCCGCTGGCGCCGCAGCCTTCCGATTGTCGTCATGCTCGGCCACGAAGGCCCCGTCCTTGCGGGTGTAGCCCTTGACGTGGGCCTTGGTCAGGTCGGCGACGGCGCCGGCCTTGCCGAACAGGAGGACGCATTTTTGCATGGCGATGTTCCAGAAGCAGACAATAGGAATGGACGATGCCATTCTGCGGTCACGACCCCGGACGTGCCCGACCAGCGCCCGAAGGCGCCGGCGGCGCGCCGTCAGCCCAGCGTTTCCAGGCCCGGCGGGAATGGCGTGCCAGACTTGCAGTCTAGTTCGATGCCAAGGTGCAGCTTCGTGGCTTCCTTGAAGCCGATCCACTCGCCATGCAGGCCGAGGCCGCGAGCAGCCAGCTCGCACCGGACGACCAGCATCAGGTCCAGGTCGCCGCGGGCGAACGCGGCCAGCACGGCGGTGGGAAACGTCTGGACGTGGCCGGCTGCGGAACGCTCCAGGGTCTGGATCGGCTCATCCATCAGTAGCCCTCCCGCAGATCGAACAGGTCGCGGTTGCGCCGGCGGCGGCCGCCAGAGTACGGCGCCGTCGGCTGCAGCCCGGCCATGATCGACCAGATGCGCGAGAAGGCGTCGTGCAGCGGCCGGCTGCGCACGCTGTTCTTGAAATTGTTGTAGTCGATGTTGAACACCTCGTCCGACAGCGCGCGGGCGACTTCCTCGCGCGCGATCAGCGCCCGGAACAGGTAATCTCGGCTCGGCGTGCGCTCGACCTTCGCGCCGGGAAAGACGGACTCGATGTCGCCCTTACGCCGCGCGCGCACGAGCAGCATCTTGCTATCCGGCTGGTTGGCGGCCGGGGTGACGATCGACAGGAAAGCTCGGTTCAGACAAATCCACATGGTTGTGCTCCAAATTTGAGTACGACCATAGTAGCTCAGATTTGAGCGCAAGTGTCTGGAAACGTTAGATTTTTCCGAAATCGAACAGGTTGCCCGTTTTCCCGGCCGGAGGCGGCATGTACTTCTGCGCCGGCGGCGGCGGCTTCGGCCCGGCGCCGATCGCCTCGGCCGGGTCGTGGTCGGTGTGCATGTTCAGCAGGTCGTACAGCTTGGCGCGCGGCACCAGGTGCACGGCCTGGCTCTCCCAGCCCATGGCCGAGGGCGTGCCGCCCACGCGGCGGGCGGTATACAGGCGCGCGACCGACGTGGTGCGCTCGAAATCGCCCAGGAAGCCGGTGATCTGCACCTTCAGCCCGGTTTCTTCGAACGCCTCCTTGATGGCGTTGGCCTGCAGCGACAGCTCGGGCTCGGCGTTGCCCTTCGGGAACGTGGCCGCGTAGCCGCCGAATTTGTTGGTCGGCGCCACCAGCCAGACCCGGCCGTCCGGTTCCTCGATGATGACGCCCGAGCTGGCAACCTTGCCCTTCGGGGCGTGGAACGGCGGCTCGTCCAGCTCGTCCATGACGCCATCGACGTAATCCCAGCCCTCGGCGGTATGCGGGTGATCGGTCCACGGCTCCAGCGGAACGCCGTTCAGCTCGGCCGGCATCGGCCCGCCAGGCACAACCGTGGCCACGGCGTGCGGGTCGTTCCAGGTTTCCAGCGGTGTGGGCGTCGAGGGCTCTTTCACGGTCACAGTTTCCCCGTGGTGATCCCTCTGTGGGTGTTTTGCAACACCTTTCGGCCGGTCCTTGCGGAAATAGCCCTTCACGGGCCGGTTCTTGCGCAGGTGAGGCGGCACGTAGGCCTTCAGGAACAGGATCATTCCCATCACTCGACCCCGAGCACCAGGTCGGCGACGCTGCTGATGGCGGCCTCGACGTGGCCCTGGGCCTCGCCGTCCTTCAGCTTCCCGTCCTCGTGCGCCATCGCCACGTCGAGCAGGGAGCGCGCCAGGGCCAGGAACAAGGCCTTGCCGGGGTCGGGGTCTTCGCCGGCCTCCGGCAGCCGCGCGTGGATGCGCGCGCCTAGGTGCTCGGGCGAGTTCCACGGCAGCGCGTCGTAGGCCTTGTCGCGGCCCATGACGATATCGCCATACTGGTGCGCCAGCTTGTCGATCGCGGCCAGGGCGCCGTCGCTGGTCAGCTCGTCGAGATTGTAGCGCCGGCGCACGTCGACCACGGCCGCGCCGAAGTCGCGCTGCAA
>Ga0182748_1003687_pt1 | contig 12720 bp, 17 predicted proteins | sample eDN3rd37CKraftOP_FD_128877 | JGI IMG/M metagenome (GOLD analysis project Ga0182748, IMG submission 128877) | Enriched Organic Plus compost microbial communities from Emeryville, California, USA - eDNA 3rd pass 37_C Kraft OP (version 2) (version 2) ...
GCCTATTTCTGGGAGCGCTACGGCGCCAGGCGGCCCACGCTGATCGTGGTCGAGCCCGAGCAGGCCGACTGCCTTTATCAAAGCGCGCTGGCCGGCCATGCCGCCAGTGCGACGGGAACCATCGACTCCGTGATGGCGGGCCTGGCCTGCGGCGAAACGTCGCCGCTGGCCTGGCGCTTCCTGCAGCCGTCGGCCGATTTCTTCATGACCATTTCGGACGCCAGCGCGATCAGCGCCATGAAGGTATTGGCCTATGGCGAATACGGCGACACGCCCGTGGTCAGCGGCGGTTCGGGCGCAGCCGGCTTGGCGGCATTGATCGAGCTGGCCAACGATGCGAGCCTGCGCGAGGACGTGGGCCTGGATGAGAGCTCGAAAGTGCTTCTGATCAACACCGAAGGCGCCACCGCCCCCACTGACTACCTTGCGCAAGTGGGCAAGACCGCCGACGAGATTCTGAAGGCGGCGGCCGAAGCCTGAGCATTGGCGGCGGAAATCTGGACTATGCAGGCCAGCATCTGGGTTCTTTAGCGCCGCCGCGGGCGAGGCCATTCAGGCCGGGCGGTCGGGCGGTCCGAGGCAGCGCCCTCCAACGCCCGGCCTGAATGGCCTCGCCCACGGCGGCTTGCAGTTGCGGCTTGCCACGACCGCAGAAAAACGTCGTGACGTATAGAAGAATGCCAGGGTGTACAGAAGAACGCCGGCGTGTAAGTTGCCTAGACTTAAGCCGCTGGAGGCGGGCGCACTTGGCACAGGCGTTGGAGGGCGCTGCCTCGGACCGCCCGACCGCCTGTGCCAAGTGCGCCCGCCTTCAGCGGCGCTCAAGAACCCGAACGCAGCGACTCTCAAAGACCCAACTCAGCGACCCTCAAGAACCCAAGCGCAGCATCATCCAGAAACCACGGACGAAGCCACGATACTCTACGACAGCGCCGCCCCCGCCTCCACCGGCCTGGCCTTCCACGACACCGGCTCGGGAACCAGCTCGCCGGCCACCACCGCGCGCGTCAGCTCACGCTTGAGGATCTTGCCGCTGGCCGTCATGGGGAAAGCGTCGATCAGCGCCACGTACTCCGGCATGTCGTACTTGGACAAGCCGTTTTCGTAGAGATACTGCAGCACCGACAGATAGTCGGGGCTTTCCTCCCCCTCCCAGATCATGCCCAGGCAGGCTTTCTCGCCCAGCCGGGGATCGGGCACGGGAAACACCGCCGCCTTGCGGATGTGCGGATGGCTGTGCGCCAGGTCCTCGATGATGCCCGGGTAGATGTTGCGCCCGCCGCGAATCACCATTTCCTTCTTGCGGCCCACGATGCGCAGGCAGCCGCTTTCATCGATGGTGCCCAGGTCGCCCGTCAGGAACCAGCCGTCCTGGTTGAAAGACTCTTCGGTCGCCTTCTGATTGTCGAAGTAGCCCAGCATCAGCAGGCCGCCGCGGCCGCCCAGCTCGCCGATCTCGCCCGGTTCGGCCTCGACATCGGGATCGTCCTGCTTCCAGATGCGGGTTTCATACCCGTTGCAGCTGCGTCCGCAAGTGCCGACGATGACCGCTTCGGCGTCCGCCGGCACGGTGTAGTGATGCGTGCCGTTCTCGCTCATGCCGAAGCCGTTCTGCGGCACGACGCCGAGATTGAAGAATTCCTGCGCCACCCAGGGCGGAATCACCGAGCCCGACAGATAAAACACCTTGACGCGCCCCAGGGCGCTCATGCGGCGCTGGTGGACCTCTTTCAGCAAATCGATGCCGTGCGTGGGAACGCCCAGCAGGTACGTGGCTTGCGACTCGACGATCCAGTCCAGCCATTGCGACGGCACGGACGAATCGCTGACCACCAGCTCGGAGCCCGCGACCACGGCCTGCTCGAGCGCCACCGTGCCGATGTGATGGCTCATGGCGCTGAGCGTCAGCATGACGGTGTCCGCCGTGTGTCCCCAGTCCTCGACCATGCTGCGGCCATTGGCCAGCAGCGTGTTGTCGCTGTGCATCACCCCCTTGGGATTGCCCGTCGTTCCAGAGGTGAAGGCAAGATACAGGACCTTGTCGGGATCGGTGTCGACCGGAGCCAGCGGGACGTCGGCATCGGCTTGCGGATAGGCCGACACCGGCAGGCCCGGCTCGCAGGATGCCATGGCGTCCTGGCCCACCAGGATCACCTGCTTGAGCGCGGGCACGTCGGCCATGCGCTCGACAATGGACTTGCCCGTGACGTCCGAACCATAGCCCGGACGAGTGAAAAGCACTTTGCAGCCCACCTGCGTGAGCAGATCGACGATGTTCTGGACGGTATGGTTCTTGTGCAGCGAGGGGCAGCATACATAGCCGTTGCGCGAGCAGGCCAGAAACGCCACGATGCTCTCGACGCAGCTCGGCAGCCATACCGCCACGCGATCGCCGCGGCGCAGGCCCATGCCGTGCAGCACGCCCGACACCCTGTCCACTTCCCGGACGAGTTCGGGCCATGTGAGGCGCCGCCGCTTGTCCCGCGCCGCATAGCCCAGGGGATTGCGTTCGGCGTTGCGCGCCGTCAAGGTATAAAAAGTATCGTCTTTCCAGATGCCGCGCGCGTAGAAGTCGCGTGCCGCGCGCGGATTATGCAAAGTCAATAAAGCGCTCATTGAGTCGTGTTCCTTCGCACGCGGCGATTGACGGCGTCGGGGCGGCCTGGGCCCGCCGCTGGATTGTCTTTACTCCACCCGACGCCGCTGATAAGATCCTATTTATGGTATGACAGGATTATTCTACACCTAAGCCATACCACCCTCAAGGAGACTGATATGCGCGTCATGGACATTCTCAAGAACAAGACAGGCATTCTCTACACGACTACGCCGGACACGCTTCTGACGCACGCCATACAAACCATGGCAAGCCAGGACTCGGGCTCGCTGTTGGTCATGCGCAACAACCGCCTGGTCGGCCTGCTTTCATTCCGCGAAGTCATCAATATCCTCGCCCGGCAACAGGCCCAGCCCAGCTGCGAACCCCCCATCGTGCTGGAGCAGCTGAAGATCAGGGACGTAATGAACGCCGACCCCATCGTGATCCATCCGGACATGGACATACATAACCTGCGCGGGCTGATGATCAAGGTGCGCCAGCGCTTCATGCCGGTGGTCGACCACGACGTCGTGCTGGGGGTGCTGTCGTTCTACGACGTGGCCAAAGCCGTGCACGATGCTCAAGAATCCGAGAACCTGCTGCTGAAAGCCTACATCAACGATCAGCCGGCGCCAGTTTACGCCTAGGCGGAACGTTCAACGCGGACGAGGACACAACCGCGCCGGAGTCCATGGCGGCCCCGGCTGGAATCCGGGGCGGTGGCGACGCTGCTGAGGTCGCTTGTCACCGTAACGGTCACGGGTGCATGTATTCTCAGGCAGCGTGGCCGTTCGCATCCTCGTCCAGGCAGGGCTTGAACTCTCCCGTGGCCGGGTCGCGCATGAACAACAGCCCGGTGGCCACCCCGAAATACGCGCCGTGCAGCTCGAGTTCACCGTTCTCGACGGCGCGGCGGACAAACGGAAAAGTCATGAGGTTCAACAGGCTCTGCTCCACCACCGCCAGCTCGAGCCGCCTGATATCGGTTTTGAGGTCGCCCGTCAAAGGCCCGATACGCTCGGCGGCGGGCTCGATCTGCGCCATCCACTTGCTGATGAAATCGCCCTGGCTGAGCGGCGCGGCGTGATCGTGAAACGCCCGCACGCCGCCGCAGGACGCATGGCCCAGCACCACGATGTGCTTCACTTTCAGCCCATTCACGCCGAATTCGATCGCCGCGCTGGTGCCGTGATGCGACGCTTGGGGATCGGTCTCGTATTGCGGCACCAGATTGGCCACATTGCGCACCACCAGCATTTCGCCCGGCCCCGCGTCGAAGATCACTTCAGGTGAAACCCGCGAATCGACACAGCCGATCAGCATGATCTCCGGGCTCTGCCCCGTTTCCCCCAACTGCTGGTATCGCTTGCTTTCGGTTTTGAACCGTCCATCCAAAAAGCTTTGATAACCTGCGGCTAATCGTTGGGGCAACATGAGATTTCCTTTTTGTGTTTTCGACGGGATCAGGCCAGCCGCACGAACCATAGAAGCCGTTCGAGCGAAGAGCCATATAGATACTATGTTCCTATAAACCGACCCATTATCCACAATTTCATAATACGTGAACAGGGACGGCAAAACAGAATTTTACCCACACGTCCGGCAGCGCCCTGCCGGCACGCCTATGGCACATGTCCTATTTCGAGCCAACAAGTAGTTTCCGAAGCTGTGTCGGCAGACATTCTGCAGCATACCGACCGGGTGAAGATCTATATTTTTGCCAAGACACCACCGCTTGATATATATGCATATATAAAAGAGACCTTTGATATATTATTGAGTATCATATTAGATAGCTACTTGATGTAGCTTTATATATTTAAACAAGGCTATGATATCGAATAATATATCATCATGGACTATATCTTCGAACACTTCTCCAATCGCTTGCGAGAAGCACGCATAGCCAAAGACCTGAGCCAACGCGAACTCAGCAAACTGGCCGGCGTGCCGCAATCGCACATCTCCAGGATCGAAAGCAATCAGGTCGACCTGCGGCTCTCGAGTTTGACCGCCATCGCCAATGCCCTGGGCCTGGAAGTAACGCTTGTGCCTCGCAAGGCCATGCCCGCCGTCCAGTCGATTGTGCGCCAAACTGTGCATACATCCTCGCGGAAGTCAGCCGGCGAATCCGGGCCCGCCTACACTCTGGATGAGGACGACCAATAATGGCGGACGTTTCCACCCTTACCGTCCGGCTCTACAACGAACCCATCGGCACTCTTACCCATGTCGGCGGCGACCGTACCTTGTTCGCGTTTAACGAAACCTACGTCAACGACCCGGACAGGCCCACCCTGAGCCTGAGCTTCAAGGACGCGTTCGGCCAATTGCTGACGGACTTCCAGCCTTACCGCACCAAGCTCATGCCCTTCTTTTCCAATCTACTGCCGGAAGGGCATTTGCGGCAATATCTGGCCGGCACGGCCGGCGTAAGCCCGGAGCGGGAGTTCTTTCTACTGTGGGCGCTGGGCCAGGATCTACCCGGCGCGATCACTGCGACCGCTGAAGGCAAACAGACATGGCCGGAAACGTCCCGCGCCAAGCACGAAGGCGACGCCGCCGCGCCCGCCGCCATTGAGCATGCCTTGCAATTTTCGCTGGCCGTCGTGCAACTGAAGTTTTCCGCCGTCACGAACGCCTCGGGAGGCCTGACCATTCCCGCCCGCGGCATTGGCGGGCATTGGATCGTCAAGCTCCCTTCCCGGGATTTCAGGCATGTGCCCGAGAACGAGTTCTCAATGATGACGCTGGCCAAAATGGCGGGCATCGACGTTCCGCCCATCGATCTGGTCGATGTCTCGTCCATCGACAACCTGCCCGAAGGTATCGGCCACTTGGGCGGCAAGGCGTTCATCATCGAGCGCTTCGACCGGATGGACGACGGCCGCAGCGTTCACATCGAAGACTTCGCTCAAGTGTTCGGCGTGTACCCGCAGGCCAAATACGAAAAAGCCAGCTACCGCAGTCTGGCCCGGGTCATCGCGGCCGAATCCGGCGACGACGACATCGCCGAGTTCATCCGCAGGGCGACATTCAACGTCCTCATCGGCAACGGCGACATGCATCTGAAAAACTGGTCGCTTATCTATCGCGACCGGCGGCATGCCAAGCTGTCACCCGCATACGACTTCGTCTCCACCCTTGCCTATATTCCAGGAGAAAGATCCGCCCTGACCTTCAGCCGCGGCAAGGCATTCTCCGACTACACCACGGGTGAGCTGGAACACCTGGCAGCCAAAGCGGCTTTGCCACGCAAACTGATCATGGATGCCGCGCGTGAGACCGTTGCGCTTTTCATGCAGCGCTGGGCCGGCGAGAAGAACCATCTGCCCATGGACAAGAATGTGCGAAGCGCGATCGACAGGCACCTTGAAACGCTGCCGATTGCCGCCATGTAGCGTCGCGCCACGCAAACACCCCAGCAGCGGCAAGGGCCCCATCAACCGCCCAAGGCCCGCAAAGCCGCCTCCGGTTCGCGATCCAGGACTGTGAGCAAAGCCTTTGCGGCACCCGTCGGGTAGCGCTTGACCTGCTCCCAGTTTCGTATCGTCTCGATGGGTACATTGATGCGTTCGGAAAATTGAGCTTGGCTCAAGCCCAAACGTATGCGAACACGCTGCGCGAACTTTGCGGCGTCTTGCAAGGCGTCCTTGTCATCCGCCAACTGATGCTTGGCGATATCGCGTTCTGTCGTGGCATCGATCCGCGCGACATCGGCCCTTCCGTGCCGCAACGAAGCCGGTACGGACGGATCAATTTTCATTCGTACGGTTTTCATAGTATTGAACCTCGCATTAATTAGCTTTCAAGGGCAGAGGGAAATGAACTCTTTCTTCGGCTGGGAAAACATGCAACACCGTAGTTTCCGAAGCTGCTTTCGTGAACGCTCTGAGGCAAGCTGACGGGACCGGCGCATTCCCTTTTCTTTTGCCCGGCCACAATTATTGGGGCTACAATAATGATGCAAGAACGTCTTGACTGGCATGAGTCAAAACGCTGGGCAAATTTTCTCAAACATGGAGTGGATTTTCATGAGGTAGCGGACTGCGATTGGGATAACGCTCTGGTCAAGATCGATACGCGACGCGACTACGGAGAGCTACGCTGGATTGCCCTGGGCCTCATCAAAAGGCGCCTTCATGTCATGGTGTACAGCCGGCGATCAGACGCCATACGCCTGATCAGCCTGCGCAAAGCCAACCGCCGGGAGTTTTTATATTATGTCTCGCAAATTGATCCAGCCGACTGACGCCGAAGACGCAGCCATCACCGCAGCCGCCCTTCAAGACCCCGACAACCCTCCGTTGACCGATGCCGAGTTGGCCTCACTGCGCCCGCGCCGTGGACGCCCGCCCAAAGACCAGGCCAAGGTTCAAATCTCCATCCGCTACTCGCCCGAAGTGGTGAGGTTCTTCAAATCAGGCGGCAAGGGATGGCAAGCGCGCATGAACGCCGTGTTGTTGGAATACGTGGATGCACAGCAAAGAAATAACAGTCTTTCATAATGTGGCCCACAATATCATCCCTTAAAGGTAATTGATCATAGCGACACGGAACTCGTCAAATACTTTGACCGCTAGACTTTTTTGTACTGAGCATCGCCTGCCTATAAAAAAACCGCCAGACCCTTTTCAAGGAATGGCGGTTTGTCCCATGCTCTCCCGGAAGACATCTCCGGGATAGACACTGCGGCGAATTAACGCAGCAGCGACAGCACGGTTTGCGGAACCTGGTTGGCTTGCGCCAGAACCGAGGTGCCGGCCTGCTGCAGGATCTGCGCGCGGGTCATGTTGGAGACTTCGACGGCGTAGTCGGCGTCTTCAATACGCGAGCGGGCCGCGGACAGGTTGTTGACGGTATTGCTCAGGTTGGCAATGGTGGATTGGAAACGGTTCTGGATGGCACCGAGGTCGGAACGCAGGGAATCCACGGTCGAAAGCGCGTCATCAAGCGCTTTCAAAGGATTAGCTGTAGCAGAGCCAGTAAACTCGGCTGTTGTACCGACATCAATAGTTGTCGTATCGCCATCGGTCAAAGAGCCTGCATACTTCTTGCCAGCGTATTCGACATAGGCAGCACCCTCCGCACCCACCTTGACCAGTGCACCGGCTACTGTACCCGTGAGATCTCCGTCAGTGACATCAAGGTCATTGGCGATAACAGCGATGGCACCAGCTCCACCAGATGCGTCAACAGCATAGACATCGTTGCCGTACTTTACAGCATAGTTTGCGGTAGGTGCACCGTTTGCGTCCAGGACATTATGAAACGACAGATCGTCCGCGCTCACGGTTTTACCAAGTGCAGTGCCGATGCTAGTGGCAACAGCGGCCAAATCAACTTCAGTGGGAGCTGCAGTACCGTCTCCCATTTCGGTAATAGCTGCGCTGAGAGCGGGCTTTCCGGCCGATACAGAAAAGCCACCCAGCCCCAATGTGCCGCTGGTGATCTGCTTCAAGTTGATATCGATAGTTTCGCTATCGTGCGCGCCAACTTGGATAGTGAGGGACTCATTATTTGCAAGTACTCTTACGCCATTGAACTGGGTCTGCTCCGATACGCGGTCGATTTCATCCAGACGCTGCTGGATTTCAGCCTGGATCGAATCCAGGTCAGTTTCCGAGTTAGAACCGTTGGCAGCCTGCACCGTCAATTCACGAATGCGCTGCAGATTGGTGTTGATTTCGTTCAGCGCGCCTTCGGTCGTCTGAGCTATCGAGATACCGTCGTTGGCATTGCGGCCAGCTTGTGTCAGGCCTTTGATGTTGGCCGTGAAGCGGTTGGCAATAGCTTGGCCAGCAGCGTCGTCCTTGGCACTGTTGATGCGCATGCCGGAGGACAGGCGTTCGATGGCCGTGCCCAGGGCACCCTGCGACTTGCTCAGGTTGTTCTGCGAAACCAGAGCCAGGTAGTTGGTGTTGATGACTGACATGGATTACTCCTGTAGGGAAAAGGCGGCATCTACCGCCGGTTGACCAGGAAAGCCCGTTTCCGGGTGGAATCCTGGCCCTTCACCTGGGTGTTGGGCAGGCCCGGTATTTCCTGTACATCCTGGATTACGGAGCCCGCGGTGCTTAATTTAGGGGTGGGAAGACCGGTTTTTGAGGGTGGTCAACGCGATTTGCGGCAGCTGGCAAAGCGATGGCACCGAACTGACACCGACAACCCGATATTAAGGTTGACGGCATTGGGACAGGAAAATTTAGTCGCAGCGCCTAAAAATTCCGCGGCTTCGGGCGAATGTAATGATTCAGCGTCTGCCCATCAGATGCGCCCGGCGGTGTTTTCCCGTAGCGCTTTCTGCAGCAGCCGGTCCAGGGCGTTGGCAAATGCGCGCCTGTCCGCTTGGCTGAAAGCCGCCGGCCCGCCGGTATCGACGCCGGCGCTGCGTAGTTCTTCCATCATGTCTCGCATCGTCAGGCGCTCGCTTATGCTGTCGGCGGTGTAATGCTCGCCGCGCGGGCTGAGCACCCATGCTCCCTTCTGCAGAACTTCGCTAGCCAGGGGAATGTCCGCGGTGACGACCAGGTCGCCGGTAGTAGTGTGTTCAACAATATAGTCGTCCGCCACATCGAATCCTCGCGGCACCTGAACGGCCCGGATCAATGGCGATGGCGGCGTGCGCAGCATTTGATTGGCCACCAGGGTGAGCGGCTGTCGCAAGCGTTGCGCCGCCCGATACAGGATGTCTTTGATGACGGCGGGACAGGCGTCGGCATCGACCCATATATTCATGGACTAGCCCTTCAGCGCCTCGGCCAGCAGCGTGTTCACCAGTTCGTTGACGCTGATGCCCTCCGACTGCGCCCTGGCGTTCAAGGCCGAAATCAATGGCTGTTGCAGTTTGAGGGGAAAGGACACCAGGCCCGCGGCCTGGTCCAGGCGGCGCTGTTCGCGGCGATCCACAGCGGGCGCGGCGCCGGCATAGCGGCTTGGCGGGGCGGCGGCATTGAGCTTGCCCATAAGTTTCAGGGCTTTGTGCTTTTCGAGATCGGTTTTTTTCATGAGGGGCTCGGTGTTGTGGCCTACCAGCGGCAGACTCGCCAGGCAGCATCTTAGAGGATATCGGAGCTGAGAGGGGGTGGGATGAACCGCGGTGGGCAAGTCGCTCGACGACAGGCGAACATTGACACGTTTATCTTTTACGGCCGCTGCGCGAACGATCGTCCAGCTGCGGGCCGCCTCGCTCTATGGAGATGAACCCGCCCAGGGAGTAGTTTTCATATCCGGCCCGGCCGCTGTCGCGGCGGGCATCGTGCGGGTGGACGGGTGGCGTACGCAGGACCTTGCCGCCTGCGTCGCTATCGGCGCCTTGGCTGCCGCCATGCGTGCTTAGCGACTTATACGAACCTTTGTGGTCTCCCCTTGCCGAGCCGTTGCCGCTACTGCCGGTGCTGTATACACCCCTGCTCGCTTGAGCCACGCTGTATGCCCGCGGCGAATCAGGCGGCGACGCCTGCGCGGCGAAGGCCGGCGGGCTGCCGGCAACCAGCAGGGCAATCAAGGCTGTGCATCGTTGCAGGTTCATATCCCCTCCCTTGCAGTCAAACCATTACGAGCCGATTCTCCTGAAAGAGTAGCAGCCTGGGCGGCGGCTGTCTCCGGTTACGACAGCGCAAAGCTCAATGCGTTTCCGGCCAACGCCACGGCTCCGCTCATGGCCGCTTGAGACCCCGATAGAAATTTTCGTGCGGACCTACGGCTTCGAGATATACCAGGCGCACTTCGTCATCGACGGTATAGCCCAGTAGATAAAGCTGCTTCCGGCTGTGGAATTTATAGACGAACAAATCCGCAAGATCGCCCTTCTTGCGCTCGCCTATAGCGGGATTGGCCGCCACGGCTTCGGCCGCCGAGTCGACGTCGACCGCCGTATTGGCATGCAGTCTCTTGTAAGCCCGGGCAAAACGACGCGTTTGTTTCAGGTCATAGCTCATTTGCGACCAGACCGCGGGACAAAGACGGCGGCGTCTTTGCGGGGCTCGGCCAAGGAAGCCAACGATTCTGCGATAAAACTTACGGGTAGATCGGGGTTGTCCAGGGCGGCACGGCCGACCTTGGCCCAATATTCCACTTGCCCGGCAATGGTGCGGTGTTCGGCCTCGGCTTCGGTACGCGCCTGTTCATACAGCGCCTGGTCGATTCGGATGGAGGTCGAAGTGGTCATGGCTTACCTCGTCAACAAAGCATAGGTTCAAGGCAACGAACATTTTACTACAAATGTAGTAAACAGGATTTCTTCCAGCTATCCTACGCAATACCGACCTCAATGGCTTTCTTGAGTGCATCGTTGATACGAGTTTGCCAACCCGGGCCGCCTGACTTGAAATGATCGACAACGTCGGCGTCAAACCGAACCGTCGTCGCCACTTTGGTGGGTGCGCGTTGCGGGCCCCGGTGGCGCAGTTTCTTTTGCAGCGAGGCAGGCAGCCCGTCAATGCCGGTCGCCCGATCCACCATATCTTGGGTCCACTCCGGATTCTCGGTATCTATCAAGGTGGGAATGGGCTTAACGGGTCGCTTGTTCATAACGTCGTACCTCACGGAAATTGGCTTTGCGAAGACTGATGACTCGTATGCCTGAATCAGTTTCAGTGAAAACCAGCGCATAAACTCTGCCGGAAATCCTGCCTAGCGCAATGTAGCGGAGTTCACCATAGTTCTTACGCTGATCCAACACGATGCGAGCAGTCTCAAACTCGAACCCCGCTACCATAGAAAAAGGTAGGCCTCTAAGCACCTCGTTCTTGGCTGATTTAGCAAGATCAAATGTGATTTTCATATTAATTGTACTAACGATTTGCTTGTCTCGTGAGATGTTGCGGTATTTCCCCAGCACCCGGCAAAACTGGCGGCCACTATGCCCGACGCATGAACATAGCGCATAACTATCGCTACAGTCTTATGGACTGTGACTCTAACGTCCGTCGCGGAATTCATCTCCTCAGCAACTCTTTCTGTCGTAGGCATCACCGCCCTTCAGCTTTCACGAATAGCCAATACCCTTATTTAGTCTCATCATGCTTTTCCGGGCCAACGAAAATCCGGGGGTGGATTAGCGGCCTTCCACTCGGCCTCGTGCAGGGCGCGAAACCTGGATTAGAAGGCCATGATCTACCGCTACCCCGTCCCATTGCACAGCATCGCACCAATCCCGATTTCGCGGACGGGATCTGGGCGCTGGTTGACGTCGATGTGTCGCGCTTCGATGGACGGGCCGAAAAAATCAATATCACCGTGCCGCGCCGCATGCTGGCGAAGATCGACAGCTACGCGAAGGCGCACGGCGCGACACGCAGCGGATTCCTTGTAGAAGCGGCACGCCGAGTGATGGAAGGGCGTAAATAGGATTGCCTGCACCTTGGTGTCGACTCTCGACCCGGCAACAGGCTCACCTTCAGCGCCAGCCTGGCCCGGCCGCAGCTCCCCTTGACCAAAATCAATACCCGCCCCACCCGATTGATTAACATTTCCTCAAGGCCATCGTTGTTCCATTTACAGTGAGAGGACGAAATGACAATCGAAAAAGCCATGAGCAGCACGGTCGTTACCATCGATGCGGACGACACGCTTCTTCATGCGACGCGCATGATGAAGGACAACAAGATAAAGCACCTTCCGGTGGTCGACCGTTCGGGCGCGCTGGTGGGAATCGTGACGGACCGCGACCTGAAAAAGGCCTCGGCATCCGATGCGACGACGCTGGAAGTGCATGAATTACTGTATCTACTGGATAAAGTGACGATCCAGAGCATCATGAGCAAGAACGTCGTCACGGTCGACAAAGGCACGCCATTGAAACAAGCGGCGCTGCTCATGGTAGACAAGGGCATCGGCTGCCTGCCGGTCATGGACGGCAAGCAGCTGGTCGGCATCGCTACCCGCACCGACGTGCTACGGTACTTCGCGGGCCTGGACGGCTAACCCTCGAAGTCGGCGGAAAGCCCCCAGATGCAGAGCCGTCTCATGCAGGCGGCGACGTCGCGTCCATAGTTTTACGCCGGGCGTCACACGAACCGAGGCCGGCAGATGGGCATCGATATAAGCGGTGCCCAGACCGTAAAGCGGCCGGCGCTAGAAATGGGCCGGCCTCCTACAGCCCCTTCTCGAACCTGGCA
>Ga0182748_1003694_pt1 | contig 12713 bp, 13 predicted proteins | sample eDN3rd37CKraftOP_FD_128877 | JGI IMG/M metagenome (GOLD analysis project Ga0182748, IMG submission 128877) | Enriched Organic Plus compost microbial communities from Emeryville, California, USA - eDNA 3rd pass 37_C Kraft OP (version 2) (version 2) ...
AACTCCACCATAACGATGAACCCGGTGGCCACCAGCGACGCCGCATTCCGGGGTGGGGCATGCCCCACCCCGGAATACACCATCGCCTACACCGGAAATTACACCACGAGCGCGGACGCTAACACCTGCGGACACCTTTGTTACAACTCGGGTACAGGGTAGCGGACTCGACTTAGCGTGAAATAGGCCTACCGCGGCGTTGCATAGGCTTTTCCTGCGACCCGGAAATGTCCATGCGGCTTCCTTTGGTCACGACCGCAGAGGATGAAAGGGCTCCTCTCCGGCGGAGCCCTTTTGCGTTGGCTGAAGGTAGCAATTTCGACAGCTTTGCAGAAAGAGCAGCGCATGGGAGCGCGCCGCAGACGATTTCAAAAACCTTTCAGGCCCGGTCGCGCATTGGCGAAGCTTGTTAATAGCGGCGAATGGAGTGCGGCAGCGCACACGCCTTGTAAAAGCCCGTAACACGCACCATTTTCCATATATCGCTGGCCTTATTTTGCATGTCGGCGACAGAGAGACCATCGCGCTCCCGCACAAGGGAGACCGACATGGACCTCAACCAGCTGCTCTATCATCACCAGATGGCTCTGATGGCCGTCAGCCGGGCACGGCACGACGGGCATCTGCTGCCCGATTTCGACCTGCCGCGCTATTATGCCAAGCGGATCAACGAATATCGCGACCGACGCGGTCTCGGAGATGGTCTCGCGGGTAGGATGCGCGGGGGTTCAGCCGGTCCTTTGGCCGATCCTCCGACATCCGAGCCCGCCCCGGGATATGCGGATTTCATCGGCGACACGCTGATCGCCGAACTGCTCATCCACAAGGCGCTCAGCATGACTCCGCAGGAACGCAGCGCCGCCGCGCTCGAAGGCATCACCGATCGGTTAGCCGAGATTGAGGAAGAACTTTGGGCCATCGGCCGCGATATCTACCGGTCGCTCGGTTTCGACGAGAAGGCGCTGGCAACGCTCGCCGAAAAAATACCCTCGACCGACGCTAATATGGACGGCGACCCCATTCGTCACGTCCCTGTCCAGCCGGAATCCGAAGACGGCATCGCCCACAGCTATGTTGAGCAATTCGGGGTGGGATCCTTTCGATACTCCAATATCCATGACGCCCGCGCGGAACTCCTTCGCCAGCGCATCCGGGCGCGTGGGTCGGAGAGTCAAGCCCGTGACGCCTGACCGCGAACATATCATTTCAGCGAAGATGCTAGGCGCGGAAAATACCTACGGCGACGCCTCAGAACGCTTTGCAGTCGGCGAGGAAGCCAAGGCAGCCCGTCTCTGGGCTACCACCGCGCCGCGCGCATCTGGCACATCGTCGCCCAGCGACTACACACCCTCCACGATATCGCAAGGCCGCGCGGAAGGGCAAGGCTACCTCGTGCGGGTTTTCAGTCGCTCCACCAGCCCGGCGTTCCAATAGCAAGCCGGCATAATGCGCATGGCATCGCTTCATCCGAAAGTCGAATTGTCCCGAATTCGTGCCGCGGTTTTCGCGATCCGTGATATAAGGCCTTCATCACTTGAATTCTGAACAAGCTCCACGTGACAGAGGGACAATATCGTGCTCTCGCTTGATGCAGGAGCACGCACCATGTGCCTCAATCAACTACTCGAAGAAGAACAGATCGCGCTGATGCGCTATTCCGCCGCGACCAAGCCCTCGGAGGTCATGCGATATCGGCGCAAGATCGAAAGCCTCGGTCGGCGCTTCAAACCCTTCCCCTACCGTCACCGTCCCTATTTTTCTCAAAATGTCAGGGCCGGTGCGATCGCTTCGGCCCGCCCGCAGCGTTCGGACGAATTCTCGTATCGGATGATCGAACGGAAGGACGTCTGACATGGCAAAATCGCAAAAGCGCAGCAATCGCGAGATCCGCAAGCCTAAGGCAGCAAAACCCAAAGCACTCACCGCTCTCGCCGCCCAAGAGGCGTCTGCGGTGAAAATGACCGCCAAGCCGAAAGGCAAGCACTGAGATGGCCTGCACACGCCGGCGCTGCGGATCGCGTTCGTCGGCAATGCCCTCCCGCGCCGCTGCGGCATAGCCACCTTCACGACCGACCTCGAACTCGCGGTCGGCGCGCTCGGCGAGGTTGCGGATACGGCCATTGTCGCGATGATCGAGCCGGGCGGCGACCATGAATTTCCGCCAGCCGTCCGCAAGACAATCCGGCAGGACCAGGTGGCCGACTATCGCGCCGCCGCCGATTTCATCAATCGCGAGGCGTTCGATCTCGTCTGCCTCCAACATGAGTTCGGCATCTTCGGCGGCGGGGCGGGCGCGCTTGTTCTGGGCCTCGTAGCGAGCCTCGATGCGCCGCTCGTCACCACCTTGCACACGGTTCTCGATCGGCCGAATGCGGCGCAGCGCCGGGTCATGGACGCACTCATCGCCGCATCGGCGCGGGTGGTCGTCATGGCCGACAAGGCCCGCGATATCCTGATCGAAATCTATGGCACCGATCCGGAGAAGATCGACATCATCGCGCACGGCATTCCCGATGTTCCGCTCGCCTCGACGCGAGCCGCCAAGGAGCGGCTGGGGTTTACCGATCGCAAGGTGATCCTGACGTTCGGGCTAATGAGCCCGAACAAGGGTATCGAGACGATGATAGAGGCCATGCCCGAAATTGTCCGGCGCACCCCCGACGTCCTCTATGTCGTGATGGGCGCAACCCACCCCGCCTTGCAGGCCCGGGAGGGCGAGCGTTATCGCGACACGCTGACGGCGCGGGTACGCGAGCTTGGCCTCGATGACCATGTCGCGTTCATCAACCGTTTCGTTGACCGCCCCGAACTGCTCGACCATATCGCGATGTGCGATGTCTATGCGACGCCCTATCTGGCGGCGGCGCAAATGACGTCGGGAACGCTCGCCTATTCGCATGGTCTGGGGCGTCCGGTCGTTTCCACGCCCTATTGGCACGCCGCCGAGCTGCTGGCCGACGGGTCGGGCGTCCTGATCCCGTTCGACAATCCGGCGGGCTTCGGCCCTGCAATCGCCGATCTACTGGGTGACGAAACCGGACGTCTGGCGATGGGCCGCAAGGCCTATGCCGCCAGCCGTCCGATGACTTGGGCCAATACGGCGCGCCGCTATGCCGCGAGCTTTCGCGCGGCTTCCCGCAAAGGCAGGGTCGCGACCGGCAACCGGATGGACATGCCAAAACCCATCCCGACGATCGCACAGACGAAAACCCGACCGAACCTCCCGCCCATGTCGCTCGATCATCTCGCCGCGATGAGCGACGATACGGGCATGGCCCAGCATGCGGTTCATGCGATCGCCGACCGCCACCATGGCTATTGCATCGACGACAATGCGCGGGCGCTGCTGCTGTGCTGCGGTCTCGCCGGCGGTCCCGATGCGCCGTTGGTGCGCCGCCTGTCGTCCACCTTCGCGGCCTTCATCCAGCATGGCTGGAATCCGGACAATCGGCGCTTTCGCAACTTCATGAGCTTCGACCGGCGATGGCTGGAAGATGCGGGCTCCGAAGACAGTCATGGGCGGACGCTCTGGGCGCTGGGCACCTATAGCGCACGCGCCGGCTCCCCCGGACACGCGCGCTGGGCAAAGGAGCTGTTCGGCGAGGCGCTGGACGGGGTCGCAGCGTTTACTTCGCCGCGGGCCTGGGCGTTCACCCTGCTGGGCCTCGCATCCTATTGCGCGGTCTACGCGGAGGATTATGCCGCCGCGCACCTGCGCGCCGAACTCGCGGGTCGTCTCGAGAAGCTGCTGCGCGCCCGGGAAGGGCCCGAATGGACATGGTTCGAAAATGGCCTCAGCTATGACAATGCGCGGCTGCCGCAGGCGTTGATCGTCACGGGCGCCGCGGCGCGCTCGGCGACCCAGGTCGAGGCGGGATTGCGAAGCCTGCGCTGGCTGGTCGCGATACAGACGGCCCCCGAAGGGCATTTCCGGCCCGTCGGTTCGCATGGCTTCCTGATGGCCTCCCGGAATATGCCCCAGGCGTTCGATCAACAACCGCTGGAAGCCTGTGCGACGATCGCCGCCTGTGTCGCGGCTCAACGCGTCGATCCCGGCTCGTCGTGGCGTGCGGAAGCCGAACGCGCCTTCGCATGGTTTTTCGGTGCGAACGATCTCGGCGTCGTACTCGCCGACGTCGCGACGGGCAGCTGCCGCGACGGCCTGCATCCGGACCGCGCAAACGAGAACCGGGGAGCGGAGTCGGTGCTGTCCTTCCTGCTCTCGCTGGCCGACATGCAAAGGCTGAACGCCACGAATCTGCGGGTACCGCCACAGACGATCGCGCCATCCGAGCCTGGAACCGTCGATGCCTGACGGGGCTCTGCCATCCGCCCCCTTCTTCAACCGGCAGGCGCTCCATCTGCGGCCCGACCCGTCGCGTGTCGTCGTCCGCCCGTTCCGGCCGGCAGTTGAACCACGCGACCTCAACCCCCTCGACAAGACGCGCGCCAATCACATCGTCGACCGCGTCCTCGCGATGACCCCGGACGAGACCGACGCGCTGCTTGCCGAAACGCTGCGAAACTTCGACGACCGGCACCGCAACCTCCCCGCAATCTTCGAACGGCGCGCCGCGGAAATGGAGGATGCCTTCACAGCTCACGAGAGTTTTTCGCAGGCGCAGCGCCAGCTCGTCGGCGCCTATTTCCTCCACGAATACAGCTTCGAGGCGGCGGCGCTGTTCAATCCCAGTATCGTGCCGCACCCCGACCAGTCCGGCGTCGCCGCAGGATGCCGCCGCTTCATTCTCAGCCTGCGCGCCGTCGGCGAGGGCCACATCTCTTCCCTGACGTTTCGGTCGGGAATATTGGCCGCCGACGGAACCGTCACCATCGACCCGCCCGCGCGGCTCGCCGCGACGCCCGTCGTAACCGCCCGTGTCGGCGATCGTCTGGAACTCGGCTTCGATCCCGCCAGCGACATCGCCGAGCGGGTGATCTTCCCTGTCACCGAGATGCAGGCGAACGGGATCGAGGATGCCCGCTTCGTTGCCTTCCAGGACGAAGGCCAGACCACCTATTACGCGACCTTCACCGCCTACAGCGGAAGCAGCATACGGTCGGAGCTGCTCGAAACCCGGGACTTCGTGACATTCCATCTGGCACCGCTCAAGGGCGCCGCGGCGCGCAACAAAGGGATGGCGCTTTTTCCGCGAAAGATCGGCGGGCGCTACGCGATGATAGCGCGCCACGACAATGAGAGCCTGCACCTGATCCTGTCGGACAGCGTCCATGAATGGGGCCTGGGCGAGGTGATCGTGAAGCCGAAATATCCCTGGGAGTTCGTCCAGATCGGAAATTGCGGCTCGCCCATCGAACTCGACGAAGGCTGGCTGCTCTTCACCCATGGCGTCGGGCCGGTACGCCATTATTCGATCGGCGCCGTCCTGCTCGACAAGCATGATCCGTCGCGCGTGCTCGGGCGCTCGCGTAAACCGCTCGTTCAACCTGCGACCGCGGAGCGGCACGGCTATGTCCCCAATGTCGTCTATTCGTGCGGCGCCATGAAGCACGGCGAGCGCATCCTGCTCCCCTATGCAATTTCCGACGCCTTTTCGACCGTCGCCACAATCAAGATTGCGACGCTTCTCGACCAACTCCAGGCTTGAAAGGACTTCGACATGGACAAAAGCACAGCCAGCAATGGTGGATCATGCCGATGCGGCGGCATCGACGCAGCCGAGCGCGAAACGCTGGATCGATACGCCATTACCCGCGTGCCCGCGGCAACCTATCTCCGGGACGGGTATCGCTACACCAGCCTTGCCGATGCGGTCGCGCAGGCACGCCGTTCCGGCATGTGAACCGATAATCGGACGCCCTCAGCGGACCGGGAATGACCTGAGCTGCGGCAAGGAGACTTCCCAAAAACGAAACCGGGCCACGTATCGAGACGCAGCCCGGCTTGGGGACGATCGGTTAGCTGGGATTAGCTACTCTGTTTGCCCGGCTTCTCCGCTTCTCCACCCTGCTGAGGCCGCTTGTCGCGGTCCGGCTGGCCAGGCTGGCGGCGGCGGCCGTCCTCCTGCTGCGGCTGGCGCTCACCTTCCGGCTTGCGACCCGGCTGGTTACCGGTCTGGTTCTGGTCGGGATCGACCATGACCATTCTCCTCTCGTCAAATGCCCGGTAGTGGGCATGGAAAAGACGCGTGGGAGAGGGCATTGTTCCTGACTATCATGCCGGACGACGAATAGAGCGATTCCGTCCGGTCGAGCGGCAGAGGCCAATCGCCTCAGGGCCGCCGTCCGCTCGCCTGCCATACCAGGCCGGGTAGTTTGACCATCTCGCAGCCGCACACCGTGCAGTGGCTGACGAAGCGTCCCCGATCCCAGTGGCTGGCCTTGAAGTCGACGAGGTGACGGCCGAAAAGAGTGTGCAAGATCATGATCGCGTTCCTTGCCTGGGTTGTGCTCCGCCCTCATTGTCCCATTGTTCAAGAGCATGTTGGACGGGAGACGACGGGGCAATTTGAAGATGGGCCGGTTGCAGCGTCCCCGAGTGTGCGTCGCTCTCACGCGCCCAGCTATCGATCGCGTTTTCGAGGTCGCGCCGCCGGCTCCGGGACTGGCGAAACGCATTTTCCATCGTTTGCGGCACATGCTCCAGCCAGAGGTGGAGAAGACGGTTCCACAGCTGAATGATCCGGCCGAAAGGTCGCGAGGGTTTAGGAATAGCGATCATCGGAAAACTCCCGTCGGGCAAGCGGGAGCTCGATGTCTCTCAGTCACGGGAAGCTTGCGATCAAATCGGGTGATGACGCATCTTATCACAGACGGACCTAATGCGGGCATCAATTCGCACCGCGGCATAGATCCGCTCATCGGTATCAGCCCGCGTCGTCGTCATCCCCCCGGCGCTGGCGCAATTCCGGCGCTTCGCGGAACGGAATGTCGGGTCGGCGCTCGAACGCGCCGCCTTCCCCGGATACGCGCTCCTTCTGAACGATGGCCGCTGCGCGCTTCTTCGAAATGCCAAGGCTGCGCAGCGCATAGTCGGCGAGGCCGAACGACAGCTCGCGCGCGCCCATGATCGCGAGCCCGACGCCCTGACCTTCGAGATGGGCGACCTCGGCTTCGCTGTGGGTCCGGATCGCGGTGTCGATTTCGGGATTGAGCTTGCGCGCGATCTCGATGATGCGCCGTGTCTGAAAGCCCTCCGGCGTCGCGATCACGAGCAGCCGCGCTTGGGCGATGTCCGCCGCATCGAGAATACCCGGGGTCGATGCTTCGCCATAGATGGCAGTAATGCCGCGCCCGCGCAGCGCCTCGACGCGGCGTCGATCCTTATCGACGACGATAACGGGAAGGCCTTCGTTCTTGAGCATCCTGCCGACCACGCGCCCGACCCGGCCGTAGCCGACGACGACCGCGTGATGGCGAAAGCCGCCGTGCTTCGCGTCGGGCAGGCGGGAAAGGCTCTCATCTCCTCCCCGCTCCAGCAATGCCAACAGCCGCGGTCGTCGTCGCAGCCATCTCTCGAAGCCGTCGAAAGCGATGAAGACGAGCGGATTGAGCGTGATCGACAGCAACGCGCCGGCGAGGACCAAGTCCCGCGCTTCCGCCTCGACCAGCCTCAGGGTGACACCAAGGCCGATCAGGATGAAGGAGAACTCGCCGATCTGGGCGAGGCTCGCCGAGACAGTCAGTGCCGTCCGCGCCGGATAGCCGAAGGCCAGCACGATTCCGAATGCCGCGGCCGACTTGCCGATCAGGATGATCGCCAGCACCGCCAGAACAGCGAACGGTTCGCGGACCAGGATGCCCGGATCGAACAACATGCCGACCGAGACGAAGAACAGGACGGCAAAGGCATCCTGCAAGGGCAGCGAGTCCGCGGCCGCCTGATGACTGAAATCGCTTTCGCTGAGGATCACGCCAGCAAAGAAGGCGCCGAGCGCGAAGGACACGCCGAACAGGGCGGCCGAGCCGAAAGCGATACCGAGCGCGAGCACGAGAACCGACAGGGTGAACAATTCGCGCGAGCCCGTTCGGGCGACACGTTCCAATATCCAGGGCGCGGCGCGCGTTCCGACGATCAGGACAAGCGCAAGGAACAGCGCAACCTTTCCGAGCGTGACGAGCAAGACGAGCGCGATATCGCCCGCGCCGCCCGAAGCCCCTTCCCCTCCCAGCGCGCCCGCCAACGCCGGCAGCAACACTAGGGCCAGCACCATGACGAGATCCTCGACGATCAGCCAACCCACGGCGATCCGGCCATTGATCGAATCGAGCGTATTGCGCTGCTCGAGCGCGCGCAACAGCACGACGGTGGACGCGACCGACAGGGCAAGACCGAAAACCAGGCCGGCACCGACCGTCCACCCCCAGAGATATGCGAGACTCGCCCCGAGCAGCGTCGCGACCATGATCTGTACGATCGCACCGGGAGTGGCAATCCTGCGGACGGCGATCAGATCCTTGATCGAGAAATGCAGTCCGACACCGAACATCAGCAGGATGATTCCAATTTCGGCGAGTTGGTTCGCTACCTCGGCGTCGCCCACGAAACCCGGCGTGAAAGGGCCGACCGCCACGCCCGCGAGCAAATAGCCGACGAGCGGCGGCAGCTTCAGCCTGCTGGCAACGAACCCGCCGACGAAGGCGAGAGCCAGCCCCATGACAATCATGGCGAGAAGACTGCTGTCATGGGGCAATAGCGATCCTTCCGGAAAGGGCCCCTGCCGAGGGCACTCGGGATGATGGAGCTCCGACGGGTAAAGTAGCCGCTCTATCGGTGGCGGTGAAGGTTCGGCTCTATGCTAGCGACGGCGCCTAGCCGATGGTCGACCGACCACAGGCCAGCCGAACAATTGCCAGACATGCCGCACCGACCGGATCGACTCCCGGTATGGAGTTCGCGGCGATGGGGCGCGGACGTCAAAGCGGACGATCAGGCAAGATCGCGCACCTTGGCCTCGCGCGCCCAATGACGCCGCGTGCCGACGTCGGCAAAGGCGTCGATCGCAACGATAGCACCATCCTTTTCGACGCCCGCACTGGCGAGCAATATCTGCGTCGCCTCGTCATGCGCGATGGTCTTGCAATGGCCATAGGCGTCCATGAACCACTGGACGGCTACGCCCCGCACCGAAAGCGCCTGGGCCTGTTCCTCGGTCAGAATCGAGGCGACAGCGTCGAACAGCACCGAAGGCGATCCGGCGAGTTGGCCATCGGCCTTAAGCGTGCCGCCCTTGACCTTGATCCCGCCGACCTTGGGCGCGACCAGGAATGCAGTGCCGCCTGCGCCTTCGATTGCTCCTTTCAGTTTTTCGATCGCAGCCTTGTCCGATCCTTCGGCGAACAGGATCGCAACCTTGCGGCCCTCCATCGTATCGTCGGCATTCTTCTGGATCGACAGCGCGTCGGAGGGTTTGAGATCGACCGGCGCGCGCGCAGCCTTTTCTTTGGGCGGCAGGTCGATCGCAAGGCCTGTGGCAACACGCTTTGCCAGATTCTCGTCGATGTTGCGAAGCTGGCCGACGACGCGTGAGCGGACATGATCGAGCGTGACCTTCGACAGCTCGAAGACCAGTGCGGAAGCGATGTGCGCCCGCTCATTCTCGGTCTGCGACAAATAGAAGAGACGCGCCTGGCTGAAATGGTCGGCGAAAAGTTCGGCGCGAACGCGCAGCTTCTGCGCGGGATCGTTCCGCTCGTGATTGGCTGCGAACGTCGTGAAGCCCGTTTCGGCGCTGGCGCGCGGCCCGCCATTCTCGCCGGCTTCGGCGAGGCTGTTGGGCTCGTAATTGGCGCGCCCCGTCGGCACAAGCGTCTGCATCATCCCGTCGCGCTGGAAATTGCGGAACGGACATTTGGGCGCGTTGATCGGAATCTGGTGGAAGTTGGTCGTCCCCAGCCGCGACTTCTGCGTGTCGAGATAGGAGAAGAGCCGTCCCTGGAGCAGCGGATCGTTGCTGAAGTCGATGCCGGGGATGATGTTCGACGGCAGGAAGGCGGCCTGTTCGGTCTCGGCAAAGAAATTGTCGACGTTGCGGTTGAGCGTCATCCGCCCGACAATCTCGACGGGGGCATCCTCCTCGGGAATCAGCTTGGTCGCGTCGAGCACGTCATAGGGCTGCTTCGCCGCGAATACCTCGTCGAAGACCTGGACGCCCAGATCCCAGGCCGGAAAATCGCCCGCGTCGATCGCCTCGAACAGGTCACGGCGAAGGAAATCGGGATCGGCGCCGGCGATTTTGACCGCCTCGTCCCACGTCGTCGACTGGATACCGAGCACGGGCTTCCAGTGGAATTTGACGAACGTCCCCTCGCCCTTTTCGTTGACGAAGCGGAAGGTGTGGACGCCGAAACCCTCGATCATGCGGAAGCTGCGCGGGATCGCGCGGTCGGACATCGCCCACATGATCATATGCATGGATTCGGGCATCAAACCAATGAAGTCCCAAAAAGTGTCGTGTGCGCTCGCCGCCTGCGGATAGCCGCGGTCGGCCTCCATCTTCACGCTGTGGACCAGGTCGGGGAATTTCATCGCGTCCTGGATGAAGAAGACCGGGATATTGTTGCCGACGAGATCCCAGTTGCCGCTTTCGGTGTAGAGCTTGACCGCGAAACCACGCACGTCGCGCGGCGTATCAACCGATCCGGCGCCACCGGCGACGGTCGAGAAGCGCACGAACACGGGGCAGGTGTTGCCCGCCTTCTGGAAGATCGATGCCTTGGTCAGCGCGGGAATCGCCCTGGTGCATTCGAACACGCCGTGCGCCCCCGATCCGCGCGCATGGACGATGCGCTCGGGAATGCGTTCATGGTCGAAGTGGAAGATTTTCTCGCGGAGAACGAAATCTTCGAGCAGCGTGGGACCGCGTGTCCCCGCACGCTGTGAATTCTGGTTGTCGGAGATGCGGTGACCGAAATTGTCGGTGAGATAAGCCGCCGCATCGGCAACATTGCCTCCGACTTGCTAATGTAGTTCATCGCCATTACCCCGAACATGGGTCGGCGCCGGTCGGCCCTCTCCCGGTTGATGGTCGCGAAGCGCATGGTTTGCGGCGGGTGACGGCACGGGTTTCTTCGCCATAATCGGATCCTTTGGCGGGAGGGACAGGTTCTTAACCCGCGGCTTGCCTTCAAGGTTTCGCGGCGCTTCGCTTTCTACTCATTAGCCCGTCAGCTCCTCGCGATTCCGCCAATCAACCGCCGGGGGATGGCCGATAGAAACGGAAGCGATCGACCGCTCCTTCAATCAGGTGGCCGGCAAGCCTCAATCGGATTTCATCCGCGCCACCGCTGGTCGTGCAAACCAGCCGGGTACCGCCCGAAGGAAGTCGCTCGATCGCGCTAATACCGATACCCGATGCTAGGCAAATCTCGCTGACCTCTGCCTCGGACAGCGCGAGGTTGATCGCCCGGCTCATGCCGACTCCCGCGCGCCCACGAGAGAGTGGATGACATCCGCAACCCGCGCATAGCCTTTGGCACTGGCAGTTGCGACGACAAGCGGCCGTCCGCCAAGCTCGTCATTTTCGCCGTTGAGAAAGGCGATGGCGGGATCGCGACCGCCCATCACTAGAAAGGCAAGCCGGCTGATGTCGCCCTGACGTCGGGCGTGATCGGAGGAGAGCGGTCTTACATATCGGCGAAAATAGCGCCCGGGATGAAGCCGTGTGACGGCTATTTCGGCATTTTCTGGATTGTTCATCGCGCGGTTCCCCTGCGTAAGCGGGAGCGCCAACAGTCTCTCAGTCGCGACCGCTTACGAAACAGAGGGGCGCGATCACTGAGATATGGGGTTGCGCACGACAATTTGTAAGGGCGATGAAGTTCGGACCTGTTATTTCATAGAGCTTGCTATGGCGTGGCCGGTAGACGATCGACGCCGGGGGTCCATACTGGAATCTGATGTCAGCTTTTGGCGTTGGCCGCCCCCACCGAGTGGTCCGCAGGGATTGTTACGGCAGTCGGTCGCGATGACTGAGAGCTGGCCGCAAAACAGCCGTCCTTTACCTGCGAAAGGGCTTCAAATGGTAAGTTCCAGCGAGTTATAATAAAGGTGTGCCCGGGAACGCGGAAATGACCAGAATGCGGCCCAGCCGACAAGCGGACGGCTCCGCCGGTCAGCCAGCGGTCGCAAGAACCGTTTCGATGGCGTCGTTGACCTCGTCGATTGGAGCCATGCCGTCGACCCGGGTGACAATGCCGCGCGCGTCATAGATCGGCAGGATCGGCGCGGTCTTGGCGCGATACTCGGCCATGCGCGTGCGCACCGTTTCTGCATTGTCGTCGGGGCGGCGCTTGAACTCCTGGCTACCGCAGACATCGCAGGTGTCGCTCATCTTGGGCAGCTTGTAGCGATCGTGATAGCCTTCTCCGCACTTGGCACAGGAGAAGCGGCCCGTGATGCGGTCGACGAGCGCATCCTCGTCGACGACCAGTTCGATCACATGGTCCAGCTTACGCCCGCGAGCGGACAGGATGCCGTCAAGCGTCTCTGCTTGCGCGGCAGTCCGTGGATAGCCGTCGAAGATCACTGACACGTCGCCGCCCAGCTCATCGAGCCGTTCACCGATCAGGCCCGACACGATCTCGTCCGATACGAGCTCACCCGCGTCCATCACCGCCTTGGCCTGCAGGCCGATCGGGGTTCCCGCCTTGACAGCAGCGCGCAGCATGTCGCCGGTCGAAAGCTGGACCATGCCATGCTCGTCCTCAAGGCGCGACGCCTGCGTTCCCTTGCCCGCCCCCGGCGGGCCCAG
>Ga0182748_1003695_pt1 | contig 12712 bp, 11 predicted proteins | sample eDN3rd37CKraftOP_FD_128877 | JGI IMG/M metagenome (GOLD analysis project Ga0182748, IMG submission 128877) | Enriched Organic Plus compost microbial communities from Emeryville, California, USA - eDNA 3rd pass 37_C Kraft OP (version 2) (version 2) ...
CGACATCCTCTCCGGCCCCGAGCACATGCGAGCAGGCCTGGCGACGGCCATGCCGCAGGCGCGCGCCCTCGCGAAGGACTACCCCGAGACCGTCGTCCACAAGGACTCGGGTGTGCCGATGCGCTCCCGCAAGGGCCGTCAGGTCTTCAAGCGGCAGCGCAAGAACGCCTTCGACAGCCCGACCGGACTGCGGCTGCGGTGGTTCACGCTCACGACCCTCGTGTCGCACTGGATCCACGCCCCACGGCCCGAGAACATCTCCACGCCCGAGGTCGAGTTCGGCAAGGGCGACGCGTACTGGTGGCGTCTGCCGCTCTTCGACAGCGCGCTCGTGAGCGCCGCCGACGGCTCGGGCAAGAACATCTACACGAGGGACCGCCGCAAGTACCGCCGGATGCTGTTCGACACCGTCATCCTCCACGCGCGCCTGCGCCGCCGGTGGCCGGAGCTTTCGAAGCGCTATCGCGCGGCGATGGACGAGCTCACCTCGCTGGAGGCGTGGCGCAAGACGTTCGAGGAGTCGAAGTGACGATGGTCTCGCCGACGACCCCCAGCACCGAAGCGTTCGACCCGGCGACGGCGACGATCGCCATCGTGACCTACAACCGCTCCGGGCTGCTCGCGCGCCTCCTCGAGAGCATCGAGCGCATGGACCCCAAGCCCGGCCACATCGTGATCGTCGACAACGCCTCGGTCGACGACACGGGCGAGGTCGTCGAGTCCTTCCGTGAGCGGCTCGCGCCGTCCGCCCTCGTGTACCGCCGCCTCGACACCAACACGGGCGGCTCGGGCGGCTTCAGCGAGGGCATGCGCATCGCGTACGAGTTGGGTTCGACGTGGATCTGGCTCATGGACGACGACGTCGAGGTCATCCCCGACGGTCTCGCGAAGATGGGCAAATGGGCGCCGCGGTTCAAGAGCATCCAGGGCCGGCGCTACGACTACGACGGCAGCGAGTTCTACTGGCAGTACCGCATCGCCGAGCGCATGGGCATCCCGATCCCGTTCGCCCCCGCGGGGTTCGACGAGAGCGGCTACAAGCCGATGAACTCCGGATGCTTCGAGGGCATGTTCATCCACCGCGACATCGTGCGCGAGATCGGCCTGCCCGACCCGCGGTTCTTCATCTACTGGGACGACCAGCTGTACGGATGGCTCGCCTCGCGCAAGACGCAGTCGGTGATCGTGAACGAGTTCGTGCTGCGCCGCACGCGCGAGATCAAGCAGTGGGACATGGGGATCCGCCACCTCAACGCGTCGAGCAACGCGTACCGCTACTACATCATGCGCAACCGCGCGATCATCAAGCGGTACTACCGCGCACTCGGCGTCTACAACCCGGTGCTCTTCGGCCTCGGCACGTTCATGACATTCTGCAAGGAGCTCATCCGCCTCGTGTTCGTCGAGCGGACCGTCCGCGGCACGTCGAACCTCTTCCGGGGCCTGCGCGACGGGCGTGAGATCGCGAAGGATCCGTCGTGGAAGCCGATGGCGCCGCTGACGGATCAGCCGGCGGCGTAGTCCGAGTTGTAGCGGTCGAGCACCTCGCCGATCGTCGCGTCCATCGCGAGGCGGCCCTTGTCGAGGTACAGCCCGCGCGTGCAGAAGCGGCGCAGGTCCTTCTCGTTGTGCGACACGAAGAAGAGCGTGCGGCCCTCCGCAAGTAGCTCGTCGATGCGCTTGTAGCACTTCTCGCGGAACGCCTTGTCGCCGACCGCGAGCACCTCGTCGACGAGCAGGATCGGCTCCTCGAGCTGCGAGACGACCGCGAACGCGAGACGCACCTTCATGCCGTTCGAGAGGTGCTTGTAGGGGGTGTCGAGGAACCCCTCGAGCTCCGCGAAGGCGATGATGTCGTCGAACCGCCGCTCGACCTCCGCGCGCGACATGCCGTGCAGCCCCGCGGTCAGACGCACGTTCTCGCGCACGGTGAGATCGCCCACGAAGCCGCCCGTGATCTCGATGAGCGGCGCGACGCCGCCGTGCACGCGCACACTCCCCTCGTCGGGCAGCAGGACCCCCGCGACGAGTTTGAGCAGCGTCGACTTGCCCTGGCCGTTGCGCCCGACGACCCCGATCGCCTCGCCGGCGCGCACATCGAAGGTCACTTCGCGAAGCGCCCAGAACTCGCCCGGCCGGCTGCGCCGCGACGAGTCGGCGAACAGGTCCTTGAAGTTCCGGCGCCCGCGGCGATTGCGACGGAACCGGATGCCGAGCTCGCGCACCTGGATGGCGACGTCGGTCGTGAGGGCGGCGTCGGGCATCACAGCTCCTTCAGCACCGGACGCTCGAGGCGGCGGAACACGAACACGCCGAGGGCGAGGAACGCGAGCGACATCGCGGCGCCGACCACGACGGCGAGCGTGTCCCACACCTCCGGGAACAGCCCCACGCGGTAGAGGGTGAAGATCCCCGACAGCGGGTTGAAGACAGCGAGCGTCGGGAAGATCCCCGGCAGGTCGCCGATGCTGTAGATGACCGGCGACGCGTAGAACAGCAGGCGCAGGATGAGCTTCGTCGCGCGCTCGAGGTCGGTGTAGAGGGTGCACAGCGGCGCCACGAGCAGGCCGAGGCCGACGAGCAGCGCCGTCTGCAGGAGGACCGCCACGGGGATCCACAGCAGACCCCAATTGAGCTCTGCGGGCGTCTCGGAGAACTGCGCCACGATCACGAACAGCGCCAGTACGGGAAGCGAGAAGAGGAACTCCAGGCCCTTGCTCAGCACGATGCGGTTCACCCAGATCGAGCGCGGGATCGCGGTGGACCGCACGAGGCGCGCGTCCTTGCTGAACGCGCGCGTGAAGTCCGACACCGCGGAGTTGAACCACACCCACGGCAGCAGTGCCGTGATCAGGAACACGATGTACGGCTCCTGGCCGACCGTGCGCTGGAAGACCTGCGTGAAGACGAACCAGTAGATCGCGCTCATCAGGAGCGGATCGAGCACCGACCACAGGTAGCCGAGCGCACTCGTCGCGTACCGGACGCGCAGGTCCCTCGCCGACAGCAGCCACAGGGAGTGCGCGTAGCGGCGCGGCGATCCGGGTGCGCCGACGGCAGCGGTGGTCACGCGAACGATCCTACGGGCGCGGGGTCACGCGAGCTGGTTGTTCCACATCGACAGCGCCGAGCCGATCGCCATGTGCATGTCGAGATACTGGTACGTGCCGAGGCGGCCACCGAAGTACACGTCCTTCTCGCCCTTCGCGAGCTCACGGTACGCCAGCAGGCCGGCGCGGTCTTCGGGGGTGTTCACCGGGTAGTACGGCTCGTCGTCGCGAGAGGCGAAGCGCGAGAACTCGCGCATGATGACCGTCTTGTCGTTCGGATACCGGTCGGCGCGCTCGGGGTGGAAGTGCTTGAACTCGTGGATGCGCGTGTACGGGACATCCGCATCCGCGTAGTTCATGACCGACGTGCCCTGGAAGTCGCCGACTTCGAGCACCTCGCGCTCGAAGTCGAGCGTGCGCCACGAGAGCGCACCCTCGGTGTAGTCGAAGTAGCGGTCGACCGGTCCCGTGTAGACGATCTGGACCTGTCCGACCGTCGCCTTCTTGTTGAGGGGCTGCGACTCGTCGAAGAAGTCGGTGTCGAGCTTCACCTCGATGTTCGGGTGGTCGGCCATGCGCTCGAGCCACGCCGTGTAGCCGTCGGTGGGCAGGCCCTCCCACGTGTCGTTGAAGTACCGGTTGTCGTAGTTGTAGCGCACCGGAAGGCGGCTGATGACCTCGGCGGGCAGGTCCTTCGGGTCGGTCTGCCACTGCTTCGCGGTGTAGTCGCGGATGAACGCCTCGTACAGCGGACGGCCGATGAGGGCGATGCCCTTCTCCTCGAGGTTCGCCGCCTCCTTCGCGTCGAACTCCCCCGCCTGCTCGTGCACGAGCGCACGGGCCTCATCGGGCGAGTACGCCGCCTGGAAGAACTGGTTGATCGTGCCGAGGTTGATCGGCAGCGGGTACACGACGCCCTTGTGGTTCGTGTACACGCGGTGGACGTAGTTCGTGAACGTCGTGAAGCGGTTGACGTACTCCCACACGCTCGGGTTCGACGTGTGGAACAGGGGGGCGCCGTACTTGTGGACCTCGATGCCGGTCGCCGGGTCGTCCTCGCTGTACGCGTTGCCGCCGATGTGACGACGACGATCGATGACGGTGACCTTGCGACCGGATGCCGCGGCCCGCTCTGCGATGGTGAGGCCGAAGAAGCCGGAGCCGACGATGAGGAGATCCATGCGGTTTCGTGTGCGCTTTCGTGAGGCGGATGCCGCAGACACGGCGACGCGGCGGGAAGTCGGCCGCCGCGGCATCCGATCTTAGCCCGTGGAATTGTGCGTCCCATGGATGCCGGTGTCCTGCGCTCTGCACCGGACTCGCAGGCAACCTCTGTCAGTATTGGGCAGTGCCCTCCACGCCCGAAGCGCCGCCGCCGCGCAGTCTCGTCCGTCGCGCATGGGGCCACAGCGCGGTGCGCTACCTCGTGGCCGGCGGGATCGCGTTCGTCGCGGACTTCGCGATCCTTTGGGTGCTCCACGAGGTGCTCGGAATCCATGTCGCCGTCGCCGCGCCCATCGGGTTCCTCGCGTCGTTCGTCGTGACCTACACGCTGCAACGCACGGTCGCGTTCATGTCGGACGCGAAGGTCGTGCCGAGCGTCGCGCGCTACACGGCGCTCGTCCTCGCGAACACCTTCGCGACCGGCGCCATCGTGTGGGCGATCGACGCCGCGGGCGCCGGCTGGGTGGTCGGCAAGGTCGTGGCGGTCGCGGCGACGACGCTGTGGAACTACTTCGCCTATCGTTACTGGGTGTTCGCCAGCCCCGACGACGAAAGGCGGTCGGATGTATAAGGGCGCGGTCATCGCAGCCGTCGTGCCGGCATACCGGGAAGAGAAGATGATCGGTCAGGTCATCGACACGATGCCGGACTTCGTCGACCACATCGTGATCGTCGACGACTGCAGCCCCGACGCCACGAGCGACGTCGTCCGATCGAAGAACGATCCGCGGGTCACCCTGATCCGTCACGAGGTGAACACCGGGGTCGGCGGCGCGATCATCACCGCGCACCGGGCGGCGATGGAGCTCGGCTCCGACGTGAACGTCGTGATGGCCGGCGACGCCCAGATGGACCCCGCGTACCTGCCCTCGCTTCTCGACCCCGTCACCGAGGAGGGCTACGGCTTCGCGAAGGCGAACCGGTTCTACGCGCCGGAGTCGTTCCACGGAATGCCGCGGTACCGCGTGTTCGGCAACATCGTGCTGTCGTTCCTCACGAAGCTCGCGTCGGGCTACTGGAACCTCTTCGATCCGCAGAACGGCTACACCGCGATCCGCACAGAGGTGCTCCGTCGCGTTCCGCTCGACCGTGTCGCGAAGCGATACAGCTTCGAGAACGACCTGCTGATCCACCTCAACATCCTGCAGGTGCCGGCGGTCGACGTCCCGATCCCGGCGCGATACGGCGACGAGGTGTCGAGCATCCGGCTCAGCAAGGTCGTGCCCGAGCTGATCGGTCGTCTGTGGGGCGGCTTCTGGACGCGCATCTGGTACCGCTACGTCCTGTGGTCGTTCTCGCCGATCGCGCTTCTGGGGTTCCTCGGCATGATCCTGTTCCTCTTCGGCACGGCGATCAGCATCTGGCTGCTGTTCACCGCGGCCGGTACGGGCGCGGCGACGGCCGCGACGGTCATGTTCGCGGCTCTGCCGCTGATCACGGGCGTGCAGTTCCTCGTGAGCGCGCTCCAGCTCGATATCCAGGCGACGCCGTCGACTCCGACGTATCAGCCGTTCGAGCATCGCACCGAGTGATCAGTCGCACGCCGTGACGCGGTAGAGCCGGGCGTCCGGTCCTTCCGAGTCGACGAGCTCGGCGACGCCCGCCTCGACGAGCCCGGTCAGGCCGGGGTACACGTGCTGTCCCGAGTGGATCTCGTGCGCCCCGAAGTCGAGGACCCACCGGGCGTGTGTGCGCTCGACCGCCTCGCACACCTCGGGGTCGGTGGCGGCCGTGTTGAGACTCTCCAGGATGAGCGCGACATCAGCAGGCCGCTCGGCGTCGAGGTCGGCGTAGATGTGCTGGAGCAGAGCCGGTCGATCGGCGAGCGCGAACGTGAGGCTCGTGCCTGTCCACGGGCTCCCGGCGATCACGTCACCGGAAGGGACGATCTGATCGAGTCGGCCGATCAGATCGCGCTCGTACGTCGTGAGCAGGGGCGACGAGGGCGAGATGACGTACATCCGCTGGGCGTTGATGGTCGCCGACGTCATCGCGGTGCCGGTCTGCGTGAGTGCGACGATCGCCGCGACCCCCGCTGCCGTGGCGACCGGTGTCACCGCGCGCCACTTCGGGCCGGCCCTGCGCACACCTGCCGCGACGAGGCCGATCACTGCCGCGAAGCCGATCGCGCCGAGTGGCACGACGACCGACGGGAACAGCGCCCCCACCCGGAACAGGTCGCTGTACCACGTGCCCGTGAGGACGTACCGCAAGAGACCGCGCGGCACCGAGGCCCCGACCACGTAGATGACCCACAGCGTCGCCCACCCCGCGACCAGCCACCACCAGCGGCGTCGCCACACGAGGATGCTCACGACCCCCGCGAGCATGAGCCCGGCAGACACGTAGTCGACCGGCCGGAACACCCAGCCGTTGAGCAGCACGTGGACGCTCGCGTCCCACGGCGTGGTCGACGGACCCCAGAACGCTTGGTCACGTGTGGGTCGCGCGAAGCCGAAGAGCAGGGCCGCCACCACGGCGCCGGCGATCCAGACGGTCACCCCCCACCTCAAGCGCGTGCGCGACCCCTCCTTGCCCCGCTCCGCGCGCACCCACACGATCAGGCCCGCGAGGGCGGGCCAGAAGCCGATGCCGAAGAAGGCCATGAGGGTGCTCGGATGCGCCAGCGCCAGAGTCGGCACGAACGCGAGCAGCACGACCCAGCGGACGATCCGCCCAGGGCGAGGGCCGGCGCCGAGGCCGGTCACCGTCACGAGCGCGGCGAGCACCGCGGGGAGGAGTGCGATCGACAGCACGTTCGGGTAGAGAACGCCGAAGTCGAGCATGAGGAGCGGGAACGCGCCGAGTCCGGCCGAGAGGGCTCCCGCCGCCAGCAGGGCGGGCGTCGAGTCACCGACGATCTGCCGTGTGAGGAAGACGCACGACATCGGCCACACGATCGCGGCGAGAAGGATGCTCACGACGTTGACGGATGCGGGGATCGTGGCGCCCGACAGGGAGGCCACCGTCGCCGTCAGGGTGTGCCAGAGGCTGGGATAGAAGCCCGGGATGAGCTGCCGGGTCGGTGCGATCGCGCCCGTGTCGAGGATGTACCGGACCGCGTTCAGGTGATAGACGTTGTCGAATGTCTGCGAGATGTTCTGCGGATCGATGAAGACGACGAGCAGTCGCGGCACCAAGAGGGCCGCCGCCAGCGCGACCGCCGCGAACGGCAGCCACGTCGCCCACGAGCGCGGCGGCGCGGTCTCACGCGGCTCAGCGGCGTCCCACCGACGCGCGATCGCACGGACGCCGAGGGCGACGGCGATCAGCGCGAGCGCGACGACGGCCCATGCCACGGGACCCCACGGGAACGGGATCGCGATGCCGACGAGGCTCGCAGCACCGAGGGCCGCGAGGCTCAGGGGCGCGGCGGCAGCGGCGGCGGTGAATCCGCGGAGCCCGACGATGACGCCGGCGATCGCACCGGGCGCGAACAGAACCGTCGCGCCGATGACGAATGTCCACCATTCCGCGAGCCAGATCACGGAGGCCGGTCCTGTCGTCGACCTCAGCCGGCGCCGACGACCACGCGGGGCGTCCCTGCCCAGCGGGCGGCATCCGTCACGTTCCGACCGTCCACGAGCAGGCGCACACCCGGGAGCTCCGCGGGCCCGACCTCTCGATACGCCGCGTGATCGGTCTGCACGATCACGAGGTCCACATCGTCGCCGAGTGCGTACGGCTCGAAGCCCATGCCCCGCAGCTCATCGTCGCTGTAGAGCGGGTCGTGCACGCGCACGTGCGCCCCGCGTTCGGTGAGCGCCTCGACGGTCGGGAAGACTCCCGAGAATGCGGACTCCTTGACGCCGCCGCGGTAGGCCGCGCCGAGCACGACCGCGCGCACGCCGGTGAGCGACCCGAGCATCTGCTCGGCCCGGGCCACGAGGCGCTCCGGCATGGAGGCGTTCAGGAGGCGCGCCGTGCGAACGATGTCGGCACCCGGATCAGTGGAGAGGTAGAGGCGCGGATACACCGGGATGCAGTGGCCGCCGACGGCGATTCCCGGTCGGTGGATGTGGCTGTACGGCTGCGAGTTGCATGCCTCGATCACCTGGTACACGTCGATGCCGTGATCCGCGGCGAAGAGCGCGAACTGGTTCGCGAGCCCGATGTTGACGTCGCGGTACGTGGTCTCGGCGAGCTTGGCCATCTCGGCCGCCTCCGCGGTGCCGAGGTCCCAGACACCGTTCGGTCGCGTGAGGTCGGGGCGCTCATCGAACTGCAGCACGGATTCGTAGAACTCGCGGGCGCGCCGGGCACCGGCATCCGACAGACCGCCGATCAGCTTGGGATACTTGCGCAGGTCCGCGAACACACGGCCCGTGAGGACCCGCTCGGGAGAGAAGACGAGGTGGAAGTCGGTGCCCTCGGTGAGGCCGGAACCCTTTTCGAGCATCGGCTTCCAGCGCCCGCGCGTCGTGCCGACCGGGAGGGTCGTCTCGTACGAGACGAGCGTGCCGGGTGACAGGTGCTCTGCGAGGGAACGCGTCGCGGCGTCCATCCAGCCGAAGTCCGGTTCCCACGTCGCCTCGTTCACGAACAGCGGCACGACGACGACGACCGCCTCGGCGCCGGGGATCGCCTCGGCGTAGTCGGTGGTCGCGCGCAGCCGACCGGCCGGGACGAGCTCGCTCAGCTTCGCCTGCAGGCCCGTCTCACCCGGGAACGGCTCGACACCCGCGTTGATGGATTCGACCGTCGCCTCGTTGACATCGACGCCGATCACGTCGTGCCCGGAATCGGCGAATTGCACAGCGAGAGGGAGGCCGATCTTTCCGAGGGCCACGACGGCGATACGCATGGATTCGAGTCTAAGCGGGCGCCGGTATCCCCTCGGACGCCCGCGGCGCCGACGTCACACGAGCCGCCGGAGGAACGGCGTCCTGCGCAGGACCATCGTGACCGCGAAGGACAGGATCACGGTGACGAACAGGACACCCAGCGCGGCGACGGCGGACTGCGTGCCCTGCTCGAAGAACGGCAGCCGACGCACGAGGATCAGGACGGCGAAAGTGGACGAGGAACACGCCGAACGCCGACTCGGAGAGCTCCGTCAGCACGCAGCCCGCGACCCGCGGCATCCGCACACCGGCCAACGCGCCGTTCACCGCCAGGAAGAGAGCGACCGCGGCGAGCGCCGTCATGGGTCCGAGATACGACGTCGGCAGGATCGCGCCGAGAACCGGATGCGGCCCGGTGCCGGTCTGCACGATGACCTCACCGATCGCGAGAGCCGCCACGGCCGCCGCGAGCGCGAGCCGGGCTCCGCGCGGATGCACGTCACGAAGGGCCCACCCCGCGAGGAAGTAGCCCACGTACGGGATCCACTGCGTCAGCGCCATCAGGAGCAGCGGCCGGGACATGCCCGCGGCGCCGAGGATGGCCGCCGATGAGTAGGTGAGCACGGTGGCCCCGAGCGCCACGAACGCGAACGTGAGCGCGCGGCGCCGGCCGCCCTGCCGCAGGAATGCCTCGAGCACGGGCGCCACGGCGTACAGCCCCACGATGAGCCACAGGAAGTAGAGGTGCGTGTACGTGCGCCCGTCGAGCACCAGCGCGAGCACCGTTCCGGGCGAGTCGTCGAGGCCGGAGAGGAGCCGGCGCACGACGAGAACATAGAACACCTGCCAGAACACGAACGGCACGAGGAGCCGGGAGAACCGCGTGCGGTAGAAGTCGCCGGGGCCCTTCGCGTGCATGCGCGGGTCGAGCACGAGCGCGCCGGAGATCATCACGAACACCGGAACCGCCCAGATGAAGCCCGCGTTCAGCACCACCGCGAGCCACCAGCCGCGCTGGCCCTCGAGGGCGGGATTCGTCACGATGGCACCGAAGGTGTGGATGCTGACGACACCGATGATCGCGACGACCCGCAGCACGTCCAGGCTCCAGCGGCGTTCGCGGGGTGTCGAGGTCACCGGCCAATGCTAAGGGGACTTCGCCCCCGGAAAAGCCACGACCGCCGCGTGCTAGCGTGAGTGCGCCATGGCTCAGTCGACCCCCGCAACCTGGATCCGCCGACGCGGCCGCAGCATCCTCTTGTGGGGGATCGTCGCCACGACCTTCGCGATCACGTATCTCACGTACGTGCGCTGGTACCGCATGTTCTACCCCGACTCGCGGTACTACCTCGCAATGACGTATCTCTTCCTCGGCAACGATCCGGAGACGGCGCGCGCTCTCACGGTGGACTTCGCCGAGCCGCGCGGGATCGCCATCCCCGAGACCGACCGACTCTTCGGGTGGGGGCTCGTGCAGCCGCGCGTCGTGTACCCCGTGCTGAGCATGCCGTTCGTCGCGCTGTTCGGCCCGTTCGGTTTGGCCGTTGTCCCGCTGCTGGCGACCATCGCGGTCACGGTGCTCCTCGTGGTGATCCTCCGCCGCCGCTACGGCACGGGTGCCGCACTGGCAGCCGTGCTCCTCATGAACGCGTCGCTGTTCCTTGTGTCCATCTACACGGGCATGCTCACCGAGTCGCTCTCGGGGCTTTTCTCGATCCTCGCCCTGCTCGCCGCCTGGCGATGGTTCGAGAGACCGTCGCCGTGGCTCCTCGTCGGGATGGGCGCGGCGACCGCGCTCTCGGCGTTCACGCGTCAAGCGACCTTCATCATGGCGGGCGCCTTCGTCATGGCGTGGCTGCTCGGCTCGATCTTCGAGCGTCGGAACAGTCGCTGGATGTGGCCCGCGATCGTGGTCGCCGGAACATCCCTCTTCTGCCAGATCCTGCAGTCGATCGTGTTCCCGTCGTTCTCGCAACTCGACCAATTCCTGGCGCAGGCGGGTGCCGACTCCCTCGGCGAGGCGCTCCTCCAGGTGCCCAGGATGCTCGGTCACATCATCCTGTCCGATGCCGCGTCCCTGATGCGCGGCGATCGCACGCTGCTCTTCCTGATCGGGCTCGCGCTCGTGGGCATGGTCGTCTTCTTCCGCCGCACGGAAGCGCACCTCCTGTTCGGCGCCCTCCTCGCGACGGGGCTCTACAACGTCACGAACGGCACCCCGACGCAATTCCGCTACGCCACCCCCGGGATGGTGTTCTGGATGCTCTCGGCCACCCTCCTGCTGAGCGTCACGATCGGCTACGTCGCCAAGCGGCGCAGAGGACCCCTCGGCGAGCACGCCTCAGATGAGTCGATCGACGCCGACGGCGATGATGAAGTGGACGCGAGTTCGACAGACGAGGCATCCGTCGGGCCCGCCTCCCGAGTCACCGCGACCGAAGGACCCTCGGACGCCGCCCGCGACTGATCGCGCCGCCGGTCAGCCGGTCGGGCGCCGTCCGCCCTCGATGACCTTCAGCAGGTACGCGCCGTATCCGCTCTTCATGAGCGATTCGGCACACCGCCGCAGGTCATCGTCGGAGAGGAACCCCATGCGCCAGGCGACCTCTTCGGGGCATCCGATCGACAGTCCCTGCCGCTTCTGCACGGTGCGGATGAAGTCCGTCGCCTCGCTCAGCGAGTCGAACGTGCCGGTGTCGAGCCACGCCGTCCCCCGCGGGAGCAGCTCGACCTGAAGCGCCCCGCGATCCAGGTATTCGCGGTTGACGTCCGTGATCTCGAGCTCGCCGCGAGCGGAGGGTTTGAGACCCTTCGCGATCTCGACGACGTCGTTGTCGTAGAAGTAGAGACCGGGGACGGCGTAGTTGCTCTTGGGCTGCGCGGGCTTCTCCTCGAGCGAGATGACCCGGCCGGACTCGTCGAACTCGACGACGCCGTATGCGGTGGGATCGTCGACCCAGTAGCCGAAGATCACACCCCCGGTGAGGTCGTTGTACCGCCGCAGCTGCGTGCCCATCCCCGGCCCGTAGAAGATGTTGTCGCCGAGCACGAGCGCCGCCGTGTCGGACCCGATGTGCTGCTCCCCCAGGATGAAGGCCTGCGCGAGGCCGTCCGGCGACGGCTGCGTCGCGTATGTGATCGAGATGCCGAAGCGGGAGCCGTCTCCGAGCAGGCGCGAGAATTGGTCGGCGTCCTGCGGAGTCGTGATCACGAGGATGTCGCGGATGCCGGCGAGCATGAGCGTCGACAGCGGGTAGTACACCATCGGCTTGTCGTAGACCGGGACGAGCTGCTTGGAGATGCCGAGGGTGATCGGATGGAGCCGCGATCCCGTGCCCCCCGCGAGAATGATGCCGCGCACGACCTCAGTCTGTCGGATCGAGGCGGTCGCGGCGAGTACGCTGAGGGCATGCAGAGACTCCTGGTGACCGGAGGGGCCGGTTTCATCGGCTCGAACTTCGTCCACCACGTCATCGATCACACCGATCACCACGTGACCGTGGTCGACAAGCTGACCTACGCGGGCAACCTCGCGTCCCTCGAGGGATTGTCCGAGAACCGGTTCCGGTTCGTCAAGGGCGACATCGCGGATGCGGAGCTCGTCGACGCCCTGTTCGACGAAGTCGACGCCGTCGTGCACTACGCGGCCGAGTC